>JAABUN010000613.1_pt1 | contig 89842 bp, 80 predicted proteins | sample 5559311 | NCBI WGS metagenome assembly JAABUN01 (sample SAMN10711877, study PRJNA513370) | rock metagenome | isolation source: Antarctica rocks | place: Antarctica: Victoria Land, Siegfried Peak sud
CCGTGTCCTGCAGCGGATGCTCGCGCTCACCACCGCGATCTGGCACAACGACCACACCGGACAGCGCGTCCGACGCTCGCTACTCGCCTACGACCACTGATCAGGCTTGGAATCGATCATCTAGGGGACGACGCGCCCCTGGACCCACACCGTCGTCAGCACCAGCGAGAGCACCGTCGACACGCCCAACAGCCAACGGAAGGCGCGTGGGCTGCTCGGCGCCGTCGACAGCACGAGCACCAGCGGGACGATGCCGGCAACGTAGCGCGGCAGGCTGTGCGCGTCGACCGAGCACACCGACGGCACGAGCACCGCCAGCGACCACGCGCCGTAGGCCACGGGCAGTGTGCGAAACGTCCGGACGAGCAGCCACACCGCGACCGCGACGAGCAGCAGCGTGACAGGCGGCGTGATGCCGCCGGAGTCGTTGCGCCAGATCCCTGGCAGCGGATTCAGCAGCAGCCCGCCGCGCAGCTCGCTGTCGGTCTGCTGCGTCCACGGGGCCGACCAGTCGCCGGCGCTGGCAGCGCTGTACATCATGAGCGCGGCCGTGCCGACGAGCGGCCCGGCGGCGGCGACGAACCGGCCGGGCACGCGCAGCGCGCGCGCCAGCAGCGCCGGCACGACGAGCAGGATGCCGGTGGGCCGGGCCAGCGCCGCGAGCGCCCCGACCATGAGCGCGGGTCCGGCGCGGCGGCGCTCGAGCAGCAGGAAGAAGGCGACGGTGAGCAGGCCGGCCAACGCCTCGGTGTAGGGCAGGACCAAGGCTGTCGAACCGGGGATCAGCGCCGCGGTCCAGGTGGCGCGCACGGCCGCGTCCGGACCGGGCAGCAGGCGACTGGCGAGCACCGCCACCGCGGCGAGGTAGAGCAGCGCACATCCGCTCGCGACCATCCAGAGGCCCAGCGTGTCGCCGACGAGCCACCCGACGGCCCGGCCGAGCAGCGGCAGCAGCGGGAAGAAACGGCGGGCCTCCGGCGACACGCCGTCGTAGCCCGAGGTGGCGATGCCGCGGTACCAGCCGCCGTCCCAGGCGAACAGCCCGCGCGCGCCTGGACCATCTCCGGCGGCGGGGAAGCGGCCCCCCTCGAGCGCCAGGACGACGAGCAGGCTGGCGCCGAGGACGGCGTGCAGGGCGAGCCACGGCAGTAGGGCCACCCGCAGCGCTGGGACGAATCGTCCCGCGGGCGGGCGCCGCGTCGTGTCGTCGCCGCCCGCGCTCGCCGCCCCGGCGTCGCGGACGCTCACAGCGACGTGCGCGAAGGAGACATCGCGCGCGACGGTATCGCTCCATGGGTGTCCGGTGCCGGGTCAGTGCGCACGCCCGGCGGCTCGAGACGTCGGCCGCGCTGAGCAGCCCACCTGCCGACCGGGCACAGTGGCACCGACGTGCACGGGCGACGACGGGAGCAGCATGAGCGAGCAGGCGGGGACGGCGATGGGTGGCTTCACCGACTACCTCGGCCTGACGCTGGGCGAGACGACCGGTGACCGGGTGCGCGCGACGATCGACGTCACGCCGCAGCAGCACCAGCCCTACGGCATCGTGCACGGCGGCGTGTTCTGCGCGGTCATCGAGACGGTGGCGAGCATCGGCGCGGCGCTGTGGTTCGGTGAGCGCGGGCACTGCGTGGGCGTGCACAACAGCACCCACTTCGTGCGGGCGGTCCGGGACGGGCAGCTGCACGTCGACGCCACCCCGCTGCACCGCGGACGCACCCAGCAGCTGTGGCAGGTGTTCATCCACGACGAGTCCGAGCGGCTCGTCTCCAAGGGCGAGGTGCGTTTGGCGAACGTCGCGAGCTCGGACGCCCTCGGCTCGTCGTGACGCCGCTCCCGTCCGGGCGTCTCGACGTCGTCGTCGACACCGACGTGATGAACGAGGTCGACGACCAGTTCGCCCTCGTCTGGGCGCTGCTGCGCCCCGACCGGCTGAACTTGCTCGCGCTGCTGGCCTGCCCGTTCGGCCTGACGCCCGAGCTGTTCGCGCCCGACGCCGGGCTGCTGACCGAGCTCGACCGACGCCAGCTGGTGAGTCGACTCGAGGCCCTCGGCATGACGCCGCACGACCTGCCGGTGCGCAGCCCCGCCGACGGCGTGCAGGCCGCCTACGACGAGCTGCTCCGGCTGGTCGCTCTCGCGGGCATTGACGTGCCGGTGCACCTCGGCTCGCCCGCGTACCTGCCGGACGCCACGACGCCGGTCGAGTCGGGCGCCGCCCGGGCGCTGATCGAGCTGGCGCACACCCCGCGCGAGGGGCAGCTGTACGTCGTCGCCATCGGCTGCGCGACGAACGTGGCGAGCGCGCTGCTGCTCGACCCGTCGATCCGCGAGCACGTCACCGTCGTCTGGACCGCCGCCTACCCCAGCTTCTGGCCCTACGGCAACGCCTCCTACAACCTCGCGCAGGACCTGCCTGCGGCACAGGTGCTGTTCGACTCCGGCGTCCCGCTCGTCTACGTGCCCGGGTACTACGTCGGTGAGGAGCTGCGGGTCAGCGGGCCCGAGTTGCAGGCGCACGTGCGCGGCGTCGGCGTGCTCGGCGACTACCTGTGGGACACGGTGCGTGAGCACCCGCTCTTCCAGCTCGACCGGCCCGGCGCGACGAAGGTGATCTGGGACCTCGCGCCGCTGACCTACCTGCTCGACGAAGACGCCTGCACCGTGCGCAAAGTGTGCCGGCCGCGGCTCGGCGACGACCTGCTCTGGGCGCCGGGCGATGGCGCGATGCTGGAGATGCACGACCTCGACCGCGACACGGTGTTCGCCGACCTCTACGCCCGGCTCAGGGCGGCGGCTGGCTGAGGGCTCGCTTGCTGGGGCTAGGCCTTGCCCTGCTCCTCGACCAGGCGTTTGATGCTGGTGAGCGTCTTCTCCAGCCCCGACTGCACGTGCCCGTCGTCGTCCTGCACGCGGGTGGTGTGCAGGGTGACGGTGACCGACGAGCTGTCGCCCTGACCGTCGACGTCGAGCGAGCCGGAGTAGCTGCTCGGACCCTCCGCGCCCCATTCGATCTTCTTGGCTGACTCGTCGACCCGGAACCAGGCGTCGCCCTGGACGGTCTGGCCGTCCGGCAGCTTCGCGGTCGTGTGCACCTGCTCACCGTCACCCGGCTCGGCGGCGAGCATCCCAGCGAAGTAGTCAGGCAGGTGGCCGACGTCGGACAGGTAGTCGAACAGCGACTGCGGAGGTGCATCGACGGTGGTGGTGCTCGAGAAGTCAGCCATGTCGCGGCCACTACCCGCGTCGTGACGTGCGACACCTGGCGTCATCGCGGCGCTGACACACTGCCCTCGTGCTGCTTGCTGAGGTCGCTGCCGCCTCTGCCGAGGTCGCGGCGCTGCCAGGCCGCAAGGCGAAGTCGGCGCGCCTCGCGACGACATTGTCTGCGGCCAGCCCCGACGAGGTGCCGATCGTCGCGTCCTGGCTGTCCGGGGAGCTGCTCCAGCGGCGGACCGGCGTCGGCTGGCGTTCGCTGCGCGACCTGCCGGAGCCCGCCGCCGAACCGTCGCTGCAGATCGACGAGGTCGACACCATCTTCGCCCAGCTGGCTGCGCTCGCCGGCCCGGGCTCGGCGACGGCGCGCACGACGCTGCTGCGCGAGCTGTGGACGCGCGCCACGACCGACGAACAGCGGCTGCTGGCAGGGCTGGTCAGCGGCGAGCTGCGGCAGGGCGCGTCCGCCGGCCTGGCGACCGACGCCGTCGCGCTGGCTGCCGACGTGCCGGTGGCGCTCGTGCGCCGGGCGCTGACGCTGCAGGGCTCGTTGCCGGCCGTCGCCGCGGCTGCCCTCGACGGCGGAGACGCTGCGCTGCGGGCGTTCTCGCTCGAGGTCGGGAGGGGGCTGACGCCGATGCTCGCCGGCACCGCGGCCGACCTCGACGAGGCGTGGCAACGGCTCGGCGGCGAGGCAGCCGTCGACGCCAAGCTCGACGGCATCCGGGTGCAGGTGCACAAGGACGGTGAGCGCGTCGTCGTGCTCACCCGCTCGCTCGACGATGTGACGGCGCGCCTGCCCGAGGTGGTCGAGGCGGTCCGGGCGCTGCCGACGGTTTCGCTCGTGCTCGATGGCGAGGCGCTCGTCGTGGACGCCGGCGGGCGGCCACGCCCGTTCCAGGAGACGGCGTCCCGCGCGGCGAGCACCACCGGCGCCCGCCTCGCGCCGTGATTCTTCGACGTGCTGCACGCGGCGGGCCACGACCTGCTCGACGCCCCCTTCGCCGAGCGGGCCGACGCGCTCGAGCGGCTGGTTCCCGCCGGCCTGCGGGCGCCACGCCTGGTCACCGACGACCTCGAGGCCGCCCGCGCCTTCCAGGCCGAGGCGCTGGCGCTCGGCCACGAGGGCGTCGTCGTCAAAGACCTGGCCGCGCCCTACGAGGCCGGCCGGCGCGGCGGGGCGTGGCTCAAGGTCAAGCCGCGGCACACCCTCGACCTCGTCGTGCTGGCCGTGGAGCACGGCTCGGGGCGGCGCCGCGGCTGGCTGTCGAACCTGCACCTGGGTGCTCGCGACCCGGCCGGCGGCTTCGTCATGCTCGGCAAGACCTTCAAGGGGCTCACCGACGTGCTGCTGGCCTGGCAGACCGAGCGGCTGCGCGCACTCGCGGTCGACGACGACGGGGGGGTCGTGCGGGTGCGGCCCGAGCTCGTCGTCGAGATCGCCTTTGACGGGGTGCAGACCTCGCCGCGCTACCCGGGCGGCGTCACGCTGCGCTTCGCCCGCGTGCTGCGCTACCGCGAGGACAAGCCCGCAAGCGAGGCCGACACGATCGACGACGTCCGGCGGCTGCACCGGCGCTGAGGCGCTCGCCGGCTGTGCGCCATCCGAAGGAAAGCGGATCGGTGGTCGTCATCACGACCACCGATCCGCTTCCCCCGGCGCGCGAGCGTCCACGTCGGCGACTCCGTCCACACCTTGACTCGATCTTGGTCGACCACGTCGCCCGCGACCGCACGATGGCCGCATGCACGTGCCAGGATGGTCCGGCTGCACCGAGGAGGCTCCACCGTGTCGCTGTCACCGCTGGACCGCCCCGGCGAGTGGACGTTCGACGAGCTCGTCCGGCTGCCCGACGACGGACGACGGTGGGAGATCGTCGACGGGGTGCTGCTCGCCGTTACCCCGCCGACGCGGCTGCACGAGCACGTCGTCGACGCGCTGCGGCGCCAGCTCGAACCGCAGCTGCCCGGCGGGTGGGCCGTCGCGACCGAGTTCGGGCTGCGGCTGGGTACGGACGGCCGGCTGCCCGACCTCGGGATCGTGAGGGACGACGTCGCCTTTGCGCCGGACACTGTCGGCCGCGATCCCGACGAGGCGACGCTGCTGATCGAGGTGGTCAGCCGGAGCAGCCGCAAGAACGACCGGTTCTTCAAGCCGATCGAGTACGCGCAGGCCGGCGTGCCGGCCTTTTGGCGGGTCGAGCTGCAGCCCGAGGTCTTCGTCGTCGCGCACGAGCTCGTCGGGTCGGCGTACCACGAGACCGCGACGGCACGAGACGTGCTGACGGTCGAGCAGCCGTTCCCGCTGCGGGTGTCGGTCACCGACATCCTGCCGCCACACCTGCGCGGCGCTACCGGCTGAGAGCGCCCCGCACCGCGGTGGCGAACAGCTGCTGCGGCGAGATTCCGCCGGCTTCGGCCATGACGGCGACGACGCTCTGGCGGGCGAAGCTGTAGGAGAGGCCGGCCCCGCGGACGAAGAGCTGGCCGTCCGGGTCTCACAGGCTGTCGTCGCGTGCAGTCTCCGGTGGTCGTGGATCGCCACCAGGCCGAACTGTCACGCTGCCCGTTCGCGGTGGAGCTGAGGGGACTCGAACCCCTGACCCCCACACTGCCAGTGTGGTGCGCTACCAGCTGCGCCACAGCCCCGCTGTCGTGCTTGTCGTGCGGTCGCAGACTCTACTAGCCCGGCGCGCGGGCACCGTGCTGCTCGAGCCGCCAGCCCCTCTCGGCCTCGACGAGCACCGACCAGCAGGCATTGTCGAGGGGCACCAGACGCCACCAGGTGTCGGCCGGCAGGTCCAGCAGCAGCCCGAGCGCGGCCCGCGCCGTGCCGCCGTGCGTCACCGCCAGCAGCGTCCCGCCGTAGGGCACCGCGGGCAGCCGGTCGTTCACGCACGCCACCGCCCGCTCGCCGGCCTGCCGGTAGGTCTCGCCGCCGCCGCGGGCGACGTCCTCGCCGCGGCGCCAGGCGGCGTGCTCGTCGGGAAAGGCCCGCTCGGCCTGCACGCTCGTCAGGCCCTGCCAGCGGCCGAGGTGCAGCTCACGCAGGCGTGCGTCGGGCGTCGCCACGAGGCCGGTGCGACGCTCGATCGCGGCTGCGGTCACGGCGGCGCGCTGCAGGTCGCTGGTGAGCAGCACATCGGGCTCGAGCAGCTCGGCGGCGGCGGTCGCCTGAGCGTGGCCGAGCTCGTCCAGAGGCGTGTCGAGGGAGCCCTGGATGCGGCCCGAGGCGTTGTCGGCGGTGCGGCCGTGGCGCAGCAGGACGAGCCGGCGTGCGCTCAGGGGGCGACCTCGGTACGGCCGGCGGCGCGCTCGGCGTCGCGGTCGACGAACGGGATGACGGGGCAGTCTTTCCACAGCCGCTCGAGGGCGTAGAAGACCCGCTCCTCCTGGTGCTGAACGTGCACCACGATCTCGGCGTAGTCGAGCAGCACCCAACGGCCCTCCTGGGCGCCCTCACGGCGCACCGGCTTGGCGTCGAGCGCGCGCAGCCGGTCCTCGATCTCGTCGACGACGGCCTTGACCTGCCGGTCGTTGGGCGCCGACGCGAGCACGAACACGTCGGTGATGACGAGCTGCTCGCTGACGTCGAGCAGCAGGATGTCGCTGGCCAGCTTGTCGGCGGCGGCCTGCGCCGCGGTGAGCGCGAGCTCGACGGCGCGCTCGGTGGCGGGCACAGAGGTCTCCAGAGACGCGGGCACGGGACCGGCGGTCCCTCGTGCGGGCAGTCTACGAACAGCGCTCAGGGACGGAAGTCGGTGCCGACGAGCACGACGACGTCGGCCACCGACCCGAACTCCTGCGTGCGCACGCTGGCGGGCGGCAGCTTCAGCGACGTCGCCACCTTTCGGCCGAGGGCCAGCGCGTCGGGTGAGGCCGCTGGCACGAGCACCTGGCTTGCCTGCACCCCGAAGGCGGGTGCGTTCTGCGCCCGGATGAACACGAGCCCCTGCGGCACGAGCCGGGTGCGCACCGCCTCGCCGAGGCCGGGCGTGCCCACGCCGTTGAGGACGAGGAAGCGGTTGCTGCCCGAGCGCGCACCGGGCGGCACCGACGCGGCGAGCAGCCGATCGGCCAGGCGCCGCACGCCGGTGTCGTCGGCCCGGAACGAGACGACGTCGCCGCCGACGTCCTGGTCGACGACCGGCAGCGAGTCGTACTGCAGCTGTCCCGCGCCGTCGTCGGCGGCGAGGCCGGTCAGCATGCTCGCCAGCTCGGCCGGCGGCACGGTCGAGGTCGAGCGGGGTCCGAGCCCCGCGAGCACCTCGGGCAGCCGGGCGCCCTCGGGCAGCGCGTCGAGCAGGCCGTCGAGCACGGTCTGGACGCGGGCGAGGCGTACCTGCTCCTGCTCCCCCGGCGCGAGGTAGGACAGGTAGACGCCGCCGGCGGCGCCGGCCAGTTTCTGCCGGCCGGGGGCGAGCACGACCTGTCCCGACTGCACGACCTGCGCGTCGACGTCGACGGTGATCCCGCCCAGGTCGTCGACGAGCCGCGCGAACGTCGGCAGGTCGAGCGTCCAACCCTCGTCGACCGTGACGCCGAGCAGGTCGGACAGCGCGCCGCGCGACGCCTGGCTCGAGGCGGTGGCGACGGCCCGGCCGTAGGGCAGCGACCCCATGCCGGGCACCGCGACGAGCACCTGCGGCGGGATGAGCACGACGGCGCCCTGGCTCGCGGCCGGGTCATGAGCCAGCAGCGCGTTCGCGACGCCGGCGCCGCCCTCGCCCCGCACCGACAGGCTCAGGGTCTGCTGCGTGCGCGCCGCGCCGGGCGTGGCTGCCGGCGGCTCGGGGGCGTTCACCGCCAGGTACACCGCAAAGGCGACGGCGAGCAGCGCGAGCGCACCGAGCGCGCTGCCGATGAGCAGCAGCTGGCGGCGACGGCGGGCCTGGCGGGCTGCGGCGCGGCGACCGACGCGGGGAACCGTGTCGTTCACGCGGGCCCTCGGTAGAGCCGGCGCTTGTCGATGTACTGCACCACGCCGTCGGGCACGAGGTAGTAGACGGGGTCGCCGCGCCGCACCCGCGCGCGACAGTCGGTCGAGGAGATCGCGAGCGCGGGCACCTTCAGCAGCGTCACCGCCCCCGGGGGAAACTCGGCGAGGTCGACCGGCTCGTACCCCGGCCGGCTGACGCCGACGAAGTGCGCCAGCCCGAACAGCTCGTCGGCCGAGCGCCAGGACAGGATCTGCGCGAGCGCGTCGGCGCCGGTGATGAAAAACAGCTCGGCGTCGACGTAGGTGGCGCGCAGCTCGCGCAGCGTGTCGATCGTGTAGGTGGTGCCGGGCCGGTCGACGTCGATGCGGCTGACCGAGAAGCGCGGGTTGCTGGCGGTCGCGATGACCGTCATGAGGTACCGGTCCTCGGCCGGGCTGACCACACCGGCCTTGCGGTAGGGGTTCCCGGTCGGCACGAACACGACCTCGTCGAGCCCGAAGCGCGTGGCGACCTCGTTGGCTGCCGAGAGGTGGCCGTGGTGCACGGGGTCGAACGTGCCGCCCATGACCCCGACGCGTCGCCCCACACGGGGAGCCTATCGGCGCGATCGGGTGAATCCTGGAGCCCGACTGCGCCCGGGGCTCAGGTGGGCAGCAGCCGCTGCACGAACGCCTCGAGCTGCACGGCGTTGCGCACCTCGACCATCTCGAGCACCTCGCTGTAGGCCGTCGTTGCGCTGTCGCCGCTACCCCAGTAGGCCGACGGCTCGGGGTTGAGCCAGTAGGCGTGCCGGGCGCGGGCCACCAGCTGGCGCAGCACCGGCGCGGCGTTGGCGCGGTAGTTGTTGCGGGCGTCGCCGAGGATGAGCAGCGAGGTGCGCGGCCCGACGGCGTCGGGGTAGCGGGCGGCGAACTCCTCGATGGAGTGGCCGTAGTCGCTGTGCCCGTCGAACCAGACGAGGTTCGCCTCGGCCGACATGCGGGCCAGGGCGTCGGCGACGTCGCCGCCGGGGGTGAAGAAGCGCGAGACCTCGTCGACGGTGTCGATGAAGGCGAACGCGCGCACCTTGGTGAACTGCTCGGACAGCGCGTAGGCGAGCATCAGCGTGAAGTGCGCGAAGCCGGCGACCGAGCCGGAGACGTCGCACAGCACCGTGAGCTCGGGCTTGTGCGGCTTGTGCGGCTTGTGATGGGTGACGAGCGGCACCCCGCCGGTGCCGAGCGAGGCCCGCACGGTGCGCCGGAAGTCGAGCCGGCCCGAGCGGCCGAGCCGGCGCTTGGCGGTCAGCCGGGTGGCCAGGCGCCGGGCCAGCGGGAACACCTGGCGGCGCAGCTCGGCCATGTCGCTGCGGCTGGCGCGCAGGAAGTCGACCTGCTCGGCGAGCGGCTGCACGGCGGTCTTGGACAGCTGCTCGGGCCCGCGGTCCTCGGCCAGGCGACGGCGCACCTCGCTCTCGACCATCTCCTGGAACTGCCGGATGCGCTCGGACACGGTCTGGCGGGCGACCTTCTCGGCCATGCCGCCGCGCTGCTGGCCGGCGAGCAGGGCGTCGAGCAGCGAGGCGACGAGCGTCTCGGGCGACAGCCCACGCAACACCCGGTAGGAGAACCACGACTGCCGGCCGGGCTGGGTGTCGGCCCGGCCGAGCTCGCGCACCGTCTCGCGGGCGAAGCGCTGCAGCGCGTCCTCGTCGCCGTCGAGCAGCAGCCGGCGCAGCTCGTCGCGCATCGCTTCGGTGTCGGGGCGTCCCTCACCATCACCCTCGCCCGCACCGTCCTCGTCGCCTGCGCCGTCGCCCTGCTCGCTCTGACGGTGCGGCTCGCCGACGACGGACGGGAACCACAGGTCGAACAGCGTGTCGAAGGCCCGGCGGTGGGCGGGGCGCTTGAGCACGGTGGCGGCGTAGGCGGCCCGCAACCCCTCGCGGTCGAGCAGGTCGACGGCGCCGAGCGCGCGGGTCGCGTCGAGCACCTCGGCCAGCGAGACCGACACGCCGGCGGCGCGCAGCGCGTGCAGGAAGCCGATCTCGCGGTCGATCAGGCCGGGGGTCGTCACCGGCTCAGTTGAGCGTGAGCTGGGCGCCGGCCCGCTCGTGGTCGCTCGCGTGCTTGAGCACGACGCCGAGGGTGGTCTTGACCGCTTCCTCGTCGAGCGTGTCGAGCCCGAGCGCGAGCAGCGTGCGAGCCCAGTCGATGGACTCCGAGATCGACGGCGACTTCTTCAGCTCCATCGAGCGGAGCGCCCGCACGGTGCGCACCAGCGACTCGGCCAGCTGCTCGGAGATCTCCGGCACCCGGGACAGGACGATGGCCTTCTCGCGCTCGGCGCTCGGATAGTCGAGATGCAGGTACAGGCAGCGCCGCTTGAGCGCCTCGGACAGCTCGCGGGTGGCGTTCGAGGTGAGGAACACCAGCGGCCGGCGGGTCGCGGCGATCGTGCCCAGCTCGGGGATCGTCACCTGGAAGTCGCTCAGCACCTCGAGCAGCAGCCCCTCGACCTCGACGTCAGCCTTGTCGGTCTCGTCGATGAGCAGCACGGTCGGCTCGCTGCGGCGGATCGCGGTGAGCAGTGGGCGCGCGAGCAGGAACTCCTCGGCGAACACGTCGTCGTGGATCTCGTCCCACGCGGCGTCGTCGGAGGCGGCCTGGATGCGCAGCAGCTGCTTCTTGTAGTTCCACTCGTACAGCGCGCGGGCCTCGTCGAGGCCCTCGTAGCACTGCAGACGGATCAGCTCAGCGCCGGTGGCCTCGGCGACGGCCTTGGCCAGCTCAGTCTTGCCGACCCCCGCCGGGCCCTCGACGAGCAGCGGCTTGCCGAGCCGGTCGGCGAGGAACACGGTCGTCGCGATCGCGTCGTCGGTGAGGTAGCCGGCGGCGGACAGCCGCTCGTGCACGTCGGCGGTCGAGTGAAAGGACGGCTGCTGCACGTGCGGGCTCCTCGGGTGGGTGGCCGGCTCGATGGTAGGCGGGGCGCGGCGGGCGGGGCGCGCCCTGCGTCGATGCCGTCCGCGTCACCTGTTCGGCGCGGCACGGTAGACCTTCTCCTCTCGCCCCCCGCGGGCCGCGCTGCGGGCTCGCGCCTGCGCGGCGAGCGCCTCGCGGTCGCGGGGCGCGGCGCTCGTCACGAGCTCGTCGAGCAGCGTGCGCGTCGCTGCTGCCACCTGCTCGACGGCTCGGTCGAAGACCTCGGCGTTGGCCCGCGACGGTGCCCTGCTGCCGCTGAGCTTGCGCACGTACTGCAGCGCCGCCGCCTCGACCTCCTCGTCGATGGCGGCGGGCGCAAGGTTCGCCAGGGTGTGGATGCTGCGACACATCACCCGACGGTAGGCCGCAACGCTGGACACGACTAGTGGATACGCGGTATGCATACGCCGTATCCCGACGAGGTGGAGGTGCGGATGTCGATCCGACAGGGATTGCTGGCGTTGCTCGAGCCGCAGCCGATGTACGGCGCGCAGCTGCGGGCGCAGTTCGAGGCCCGCACCGGCGCCACCTGGCCGCTCAACATCGGGCAGGTGTACACGACGCTCGGCCGACTCGAGCGCGACGCGCTCGTGGCCGCCGACGGCGAGGACGACCAGGGACATCCGCTCTACCGGATCACCGACGCCGGCCGGCAGGAGGTGTCGTCGTGGTTCGCGACGCCGGTCGAGCGCAGCACTCCACCGCGCGACGAGCTGGCCATCAAGCTCGCCATCGCCGTCACGCTTCCTGGCGTCGACGTGCAGGCCATCATCCAGCGCCAGCGCACCGCCACGGTGCGGGCGCTGCAGGACTACACCCGGCTCAAGCAGGCGGGCGACGCCGAGCTCGCCTGGGTGCTCGTGCTCGACAGCCTGGTGTTCGCCGCCGAGGCCGAGGTGCGTTGGCTCGACCACTGCGAGGCGAAGGTGTCCCGCGCGGCCCGCGAACAGCGCGAACAGCGCGAACACGTCACGGCAACGCCCACCAAGCGCCGGACCGAGGGAGCACAGCGATGAGCCGAAGCATGTCGTCGCGCGAGGACGCGCACCCGGTTGTCGGGTCGTCGCCCGTGTTGCAGATGCGCGGCGTCACCCGCGTGCACGGCTCGGGCGAACGGGCCGTGCACGCGCTGCGCGGTCTGACGATGCAGGTGCGCGCCGGTGAGCTCGTCGCGGTCATGGGCCCGTCCGGCTCGGGCAAGTCGACGCTGCTCACCGTCGCCGGTGGCCTCGACTCCCCCACCGCCGGCGAGGTGATCATCGAGGGGCAGGTGCTCGGCACCCTCAGCCGTACGGCCCTGGCTGCGCTGCGCCGCCGCTCGGTCGGCTACGTGTTCCAGGACTTCAACCTCATCCCGGCGCTGACCGCGGTCGAGAACGTCGCGCTGCCGCGCGAGCTCGACGGCGAGCGCACCAAGAAGGCACGACAGCTGGCCCTGGCGGCGCTCGAGGACGTCGGCATCGCCGAGCTCGCCGGCCGCTTCCCCGACGACATGTCCGGCGGGCAGCAGCAGCGGGTCGCGATCGCGCGCGCCGTCGTCGGTGACCGGCGGCTGATCCTGGCCGACGAGCCGACCGGCGCGCTCGACAGCGAGACCGGCGAGAGCGTGCTGCGCCTGCTGCGCGACCGCTGCAACGCCGGCGCGGCCGGGGTGCTCGTCACCCATGAGGCGCGGCACGCCGCCTGGGCCGACCGCGTGGTGTTCCTGCGCGACGGTCGGGTCGTCGACGACACCGGGCCTGCGCCGGAGCTCGAGCAGCTCCTCGAGCAGCGGGCGCCGGCATGAGCGCAGGCGCGAGCGCGCTGCGCCTCGCCCGTCGCGACGCCCGGCGGGCTCCGATGCGCAGCCTGCTCATTGCCCTGATGATCGCCCTGCCCGTCGCGGGCGCCGGGTTCATCGACGTCATGCTGCGCACGGTCGACACCACCGGCGCCGAGCTGATCCCCGCACAGCTGGGGCGCGCGGCCGACGTCCGCGTGGTGCCCGGCAAGTCCGGCGACCCGGTGGTCCAGCTCCCCGACGACGCCTACGGACAGCAGCCAAGCCCGGCCGGTGACACCAGCACCCAGGCGACGCCGACCGTCGACCCGCGCGGGCTCTTGCCGGCCGGGAGCAAGGTCATCACCGACCAGACCGGCCAGGTGCAGGTGCGCACCGCCGACGGGCTCGCCAGCACCGACCTGCGCGAGCTCGACTACACCGACCCGCTCGCCGACGGGTTGCTGGTGCAGACCGGGGGACGCGCACCGCAGACCACCAGCGACGTCGTCGTCACGCAGACGCTTCTCGACACCCTCGGCTTCCGGGTCGGCGACCGGCTCGAGATGACCCGCCCTGAGCGGACGTTCACCATCGTCGGCACCGTCCGTCCGCGCGACGCCAACGGCTCGCGCTCGTTGGCGGTGGCCGAGCCCGGCGCTGCGCTGTCGGCCCTGCCGGAGACCACCTCGGCCCCCGACCTGCTCGTCGGCACCCCGGCACCCTTCACCTGGAACCAGGTCAAGGCGCTCAACACGCGGGGCGTCACCGCCTTCTCGCGCGACGCGGTGGAGAACCCACCGCCGCGCTCGGCGATCCCCTACTACGACAGTGCGGTGTCCTACGGCGGCACCGGCGCGGAGATCATCCTGCTCGCGCTCGTCGTCGGCCTGGTGCTCCTCGAGGTCGTGCTGCTGGCCGGAGCTGCCTTCGCCGTCGGCACCCGTCGGCAGTCGCGGGCGCTCGGGCTCTACGCCGCGACCGGCGCCACCAGCCGGCAGGTGCGCGCGGTGGTGCTGGCCCAAGGGCTCGTCCTCGGGTTCCTCGGCGCCGTGGCCGGACTGGCGCTGGCACTGACCGGCGCTGCGCTCGCGGCCCCCATCGTCGAGGCCCGCTTCGACACGCAGCTGCCGGCCTTCGACCTGCGCCCCGTCGAGCTGCTCGCCCTGGGCTTCATCGGTGTCGTCACCGGTCTGCTCGCCGCCGTGCTGCCGGCCCGCACCGCCGCCCGCCAGGACGTCGTCGCGGCGCTGTCCGGCCGCCGCGGGGTCGTGCAGACCAAGCGTCGCTATCCCGTCGCCGGCCTGGTCGTGGCCGCTCTCGGCGCCGGCCTCGCCCTGCTCGGGGGCGGCCTGTCGCTGGCTGCCACCCGCGCCGGCGACCAAGCCGGGAACAGCAACCTGTACGCGCTGCTGATCCTCGGCGGGACCGTGCTCACCCAGCTCGGCCTCATCGTCGCGACGCCCGCGATCATCGGGGCGACCGCCGGCCTCGGCCGCTTCCTGCCGCTGGCCCCTCGCCTGGCCCTGCGCGACGCCGCCCGGCACCGCGGTCGCAGCGCCCCTGCCGTCGCCGCGATCCTCGGCGCGGTCGCGGGCGGGGTGACGCTGACGCTGTTCGTCGCCTCGCTCAACGACCACGACGAGCGCCAGTACACCCCGTCGCTCGGCTACGGCCAGGCCTTCGTGTCGTCGATCTCCTACCCGGGTCAGGCGCCGCGTGACCCGAGACAGGAGATCGAAGCGATCTCTGCGGTCGCCAAGCCGGACCGGGTCATCCCGGTGCGGGCCTTGTCCGACCCGGCGTGCGAGTCCGACTGCGCTTACGTCAGCGTCGCCACGCCACCGGAGAACCTCTGCCCGCAGGATCAGCCGACGCCGGCGCAGCAGCAGTCGGATCCGCGCTGCGCGGAGGCGGGCTACCGGGGTGGCGAGATCCAGGGTCCCGTCGTCGGCTCCTACGACGAGCTGGTCGCCCTCACCGGCCTGCGCTCGCTGCAGGCGCGCGACGTACTGGCCCGCGGCGGCGTCGTCGTGTTCGACCCGACCCAGCTCAAAAACGGTATGGCCGCGCTCCAGGTCGCCACGTACGGCCCCGACGGCAGCGAGCGCCTCGGCCGGACCGTCGAGGCGCCGGCCGTCTTCGTCGCGACCAAGCAGACCTTCCTCTCCGCCTTTCTGTCATCGCAGGCGGCGAAGACGGTCGACGTCCCGGTCACCGTGGCCGGCACGGTCCTCGCCTACGACACGCCGCCGGACGACAACACCGAGGAGTCGGTCAACGCGGCGCTGGCCCGCATCGGTGTGGACGACCGATCCTTTCGGGTCGAGCGGGGCTATCGGGACAACTACGGGCTCGGCCTGCTGGCGCTGCTCGTCGCCAGTGCTGTCGTCACGCTCGGTGCCGCCGGCATCGCGACGGGGCTGGCCCAGGCCGACGCCAAGCCCGACCTCGCCACGCTCGCCGCGATCGGTGCCGCTCCTCGGCTGCGACGCACCCTGACGGCCTTCCAGGCGGCGGTCATCGCCGGGCTCGGCGCGCTGCTGGGCACCGCCAGCGGCTTCGTGCCGATGGTCGCCTATCTGTGGTCCGACGTGTCGATGCGGGTGGTGATCCCGTGGGTGAACCTGCTCGTCATCGCGCTGGTGGTTCCGGCAGTGGCAGCGCTGCTCGCCGGGCTGCTGACGAGGTCGCGGCTGCCGCTGGTGCGTCGTCTCGGCACCTGACACGTCGGCCGCCTCACCCAGCCGGGTGCCTCTACGGAGCGCGCACCAAGGCAGAGGATCGTGTGAGGTGCGCTTCGGCAGGTGACACGCCGGCGTGTCGCCTGCCAGAACGCCGACGAGTTGATCGTCCGGCCTGCAGCCACCAATCGGGCAGTGGATCGGCCGTGGTGATCATCTGGTTCGCGCATCGACCGCCGACACGCCGGCGTGTCGCCTGCAGGAGCGCGCATCGGTTGATCGCAGCCGCCGTGGCTCGGGGGCCTCACCCGCACCCTCAGCAGTCAGGTAGGTTGCGGTGCACGGTACTGTGCATGGGACACTAGGGGACGGGAGCGCATGGAGACGACACAGCTGCTCAAAGGGGTGCTGGACCTCGCGGTGCTGGCGGCGCTCCAGGACCACGACGGATACGGCTACGACATCGTGCGACGCCTGCGGGGAGCCGGCCTCGACAATGTCGCCGACGCCTCCGTCTACGGCACGCTGCGGCGCCTGTACGGCGGCGGCCACCTGACCTCCTATCTCGTGCCGTCGGAAGAGGGGCCGCACCGCAAGTACTACGGCCTCAACGCCTCCGGCCATGATCTGCTCGCCCGCTCGGCCAAGACCTGGTCCAGTTTCGCCGCGACGATGTCCGCGCTGGTGGAGGCATCGGGGAGGGCGGCATGAGTGCAGCCGGGGCGTATGCCGCACAGGTACGGGCCGCGCTGTCCGACTTACCGGACGACGTGCGCGCCGAGCTGCTCGACGGGCTCGACGAGCACATAGCCGTCGTCGCGAACGAGGCCGACGGGTCGCTCGCCGACCAGCTGGGTGACCCGTACGACTACGCCGACGAGCTGCGCCGCTCCGCCGGTCTCGGCGAGCCGCCGCCGCACCCGCCGAGCTCGACCAGACTCGGCTTCGGCGACCAGCTGCGCCGGGACGGCCGCCGGCTCGCCGAGACCGATGCCGGCCGCGCGGCGCTGGCTTTCCTGCCCGAGCTGCGTCCCGGCTGGTGGGTGTTGCGCGGCTGGGCGGCCGTGATGCTGCTCGGCCTGCTGGCCGGCCGGGCGTCGCTGCTGCCGTTCGGCCTGCTGGTGACCGTGCTCCTCGTCGCCGGTGCCGCCGTGCTGTCGGTGCGGCTCGGCCGCTGGCAGCAGCGGGAGGTCGGGCTCGACCAGCGCCGGGCGGTCGTGAGCGTGCTCGGCAACGCCGTGCTCGGCATCGTCGCTGCCGCGGTCTTGCTGGGGGCATCGGTCCAGAGCACTCCGGTCGTCTACGCCAGCGACGACTACCAGCCGCCGACCGTGCTCACCCGCTCGGACGGCACGCCGATCACCAACATCTATCCGTACGCGGCCACTGGTGAGGCGCTCGAGGGCGTGCTGCTCTACGACCAGGACGGCCGCGCGCTCGACAACCTGACCACCGACACGCCCGACGGTCGGACGATCGAGCGGCTCACGCTGCCCGGCGGTCCGCCCGCGCCGGCCAACGCCTTCCCGCAGCGGCAGCGGTTCCGCGACGTCGACGAGACGGGCGGAGTCGTCGTGACACCACCCATCGCGCCCTCGCTGCCGTCGCCGGCCGCCCCCTCACCCGAGGTCACGGGGTCGCCGACGCCGCTGCCGAGCTCGGACGCGTCACCGACCTTGACGCCGCTGCCGAGCCCGGTTGCGTCGCCGGGCCGCACCGCACTGCCGAGCCCGGCGGTGACGCCGACCGAGCCGGCCCCGCCCGGCGGGGCGCTCGTCCCAACACCATCTCCCCGCTGAGCGGCTCTTCACCGAGTCGCGTCGATCGGCTGCGGCGATCACCTGATGCGCGCATCCGCAGCAAACACGCCGGCGTGCCACCTGCCACAACACCGACGAGTTGATCGTCCAGCCGAGGCTCGTGACGCTCGGGAGAAAGACCCCCGCCAGGGGTCAGGTGCGGGCCGAGCCGAAGCCGAGCAGCATCGCGAGGCCGAGGGCGCTGCGGGTGTCGTACGGCGCCCGCCACAGCCCGCCGTGCGCGGCCTGCGCGGCCTCGTCCTGCCAGGGGTGCTCCTGGGCCGGCACCGGGTCGCGCAGGTCGTGCACCAGCAGCGCCGCCATCAGCGTGTTGCTCGTCGCCGGCTCGAACACCTCGATGTCGAAGCGGTGGGCCCCCGCGTACGCCGCCGCGAACGCGCGGTTCTTGAGCACCGAGCGGGTGCGGGTCGGCGGCGCGACGTTGAGCGACACGCCCGTGCCGGCCTGCCGCGCGACCACGGCCCGCCAGCGCTGCAGGCGCTTGGCCAGGCTGTAGTTCGGTCCCTGCTGCGCGACCATCGCGTCGTGCACGCCCGGGTCGGCGCCGGGCAGGTACTGGCGCGCGAGCAGCTTGCCGCCCGAGACCAGACGCAGCGGTCCGCGCAGGGCTGCCGTGCGCTTCGGCCGGGCGGCATAGGCCTGCACCGACTGCGCGACGGCCTCGGGCGGGACGGCGAAGACGTCGGTCGGCGTTGCGAGGAAGGCCAGCTGCGTGTCGGGCTGCTGCGCGACCAACCGGGCCGACAGCGCGTCGGCGGCGGCGCACACCTGCACGTTGGCCGAGCCGTCGGCGTAGACGTAGTTGCCGAGCACGAGCGGACGGTCCATGCCGCCGAGCCAGCCGAGCGCCGCGGGCAGGTCGTGCACCAGGTCGAGCCCGGCCTGCTCGGCCAGGTCGTCGCCAGAAGCCTCACCGGGCACCGGAACGTGCAGCGTGCCGGCCAGCTCGCGGGTGCGCTCGAGCAGGCCTTCCCAGAGGCTGCGCCGCGGCAGGTCGAGCGCGACGACGTCGCCGCCCCACCGCAGCAGCGACTGCAGCGGTCCCATCTCGGCGCCCGCGCCGAGCACGACGACGCGCTGGTCGGACAGGTCGAGCCAATCTGGGTGGTCGAGCACCGCGTGCACCGCACGGGTGCAGCCGGGCTCGAGGACGCCCTCGCGCTCCCACGCGTCCAGGCGCCGGCGCAGCGCGTCGCCGCGCAGCCGATCGCCGCGGAAGGGCAGCGACAGCTCGCGCTCGGGCTCACCGGTGCCGTGCCGCGTCTCGGTGCGCAGGCCGCCCCTCGCAGGCACCTCGTCGAACAGCGCGCCGAGCGGCGTCTCACCGCCGTCGTGGGCGTAGTGCAGCCGCTCGTGCACCGACGACAGGCCCGCCGCCGCGATGGCCCGCGCGTCGTCGGCCTTGGGCAGGCCGGCTTCGACCAGGCGCTTGAGGTGGGCGAGGTAGCGGGTGCGCCAGGCCGCCTCGCTCTCGGCCGCGCGGGACCCCACCGGGTCGGTGGCGCGCAGGGCGTCGGCGACGACCCCGCGGCCAAAGGCGGTGGTGCTGCGGCGGCCCTTCTCGTCCGAAGCGAACACCACCCCGGACGGCGTCGGCGCGGTGTCGGTCGGTGTGGGCTTCGGCATCGGGCCATGATGTCCGACGCCGCAGCCGGCTCAGGGCCGCACGTGCCCGTCGCCGGTGACGACGTAGGTGGTGCTCGTCAGCTCGGGCAGGCCCATCGGACCGCGCGCGTGCAGCTTCTGCGTCGAGATGCCGATCTCGGCGCCGAAGCCGAGCTGCTCGCCGTCGGTGAAGCGGGTGCTCGCATTGACCATGATCGCCGCGCTGTCGAGCGAGCGGACGAACAGCTGCGCGGCCTGAAGGTCGGTCGTGCAGACCGCCTCGGTGTGCCCGCTCCCCCAGCGCCGGATGTGCGTGACCGCCTCCTCCAGCGTGTCAACGACGCCGACGGCGAGGTCGAGCGAGAGGTACTCGGCCGCCCAGTCGTCGTCGGTGGCGGGCAGCGCGTCCGGGTCGTAGGCGCGCGCCCGCTCGTCGGCATGCAGCGTGACGCCAGCCTCGCGCAGCGCGGCGACGGCTGCGGGCAGGAAGCGCGGCGCCGCCTCGGCGTGCACCAGCAGCGTCTCGGCGGCGTTGCACACCGACGGACGGTGCGTCTTGGCGTTCACGACGATCGCGACGGCCTGCGCGACGTCGACCCTCGCGTCGACGTAGACGGTGCAGTTGCCGACGCCCGTCTCGATGACGGGCACCTGCGACTCGCGCACGACCGTCTCGATCAGGCCCGCCCCGCCGCGCGGGATGAGCACGTCGACCAGGCCGCGGGCACCCATCAGCTCCTTGACGCTGGCGCGGTCGGTGCCCGGCACCAGCGCGATGCTGTCGGGAGGCATGCCGGCCTGCGTCGCTGCGTCCGCGAGCACGCGCACGAGCGCGGCGTTCGAGCGGTAGGCGCTCGCCGACCCGCGCAGCAGCACGGCGTTGCCGCTCTTGAGGCACAGCCCGGCGGCGTCGGCGGTGACGTTGGGGCGCGCCTCGTAGATGATGCCGACCACGCCGAGCGGCACCCGCACCTGGCGAAGCTGCAGGCCGTTCGGCAGCGTCGAGCCGCGCACGACCGCACCCACCGGGTCGGGCAGCGTCGCCACGTGCCGCAGGCCGTCCGCCATCGCGGACAGGCGGTCGTGCGTGAGGGTCAGCCGGTCGAGCATCGCCTGGGGCGTGCCCGCCTCGCGTCCGGCGTCGAGGTCCTCACCATTTGCCGCCAGCAGCTCGCCGGCGTGGTCGAGCAGCGCAGCGGCCATCGCGTGCAGGGCGGCGTCCTTGGCCGCCGTCGACAGCGGGGCGAGCGCCGCGGCGGCCGTGCGGGCGCGCCGGGCTGCGTCGATGACCTCGCTCATGGGATCAGCCTAAGAGCGTGACGAGCACCGAGGCACACGACCGGGCTCGTCGAGTGCTCGATCGCCCCGAGTTGCCCCTTTCGCAGCCCGCTGCGGCGCCCGGTCGTGTGTGGGGCGGTCCGCTCAGCGGCCGCCATCGCTGGGACGCCCCCCGGGACGCAGCTACAGCACCACCAGGTCATCGCGGTGCACGACCTCGCGCAGGCCCAGCTCACGGGTCGAGCGGCCGAGCAACGCGGGCAGCTCGTCGGCGTCGTAGGCGACGAGCCCGCGGGCAACGGCGCGGCCGTCAGTGCCCGCAAGCTCGACCGGGTCGCCGGCGACGAAGCCGCCCTCGACCGCGGTGATGCCCGCCGGCAGCAGCGACGCCCGGCGCTGCACGACAGCCTGCACCGCGCCTTCGTCGAGCACCAGCCGACCGCGCGGGGTGGAGGCGTGCGCGAGCCACAGCAGCCGGCCGCGGGTGCGGGCGCCGGTGGCTGCGAAGACGGTGCCGCCCTCGCCGGCCAGCGCTGCGGCGGCGTGCCGGGTGGCGGCAAGCAGCACCGGGACCCCGGCCGCGGTGGCGACGCCCGCGGCGTCGACCTTGCTGGCCATACCGCCCGAACCAATGCCCGAGCGCCCCGTCGTACGGACGTCGATGCCGGCGAGGTCGGCCGGGCCGTCGACCTGCTCGAGGAGCCGCGCGCCGGGCGCGCCCGGGTCGCCGTCGTAGAGGCCGTCGACGTCGGACAGCAGCACGAGGGCGTCGGCCCGCACGATGTGCGCCACCAGAGCGGCGAGCCGGTCGTTGTCGCCGAAGCGGATCTCGTCGGTGGCGACCGTGTCGTTCTCGTTGACGATCGGCACGACCGACAGCGCCAGGAGCCGTTCGAAGGTGGTCTGGGCGTTGCGGTAGTGCGCGCGGCGCACGACGTCGTCGGCGGTGAGCAGCACCTGCCCGACGGTGCGGCCGTGCCGGCCAAAGGCGGTGGCGTAGCGCTGCACGAGCATCATCTGGCCCACCGAGGCGGCGGCCTGCTGCGAGGCGAGATCGCGCGGACGCCGGCGCAGCCCGAGCGGTGCGAGCCCAGCGGCGATGGCGCCGGACGAGACAAGCACGAGCGAGCCGGTGCGGGCGGCGAGCACGTCGACGAGCGCCTCGAGCCGGTCGCCGTCGAGCCCGCCTGCGGCGGTGGTGAGCGAGGACGACCCGACCTTGACGACCAGCCGCTGCGCGGTCGCGACGGCCTGCCGGCTCACCCGGGCGGGGCTTCTTCCGTGGCCGCCCCCCGCACCTTGGCCAGCTCGACGCTGAGCGCTTCGGCGTCCAGACCCATCCGTTCGGCGCGGCGCAGATCCTTCTGCAGGCGACGCTCGTCGGCTCCCCGCCGGCTGCGGTCCTCGAAGCGCGCGTCCTGGCCCCGCATGCCGGAAGCGAACTGCTCCAGCTCGGTGGGCTGCCAGTCGAAGCTGACGCCGCCGATCGTCACCGCGCTGCCCGTGACGGCACCGGCCGCGGCGAGCGCCTTCTCGACGCCGATCCGGGCCAGCCGGTCGGCGAGGTAGCCGACGGCCTCCTCGTTGGCGAAGTCGGTCTGCAGCACCCAGCGCTCGGGCTTGTGCCCCTCCACGAGGTAGCCGTCGGCGTAGGGCCGGATGGTGAACTCGGCCTCGTCGACCGCTCGGGGGCGCAGCACGATGCGCACGTCGTCGTCGGCGCTCTGCTGCGCGCGGTCGGCCGCAACCAGCCGGCTCATCGCGTACAGCAGCGGCTGCAGGCCCTCACGCGTCGCCGCCGACAGCTCGAAGACCTCCAGGCCGCGCTGCTCCAGCTCGGGCCGCACCAGCTCGGCCAGCTCGCGGGCCTCGGGCACGTCGACCTTGTTGAGCACGACCAGGCGGGGCCGCTCGGTGAGGCGGGCGACGTCGTCCTTGTACAGGGCCAGCTCTTGCTCGAGCTGCTCGAGGTCGCTGAGCGGGTCGCGGCCCGGTTCGAGGGTCGCGCAGTCGAGCACGTGCACGAGCACCGAGCAACGCTCGACATGGCGCAGGAACTCAAGGCCCAGCCCCTTGCCGGCCGAGGCGCCGGGGATCAGCCCGGGCACGTCGGCGACGGTGAAGCGCACCCCGCCTGCCTCGACGACCCCGAGGTTCGGCACCAGCGTCGTGAACGGGTAGTCAGCAATCTTCGGGCGGGCGGCTGACAGCGCCGCGATCAGGCTCGACTTGCCGGCGCTCGGGAAGCCGACGAGGGCGACGTCGGCGACACTCTTGAGCTCGAGCACGACGTCGCGCCGCTCGCCCGGCTCGCCAAGCAGGGCGAAGCCGGGGGCCTTGCGCTTCGCGCTCGCGAGCGAGGCGTTGCCGAGGCCCCCCTTGCCGCCGGCCGCGACGACGAAGCGCATGCCCTCGCCGACCAGGTCGGCCAGCTGGGCGCCGTCTTCGGTGTAGACGACGGTGCCGTCCGGCACCGGCACCTCGACGTCGGCGCCTTTGGCCCCGGTGCGCATCGAGCCCTGGCCCTGCTTGCCCGACGTGGCGTGCTGATGCGGGTGGTAGTGGTAGTCGAGCAAGGTCGTGGTGTCGCGACGCACGACCAGCACGACGTCGCCGCCATCGCCGCCGTCGGCGCCGTCCGGGCCGCCGAGGGGCTTGAACTTCTCCCGGCGCACGCTGGCGCAGCCGTTGCCGCCGTCGCCACCGGAGACGTGCAGCACGGCGCGGTCGACGAAGGTGGCCAAAGGGTCCTGCTCTGTCGTGGCGGGCCCGATGCGGGTCCCGCCCTTGTGGTCGGCTAGCCGACCGGCGTGATGTTCACCGTCTTACGACCGCGCTTGCTGCCGAAGGTGACCGCGCCGGGCGCGAGCGCAAACAGCGTGTCGTCCTTGCCGCGGCCGACGCTCTCGCCGGGGTGAAAGTGCGTGCCGCGCTGACGCACGATGATCTCGCCCGCCTTGACGACCTGGCCGCCGAAACGCTTGACGCCGAGAAACTGGGCGTTCGAGTCGCGGCCGTTGCGCGATGAGCTCGCGCCCTTCTTGTGGGCCATGGCTGGCCTCTCTTTGGGTGTTGGGCCTACTGGGCGCCGGCGGTGGCGCCGGTCTCGATGGCGGTGATACGGATCTGGGTGAGCTTCTGGCGGTGCCCGAGGCGCTTCTTGTAACCGGTCTTGTTCTTGTACTTCATGATCGAGATCTTCGGGCCCTTGGTGTGGGCGACGACCTCCGCGCTGATCGACACGCCGGCAAGTGCGTCGGCGCCCGAGGTGACGTCGGCGCCGTCGACGACCAGCACCGCCGGCAGCTGCAGCGACTCGCCGTCCTGCGCCGCGACCTTCTCGACCTCGACGACATCGCCGACGGCGACCTTGTACTGCTTGCCGCCGGTCTTCACGATGGCGTACACGGTGGGGCTCCTTGCTCGGGTGCCTGCTTGCTCGGGTGTGTTCAACGTGGCCTGCGCTGCGCCGCTCGACGTCGCGCCGCGGCAGCCGGGTTCCGGCAAGCCTGACTCCGAAAGCCGGTGCACGCAACGGCACGGGTGGGCACAGGCTACAGCAGCGCGCGGTGGTGCCTCAGCCGCGCCGATGGCGCCGAGCCCAGCTTCCCGGCCGGCCCGGCCCAGCTTCCCCAGGGCTACGTCGCTCCGACACGCCGAAAACGCGACCGGAGCCTGGGGAAGGCGCGATCCGCAGACCGGCGGGCCCGCGTACTACCTGGTTCTAGCCGGTCGCAGCGGGCGGGCCGGCCGGACGGCTCGTCGCACGACGGCGGCGGCGCGGCGCAGGCTCTGGCTCGGTCGCCGGCCCGGGCTCGGGCTCGGGCTCGGGCTCGGGCGCCTGGGCCGTCTCCACACCGGGCTCGAGCGGCGTGTCGCCGGTGTCGACGAGTGCCACGTCGCCGCTCTGCACGGCCTCGACCACGTCGGCGGAGACCGCTCCGCCCGGCTGCGCGGGCACGTCGTCGGTCGGGACGACGACGGGGGGTACCGCGGCCTCGTCAGCACCCGCCAGCGGGTCGAGCACCGGCGTCACCAGTGCCGGTTCGGTCTCGTCGACGTCGGCGTCGCCCAGCACGCTGTCCGGGACTGGCTCCAGGGGCATGTCGTCGGCGAGCAGCTCGGCCATCTCGTCGCCCGCGGGCACCGTCGCGGCTCCGCTCCCCCGGCCCGCGCGACGGCGGCGGGGGGCGGGCGGGGCGTCGTCGGCCTGATCCGGCGTCTCGGCGCCCTTGCCGATCGGCGCACCCGGCTTCGGGGCGTCTGCCGGTAGCGGCTTGGACGTGCGGGCCCGGGCGCGAGAACCGTCCGCAGAGTCGCCGCGCCGCTCGTCGAGCGGTTCGGGACGCACGTGCACCCCGCGGCCGCTGCAGCAGTCGCACGGCTCGCTGAAGGACTCGAGCAACCCCTGGCCGACCCGTTTGCGCGTCATCTGCACCAGGCCGAGGCTCGTGACCTCGGCGACCTGGTGCTTGGTGCGGTCGCGCCCCAGGCACTCGACGAGGCGGCGCACCACCAGGTCGCGGTTGCTCTCCAGCACCATGTCGATGAAGTCGACGACGATGATCCCGCCGATGTCGCGCAGCCTCAGCTGGCGGGCGATCTCCTCGGCGGCCTCGAGGTTGTTGCGGGTCACCGTCTCCTCGAGGTTGCCGCCCTTGCCGACGAACTTGCCGGTGTTGACGTCGACCACCACCATCGCCTCGGTGCGGTCGATCACGAGCGACCCGCCGCTCGGCAGGTGCACCTTGCGGTCGAGCGCCTTGAGCAGCTGCTCGTCGATGCGGTGCTCGGCGAACACGTCCTTCTCACTCGTGTGCCGCGACAGGCGCGGCGCGAGGTCGGGGGCGACGAACTGGACGTAGTCGCGGATCGTCTCCCACTCGCTGTCGCCGGAGACGACCAGGCTGGTGAAGTCCTCGTTGAACACGTCGCGCACCACGCGGATCAGCAGGTCGGGCTCGGCGTGCAGCAGGGTCGGCGCCCCGCCCTTCGCGGCCTTGGTGGTGATGACCTCCCACTGGGCCTGCAGGCGCCGCACGTCGCCGGCGATCTCCTCCTCCGACGCGCCCTCGGCGGCCGTGCGGATGATGACGCCGGCGCCCTCGGGCACCACCTTCTTGAGGATCTTCTTCAGCCGGTCGCGCTCACCTTCCGGCAGCTTGCGGCTGATGCCGGTCATCGAGCCCTCCGGCACGTAGACCAGGTAGCGGCCCGGCAGGCTCACCTGTCCGGTCAGCCGGGCGCCCTTGTGCCCGATCGGGTCCTTGCTGACCTGGGCAAGCACCTCCTGGCCGGACTTCAGCACCGACTCGATGCTGCGCGAGCGGCCACCGGCGACGTCGCTGTAGTTGACCTCGCCGGCGTAGAGCACGGCGTTGCGGCTCTTGCCGATGTCGACGAAGGCCGCCTCCATGCTGGGCAAGACGTTCTGCACCCGACCGAGGTAGACGTTGCCGGCGTAGGACTGAGCGCTCGCGAGCGTCACGTAGTGCTCGACGAGCACGCCGTCCTCGAGCACGGCGATCTGCGTGCGGTCGCCCTTCTGCCGAACGACCATCGAGCGTTCGACCGCCTCGCGGCGGGCGAGGAACTCGGCCTCGGACAGCAGCGGCGCCCGCTTGCGGCCCGAGTCGCGGCCCTCCTGACGACGCACCCGCTTGGCGGCCATGCGCGTCGAGCCGGTGATGCCGCGCACGCCGTCGTCGTCGGCGCTGGTCGCCCCGCTGCGGCTGCGGCTGCGCGTCTTCGGCGCCGGGGTCTCGCTCGCGTCGTCGTCGTCGCCGTCGTCGCTGCTGGTGGAACGGCGACGCCGGCGGCGGCGTCGGGTACCCGTGGCCTCCTCGTCGCCCTCGGCGGCGGGTGCGTCGGATGAGGCCTCGGCCTCCTCGTCGCCCTCGGCCGCGCCCTCGCCCTCGGTGTCGCCGTCGTCTTCGCTCTTGCGCGCGGCTCCACGGCCCCGCCCACCACGGCGACGCCGGCGGCGCGGGCGGTCGGTGTCGTCGTCGCTGTCGTCTGCGTCCTGCTCGGGCTCAGCAGCGCTCTCGGCCGGCTCCGGCTCGGTCGCCACCGGCTCGATCAGCTGCGGCATGAGGTCGGCGGGCGCCGCGGCCCCGGTGGTTCCGGCGCGTCGGCGGCGCCGGGGAGCGGGCGCCTCTGCGGCGTCCTCGCCCGGCGCCTCGTCGGACGGCGGAGCGGGCTCGGGAGCCTGGAAGGTCACGGCTGCGGTGCGCCGGGCGCGGGTGCGCTTGGCCGGAGCGGGCGGCTCGTCGGCAGGTGCCAGGGCCGCGACGGGCGCCTCGTCGTCCACCGCCCGGGCGGTCGAGGGCTGGTCCTCGACCGGCTCGACGACGGGCGCGTCGGCCTGTGCCAGCACGGCCTGGGCGACGGCGTCCTGCTCGTCTTGCGTGGGCTGCGTGTCCGGCTCGTCAGCGACCGGCGGCCCGTCCGGTTCGTCGGCCCGTGCCGTGTCGTTCGGGGTGGTCTGGGCCTGCGAAGCACCCGGCGCGACAGCGTCTGCGCCGTCGGCCCCGGTCTGCCCGGGCGGGCTGGGCTCGGACTCTGCCGACGACGCGGGATCGGCCGCCGATGCCTTGGTCGCCCGCTTGCGGGGCGCCGCCTTCTTGGCAGGTGTCTTGCGGACGCGCTTGGCAGGCGTGGCCGGGGCTGCGTCGGACGACTCGGCGGCGACGGCGTCGGCGGTCGCGGTCTCATCGGTCGAATCGGCCGCCGCGGTCGCATCGGTCTCGGCGGTCGCAGCGGCAGAGCTCGCGCCCGCAGAGCCCGTCTCGTCCTGCGCGGCGGCGCCCTGCGCAGCGTCGCCGGCGGGTGCGGCGGCCTTGGTCGCGCGGCGACGGCGGGGCGTCTTTGCCGGCGGCGCCGGCTGCTCCGCCTCCGGTACCTGCGGGCTCTGTGCACCCTGCCCAGCGTCCGGTGCGCTCGCGACTGGCGTCTGGTCGTTCTGGTCGTTCTGGTTGTCGGTCGTGCTGGTGGGCTCGTCGAGCACCGTGTCTCCGGTCCGGCCGGCGCCTGACGCGGGCACCGGCCCGGTGGGGGCGGATCGGGATCGGTCGGGGCGACCGACTCCGGAGAAGTCTGGGTTGCGACCCTTCGGCGCTGCGAGCAGCGGCTACGGGGCACCGACGGCGGCCTCGGTGTCGTCGACCGCAGGCGTTGCCCCGGGTGCTGGGGTCACCAGGCGGTCGGGTGCGAGCGGATCGGCGACCCCGCCGGTCTCGTTGAGCAGCCCCTGCGCGTACCGGGTTGCCTCGGGAGGCACCGGCGGTACGAGGTCGGCCACGGACCGGAGCCCGGAGAGGACGTCGTCGGGTCGGACGGCGGGCGTCACATGCCGAACGACCAGGTCGAGTGTTGCACAGTCGAGGTCGTCCGCGGCCCTTTCGACACGCATGGACACGACCGGGGCCCGCGCGTCGAGGCGACGGATGCCGTCCTTCATGAGCCGCTCGACGACGATCTCGCCCGCGTCCAGGAACGCGGAGACGGCCAGAGCGGCCTGCTCAGGAGCGACGCCCGGCAACCGGATGCCCCAGTGGCTGGCCACAATGCGGTCAGGCAGCGAGGTGCCGGCGGACGCCTCGACGACCTCGAGCACGTCGATGCCCTGCGGCAGGCTTGCGTCGAGCGCGGCCCGGAGCTCGTCCGGGTCGACGACCGTGACGACGGAGATCTCGACGTACTCGGCCTCGGACGCCACCCCCGTCGGCGCGGCTCCCACCCAGCTGATCTTGGGGTGCGGCGAGAAGCCGGCCGAGTAGGCCATCGGCACGCGGGCGCGGCGCAGGGCCCGCTCGAAGGCGCGGGCGATGTCGCGGTGGCTCGTGAAGCGCAGCCGTCCGCGCTTGGTGTAGCGCAGGCGCAGCTTCTGGACGGCCGGGGGCGGGGGCGGGCCCTCTGGCGTACGTCTGGCCATGGGCCGACGTTACCGAGCCGGGGCGCCCGGCCGGCGATCACGGGGCGCGTGGATGAGGTACGGCCGTCGTCGGCAAGGGCACAGGACCGGCATGCGCTGGTTCGAAGACTTCCACGAGGGCCAGGAGATCGACCTCGGGCAGGTGCGCGTCGAGGAGGCAGAGGTGCTCGAGTTCGCCCGTCGCTACGATCCCCAGCCCTTCCACACCGACCCGGTCGCGGCAGCCGACGGGCCGTTCGGTGGTCTCATCGCCTCGGGCTGGCACACCGCAGCGCTCTACATGCGCCGCTACGTCGACGTCGTGCTGTCGGACGCCGCGTCGATGGGCTCGCCAGGCATGGAACTGCTGCGCTGGGAGAAGCCGGTGCGTCCCGGGACGACGCTGCACTGCCGGCTCACCGTGCTGGCCGCAACACCCTCCGAGCGGCACCCCGCTCGCGGCACGCTGCGGCTGCGCTCGGAGGCCTTCGACGACGACGGCGACCGGGTGCTCGTGTTCGAGGGTCGCGGCCTGTTCGGGCGCCGCCCGGTGGACGACGACCCGCAACGGGCATGATCAGGCGACCTGCAGCACCTGCTTGCCGGTGTTGGCGCCCTCGAACAGGCCGCGCAGCGCCTGGGAGAAGGCCCGGACGCCTCCGGTGACGACGTCCTCCTTCGCGACCATCTTGCCCTCCTTCAGCCAGCCGGCCATGATCCCGGTCGCGTCGGCGTAGCGGTCGGCGTAGTCGAACACGACGAAGCCGGTCATGCTCGCGCGGTTGATGAGCAGCTGCATGTAGTTGGCCGGGCCCTTCGCTTCAGCGCCCGCGTTGTACTGGCTGATGGCCCCGCACAGCGCGACGCGGGCCCCCCGCGCCAGGCGCAGCAGGACCAGGTCGAGGATCTCCCCGCCGACGTTGTCGAAGTAGACGTCCACCCGGTCGGGAGTGGCCTCGCGCAGCCGCGCCTTGAGGCCGTCGGCCTTGTAGTCGAGGCACGCGTCGGCGCCGAGCTCGCCCGTGACGAAGGCGCACTTGTCGGCGCCACCCGCAATGCCGACGACGCGGCAGCCGAGGTTCTTGGCGATCTGCACGACAGCGCCGCCCGTGGCGCCAGCCGCGCCCGACACGACGATGGTGTCGCCCTCCTTCGGCCGGCCGACCTCGGTCAGCCCGAAGTAGGCCGTCATGCCGGTCATCCCGAGCGTGCCGAGGTAGGTGGGCAGCGGCGCAGCGTCCCCGTCGACGACGTAGCCGCCCGTGAGGTCGGTGACGGCCAGCTCCTGCACGCCGGTCATGGCGACCACGTGCTGACCGACCTCGACGCCGTCCTTGCGCGAGGCCAGCACCTCGCCCACGACGCTGGCGCGCATCACCTCGCCGATGCCGACCGGTGGGATGTAGGAGCGGCCCTCGTTCATCCACCCGCGCATGGCCGGGTCGAGCGAGACGTAGCGCGTGCGCAGCAGCACCTCGCCGTCGCCCGGCTCACCCACCGGCTCCTCCACGACGTCGAAGACGTCGTCGCCGGGCAGCCCCTGCGGTCGCTTGGCCAGTCGTACCTGAGTGTTGGTGTCGGTCATGGTCCAACTCCTCCCCGACGCCGACATGATGAACCTCCGAGGTCTCCGAGCCGGGGGCCAAGGTTCGCGGGGCGACGAGGTCCCGGCGCCGACTCAGCCGGCACCGCTCGCGCTCTGCCTCTCCGGCGATCAACCGCTCGTGGGGCGTGTCGCACCCCGAGAAGCGGAAGATCGGGGTTCACGAGAGCGGACGGTGCGGCCCGCCGCGAGCGGCCCACAGAACGGCCGATGGACACGCGACCGCGTCACGCGGTTCAGCCGGTGGTGCAGAGCGCGCGCAGATCCTCGGCCATCAGGCTCGCCTCGCGGGTCGCGCCGGCGACGGCCTCCCGGGCATCGCCGGTGGAGGCGCTCTGCTCCTGCACGGCCGCAGCGATCGTCTGTTGGGCGTCCACAACACCGGCGATGACCTGCTGGATGAGCTCCAGCGACGCCCCGGCCTCGCTCACGTCGGTGCGCACCGCGTCGACGACCCGGCGAATCCGAGCGGTCGCCTGAGCCGTCTCGTTGGCGAGCTCCTTGACCTCACCGGCCACCACCGCGAAGCCCTTGCCGCTCTCGCCCGCCCGGGCCGCCTCGATCGTGGCGCTGAGCGCCAGCAGGTTGGTCTGGTCGGCGATCTCGGAGATGCTGCCCGCGATCTGGTCGATCTCGCTCATCGTCGCGCTCAGCCGGTCGACGGTGGCCGCGCTGGCCGCCGAGCGGGTGCTGGCCTGCTCGGCCGTGGTCGTCGCCCGGGTTGCCGCTTGAGCGATCTCCTCGATCGCGGCCCGCAGCCCGTCGATGACCGTGTCGACCGTCGCGACCCCCTGGCTCAGCCGGTCACCTGCCTCGCGAAGCTCGACCAGGCGGACGTCCAGCTCGGCGGCCTCCTGCTTCTGGCGCGCCAGCTCGGCGGCGGCTCGTTCGGCGGCCTGCCCGCGCTCGACGGCGAGCTCCTGCTCGGCCTGGGTCTGCGCCACCTGCTGAGCGGCCGCGCGCTGCTGCTCCTGCACCCGACTGCGATTGGCCGCCTCGGTGAACTTCCAGCCGTACGCCAGAAAGACCGCTTCGGCGAGCAGGAACACCGCGTTCAGAAGGGCGAAGGCGACCGGGTGCGCCCGGGCCTCGGCGGTGGAGAAGACCGACTCCGGCCTCAGCAAGCTCATGGCGGCGTGATGGACGGCGACAAAGGCCACCGCGAGGAGGAAGGGCGTCCACAGCTGGTAGAGCGACACCACCGGTCACGGCCCAGCGGACCTCCCGCCGTCCTGGCTGCGACTCACGAACCGGTGGCTGGGAGTCCACCGTGGCACCGGATACACCCCCCGAAGGACGTGTGTCCCGCCCCGCAGGACGTTGATCCCTCGGACCACCAACTCGGCCGCGATGTATTCAGTCCCACCGCGTTGCAACAGAGCATTGCCCCAAGCGGCGTGTCAGGTGCCATAGGGCGTGGCTCGTTCGGCCGGGCAAGGGGGGACGGGAAGGCCGCGGCGCGCGCGATGCCGCCCCACCACCGACCTCGAGAGGGTAGACAGGAAGGGTGAGCACCTCACCGACCCGCTTGCCCTTCGGCACCTGGCCGTCGCCGGTGTCCCCCGCCGACCTCGCCACCGGGACGGTCGTCCTTGACGAGGTCCGCGTCGACGACGGCCGCGCGACGTGGCTCGAGCTGCGGCCCGCCGACGGCGGACGGTCGGTGCTGGTCGCCGAGAGCGACGACGCGCCTGTCGATCTGCTGCCACCGGGCACCGACGTCCGCACCCGTGCGCACGAGTACGGCGGCGGCTCCTACCTGTGCCGAGGCGCCCTCACGTGGGTCGCCTGCGGCGAGGACGAGCGGTGGTACCGCTACGAGGGCGACGCCGACCCGGTGCCCGTGACCCCCGAGCCGCCGCGGCCCCGCGCCCTGCGGTACGCCGACCCCGAGCTGTCCGCCGACGGCACGACGATGCTGCTGGTGCGGGAGTCCCACCACGCGGACGGCGTCGTCACCCACGACGTGGTCGCCCTGCCGGCAGACGCTTCGGCGCCGCCCCGACGCCTGCTGGGCGGCACCGACTTCGTCGCCGCCCCACGCCTGTCCCCGGACGGCCGCCGGCTCGTCGCCGTCACATGGGACCACCCGGACATGCCGTGGGACGCGACCCGGCTCGTCGTGCTCGACCTCGACGAGCGCGGCGACCCGGTGGGAGCGCCCCGGCTGGTCGACGGCGGACCGGGCGTCTCGGTCGTGGCCCCGGCCTTCGACGCCGCCGGGCGGCTGCACGCCGTCGCCGAGGTCGGCGACCTGTGGCACGTCGTCGCCTACGACGAGCCCGACCACCCGAGCAGCCCGTGGCGGCGTACGGATCTCACCCCGCACGCCGCGGAGGTCGGTGGTCCGCTCTGGCGCTTCGGGCTCCGGCCCTACGGCTGGACGGGCGACGGCCGGCTCGTCTTCGTCGAGAACTCCGGCGGCGCACTCGGCCTCACGGTCTGTGAATCGGACGGGACGCTGCGGCGCCTCGACACCCCCTTCACCGCGCTGCGTGGCGCGTCGGTGACCGTCGACGGCGACCGCGCGCTCGTCGCCGCCGCCGGACCCGCCGAGCTGCTGCAGGTCGCCGCGGTCGACATCACCACGGCGAAGATCAGCGTGCTGCGGCGCAGCGGCGAGGCGCCGTCCACCGACGTCGTCCCACCGGCCGAGGTCGTCACCTTCTCGACCACGGGCGGCCTCGAGGCGCACGCGGTGCACTACCCGCCGCGCAACGGCGCTCTGGCGGGGCTGGAGGGCGAAGCGCCGCCGTTGATCGTGATGAGCCACGGCGGCCCCACCGCGCAGGCGCTGCCGATGCTGTCCACCGCCGTCGCCTTTTGGACCTCGCGCGGCTTCGCGGTGGTCGACGTCAATTACGGCGGGTCCAGCGGCTTCGGGCGGGCGTATCGGGAACGGCTGCGCGGCCGCTGGGGCTTCGTCGACGTCGATGACTGCGTGGCAGCGGCTGCCTGGCTCGCCGAGCAGGGGCTCGCCGACCCACGGCGCACGATGATCCGGGGCGGCAGCGCCGGCGGCTACACGACGTTGCGGGCGCTCGCGACCACGGACGCCTTTGCGGCCGGCACCAGCCTCTACGGCGTGGCGGACCTGCGGGCACTCGCCCGCGACACGCACAGCTTCGAGTCCCGCTACCTCGACGGGCTCGTGGCGCCCTGGCCGGACGACGAGGCCGAGTACGTGCGCCGCAGCCCGCTCGCCCACCTCGACGGGTTCTCCTGCCCGCTGCTCGTGCTGCAGGGGCTCGAGGACGCGGTGGTCCCGCCGGCGCAGGCCGAGGCGATCGTCGCCGCCGTCGCGTCCAAGGGCCTGCCGCACGCCTACGTGGCGTTCGAAGGCGAGCAGCACGGCTTTCGCCGGGCGTCGTCGGTGCAGGCGGCCGCCGAGGCCGAGCTGTCGTTCTACGCCCAGGTGCTCGGCTTCGAGCCGGCGGGCGACGTGCCACGGCTGCCGCTGCGGGGACGGGTGTCGTAGCCGAGGCGCCCGTGCGGACGCCGACCAGCTGCTCGCGGGCCACAGCAGCGAACGGTGACAGCTGCAGCCGGCCAGGAAGAGACGCGCAGGCCGGGGGCCGGCAGCCTCTGACCGTGAGAGGCACGCCTTCGACGACGCTCCGTACTCCAGGCGCGGGGCGCGGGTTTCGACGCGCCTGAGCGGTGTTCCGCGGCGACGGCGACGGGTATGCGGCAGCCGTGACCAGCCGCATCGCCGTCCTTGCTGTCGACGCGTCCGACCCCGCCCTGCTCGCCGAGTTCTGGTGCCGCGTGCTCGGCTGGGAGGTGCGGGAACAGGAAGACGGCAACATCTCGATCGGGACGGCAGCCGGGGAAGCCGCCTGGAGCATGGACCTGCTTCAGGTGCCCGAGGCCAAGACCGTCAAGAATCGCCTGCACCTCGACCTGCGCGCAGACGGGACCGGCACCGACGCCGAGCTGGAGCGGCTGCTGGCCCTGGGCGCGCGCCGGGTCGACGTAGGGCAGGAGCCGGACGTCAGCTGGACGGTGCTCGCCGACCCGGAGGGCAACGAGTTCTGCCTGCTGTCCCGCACGGTGCAGCAGAGAGCGGCCACGTAGGCCGGGCCTCCGGCGGGCCGCGCCGGGCTCAGTGCCTGCGCCACCCTTCGAGCACAGCGTGCACCCGCCGACGGAGCGGCTCGAACCGGCGGTTGAGCCAGCAGCGCATCCGCGCAGCGGTGTGCTCGACGGGGCGCACTGAAGCGGCGAGCCAGTCAGCGACGGGTTCCACCGCGCGCAGCAGCCGCACGACGGCGCGCAAGGCCGAGGGCACCAGCCGGCGCACGCGCTCGCCCAGCCAGCGGACCAGTCGGCCGGCAGGACGCACCAACCACAGCAGCAGGCGCAGGCCGGCCCGGTCCCACAGCTCCGCGGCGAGCCGTACCACAGGCTCGTCCACCCGCACCGAGAGCCGGGCGAGCGGACCGAGCCCGCGGGCCAGGCCCCCCCCCGACGGCTCGCAGCCCTCGGCCAGCTGCACCGCTCGCGCGGTCGGCGACCCGTTCGTAGCCCTCCAGCCCTCGCCCGGCCCGGCGGGCCGTGGCCCCAGCGGCCACCCACAACGAGGCGAGCAGGTAGACGAGCGGCCGGAGCAGCCGGGCCGGCAGTCCGGGCTCGCTCCCGGACGAGGACGCCTGCACCGCCCGCGCGGCCGGCCCGCGCGTAGCCACTGCTCCGCCGAGCTGAGCGGCGTCACCCGCCGCCGCCCCGTGCTCGGACGCCGCCGGGTGCCAGCCGGCGTCCGCCCCGTCGAGACCCGTGTCCGGCGCGAGCAGCGACTCGATCACGGCGACGGCTCAGACGACCGACAGCGGCAGCAGCGTCTTGCCCGTCGGGCCGATCTGGATGTCGGTGCCCATCTGCGGGCACACGCCGCAGTCGAAGCACGGGATCCACCGGCAGTCGTCGAGGTCGATCTCCTCGAGTGCGTCCTGCCAGTCCGACCAGAGCCAGTCCTTGTCGAGCCCGGAGTCGAGGTGGTCCCACGGCAGCACCTCGTTCTCGGCGCGCTCACGCGTCGTGTACCAGTCGACGTCTACCCCGACCGTCGCCGCGGCCCGCATCCAGCGGTCGAAGGAGAAGTGCTCGCTCCAGCCGTCGAAGCGCCCGCCGTCGCGCCACACCTGCTCGATGACGGCACCCACGCGCCGGTCGCCGCGGGAGAGCAGCCCCTCGACGATGCCCGGCTTGCCGTCGTGGTAGCGGTAGCCGATCGCCTTGGCGGTGCTGCGGTCGCTGTTGATCGCCTCGCGCAGCAACTTCAGCCGTCGATCGGTGCTCTCGTGCTCGAGCTGACCGGCCCACTGGAAGGGCGTGTGCGGCTTGGGGACGAAGCCGCCGATGCTCACCGTGCACCGCACATCGCGGGTGCCGGTAACCTGACGCCCAGCGCGGATGACGTCGCGGGCCATCTCGGCGATCTCAAGCACGTCCTCGTCGGTCTCGGTCGGCAGCCCGACCATGAAGTACAGCTTGACCTGCCGCCAACCGGCCCCGTAGGCAGCGGTGACGGTGTCGACGAGGTCCTGCTTGCTCACCCGCTTGTTGATGACGTTGCGCAGCCGCTCCGAACCCCCCTCCGGAGCAAAGGTCAGGCCGGAACGGCGACCGTTGCGAGACAGCTCCTGCGCCAGGTCGATGTTGAAGGCGTCGACGCGGGTCGAGGGCAGGCTGAGGCTCGTCTGCGTTCCCTCGTACCGGTCGGCGAGACCCTTGGTGACCTCGGCGATCTCGGAATGGTCGGCGCTCGACAGGCTCAGCAACCCGACCTCCTCGTAGCCGCTGGCGGCGAGCCCGGCCTCGACCATCTGCCCGATGCCGGTGATCGAGCGCTCGCGCACCGGCCGCGTGATCATGCCGGCCTGACAGAAGCGGCAGCCACGGGTGCAGCCGCGGAAGATCTCGACGCTCATCCGTTCGTGCACCGTCTCGGCCAGCGGGACCAGCGGCTGCTTGGGGTAGGGCCACTCGTCGAGGTCCATCACGGTGCGCTTGTGCACGCGGAACGGCACGTCGGACCTCGGCACCACCCGGGCGATGCGCCCGTCGGGCAGGTGGTCGACGTCGTAGAAGCGCGGGACGTAGACGCCGCCCGCCTTCGCCAAGCGCAGCAGCAGCTCTTCGCGACCCACGCCGTCGGTCTTGGCCTGACGGATCACCGCGCTGATCTCGAGCACCGCCTGCTCGCCGTCGCCCAGCACCGCCGCGTCGATGAAGTCCGCGATCGGCTCAGGATTGAAGGCGGCGTGCCCGCCCGCGAGGACGATCGGGTGGCTCTCGTCGCGGTCGGTGGCGTGCAGCGGGATGCCGGCGAGGTCCAGCGCCTCCAGCATGTTGGTGTAGCCGAGCTCGGTCGAGAAGCTGATGCCCAGGACGTCGAAGTCCTTGACCGGACGGTGCCCGTCGACGGTGAACTGCGGGACGCCGGCCGCGCGCATCTTCGCGGCGAGATCGGGCCAGACGGCGTACGTGCGCTCGGCGAGGGTGTGCGGCTGCTCGTTGAGCACCTCGTAAAGGATCATGACGCCCTGGTTGGGCAGGCCGACCTCGTAGGCGTCGGGGTACATCAGCGCCCACCGCACGTCGCAGTCGTCCCAGTCCTTGACCTGGCTGTTCAGCTCGCCGCCGACGTACTGGATCGGCTTGCTCACGGTGGCCAGGAGCGGCTCGAGGCGCGGGAACAGGCTCTCGACAGGCATGGGCCAAGGCTACGCGGGTGGGGCCAGTCGGCCGGGCCGCCACCGCGACCGCACCGCACCGCACCGCACCGCACCGCACCGCACCGCACCGCACCGCACCGCACCGCACCGCACTGAACCGCACGCCACCCGCCACCCGCCACCGCCACCGCCACCGCCACCGCCACCGCCACCGCCACCGCCACCGCCACCGCCACCGCCACCGCCCACTGATGATCTTCCCGTTTGCGGCCTTGCAGGTGACACGCCGGCGTGTCTGCTGCAGGTTCGCCATCGACAAGATCGTTTTCCTAGGCTGAGCACCCACCGGTCCACAGCCGGAGCCCGGCGTCCACAGAGGTCGGGATCCGCTGGACCCGGCGGACCGTGCGCAGGACTGTCGACCCATGAACGCCACCAGCCGGCTCGGCGCGTCGACCCTGGGGGTCTGGACACGGGCGGACGCGCTGGCGTGCCTCACCCGTGGGCGGATCGACGCGTTGATCGCTTCCGGCTGCTGGCAGGTGTTGTGGCCCGGCGTCTACGCCGACAACGGCTACGTCCTCGACGCCGAGCAGCGGGCGATGGCCACGGTCCTCGCGGCCACCCGGGACCACGTGGTTGCGAACGGCCAGCCACCGGCAGCTGCCACCGGCCGCACAGCGGCTCGCATGCTGCGGCTCCCGCTCATCGACGACGACGATCCCGCGACAGGCGGGCAGGAGCACCGCCATGACGACGTCGCCGTGCGCACGCGCTCGAGCGTCGTCGGCGGGAGCGACGGCCGTCGGCTGCACCGCCTCCAGCGCGACCTGGACGCGGCACAGGTGATGCGACTGTCGAACGGCCTGTGGGTCACCTCACCCGAGCGCACCCTGCTCGAGTGCGCGCGCACCTTGACGGCCGATGCTCTGGTCTGTCTCCTCGACGCGGCCCTGCACCGTCACCTGTGGACATCGGCAGACGTCGCCCAGGCGTTGGAGCGGCAGGCCTGGTGCTGGGGTGCACCGGCGCTGCGCCAGGCGCTGGCCGATTCGGACGCTCGCGCCGAATCACCCGCCGAGAGCCTGGTGCGACTGCGGCTGCTCCCCCACCTGCCCGCGCTCGTCCCGCAGCTGCGACTGCACGACGGCTCGGGCCGATTGCTGCGGCGCTTCGATCTGGCCGACCGCGCGATCCGCTTCGCCGTCGAGGCCGACGGCAGACGCGGCCACGCCGGTCGGCACATGGTCGCCCGAGACCAACGGCGCGACGTCGTGAGCGAAGGAGAGGGCTGGCGGGTCGAGCGCTGCACCTGGTGGGACGCCCGCGCTGAGCCCGCGGCCATGGTCAGCCGAGTCGTCCGAGCGGCCAGGTCTCACGCCGAGCTCGTCAACGGCACTGCACATCGACGATCTGCATCAGCGGCCTGACACCTCGCCGCTCGAATCGATCGGGGCCGAGCCGTCCCGCCCGGCTCCCGCGCTCCCGCGCTCCCGCGCTCCCGCGCTCCCAAACGATCATCTGTATCGCGGCCCCGCAGGCGACACGCCAGCGTGTCGGCTGCCGCGCCGCCAATCAGAAGATCCACGGGCCCGTGGGGGCCGAAGTCGGGAGTCACCACAGCCACAGCCACAGCGATCATCTGGATCGCGACCCCGCAGGCGACACGCCGGCGTGTCAGCTGCGAACGCGCCAACCAGAAGATCCACGGGCCCGCAACGGTGCCTGGGCTCGACCGTTAGCCCGGGCACGAAGCGGCGCTGAGCGGCGGACGGATGGCGGGTTCAGCGCTGGCCCCGCTCGCGATCCGACCACGCAGGACCAGCGGCAACAGCGGTGCCATGCACGTCCGGCCGGTCTGTGCCATCGGGATGGCGGGGTGGCGTCGTACTGGCGTGCCCTTGCGGTGAGGCTGATCACAGCGCTACCTTCCGCCCACGCACGTGCACGCTCCGCAGCCATCCCGGTCGCGGCGAACTCTGGCAGCGGAGGCACCATGGCCCATCGGCTCTTCACCACCGGCGCAGCGACGGCCGCCATGCTCCCTCTGATGGCGGCGCCGGCGCTCGCCGCAGAAGGCGCGCCGACCGGCATCGACAAAGCCATCTCCGACGCCATCGCGCCGATCTCGGAACGGGTCTCGTCGATCGTGTTCTTCAGCGTGCCGATCCTGGGCGTGCAGACGCCGCTCATCGTGATGTGGCTCGTGCTCGGAGCCGTCTCCTTCACCCTCTATTTCCGCTTCATCAACGTGCGCGGCTTTCGACACGGCATCGGCCTGGTCAAAGGCAAGTTTGACGAGCCGGGCAGCGACGGTGACACCTCGCACTTCCAGGCCCTGACCACCGCGCTGTCGTCCACGGTCGGGCTGGGCAACATCGCCGGCGTCGCCGTCGCGATCTCGATCGGCGGCCCGGGCGCCGCGATCTGGATGATGGTGGCGGGCTTTTTCGGGATGTCGACGAAGTTCCTCGAGTGCACGCTCGGCGTCATGTACCGCAGCACCGGCCGGGACGGCACGGTCGACGGCGGACCCATGTACTACCTCGAGCGGGGCTTCCGGGAGAAGGGGATGGGGGGGCTCGGCAAGGGCCTGGCCATCTTCTTCGCCATCGCCACGATGTTCGGCGCGATCGGCGCCGCCAACATGTTCCAGGTCAATCAGGTCTACACGCAGATCGTCTCGGTCACCGGTGACGACGGCAGCTTCTTCGCCGACAAGGCGTGGCTGTTCGGCGTGCTGATGGCGGCCCTGGTCGGGATCGTCATCATCGGCGGGATCAACTCCATCGCGCGGGTGACCGAGAAGATCGTGCCGGCGATGGGTGCGTTGTTCATCCTGTCCGGCATCGTCATCCTGATCGTCAACGCCGGCGCCATCCCCGGCGCCGTGGGCGACATGCTCGCCGGCGCCTTCACCGGCGCGGGCGTGACCGGCGGTGTGATCGGCGCACTGATCGTGGGCTTCCAGCGCGCCGCGTTCTCGAACGAGGCGGGCCTGGGCTCGGCCGCCATCGCGCACTCGGCGGTCAGGACCAAGGAGCCCCTGACCGAGGGCTTCGTGGCCCTGCTCGAGCCCTTCATCGACACGATCGTCATCTGCTTCGTGACCGCGTCGGTCATCGTCGTCACCGGCGAGTACAAGCAGGGCGAGGGTGTCGAGGGGATCGCGCTGACGTCACGTGCCTTCGAAACGGTGGGCTCGTGGTTCCCCGTGGTGCTCGCTGTCGCGGTGTTCCTGTTCGCCATCTCGACGATGATCTCGTGGTCGTACTACGGCGTGAAGGGCTGGACCTACCTGGTCGGCGACTCCTCGATCAAGGTCAAGGGCTTCCAGCTGTTCTTCTTGATCTGCTCGGTCATCGGCGCGACGCTCACGCTCGATGACATCGTCGGGCTGATGGACTCGCTGCTGTTCCTCATGGCGCTGCCGAACCTGGTGGGGCTGTACGTGCTGGCGCCGAAGATCAAGAAGCGCCTGGCAGAGTACTGGGAGCACCTCGAGCAGGGCGACCTCGTCGACTGGTTCGGCGAGGAGAAGGCCGACACACCAGAGGCGGTGCAGACGGGCGACTGAGCCGGCTCAGAGGTCGCGGAAGAACAGGCCGACCTCGCGCTCGGCCGACTCGGGCGAGTCCGAGCCGTGCACGAGGTTCTGCCCGATCTCGAGCGCGAAGTCGCCCCGGATCGAGCCGGGCGTCGCGTCGACCGGGTTGGTGACACCCATGAGGCGACGGGTGGCTGCGATGGCGTGCGGACCCTCGACGACCATCGCGACGAGCGGGCCGCCCGTGATGAAGTCGACGAGCTCGCCGAAGAACGGCTTCTCGCGGTGCTCGCCGTAGTGCTCCTCGGCCGTGGCGCGCTCGAGCGTGCGCAGCTCCAGCCGCAGGAGCTCTAGGCCCTTGGTCTCGAGCCGGCTGATGACCTCGCCGATGAGGCCGCGGCGGACGCCGTCGGGCTTGACGAGGACGAGGGTGCGCTGCACGGCATGCTCCTGGCGGCGAGGATGGGCGGGGTGGTCGAGAGTTCGGCGGCGCACGCTACCGGGGCAGGGCCGGGACGGACCACACCGAGCGCGACGGTCTGCGTTCCACGGTGCCCGACACGCCGCGCAGGACCATCACGAGAGGTAGCTGGACCGGGTGCGGGGCTGTGGCGGGGCAGGCACCGAGGCACGCGATCGAGCCCAGCAGCGAGGACGCACGCGACCGCGCGGACGAGCAGTGAGCACCTAGCCCACGCCTAGCCCGCCTAGCCCACGCCTAGCCCACGCCTAGCCCCGCCGCAGCAGCGTGCGGGCCTCGCCCACCGTGACGACGGAGCCGGTGACCAGCACGCCTGCGCCCCCGTACTCGGCCTCGGCGTCGGCCAACCCCACCGCGGTCGACAGCGCGTCGTCGAGAGCGTCCTCCACCTGCACCCGCTCTTCACCGAACACCTCGACGGCCAAGGTGAGCAGGTCATCGACCGGCAGCGCCCGCGGTGAGGCGTTGCGCGTGACGACCACCGCCGCAACGGCTGGTTCAAGCACCTCGAGCATCGCCCGGGCATCCTTGTCGGCGAGCATCGCGACGACCGCCACCAGGTAGGTGAACGCGAAGGCGTCCGACAGCGCCGCCACGGTGGCGACCATGCCGGCGGCGTTGTGCGCGGCGTCGAGCAGCACCGTCGGGTTGCTGCGCGCCACCTCGAGCCGGCCCGGCGAGCTGGTGCGGGCGAAGCCCTCGCGCACGAGATCGACGTCGAGCGGCCCCAACTGGCCACCGCCGAGGAAGGCCTCGACGGCGGCGAGGGCCGCGGCGGCGTTCGCCGCCTGGTGCAGGCCGAACAGCGGCAGGTACACCTCGTCGTAGCGCCCGGCCAGGCCCTGCAGCGACAGCAGCTGCCCGCCGACGGCGGTGGACCGGTCGACGACGCCGAACTCGAGGCCCTCGCGAGCGACCGTGGCGCCGACCTCGGCGCACCGGCGCAGCAGCACCTCGGCGGCCTCGGGCGGCTGCTGGGCCAGCACGACGGTCGCGTCAGGATGGATGATGCCGGCCTTCTCGGCGGCGATCTCGGCCAGCGTCGTGCCGAGCAACGGAACGTGGTCGAGCGCCACGGGCAGCACCACCGCCGTGCCGGCCTCGACGACGTTGGTCGCGTCCCACAGCCCGCCGAGACCCACCTCGAGTACCGCGACATCGACCGGTGCGTCGGCGAAAGCGGCGAAGGCCATCGCGGTGAGCACCTCGAAGAAGCTCATCGGCACGGAGCTGCGCTCGTCGACGAGAGCGACGAACGGCGCGATCTCGTCGTACACCTCGCCGAAGCGCTCGTCGGACAGGGGCTGGCCGTCGATGGTGATGCGCTCGGTGACGCTGTGCAGGTGCGGGCTGGTGTATCGCCCCGGCCGCAGACCGAAGCCCTGCAGCAGCGCGTCGATCATGCGGGCGGTGCTCGACTTGCCGTTGGTGCCGGTGAGATGGATCGACGGATAGGCCCGCTGCGGGTCGCCGAGCAGGTCGACGAGCATCCGGATACGCGTGGTGTCGGGCGTCATGACATTCTCGGCCGGGTAGCGCGTCGCCAGCTCGGCCAGCACGCGCTGCAGCGGATCGGCGCTCACGCCGGCGGGGACGCGCGCTCGGCCTTGGCAGGCGCGACACCGAGCTCGACGACCTCGACGTCCAGGCTGCCGTCGGCCACCGTCGTCTCGACCTGTTCGACGACGCCGGCGCGCCGGACGTCACCCTCCACGACGGCGAACTGCTCGAGCGCCTCGGCCGTTCCCCGCACGGCCAGGCGCAGCACCGGTGTGCGCATCGAGGTCTTGGCGGCGCTCTTGGCGCTGCGGACCGCGTGCAGCGCGCGGGAGGCCGTCTCGAGGACGTCCGGGTCACCCGTCCCCAGCGCGGACGCCTGCGGCCACGCCGAGCGGTGCACCGACCCGGGTCGCCACCACGACCAGACCTCCTCGGCGACGAAGGGCACGAACGGGGCGAGCAGCTGCTGCAGCACGCCGAGCGTGGTGCGCAGCGCCCGCGACGCGCTCGCCGCGCCGTCGCCCTCGCCGTAGGCCCGAGCCTTGACCAGCTCGATGTAGTCGTCGCAGAACATCCAGAAGAACGCCTCGGTGCGCTCGAGCGCGCGGGCGTAGTCGTAGCCGTCAAAGGCGGCGGTCGCCTCCTCGACGACGCCCGCGAGGCGTGCGAGCAGCGCCCGGTCGACCGGCTCGGTGACGGGCCCGTCGCCGGCGTCGGGGAAGCCGAGGGCGAACTTGCTTGCGTTGAGCAGCTTGACGGCCAGGCGCCGGCCGACCTTCATCTGCCCCTCGTCGAGGGCGGTGTCGGTGCCGGGACGGGCGGCGCACGCCCAGTAGCGGACCGCGTCGGAGCCGTGCCGTTCCAGCACGTCGGCGGGGGTGGTCACGTTGCCCTTGCTCTTGCTCATCTTCTTGCGGTCGGGGTCAAGGATCCAGCCGTTGATCGAGGCGTCGCCCCACGGCAGCACGCCCGACTCGAGATGACTCCGCACCACGGTGGCGAACAGCCAGGTGCGGATGATCTCCGGCCCCTGCGGTCGCAGGTCCATCGGGAAGGTGCGGTCGAACAGGTCGGCGTCGTCGGCCCAGCCACACACGATCTGAGGGGTGAGCGAGGAGGTGGCCCAGGTGTCCATCACGTCCGGGTCACCTACGAAACCGCCTGGCGCGCCGCGCTGCTCGGCGGTGTAGCCGGGCGGGACGTCGGACGACGGGTCGATCGGCAGCGCAGCCTCGTCGGGGCGGATCGGTTCGTCGTGCCCGACCGAGCCGTCGGCCCGCACCGGATACCACAGTGGGAACGGCACGCCGAAGAAGCGCTGCCGGCTGATGAGCCAGTCGCCGTTGAGCCCCTCCACCCATGACGCGTAGCGCGACTGCATGAAGCCCGGGTGCCACTGCAGCGCCTTTCCGCGCTGCAGCAGCTCGTGCCGCAGGTCCGCGTCGCGACCGCCGTTGCGCAGGTACCACTGCCGGCTCGTGACGACCTCGAGCGGCCGGTCACCCTTCTCGTAGAACTTCACCGGATGGCTGATCGGGCGCGGCTCGCCGTCGAGCTCGCCGGCCTCGCGCAGCAGCTCTACGATGCGCGCCTGCGCCTGCTTGACCGTCTTGCCGGCCAGCTCGGCGTAGGCGGCGGCGCCAGGCCCGGAGCTAATCCAGGCCGGCACGTCGGGACGCAGCCGCCCGTCACGCTGCAGCACGCTGCGCACCGGCAGGTCGAGCTCGCGCCACCAGATGACGTCGGTGGTGTCGCCGAACGTGCAGATCATCGCGATGCCGCTGCCCTTGTCGGGCGCGGCCAGCTCGTGCGCGAGCACCGGCACCTCGACGTCGAACAGCGGGCTGAGCACCGTGCTGCCGAACAGAGCCCGGTAGCGCTCGTCGTCGGGGTGCGCCACCAGTGCGACGCATGCGGGCAGCAGCTCGGGACGCGTCGTCTCGACCGCGACCGGCTCGCCGCCGTCTATGCGGCGAAAGGCGTAGCGGTGGTAGGCACCGGGCTGCTCGCGGTCGTCGAGCTCGGCCTGTGCCACAGCGGTCTGATAGGTGACGTCCCACAGCGTGGGCGCCTCGCTCGAGTACGCCTCGCCGCGCTCGAGGTTGCGCAGAAAGGCCAGCTGGCTGGTGCGCTGCGCCTGCGCCCCGATCGTCGTGTAGGTGAGCCTCCAGTCGACCGAGAGCCCGCAGCGTCGCCACAGCTGTTCGAACCCCCGCTCGTCGGCGGCGGTCAGCTCGAGGCACAGCGCCACGAAGTTGGGCCGCGAGCAGGACACCTTGCGCTTGGGGTCAGCCTTCTGGGGCGGCGTGAACGCCGGGTCGAAAGCGAGCGACGGGTCGCACCGCACGCCGTAGTGGTTCTCCACCCGGCGTTCGGTGGGCAGGCCGTTGTCGTCCCAGCCCATCGGGTAGAAGACCGTGCGTCCACGCATGCGCTGGTAGCGGGCGAGGGCGTCGGTCTGCACGTAGCCGAAGACCGAACCCATGTGCAGGCTGCCGGACACCGTCGGAGGCGGGGTGTCGATGCTGAACACCTCGGCGCGCCCCGCCGACCGGTCGAAGCGGTAGGTGCCCTCGCCCTGCCAGACCTCGTCCCAGCGCTGCTCCAGCCCGTCGAGGGTGGGGCGCTCGGGCACGTGGCGGGGCTCGGTCACACCGCCGAGTCTAGGGACGCCGGGCCTCTCGCCGTGCCGCCCGGTTACCCTCCCCGCCGATGGCCAACGACCCTGTCACGACACCGCTGGAGCTCGACGACACCTGGGCCTACGGCAAGGGCACCCTGCACGGAGGGTGGCTGCTCGAGACGCTCACCGCGCACGCGCTGCAGCACACCGCGCACCCGCACCCCCTCGCGGTCAGCGGCCACTACGCCGCCGCGCCGCACCTCGGGACGGCCGAGCTCACCGTCGAGGCGCTGCGCGAGGGCCGTTCGGTCGCCTCGCTACGCACCGCCCTGGCGCAGCAGGGGCGCACCAAGCTGTCCGCGCTGGTGACGGCCGGGACGCTGCCGGCCGCTGCGTCCCGGCCGCTGCTGGTCGACGGAGCCGCGCCGGTGCTGCCGGCTCCGGAGCGCTGCCCGCGACACGAGGCGCCGCCCGACCAGCCGCGCAACGGCATCACCGAGCAGCTCGAGGTGCGCTTGGACCCCGCGAGCGCCCCCTGGCTCGACGGCGCACCGGGCGGTCGTCCGCTCGTGGCCGGGTGGGTGCGCTCGGCGACGGGCCGGCCGGTCGATCCGCTGCTGCTGCTGTCGGTCCTGGACGCCTTGCCGCCGGTGACGCCGGGCCTCGGCATCGCCGGCTGGGTGCCGACGATCGAGCTGACCGCGTACCTGCGCTGCCAGCCGGTCGACGGCTGGCTCGCCGTCGTCCAGCGCGCACGTCTGCTGCACGGAGGCTGGCTGGAGGAGGACTGCGACGTGTGGGACGCCGCCGGCAACCTCGTGGCGCAGTCCCGCCAGCTCGCCGGCTACCGCGAGCCGGTGCGTTCGTCCGGCGACCCGTCGCGCGCCGCGGCGCCGCAGCCGCCCGCATGACGACGCACTTCGACGTCGATCCCACCTGGGCGGTCGGCGACAAGGCGCACGGCGGCTACCTGCTGCGCCAGGCCGTCGAGGCAGCCCTGGACGACCCGCACCCGCACCCGCTCGCGGTGAGCGCCCACTACCTGTCGCCGCCCGAGGTCGCCCCGGTCGAGGTGAGCGTCACCCGGGTGCGCACCGGCCGCCGGGTGGCCACCTCGCACGTCTCGCTGGCGCAGGCCGGCGCTGCGCGCGTCGAGGTGCTCCTGTCGGCGGGCACGCTCGCCGCCGGCGAACCGCACTGGCGCTCGGACGAGGGACGACCCGCGCTGCCGCCGCTCGAGGACTGCCCCCGCTCGCCGGCCGAGAACCCGCTCGGCATCACCGTCGGCTATCTCGATCACATCGACCTGCGCCTGGACCCGGCCACCGCGCAGTGGGCGGCGGGCAAGCCGTCGGGCCACGCCCGCGTCAGCGGCTGGGTGCGCCGCGACGACGGCGCGGACGCAGGGCCGCTCGACCTGCTGGTCTTCGCCGACGCGCTGCCGCCGGTGACCTTCGACCTCGGCATCTACTCCTGGGCGCCGACGCTCGAGCTGACCGTGCACCTGCGCGCCCTGCCGGCGTCCGGGTGGCTACGGGTCACCCAGCGCGCCCGGTGGCTGCAGGACGGCTGGCTCGACGAGGAGTGCGAGATCTGGGACGGCGACGGGCGCCTGGTCTGCCAGGCGCGCCAGCTGGCCGGCTACCGACTGGAGTGATCCCGGTACCACGGCGCTGGTAGCGTCGTGCCATGAGAACGACGATAGATGCTGCCGGCCGCCTCGTCGTGCCCAAGGTGCTGCGTGACGTACTCGGCCTCACCGCGGGCAGCGAGCTCGACGTCTCCGTCTACGGCCACGGACTTGCCGTGCTGCCGATCACCCGTACGGCCCGGCTCGAGCGCAGAGACGGACGGCTGGTCGCTGTCTCCGACACAGCGGTCGACGACGAGGCCGTGTTCGCGCTGCTGGACGCCGGCCGCCGATGACCTCGCTGGCGCTCGACAGCAGCGTCGCCGTCCCGCTCCTGCTGGCGTCCCACCCCGCTCACGACCAGGTCACCGAAGCGTTGGCTCCCCACCTGCTGAGCTTCACCGGGCACTCCTGTGCAGAGACCTATTCCGTGCTGACCCGCCTGCCGGGCGACGCACGCCTGGCCACGCACGACGCGGCCGCGCTGCTCGAGCAGTTCGGCGAGCCCGCGCTCGCCGACGCGCGAGAGCTCGCCGGCCTGCCGCGCGCGCTGGCGTCGATCGGCATCTCTGGCGGCGCCGTCTACGACGCCCTCGTCGCGCTCGGAGCCCGGCACGCCGGGCTCCCGCTCGCCACCCGAGACGGACGAGCTGTGCCGACCTACCGCGCCGTCGGCGTCGAGGTCGTCGTCGTCGGATGACCCGTCATCGCGGGCCGACCGCCAGGCGCGGCAGCAGCGTGTGCACCAACGGTCCGATGAAGACCGCGTAGGCCACCGTGCCGATCCCGACGGTGCCGCCGAGCGCGAAACCGACCACGACGACAGCCACCTCGATGCCGGTACGCACCCGGCGTACCGAACCACCGGTGCGCCGCACCAAGCCGGTCATGAGGCCGTCGCGCGGGCCTGGCCCGAGGTCGACGCCGAGGTAGGCCGCGGTCGCCACCGCGTTCAGCACAATGCCCAGCACGAGCAGCGGTACCTGCTCGAGCAGCACGTCGACCTGCGGCAGCAGCGCGAGGCTCACGTCGACCGACACGCCGATCACCGCGACGTTGGCCACCGTGCCGAGTCCGGGCCGCTGGCGCAGCGGGATCCAGGCGAGCAGCACCAGCACCGAGACGACGACGGTGATCGCGCCCAGCGAGTGGTCGACGCGCCGGGCGATGCCCTGGTGCAGCACGTCCCACGGCAGCACGCCGAGGCCGGCGCGCACGAGCAGCGCCGTCGACAGCCCGTAGCACCACAGGCCGACGAGCAGCTGCACCACGCGCCGCCCGTACGGAGGGCGCAGGCGACCCGGCCGCCCTTCGACCCCGCTGGTGCGAGACGCGCGCGGCAGGCTCAGGCGGACTTCTCGCGCCGTTCGCGCCGGGCCGGGGTGGCCGCGTCGCGGGGCACGAGCGTCGGGGCTACATGCTCGAGCACCACCGCGCGGTTGATCACGCACTTGGAGACGTCGCCGCGGCTCGGCAGGTCGTACATGACCGATAGCAGCACCTCCTCCATGATCGCGCGCAGACCGCGGGCGCCGGTGCCGCGCTTGATGGCCTGCTCGGCGATGGCCTCGAGGGCGTCGTCGGTGAACTCCAGCTCGACCGAGTCGAGCTCGAACAGCTTGCTGTACTGGCGGACCAGGGCGTTCTTGGGCTCGGTGAGGATCGCGACCAGCGCGGCCTTGTCGAGGTGGTGCACGCTGGTGAGCACCGGCAGGCGGCCGATGAACTCCGGGATCAGCCCGTACTTGAGCAGGTCCTCGGGCATGGCGTCGGCAAAGACGTGGTCCGAGTCGACCTCGTTTCTACTGTGGGTGATCGAGGTGAAGCCGACGGCCTTTTTGTTCGTGCGCTGCTCGATGACCTTCTCGAGGCCGGCGAACGCTCCCCCGACGATGAACAGCACGTTGGTGGTGTCGATCTGGATGAACTCCTGGTGCGGGTGCTTGCGTCCGCCCTGCGGCGGCACGCTCGCCGTCGTGCCCTCAAGAATCTTCAGCAGGGCTTGCTGCACACCCTCGCCCGAGACGTCGCGGGTGATCGACGGGTTCTCGCTCTTGCGGGCGATCTTGTCGACCTCGTCGATGTAGATGATGCCCGTCTCGGCCTTCTTGACGTCGTAGTCGGCGGCCTGGATGAGCTTGAGCAAGATGTTCTCGACGTCCTCGCCGACGTAGCCGGCTTCGGTGAGCGCGGTGGCGTCAGCGATGGCGAACGGGACGTTGAGCATGCGCGCGAGCGTTTGCGCCAGCAGGGTCTTGCCGCAGCCGGTGGGACCGAGCAGCAGGATGTTGCTCTTCTGCAGCTCGACCGGATCTTTGTCGACGCCGCCGGCCTGCACCCGCTTGTAGTGGTTGTAGACCGCGACGGCCAACGTGCGCTTGGCGGTATCCTGGCCGATAACGTAGCCGTCGAGGAAGTCGTAGATCTCACGGGGCTTGGGCAGCTCGTCCCACTTGAGCTCCGAGCTCTCCGACAGCTCTTCCTCGATGATCTCGTTGCACAGGTCGATGCACTCGTCGCAGATGTACACGCCAGGCCCGGCGATCAGCTTCTTGACCTGCTTCTGCGACTTGCCGCAGAACGAGCACTTCAGCAGGTCGCCGCCGTCTCCGATCCGTGCCACCGGTGGGTCCTCGATCCTGTCGGCCGGCGCGAGCCGGTGTCGTGGTCGTCCGGCGGCGAAGCCGGGGTGGTGACGTGCACGGTACCGCTGTCAGGCGGCGACGGCGTGGCATCCGCCACACCGGTCCGTGACCGTGCGGCGGCTGCCGGTCGGGGCGCACCCGGCCGGCAACACCGGCTCTAGCGCCCCGCCGCGCCCCCTACGGCGATCTTGCGGGTGGAGACGACCTCGTCGATCAGGCCGTACTCGACCGACTCCTGGGCAGTGAGGATCTTGTCGCGCTCGATGTCCTTGCGGATCAGCTCGGTGTCGCGACCGGTGTGGCGGGCCAGCATGGCCTCGAGCAGGTCGCGCATGCGCAGGATCTCGCGCGCCTGGATCTCGATGTCGGAACCCTGCCCCTCACCACCGCCGGAGGGCTGGTGGATGAGCACGCGGGCGTGTTCGAGGGCCAGCCGCTTTCCCTTGGTGCCGGCAGCCAGCAGGACCGCGGCCGCCGAGGCGGCCTGGCCCATGCAGATGGTCTGGATCTCCGGCTTCACGAACTGCATGGTGTCGTAGATGGCGGTCAACGCGGTGAACGACCCGCCGGGCGAGTTGATGTAGATGCTGATGTCCCGGTCGGGGTCCTCGGACTCCAGGTGCAGCAGCTGGGCCATGACGACGTTGGCGACGCCGTCGTCGATCGGCGTGCCCAGGAAGATGATGCGCTCCTTGAGCAGCCGGCTGTAGATGTCGAACGAGCGCTCCCCGCGGGAGGTCTGCTCGATGACGATCGGGATCGTGTAGTTCGTGACGTCCTGCGATGTCATTCCTCGGGTCATGACAGGGCCCTCCTAGGCCCGGGTGCCGGCGCCGGACGGCACCTGGGCGGCGCCGGCGACGACGTGGTCGACGAAGCCGTAATCCATGGCCTCCTCGGCGGAGAACCAGCGGTCGCGGTCGGAGTCTTCATTGATCTTGTCGACGCTCTGACCGGTGTGGAAGGCGATGCGCTCAGCCATCTTGTGCTTGGTGTAGACCATCTGCTCGGCCTGGATGGCGATGTCGGAGGCGGTGCCGCCGATGCCGCCGGACGGCTGGTGCATCATGATCCGCGCATGCGGGGTGGCGTAGCGCTTGCCCTTGGCGCCGGCACAGAGCAGGAACTGGCCCATCGATGCCGCGAGGCCCAGCCCCACGGTGGCGACGTCGTTCGTCACGAACTGCATCGTGTCGTAGATCGCCATGCCGGCCGAGATCGAGCCGCCGGGGCTGTTGATGTAGAGGAAGATGTCGCGCTCGGGGTCCTCGGCCGCGAGCAGCAGCAGCTGGGCGCAGATGGCGTTGGCCATCTCGTCCATGACCGGCGCGCCCAGGAAGATGATGCGCTCCTTGAGCAGCCGGTTGTAGACCTGTGCGTCCAGGCCCATGTCGGCGCCCGCGGCGCGGGCGAGCGGCGTGGCGACGCCGAGGCTGCTCGGGACGGAGGTGGTGGCAAGAGGAGAGCCGCTGTCGGGGCGCTGCCCGGCCCCGCGGCTCGCGGCGGTGATCAGGGTGTGTTCCACGGTCCTGCCCTCGGTTCGTGCCGGGCGGTCGGGCTGCCTGGCGAGCGGTGCGAGCTGTCGGCTGACAGTCACGGAGGCTAACCGTGGGATCGGACGGAACGATCCGGTTCAGGAGCCGTTTCGCCGTGGGCGCAGCCCAGCGGCGAACATGTCACCAGCGCCGTGGGCGCAGCCCGGCGGCGAACATGTCACCAGCGCCGTGGGCGCAGCCCGGCGGCGAACGTGTCACCAGCGCCGTGGGCGCAGCCCGGCGGCGAACGTGTCACCAGCGCCGTGGGCGCAGCCCGGCGGCGAACGTGTCACCAGCGCCGCGGGCGCAGCCCGGCTACTGCTCGTCGAGGTAGTGCACCGTGCCGTCGTCGTGCGTGTGGAACGGGCGCCCGTCCTCGTCGACCTGCATGTCGTCCGGCGCCCCCCCACCAGCGACGTCGAGGTCGTCGCGCAGCGCTTCGAGGTCGACCGCCTCGCCCGAGGCGTCGGTGATCGTCGCGGCCTCCATGACGCCGGCGAGGGCCTTGCCGCGCCGCACCTCCGACACCAGGCCCTGCAGCTGGCCCGACTGCACGATCGACTGCGCGTACTGGTCGGGGCTGATGTTGGCCCGCTGGGCCCGCCGCACGACTTGGTCGGTGAGCTCGGCGTCGGTCACCCCGAGCTGCTCGGCGTCGGCGATCGCGTCGAGCACCAGCTGCGCCTTGACGGCGGTCTCGGAGCCCTCGCGCAGCTCGGTGGCGAACTCGTCCTCGCCCTTGCCCTCGCTCTCGAGGTAGGCGTCCATCGTCATGCCGGCCTGCTGCAGCTGCTGCTCGGTGGCCTTGGTGCGCCACTCGACCTCGGCCTCGACGATCGACTCAGGCAGCGGGATCTCGACGGCCGCAAGCAGCGCCTCGAGCACCTTGTCGCGGGCCTGCGAGCCCTGCTCGAGCTTCTTGGCGCGCTGCAGCCGGTCGCGGATGTCGGCCTCGAGCTCGGCGTAGCTCTCGAACCCGGTGCCCTCGGCCCAGGTGTCGTCGCGCTCGGGCAGCGAGCGCTCGTTGACGGCCTGCACGGCGACGGCGACCTGCGCCTGCTGCCCCGCGAAGTCACCGGCGACGAGCGTGGTGGTGAAGCTCGTCGCGTCGCCGGCGCTCTTACCGGTGACGACCTCGTCGAGCCCGTCGAGCAGCTCGCCTGAACCGACCTCGTAGGACAGCCCGCTGGCGGTGCCGCCGGGCACCTCCTCGCCGTCGACGGTGGCCGCGAGGTCGATCGTCACGTAGTCGCCTTCAGCCGCCTCGCGCTCGACGGGCGTGAGGGTGGCGAAGCGGTCACGCAGGTCGTCGACCTGCGCGCTGACGTCGTCGTCGGTGACGACCGCGTCGTCGACGGTGACCGACAGACTGTCGTGCGCGGGGATCTCGAACTCGGGCCGCACGTCGACCTCGGCGGTGAAGCCCAGCGCGGCGTTGTCCTCGAGCTTGGTGACGTCGACCTCGGGGCGACCGATCGGCGCAATGCCCGACTCGGTGACGGCCTCGCCGTACAGCCGCGGCAGCGCCTCCTGAATGGCCTCCTCCAGCACGACGCCGCGCCCGACCCGCTGGTCGAGGATGCGCGGCGGCACCTTGCCGGGCCGGAAGCCCTGCACCCGCACCTGCGCGCCGATCTTCTTGTAGGCGCTGTCGATCTCCGGCTTGAGCTCGGTGAACGGCACCTCGACCGACAGGCGGACCCGCGTGGGGCTCAGGGTCTCGACAGCGCTCTGCACGGTGGGATGATCCTCTCGCGGGGGTGGGCACGACAGCGCCCAGCGAGGGAGGGTCGGGGCGGGGAGACTCGAACTCCCGGTCTCCTGCTCCCAAAGCAGGCGCGCTAGCCACTACGCTACGCCCCGCGTGACTCGGCCAGAGTGTAGGCCCGCACGTGCCCGCGGGCGTAGCTCAATGGTAGAGCCCCAGTCTTCCAAACTGGCTACGCGGGTTCGATTCCCGTCGCCCGCTCCAGCGTTTTCCCAGTTCCGTCGCGGCATGAGGACGCGAAGGGGTGACGTTGACGCCGGGCCGATGTCTACTCAGGCGGGCAGCGACGCGATGTTGACGCCCGTCCGGTCCGGTGGGGCTCCACGTCGATCAGCCGCACCCCCGCCGACACCGCGCGCAACCAGCTGCCCACGGTCGGCCCACCGCACCTCGGGTTGTCGGGAAACCTATGGCGGGCGCGCTCATGCGTCCAGAACCAGCCGCGCCCCTCGGGCGTCTCGCTCACCTTGCCCCGTCCGGGCTCGTGGCGAAGTCGGGTCCCCTCGGCGGCGCATACCCGTCGGCGCAGACGACGGCGCGCCAGGGAGACCTCAATCGTCCTGCGGCAGCGAGCCGATGAACACGAGCCGAAAGTAGTTCGGGTACTCGGTGATGATCCGCCACACCACGACAAGATCGGGACGAATCCACATCACCACTGTGCCCCGCCGCGTGAGGTCGTCAAGGTGGTCGTAGTGCTCGACCCACGTGCCGTCGACGATGCGCATGAGCGCGTCGATGACCAGCGCCTGAGTATCCGCCTCGGCTGTGGCCTGCCACGCCGTGAGTACCCGGGCGCCGTCCAGTCGACGGGGACGAGAGGCGTCAGCCGGCAAGAAGGCTCGCGGCGAGCGCTCTCAGGTCGATCTCATCGTCGGGAGAGCCAGCGGCGTCGGCAGCGTCGGCAGCAGCCACGGCACGCCTGTAGTCGGCGTCGCGGTGCATGAGTACGGTCACAGACAGGCTAGAGAGCAGGTGCTCCAGCGTGCTGTAGTCGCCGGTCTCCGTGCCACGCTGCCCAGCGAGGACGAGCTCGGTCAAGATGCGCTGCTGCGCCGGTTCGGGCAGCTCGGCTAGCGCGCTGGCGAGGTAGCGGGACTCGTCGCTGTCGGCTGACTCAACCAGCGGCAGGTGCTCGGGCAAGAGCTGGTGAACGGTCATGTTCTCTAGGCCTCCCGAGGCTGCGGCTGCGGGCTGTCATCGGGAAGAGGACGACTCCGTACAGCACTTAGTGACAACCAACGTACCCACCATCGGCACACTTCGGCAGGGGACTCAAGAGCCCGGCAGGTGTGGCATGTGGACGGGGAGGCACGCCTCGTCCGGGAAACACGCCCGTCACGGCGTTGCGGTGCCTTCCTCCGCCGCTACCGGCAGTGCGAGCCCTGGCACTCCGCGCACCTGCAGCGCGAGCAGTGCGGTCGCGACCAGGACAACGGCGCCGGTGACCAGGAGTGGGCCGCGCCCGACGAGCGCCACCAGCGGACCGGTGAGCGCCAGCCCCAGCGGAAGCAGTGCCAGGCTGCACATCCAGTCGACGGACACGACGCGGGCCAACAGCTCACGGGGCACCGCTCGCTGCAGGGCTGTCTCCCACCAGACGTTGAAGGGGCCGAGGCCGGCCATGGCCACGAACCAGGCGAGGGCGATGCCGGGGACGGGCGCCCCGACGAGCAACGAAAGGGGTGCTGCCGCGAAACCGCACGCCAGCAGCAGGGCAACGGTGCCCGGCCGGGCCGGCTGCCAACGGCCCGCCGCCAGCGCCCCGACCAGCCCGCCGACCGCGCCGAGAGCGAGGACGAGACCGTAGGCCGCCGAGGCGTCGGCGGGGTCTGCGAGCACGTCGTCGCGCAGCACCACCGGCAGCAGCACGGTCACGGGGGCGACCACCACGACCATCTGCACCGCGGTCATCGCCAGCACCGCGCCCAGCCAGGGCCGCGCGCGCACCGCACCGAAGCCCTCGGCGACCTCGCGGCGAAGCCGCCGCCTGGCAACACGCACGGCGGCGGGCTCTGCGACGCGCAGCAGCGTGGCGAAGGAGATCGCAAAGGTGACGGCGTCCAGTGCGAACACGACCGACGGGCTGACGACGAGCAGCAAGGCCCCGGCCACACCTGGTCCGGCGATCGAGGCGACGTGCAGGCTGACACCGGACATCGCGTTGGCGGCAGGTAGCGCCGCGTCGGGCAGGACCGCGGGTAGGAGTGCGCCGTAGGCCGGGCGGGAGAATGCTTCGCCCGCGCCCACGACGAAGACCAGCATGGCCAGCACGGCCACCCCCGGTTCACCGGCGACGGCCACGACTGCGAGCCCGCTGACAGCGACGAGTCGCAGCACGTCTGCGGCTTGTAGCACTCGCACGCGCGGCAGTCGGTCCGACCAGGCACCGCCGAGCAGGGCGAACAGCACCAGCGCGGCGAACCGGGCCGCCAGGATGAATCCCAGGTCGCCGGCCGAGCCGCCGCGTCCGACGACCAGCGCTGCCACGGCCACGGGGAAGAGCTGGTCCCCCACCGCGCTGACGGCCTGTCCGCCGATGAGCCACCGAAAGCCGGCACGGCGAAGGGACTGGACCGACTCGTCATGGCCGCATCCGGAAGGCCGACAACGTGGTGCTGGTCTGCACGGTGCCGGGGGAACGAGGCGGACGGGCTCGCTGGTGCAGCAGATCCATGGCGGCCCGCACGCCCGACAGCGCCTGCTCCCACACCTCGGGCTCGACCCACAGCTCGGCGTCCACCTGAATCTTCGGTGCCTGCGGGTCGCTGCTCGGCCAGCGGCGGCTGAGCTCGGTGGTGAGGGCCGTCAGCCACTGCTGTCCAGCGTCTGGCGCCGGCGGGCCGGGAGGGGGGGACACCGGCTGGGCGGTGCGGTAGCGGCGCTCCCGGCCACCGCGCACGGCGCGCTCTTCGGCGAGGTCGACCAAGCCGGCCGCGGCCAGGGTCCTCAGGTGGTAGCTCGCGTTGGCGTGCGTCTCGTCGAGCTCGCGCGCCAGCTCAGCGGCGCTCATGGGCACGGCCGTCAGCAGCGACAGGATGCGCAGCCGCAGCGGGTGCGCCAGAGCCCGCAGGTGCGCGGTCGGGTCACCCAACACTGGCTCGACCTTGACCATGGAGACCCCCCAAGAAGTGTTTGGAAGTATAGATCAACACGTACGCGCGGTGCTTGCCCTCGAGCCATCGCTGCGTCATCTGGCCATGTCGTGCAGTCGGCCGGTCGATCGACACAGCCACCCCCGGGCGATCGCCAGGTACATGCTCTTGCCATGGCTGTCGAAGCCCGGCACCGCCTCCATCAAGACTGGTTGGGCGGACGGCGCGGCTGCCCTCGCCCTCGCCCCCGACCCACGCTGAGCCAGCGCAAGAGCAGCATGATCGTCAGAAGGATCCGTCGCTTCCGAAGGCTCGAGCGCGACGAATCCCTCTGATGATCACTGAGGGGCGGTGCCGGCGGGCACCACGAGGCCGCTACCGGAGCCGGTGCGGCTCAGTCCGGCGCGGCGCGGAAGCGGTCGATCACTGGGCCGAGCGTCGCCGCGTCGGTGACGAGAGCCAGGTGCCCGCCGGCGTAGGTGTGCAGCTGCGCGTGCGGGATGAGCCGCGCCATCAGGCGGGCGTTGGCCAGCGGGATCAGCGGGTCGTCGTCGCCGGCGAGGATCAGCGTCGGCTGGCGCAGCAGCGGCAGGAACGGCAGGCTGCTCCAGCCGCTCGCCGCCAGCAGCTGGTAGTAGTACGCCCGCCGGGCGCCGTGCCGGGAGGCGGCGTGCAGCAGCGAGGCTGCTTCGGTCGGGGCCTGGCGCATCGTCCCGCCGTAAAGGGTCGGGGCGATGCGGGCGGCGTAGACCGGGTCGCGGTGCCGGCGAGGCGTGGCCATCCGCACCAGCGTCTGCGGGCTCGCCGGCACGCTGAGCACGCCGGACGCGGTGGCGGCGAGCACGAGCCGGCGGACGCGCCGGGGGTGCTGCACGGCCAGGTGCTGGGCCAGCGCGCCGCCCCAGGAGAAGCCGAGCACGTCGACCGCGCCGTAGCCGAGCCGGCCCAGCACGTCCATCAGAGTCATCGACAGCGTGGCCAGCGAGTAGGGTACGCGCGGCGCCGCCGAGCCGCCGACCCCCGGCATGTCGACGCGCACCACGTCGCCGTCGCGACTCAGCTCGTCCACCAGCGGCTGCAGCACCTCGAGGCGCGCGCCGATGCCGTTCAGCAGCACCAGCGGCGTCGCCCCGGAGGTGCCAGGCCGTATCCGCACCCGGAAGCGGCGGCGGCGGATCGTGACGTCCGAGTCGCGCTCAGCCGTCATCCGCAACGCCACTAGCGCCCGTAGACGTAGGTGCCCGGAGCCGGACCGAGCACCGCGCCGTCGCCGCCGGGCGCGGCCGGGGCGTCGACCTTCTCGCCGCACCGCGCGTCGAGCCAGGCGGTGAAGTCGGTCCACCACGAGCCCTGCACGGTCTCGGCGCCCTCGAGCCACGCCTCGGCGCTCGACGGGTTGTGCTCGGCGGTGCGCCAGGTCGACTTCGGGTTGCCGGGCGGGTTGACCAGCGAGGCGATGTGGCCGCTCGTCGACAGCACGAAGCGGCTCGTGCCGCCCAGCAGCTGGGTGCTCTGGTAGCACGACTGCCACTGGCACAGGTGGTCGGCGATGCCGGCCAGCACGTAGCTGTCGACGTCGACCTTCGACAGGTCGACCGGCCGGCCCAGGAAGTTCGCCTCGCCGGGCCGGGTCAGGCTGTTGGTCGTCGAGAGCTCGAGGAAGTCGCGGTGCAGGTGCGCCGGCATGCGCGTGGTGTCGGCGTTCCAGAACAGGATGTCAAAGGCGGCCGGCGCCTTGCCCTGCAGGTAGTTGTTGACCCAGTAGTTCCACACCAGGTCGTTCGGGCGCAGCCAGGCGAAGACCTCGGCCAGCGTCGCGCCGTCGAGGTAGCCCTTGCGGCGGGAGGTCTCGGTCGCCTCCTCGGCGGTCGCGGGGTCCATCAGCGCGCTGGTGGTGCCCGCCTTGGCTTGGTCGAGCACGGTCACCGCGAGGCCCGCGCCGACGATGCGATCGAGCTCGCCGAGGCTCGCCAGGTGGCTGAGCACCATCGAGGTGATGATGCCGCCGGAGCAGAAGGCGAGCAGCGCGCTGCGTCGGTGCCCGACGATGTCGGCCACCTTGTCCATCGCGTCGAGCACGGCCTTGCCGTAGTCGTCGAGCCCCCAGTCGGCCTGGGCCTTGCCGGGGTTGCGCCAGGCCACCATGAACACCCGCTGGCCATTGCCGACCATGTGCTCGACGATGCTGCGCCCGGGAGCGAGGTCGGCGATGTAGTACTTGTTGATCGTCGGCGGGATCATGAGCAGCGGCACCTCGCTCACCTGCTCCGTGGTCGCCGCGTACTCGATCAGCTCGAATATCGGCGTGCGCAGCACGATCTGACCCGGGCTGACGGCCAAGTCGTGGCCGACCCTAAAGGCGTCGGGCTCGACCATCGACGGCACTCGCGGGGCACGGGCGAGATCGCCGACCAGCCGTCGGGTGCCGCGCACGACGCTGAGCCCGCCGCTGTCGACGACGGCTTTCCACGCCAGCGGGTTCAGCACCGGGTTGTTGCTCGGAGCCAGCGCGTCGGCCAGGTTGGAGACGGCCAGGTGCAGCCGCTCGTGGTCGGCCCACTCGAGGCCGGCCTCGTCGATGGTCTCGACGGCGACGCCGGCGGCAGCCAGGTGTGCCTGCATCGCCCGGCGCAGCAGCCAGTTCTCCGTCCAGGCCGGGTCCTGGAAGCGGCGGTCCTTCTTGCCCGGCGCCACCTGCGAGCGGCCGGCCGCGACGCGCGCCAGCTCGACGGCGAGGGTGCGCGCTTTGCCGGCCGGCAGCGACGGCTGGCGGGCGAGCCGGCCGCCGAGCCGGCCGACGACGCCGGCGGGCGGCACCAGCCGGCGCAGCGGGCCGAGGGCGCCGTCGGTCAGCACGGTGTCGAGCCCGGCCACCATGTCGACGACGGTCGAGGTGTCCTGCTCGGGGGCGACGGCTTCAGCGGTCATGGCGGACCTTTCAGGTGGGTGCCCAGGGGCGTCGTACGGCGCCCGCCACCATGGTGCCCTGCCGCGCGGTGGACAAGACACGAACCTCGGACGGCAGCGGTGCTGGCCGGGCCGCGGCGGCTCAGTGCAGCTGCCGCAGCGCCTCCTCGAGCCCCCGCATCAACGACACCGACGACGCCAGCGGGACGACGTCGCTCTGGGCGCGGCCGGCGGCGAGGCACCGGGCCACCTCCTCCAGCTCGCCGGTGTAGCCGGCCTGCCGGTCGAGGTGGCGCTCGCTGTGCACCGGTCCACCGTCGACCGAGATCTCGAGCTCGGTCGCGGCGTGGAAGGCAGGCCCGAGCCGCGCCCAGCCGCGGCTGCCGAGCACGAGCGCGCTACCCGGCAGTGAGGCCACCAACGACTGTGTGAGCACCGCCCGCACCCCGCCCGGGTAGTGCAGCACCGTGGTCGACTCCGCGTCGGCTCCCGTCGGGCCGAACGAGCCGGACGCCTCGATCTCTGTCGGATCACCGAGCACCATCCGGGCGATCTCGTGGGTGTAGATGCCGGGGTCCAGCAGCGCTCCCCCGCCGAGGGCCGGGTCCCACAGCCGATCCGTCGGGTCGGCCGGCGCCGCGAAGCCGAACGTGGCCTGCAGCGAGCGGACCTCTCCGAGATCGCCCGCACGGACGAGCTCGGCGAGGCGGACGGCCAGCGGGTTGAAGCGCATCCACATCGCTTCCATGAGGAAGGCGCCGCTGCGCTCGGCCAGGGCGACGAGCCGCTCGGTCTCGGCCAGCGAGGCCGTCATCGGCTTCTCGCACAGCACCGCCTTGCCGGCCGCGAGCGCCGTCTCGACCACCGCGGCGTGCCGGGTGTGCGGCGTCGCGACGTAGACGGCGTCGACGGCCGGGTCGGCGACGACCTCGTCGTAGCTGCCGTAGGCGGCGGGGGCTCCGAGCTCGCCGGCCAGGGCCGCCGCCCGGTCGAGGTCGCGGGCGCCGACGGCCGCCACCTGCATGTCGGGGTGCGCGGCGATGACTCCGCCGACCTTACGGGCGATCTTGCCCGCGGCGGCGATGCCCCAGCCGGTGCTCACGGGCACCTGCGGACGGCCCGACAAAGACTCATGTCGGCAGTCTGGCCGACGCGACGGCGGCGTCGCGCTGCTGCGCGTAGGCGGCCCGCACGCGTGTCCCGTCCGCGCCCGCGTCCGGACCCGCCTCGCCCACAGGCACCTCCCAGTGCGGCAGCTCGCCGCCCGTCAGCGCCCAGGCGGCCTGCCGGGCGGCCCCGCGCGCTGCGTACTCGGCTGGTGCGGGGACCTCGACCGGCAGGCCGAGCACCTCGCGCGCCACGTGCTGCACGGCCGCCGAGCGGGCCGCGCCACCGACGAGCAGCACGCGGCGCGGCTGCACGCCCTGCGCGACCACGGCGTCGACCGCGTCGGCGAGGCCGCACAGCACCCCCTCGACGGCCGCGCGCGCCAGGTTCGCCGGGGTCATGTTCGCGCGGCGCAGCCCGGACAGCGTGCCGGCGGCGTCCGGCAGGTCGGGGGTGCGCTCGCCGTCGAGGTAGGGCAGCAGCACGAGCCCGCCCGCCCCGGCGTCGGCAGAAAGGGCCAGCGCGTCGAGCCCGGCGAGGTCGGTGCCGAGCAGCCCGGCGGTCGCGGTCAGCACGCGCGCGGCGTTGAGGGTCGCCACCAGCGGCAGGTAGGCACCGGTCGCGTCGGCGAACCCGGCGACCGCGCCGGTGGCGTCGCTCGTCGGCCGGTCGTGCACGGCGAAGGCGGTCCCGCTGGTGCCGAGCGAGACGACGAGATCGCCGACCTCGACGCCGAGCCCCAGCGCCACCGCCATGTTGTCGCCGGTGCCGGCCGCCACGAGCCGCCCGGCTGGCGTGGTGCCGGCCGGTTCGGCGGGCCCGAGCACGCGGGGCAGCGCGAGCGCCCGACCAAAGGCGCGCTCGAGCAGGTCGAGCCGGTAGCCCCCCGACGCCGGTGACCAGTAGCCGGTGCCCGAGGCGTCACCGCGGTCGGTCGTCGCCTCGCGCCGACCACCGCCGAGCAGGCGGTGGGTCAGCCAGTCGTGCGGAAGCAGCACGGTCCGGGTCCGCTCGGCGTGCGCCGGCTCGTGCTCGGCGAGCCAGGCGAGCTTAGTGACGGTGAAGCTGGCCACCGGCACGCTCCCGACGGCCGACGCCCACCTGTCCCTCCCGAGCTGCTCGACGAGCCGGCGCGCCTGCGGCGCCGAACGCACGTCGTTCCAGAGCAGCGCGGGGCGCACCACCTCGTCGTCGTCGTCGAGCACGACCATGCCGTGCTGCTGACCGCCGACGGCAAGGGCCTGGACGTCATCGAGCAGCCCGCCCGCGCACGCCGCCTGCAGCGCCTGCTCCCAGGCGGCGGGGTCGACCTCGGTGCCTTCGGGGTGCGGCGCCGAGGCCTCGCGCACCAGCTCACCGGTGCTCGCTCGGCACACCACCACTTTCGTCGACTGCGTCGAGGAGTCGATCCCGGCGACCAGCGTCACGCCGTGATGATGACACCGAGCACAGATGGAGCGCCGAACGACCCGGACCCGCGAGCTGCGCGGGCACGTGCTCGGCGCCGGGCACTGCAGCGGCGCGCAGACGGGTCCGGGGGCGGCCGTTCGGCCCTCAGCTCGACCCGATCGGCACGAGTGAACGGGGTCATGTCCGGGGACGAGGCACCCAACCCGACCCCGAGGAGTACCGATGGCCAACCTGGTCCGCCTGCTGACCGAGACCGCACGTCGGCACGCCGATCGACCCGCGGTACGCCTGGACAGCACGACCATGACGTACGCCGACCTCGACGACGCCGTCGCCCGGTGCGCCGGCCTGCTGCGAGCGGCCGGGGTCGGGCCCGGCGACCGGGTCGGGGTGATGCTGCCCAACGTCCCGCAGTTCCCGATCGTCTTCTACGCCGTCCTGCGGCTCGGCGGTGTCGTCGTGCCGATGAACGTGCTGCTCAAGGAACGCGAGACGGCGTTCTATCTCACCGACCCCGGTGCCGGCGTGGTCGTGGCCTGGCAGGACGCCGCCACGGCTGCACAGGCGGGCGCGGACAAGGCGGGGGCGCAGTGCATCGTCGTTGACGACTCCTTCGCCGAGCGCCTGCAGGGGGCCGAGCCGGTGCCCGGCGACGTCGAGCGAGCCGGCGACGACACCGCGGTCATCCTCTACACCAGCGGCACGACCGGCACCCCGAAGGGCGCTGAGCTCACCCACGACAACCTCTACGCCAATGCCCGGGTCACCGCGACAACGCTGTTCGAGTTCACCGCCGAGGACGTGATCCTCGGCGCGCTGCCGCTGTTCCACGTCTTCGGCCTGACCTGCGCGATGAACGCCGGCGTCTACGCCGGCGCCCTGCTGAGCATGCTCCCCCGGTTCGACGCGACAAAGGCGCTCGAGGTCATCGAGCGGGACCAGGTCACGGTCTTCGAGGGCGTTCCGACGATGTTCAACGCCATGCTGCACCTGGAGGGCCGCGAGGCCCACGACGTGTCGTCTCTGCGGGTGTGCTGCTCGGGTGGCGCGGCGATCCCGGCCGAAGTGCTCAACGGCTTCGAGGACGCCTTTGGCTGCGTCGTGCTCGAGGGCTACGGGCTGTCCGAGACCTCCCCGGTCGCCTCGTTCAACCACCCGCACGGCATCCGCAAGCCCGGCTCGATCGGCACGCCCATCGAGGGGGTCGAGCTCAAGGTCGCCGACGACGAGGGCACGGAGGTCCCAGACGGCGAGGTGGGCCAGATCTTCATCCGCGGCCACGGCGTCATGAAGGGCTACTGGCAGCGACCCGACGCCACCGAGGAGTCGATGAAGGACGGCTGGTTCGGCACCGGGGACATGGCTCGACGCGACGAGGACGGCCTCTACTTCATCGTCGACCGCAAGAAGGACCTCATCATCCGGGGCGGCTACAACATCTATCCCCGAGAGATCGAGGAGGTGCTGTACGAGCACCCGGGCGTACGCGAGGCCGCCGTCATCGGCATGCCCGACGACGCACTGGGCGAGGAGGTCGCCGCGGTCGTCGTCGCCAAGGAAGGCAGCGAGCTCGACGTGGACGAGGTCCGCGCGTTCGTTAAGGACCAGGTCGCCGGCTACAAGTACCCACGGGTCGTCTGGCTCGTCGACGAGCTGCCCAAGGGACCCACCGGCAAGATACTCAAGCGCGAGCTGACGATCCCGGACGAGGTGCGGGCCAAGCGATGAGCGCCGGCCCCTTCGCCGAGGGCCGGCGCTACGACGTCGGCCGGTCGCTGTCGACGGACTACTTCGGACTGCGCGACGAGTTGTCCCCCGAAAACCTCGATCTGCTGCTGAGAGCCCGGGCGTTCGTCGACGACGAGGTCCTGCCGGTGATCAACGACTTCTGGGAGCGGGCGGAGTTTCCGTACGACCTGGCGCGTCGGCTAGGCGAGCTCGGGCTCGTCGGCGGCGGCATCGAGGGCTACGGCCTGCCCACGATGACCCCTGTCGGGGCTGGGCTCGTCGACATGGAGCTCAACCGCGGCGACGGCAGCCTCGGCACGTTCCTCGGCGTGCAGTCAGGTCTGGCGATGAAGTCCATCGCGATGCTGGGGTCGGAGGAGCAGAAACAGCGCTGGCTACCGCCGCTCGGCTCGGTCGAGCAGTTCGGGGCGTTCGCGCTCACCGAGCCGCTGCACGGCTCGGACTCCGTCGCTCTGGAGACGACGGCGCGTCGCGACGGCGGCGACTACGTGCTCGACGGCGAGAAGCGCTGGATCGGCAACGGCACCATCGCGCACGTCGTCGTGGTCTGGGCGCGGGACACCGAGGACGGGCAGGTCAAGGGCTATCTCGTGGAGGGCGGCTCGCCGGGGCTGTCCACGCGCACGATCGAGCACAAGGGATCGGTCCGGGCCGTCTGGCAGGCCGACATGCACTTCGACGGTGTGCGCGTCCCCGCCGAGGCCGCGCTCCCCGGCGCGCAGACGTTCAAGGACACCGGCCGGGTGCTCGCCTCGACCCGCGGCTCGGTGAGCTGGAGCGCGCTGGGGCACGCCACCGCCGCCTACGAGGTCGCGCTGAGCTACGCCCAGCAGCGCGAGCAGTTCGGCAAGCCGCTGGCGAGCTTCCAGCTGGTGCAGGACAAGCTGGTGCGCATGCTCGCCGAGGTCACCGGGATGCAGCTCTACTGCCTGCGGATCGGGCGCTTGAGCCAGCAGGGCAAGCTCACCGACACCATCGCCTCGCTGGCCAAGCTGAACAACACCCGCAAGGCCCGCGAGGTGATCCTGGAGGCCCGCGAGCTGCTCGGGGGCAACGGCATCCTGCTCGACTACCACGTGGTGCGCCACATGGCCGACATCGAGTCGATCTACACCTACGAGGGCACCGCGGACATCCAGGAGCTGATCGTCGGCAAGAAGATCACCGGCGAGAGCGCTTTCGTGTAGCCGGCAGCCCGTCCGCGGGCGCGTTCCACATGACCGACGGTCCTGGCTCGGGCACGATGCGGGCATGAGCATCGCGCCCCCGGTCGCCGACCTGCCGCGACCTTCGGGAGCCGAGCCCGAGCAGCCGGACCGCACCGGGCGGCGCGTCGTCACCCTGTTCCGGCCCTACCGCTCACGCGTCGCGCTGATCGCAGTGGCCATCGTGACGAGCTCCGCGCTCGGCGTCGTCGTCCCGTTCCTCACCCAGGCGATCTTCGATCGGGCGCTGTTCCCGCGCCTGGCCGACGGCTCGGCCGCCGGCCCGCGGCTCGGCCTGCTCGGCGCCCTCGTCGGCGCGAGCGTCGCGATCACCGCCCTGTCGGCGCTCATCGGCGTCGGGCAGACCTACCTCACCACGGCGCTCGGCAACGGCGTCATGCGCGACCTGCGCGACCGGCTGTTCGGCCATCTGCAGCGCATGGAGCTGGCCTTCTTCACCTCGACCCGCACCGGTGAGATCCAGAGCCGGCTCGGCAACGACGTCGCGGGCGTGCAGACGGTGGTCACGAGCACCGCCTCCACGATCCTCGGCAACACCGTCACCGTCGTCTCGGCCCTGATCGCGATGCTCGTGCTCAGCTGGCACCTGACCCTCGTGGCGCTGCTGCTCATGCCCGTGTTCATCGTGCTGCAGATCAGGGTCGGCCGGGTGCGGCGCACGATCGCCGGCAAGACGCAGGGCTCGCTGGCGGACATGTCGGCGATCACGCAGGAAACGCTGTCGGTCTCGGGCGTCCTGCTCGCCAAGGTCTTCGACCGCCAGCGCACCGAGGTCGAGCGCTACGCCGCCGAGAACGCCCGCCAGGCCCGGCTGCAGGTACGCCAGACGATGACCGGGCAGTCGTTCTTCGCCACCGTGCAGGCCTTCTTCGGGCTCACGCCCGCGCTCGTGTACCTCGTCGCGGGCCTGTCGATCTCCGGCGTCTTCCTCGCCGGCGGCGGCGACACCCTCACCGCAGGCACCATCGTCGCCTTCACCACGCTGCAGAGCCGGCTGCTGTTCCCGGTGGTGCAGCTGCTGCGCGTCGGGGTCGACGTCCAGACCTCGCTGGCGCTGTTCGAGCGCATCTTCGCCTACCTCGACCTGCGGCCGTCCATCGTCGACGCGCCGGACGCCCGGACGATCGCCAAGGACGAGGTCGCCGGCCACGTCGGCTTCGCGGGCGTGCGCTTCCGCTACTCCGGCGGCGACCGGGTGGACGAGACCGGCGCCCAGCCCTGGACCCTCGACGACGTCAGCCTGGACGTCCCGGCCGGCACCCTCGCCGCCTTTGTCGGCCCGAGCGGGGCGGGCAAGACCACCGCGTCGTACCTCGTGCCGAGGCTGTACGACGTCGACGACGGGCGGGTGACGCTCGACGGGCACGACGTGCGCGAGCTGACGCAGTCGACGCTCGCGGCCGCCGTCGGGATGGTGACGCAGGAGTCGTACCTGTTCCACGCCAGCGTGCGCGAGAACCTGCGCTACGCCCGGGCCGACGCGACCGACGCCGAGGTGGAGGCGGCCGCGCGCGCCGCGAACATCCACGAGCGCATCGAGCGGCTGGAGGACGGCTACGACACCACCGTCGGCGAGCGCGGCTACCGCCTGTCGGGCGGCGAGAAGCAGCGCCTCGCCATCGCCCGAGTGATCCTCGCCGACCCTCGGGTACTGATCCTCGACGAGGCGACCTCGGCGCTCGACACGACCAGCGAGCGGCTCGTGCAGTCGGCGCTCGAGTCGGTCATGCGGGGGCGCACGACGATCGCCATCGCGCACCGGCTGTCGACGGTGCTCGCCGCCGACCAGATCTTCGTGTGGGACCGCGGGAAGGTCGTCGAGCGCGGCACGCACGCCGAGCTGCTGCGGCTCGGCGGGCTGTACTCCCGGCTCTACGCCGAGCAGTTCGGCGGCGGGAAGGTGCAGGCGCGCTGCGACGACGGCGTCGTGTTCGCCGACGGTGATGTGCTGCGGCACGCGCCGCACGGCGAGCGCAGCCAGGCCCACGAGCACGTGCTCGAGCGCCGTCCGGACGGCAGCGTCGCCATCCGCCAGCCGGTCGACGACGCCGTGCCGGTGCCCTGAGGGGCGGCTGTCGGGCACTACCGTCGACGGGTCCAGGCACACGGGTCCTGGCACACGAGTCTTGGCACACGGGTCGTGGGGCGTACGGGTCCAGGGCTTACGTTCAGGCATCGACGACGGGAGGCCGGGTGCCGCTCACCGAGCTGCTGCCGTCCGACCCTGCCCGGCTCGGCGGCTACCGCCTGCTCGGCCGGCTCGGGCAGGGCGGCATGGGCACGGTGTTCCTCGGCCTGGCCAGCGACGGGGCCCACGACGGGCAGGCCGTCGCAATCAAGGTGCTGCGCGAGGGCGGGCCGGACCCCGACTCCCGGCTGCGCTTCGCCCGCGAGCTGCAGGCCCTGCAGCGGGTGCGCGGACCGCACCTGGTCGAGCTGCTGCACGCCGACGTCGCGCACGACCCGGCGTATCTGGTCACCCGCTTCGTGCCCGGCGAACGGCTCGACCACGTGGTGCCGCGAGACGGCCCGCGCAGCACCGGGCAGGCCCTCACCCTCGCCCGCGGCATCGTCGAAGCACTGGCCAGCCTGCACGGGGCCGGCGTCGTGCACCGCGACCTGACGCCGGGCAACGTGCTGGTGCTCGACGGCGAGCCGCACGTGATCGACCTGGGCCTCGCGAGCGCCCTCGACCTGACGGCGCTGACCCGCACCGGCCTGCTGGTCGGCACGCCGTGCTACCTCTCGCCCGAGCAGGTGCGCGGCACGGCGGTCGGCCCGCCGGCCGACGTGCACGCGTGGGGCGCGACGCTCGTCTACGCCTGCACCGGCGCGCCGCCGTTCGGCACCGGCCGACCGGACGCGGTGCTCTACCGCATCGTGCACGAGCAGCCGGTGCTCGACGGTGTCCCGCGCGAGCTCGTCGGGCTGGTCGAGGCGGCCCTGCACCCCGATCCTCAGCGGCGGCCCGGAGCCCGCACGCTGCTCGCCGCGCTGGGCGGCGCCACCGGCGCGGCGCCGGTGAGCGTGCAGCTGCCGCGCGACGTCGAGGCGACCACGGTGCTGGCACGCCCCGAGCTGGCGCACCCCGAGCTGGCGCACCCTGACCTGGCGCACTCTGACCTGGCGCACTCTGACCTGGCGCACTCCGAGCTGGCCGGTCCCGCGGCAGTGGGCGGGGCCGCAGCCGTGACCTCGCGTCTGGTCCCGGCCGCCCCCTCGCCGCTGGACGCGCCCTCACTGCCGGCCGCACCGGAGCCGATCACCGCACGCCTGCCGGTCGTCCAGCCGCCGCGCCTGCCGCCGCCCGACGAGCACGGACTGAGCACCGCCCCCCTACGCACGCCAGCGCCAGCGCAGACCCGTCAGCTGACCCGACAGGGCGCCGGCCGAACAGGTCCCCCACCCGACTGGCCGCCGCACCAGCAGGCCGCTCAGGGCTGGCCACCCGATCAGCGCCCTCCCGGCTGGGAGCGCACGCCGCAGCCGGCGTACGAGCCCGAGCCGGAGCAGCGGCTGCCGGCGGCCCGCCGGCTGCAGCTCGTGCTCACCTCGCTCGCGGCGCTGGCGCTGCTCGGTGTCGCGACCCTGTTCGCCCCAACCCTCGCCGCGGCCGGTGCCCTGGTCGGCCTGGTGGTGCTGCGGGCGGTCGGACGCAGCGCCGACCGGCTCGGCCGGCGGCGCGAACGCCGCGGCGCCCGCTCCTCCGACGCCGTGCTCGCCGTGCTCGGCGCGCCCTGGCACCTGCTCGCCGCCGCGCTCGACACGCTGCTCTCCCTGCCGCTGCTCCTGCTCGTGGCCGCGCTACCGGCAGCCGCCGCCGCCGCCGCCGCGGTCGGTCCGGACGGCCGGCTCCAGGCTGTCCAGAGCGCCGCGGCGGTGGCCGTGGTCGTCGGCGTGCTCGTGGCCCTACGCCGACGGGTGCACCGCAGCTCGCGCCGGTTCCTGGCTGACGGACTGCTGTCGGTCACGCCGGGCCTTGCCGGCGCCGCCGTCGTCGTCGCGCTGCTCGTCCTAGCCACGCTGCTGCTCCTCGGCGCTGCCCAGACCCAGCCGGCCACCTGGTGGCCGGCGGGCTCGGCCCCGTTCTGAGCGGGGTGCCGAGCGCCGGAGCCGACCCGTTCGCCGCGATCGAGGTCGGCCGGGCCCCCGGCTCGTTGGTCGCGGTCGGCGGCACGCTCGACGTCGCGACGCTGCTCTCGGCGTATCGGCACGGCTGCTTTCCGTGGCCGAGCTCGCAGGAGGACGAGCGGGCGACAGCGCGGGCGCTGCGCCGGCTCGTGCGTCGGGGCGGCGTCACCCTGCTGCCCGGACACGACGGCCCGGTGCCCTGGTGCTCGCCCGAGCCACGGGCGGTGCTGCTGGCCGACCAGGTCGTCGTACGCCGATCGCTACGCCAGCGGCTGCGCGGCTGCGGGTGGACGGCTTCGGTCGACACCGCCTTTCACGCCGTCGTCGAGGGGTGCGCCGACCGCGCCGACGGCACGTGGATCACCGGTCGCATGCGGGCCGGCTACGCCGAGCTGCACCGGGCCGGCCACGCCCACAGCATCGAGGTCCGCGACGGCGAGCGCCTGGTCGGCGGGCTCTACGGGGTGCTCGTCGGATCGGTGTTCTGCGGCGAGTCGATGTTCAGCCGCGAGCGCGACGCCTCCAAGGTGGCGCTTGTCGAGCTGTGCAGCCGGCTGCTCGAGACCGGGGTCCGGCTGATCGACGTCCAGGAGGCGACGGCGCATCTGACGAGCCTCGGCGCGCTGCTGGTCGGCCGCGACGACTATCTGTCGGCGCTTTCGGCGCTGCGTGAGCTACCAACGCAGCTACCGGTCGATCCGCGACCGGTCGCCCGCCTCGCGCCGGCCTGAGCGTCAGGCGCCGCGCCAGAGAAGCACCAGCCCCCGGTCGTCGTCGGCGTGCTGCGCGACCCGGTCGAGCAGCCGCTGCGCCCCACCGCGAAAGCCCGTCTGCACGAGCCGCTCGGCCTCGCCGAGCAACCGGTCGATGCCGACCGACAGGTCGCGCCCGGAGGACTCGACCAGGCCGTCGGTGTAGAGCAGCAGCGCGTCGCCGTGGTCAAGCTGGCCGGACACCGCCTGGTAGTGCACCTCGGGCAGCAGTCCCAGCGCCATGCCCTCGGCGGTGAGCAACGACCAGTGACCGCTGCCGGCGTCGAAGTGCGCGACCGGCGGGTGACCCGCCGAGTCGACCTCAAAGGCGCCGTCGACCAGGTCGAGCACCACATGGACGGCAGTGGCGAACCCGTCGTCCCACTGCTGGCGCTCGAGGTAGGAGTTCGCGGCCGACAGGAACCGGTCGGGACGCATCGCCCCGAGCAGCCCGCCGAGGGCGCCGGACAGCAGCAGCGAGCGGGTACCGGCATCGACGCCCTTGCCCGACACGTCGACCAGCGCCACCTCGAAGCGCCTGCCTCCTCCGGTGCGGGACCCGACGACGAAGTCGCCCGCGAACGGGCCGCCGCCGGCGGGGCTCAGGACCGCCTCGACGTTCCAGCCGCGGGGCAGCGCCGGCAGCTCGCCCTGCTTGAGCAGCCGGTCGGCCAGCTCGACCACGAAGGTCTCCCCGGCCGCCCCGGGCAGGCCGGTCGTCTCACCGACCCGGCAGAATTCGTAGGCGACGAGCCCGGTGATGAGCACCACGAACAGCGCGCCAGGCCGGGTGGCCACCAGCCCGAGCTGTACCACCTCCACGACCAGGCTGACGGTGACCACCGCGACGAGCACCGCCATGGCCCGCCGACGCAGCAACAGTCCACCGAGCAGCAGCGGCACGGCCTGCAGGACGGGCGGGAAGGCCTGCGGCCCGGCGAGGTCCCCGGCGACCACGAGCCCGACCGCGATGGCGAGCAGCTGCACGAGCGCGAGCCGCTCGGCCGGCGGGTGGTGGCGCAGCCGCGTCACCATCTGCAGCAGCCCGGCCAGGGCTGCCCGTGGCCCGCGGAGCAGTCCGGTGACCCTCATCGCGGCTCACCGTAGCGCTTTCGATCACTTCGGCTGCTCTCGGTGACGACGCCTCGATCCCCGGCCAGGCAGCCGCCATACTCCTTCGGTGACCCTCGAGGTGCAGGTGCTGGGTGCAGATCGGGTGCGGACGGCCTGGGAGGTGCTCGGGACCGCCTTCTCCGCCCCGCCACGGGTCGAGGACGAGCAGACCGAGATGGGCGTCGTCGACCCGCAGCGCTTCTACGCCGCCGTCGACGGCTCCGACGTGGTCGGCACCTGCGGCTCGTTCGACCTGGCGATGACCGTGCCCGGCGGCGTGCGTCCGGTCGCCGGCGTCACGTGGGTCGCGGTCCTGCCGACGCACCGGCGGCGGGGCGTGCTGCGCCGGCTCATGCGCCGCCAGCTCGACGACCTGCACGAAGCCGGGACGGCCGTCGCGGCGCTGTGGGCGACCCAGGGCGCGATCTACCAACGCTTCGGCTACGGGCCGGGCGCATGGCGCTACGACGTGGAGGTGCCGGCCGGCGCGGCCTTCGTCGGTCCGGCTCCCGATGCGCCGGTGCGGCTGGTGCCGCCGACGGCCGAGGCGCTGTCCGGCGTCTACGCGCAGGTTTGTGCGGCGCGGCCCGGCTGGTACACGCGCGACGACGCGTGGTGGGCCTTCCGGCTGCACGACCCGGACGAGCAGCGGGGCGGCGCCGGACCGCTGCGCTGCGTCGTCACGGACGGTGGCTACGCCCTGTACAGCGCCACGGTGCACGGCAGCGAGCGCGGGCTCACCGGCAGCGTGCAGGTGCGCGAGGTCGCGGCGACGACCGAGTCGGCGCACGCGCGGCTGTGGCGCTTCCTGCTCGACGTCGATCTCGTCGAGACGGTGACCGGCCGGGTGGCCCTCGACGACCCGCTGCTGCTGTCGCTGCTGGCCGAGCCACGCGCCGCCGTTGGGCGGCTCGGCGACACGCTGTGGGTGCGCCTGGTCGACGTGGCGTCGGCGCTTGCCCAGCGCACGTACGCGACCCCCGTCGAGGTGGTGCTCGAGGTGGCGGACGAGGTGTGCCCGTGGAACGCCGGCCGCTTCCGGCTGTCCGGCGACCGCGCCGGCGCCACGTGCACGCCGACGGGCGACGCCGCCGAGCTGCGCGTCACCGCCGCCGACCTCGCCGCTGCCTACCTCGGGGGGACCCCGCTCGCCCGCCGGCAGGTGGTCGAGCTGCGCCCCGGCACGCTGGACGTCGTCAGCACCGCCTTCGGCCCGGTCGGCCGGGCGCCCTCGTGCCCGCTGGTCTTCTGAGCCGCGGCGCCGCCGCTGCCGCACGCTCTGCGATGGTCGTCAGAAGGTCCCGTCGCTCCGGAGCCGCTCGAACGCACCGCTCCTGCTGACGATCACGTGCAGGACGCCGGCTCAGGCCGGCTGGCAGGTGGGGCACCAGAACAGGTTGCGCCCGACCATCACCTCGGTGCGCACCTCGGTGCCGCACCGGCGGCAGGGCAGGCCCTGGCGGCGGTAGACGTAGTGGCGGTCCTCCCGCCGCGCCGGACCCGTGCGCCGGGCACGGTCCTCCCGCTCGGTCGTGACGATGGCGCCGCTGCGCACCCCGGCCCGCATCACGACCTTGAGGTCGTCCCACATGCCGTCCCACAGCCGCTCGGGTACCTCTCGGCCGGGGCGGAACGGCGAGAGCCCGGCCCGGAACAGCGCCTCGGCCCGGTAGACGTTGCCGACGCCCGCCAGCACCGACTGGTCCATCAGCAGCGCCCCGATGCTCACCCGGCTGCGCGACAGCCGGTCCCAGGCCAGCCGCGGGTCGGAGCCGCGCCGCAGCGGGTCGGGGCCGAGCCGGGCGAGCACCGCGTCATGGTCGGCGGGCGTGCACAGCTCGCACGCGGTGGGGCCACGCAGGTCGAGCCAGTCGTCGCCCGCGACCAGTCGCAGCCGCAGCGCGCCACGCGGCTCGGGCGCCGGACCGCTGCCGCGGGTGAACTTGCCGTAGAGGCCGAGGTGTACGTGCAGCAGCACGTCGCCGTCGAAGCGGTAGAACAGGTGCTTGCCGTAGGGCTCGATGCGGCGCACGACCCGGCCGTCGAGCACCTGTGCGCCGGCGGCGAAGCGGCCCTGCGGGCTCGCCGCAGAGACGGGACGGCCGACCAGCAGGGGGGTGTGCTCGCGGGCGAGCCGGTGGATCGTGTGCCCCTCGGGCAAGGGGGCTCCTCAGGGCTGGGGCGGGTCGGCGCTCAGGGCACTCAGCTGTCGTCGGGAAGGGGCGGCAGCTCGCGGGTCTGCTCGTACTCCCCCAGCATGCCGATGCGCCGGCTGTGCCGCGACTCGCCGCTGAACTCGGTGCGGACGAACGCCTCGAGCAGCGCGAGCGCGGTCGGCTCGTCGTACATGCGCGCGCCCAGCGAGAGCACGTTGGCGTCGTTGTGCTCGCGGGCGAGCTGGGCGGTCTCGATCGACCACGCCAGCGCGCATCGCGCACCCAGCACCTTGTTGGCCGCGATCGCCTCACCGTTGCCGCTACCGCCGATCACGACGCCGAGACTGTCGGGCTCCTCGACCGCCGCGGCCGCCGCCCGCATCACGTACGGCGGGTAGTCGTCGCCGGGGTCGTAGCGGGACGGCCCGTGGTCGACCGGCTCGTGGCCGAGCGCGGTGAGGCGGTCGGCGAGCGCCGCTTTGAGCTCGAGGCCGGCGTGGTCGGATCCCAGGTGGACGCGCATGTGCTGGAGTCAAGCGCATGCGGGCGCTGGGCGTGGACGGTTGCCCCGGCGGCTGGGTCGGCGCGCTCGTCGAGGACGGCCAGATGAACTGGTGTGCGGGCATTTTGCCGCTGCCGGCGCCGCGACCCGGCCGCGCGGCCGTCGACGACTGCCTCGACGCGGCGACCGCGGCGTGGAGGGTCAGCGCTGGCTCGCCGGCACGGCGCAGGTGCTCGGCGACGAGGTCGACGCGCTGGGCGTGCCGATGCGCATCGTCGTCTGAGGTCGTGACAAAGGATGTATCTGGACAGCGCGTGCGCCGTCCGACACCCTGACGACCCGACGAGGGAGACGCACCGTGCAGGGATCCAGCGGGAGACGCGCGGACGGCGCGGACGGCAAGGACGGCCGGGGCAGCAACGGTGCTCGCGACGCGTCACCACCGCCGCCGATCACCGTGACCGGTGCGACGCTCGGCCGGCACCTCGGTGCGGTGCTCGACCCGACCACCGCGGCGCGCGAGGCGGGACGGCCCCGAGCCATGTCCGTCGCTTACCGCGCGGGCACGCTGCTGATCTCGGGCCGCCACGCCGAGCGGCAGGCCCTGGCGAAGACGAACGACGTTCTCGCCCGCTCCTCGTTGGCCCTCGCGCCGCTGCGCATCCCGGCAGGGGGACGCGAGTCGCTGGCGCGCGACCTGCCGGTGACGGTGCAGGTCGTGCGCGCGGGCGACGCTCCACCCGGCCCCGCGCCGGACGCCTGGACGGCCCTGGTGGCGTTGCGGGAAGGGCTCGGTGCCGACGACCCCTTGGTGCAGGGCACCTCGCTCGAGCACCTGCTGACCGTCGCCCCGGTGCTGGGGCCCTCACCGGTCCTCGGGCCGTCCCCTGTGCTCGGACCTTCCCCGGTCCTCGGCCCGTCGCCGGCCGGCAGCTGGCTCGGCGGTTACGCCCCGGGCGCCCGCGGACCCGTCGTCGTCCTGACGCCGCCGCCCGTCCGGCGTCTCCCGGAAGAGCTACCCGCCGGGCGACGGCCCATCGTCGCGGTACTCGACACCGGCATCGGTGAGCACCCGTGGCTGCCCCGCTCCGGCGCCGACCCGGTCGTGGTCGTCGATGAAGACATGCAGGCGGCGTTGGCCGCCCAGCAGCAGGCGCTCGCCCAGGCGGAGGGGACGGTGCTGCCGCTGCTCGACGACTCGGCCGAGCAGCGCGACCTCGTCGACCCCCTGCTCGGCCAGACCGACGCGGTCGCCGGCCACGGCACGTTCGCGGCGGGCCTGGTGCACCAGTCGGCGCCCGACGCCCGGGTGCTGTCGCTGCGCGTGGTGCACACCGACGGCGTCGTGGCCGAGGGCGACGTGCTGCTGGCGCTCGATCTGCTGCGGGCCCGGGTCCAGGACGCGCTCGAGCGGGGCGACGACGAGCGAGTCGTCGACGTGCTCTCGCTCTCGCTCGGCTACTACTCCGAGACCCCGGACGACGAGCGGTGGACGAGCGCGCTGACCGGGGTGCTCACCGCGCTGTCCGAGCTGGGCGTCGTGGTGGTCGCCGCCGCAGGCAACGACGCCACGACCGCGCGCTACCTGCCCGCCGGGTTGCCCGACGGGGCCCTCGGCGACGGCCGCAGCGTGCTGGCGGTGGGCGCCCTCACCGGAGGCGGGCAGATCGCGGCGTTCAGCAACGAAGGGCCGCACGTGCGGCGCTGGGCCCCTGCAGCCGGCGTGGTCAGCACCGTGCCCACCACCTTCCAGGGCTCGGGGGCGGCCGACCTGCAGGTGCGCCCGGCCCCCGGCGCCCGGCGGCGCGCCAGCACCGACCCGGACGACCTCGTCACCGGCTTCGCCGTCTGGAGCGGCACCTCGTTCGCCGCGCCGGTCGTCGCCGGGCTCGTGGCAGGTGCACTGGCCGAGCAGACGCACGCGACGGGGGGTGACGCGCTCGCCGCCCGTCGCGACGCCGCCGCCAAAGCGCTGCAGGCCGCCGACGCGATGCTCGCGGCCCGGGGCTGGGCCGCCGGCCCGGGGCTGGACCGATGACCGGCAGCACGGGCGCCGAGGTGCTGGACGCACCCGACGCTCCCTGGGCGGGCCTGTCCGGCACCGCCCGGCACGGCGCGTGCCTGACTGCGGCTCGCGCCGGCGACCGCCGTGGTCTCGACGTGCTCGTCACCGAGCTCACGCCGCTCGTGTGGTCGGTGGCCCGAGCCGCCCGGCTCGACATCTCGAGCGCCGAGGACGTCGTGCAGACCGTGTGGCTCGCGCTGCTCAAGCACCTGGACAGCCTCGAGGAGCCGCGGGCGCTTGTCGGTTGGCTCGTCGTGACGACCCGGCGCGAGTCGTGGCGACTGGCCGGCATCGACCGGCGCACCTGCGAGCTGCCCGCCGAGGGGGCCGAGGTGCCGGACCAGGCGGCCGGTCCGGAGGAGCTCGTCCTGCGCGAAGACCGCGAACGCCGGCTGTGGGCGGCCTACGCCACGCTGTCGGTCCGCTGCCGCGAGCTGCTCGGGCTCACGGTGCTCGCCGGCCGCAGCGAGTACGCCGCCGTGGGCGAGGCGCTCGGCATGCCGCACGGCAGCATCGGCCCTACCCGTAGCCGGTGCCTGTCCAAGCTGCGGGTCGCCGCCGAGAGCGCCGGAGTGTCTCGATGACCGCGCCCCGAACCGTCCGGTGGCCGGACGACGACGCGCTGCTCGCCGACCTCACCCGGGTGCTGTCGGCCGTCGACCCGGTGCCGGTCGGCCTCGTCGAGCGGGTGCACTTCGCGCTCGACATCGAGCACCTCGACGTCGGGGTGGCGCGGTGGGAGGAGCAGGCGGGCGAGCTCGTCGGGGTCCGCGGCTCGGCCACCCCGACGACGGTCACCTTCACCGTCGACGGCCTGTCGGTCATGGTCGCCATCGCCGGCGGCCCGGAGCAGTTCCGGGTCGACGGCTGGCTCGTCCCGTCAGCGCCCTGCCAGGTCGAGGTCCGCGTGCAGGGGCAGGCCACCCGCAGCACCGTCGCCGACGACGGCGGGCGGTTCGTGCTCACCGACGTGCCCGGCGGCGCCGTGCAGTTCGTGGTCCGTCAGGTCGTCGACGGCGAACCGGCGCGTACCGTCGTCACCCCAGCTATGCAGCTCTGAACCCCGGCGTCGTCTCGGCAGTGGCGGCTCGTGCCCTAGCGTGCTGATCCATGGCCGCCCAGCCGGCACGGGTGCGCGTGCTGCACGCGCGCGCCGTCGAGGCGGCGCGGGCCTATCGGCCCGAGCTGGCCCGGCGCTACCTGCTTCGCGGCCTGGAGTCGCTCGACGCCGCACAGGACACGCGCGGGCTCCCCGGCTCGGCCGCTGACCTGGCTGAGCTCGCCGAGCTGCGCGTGCGCCTGCTCGTCACGCTCGGCTGGGCCGAGGCCGAACGCACGGGCACCGCGGCGGGCCTCACGACCCTGCGGCGCGCCCAGCAGGTGCTGGCCGCCGCGCCGCCGACAGACGCGGACGAGCTGCCGGACGAACAGCGACGCGCGCTCCGCGGCCTGGTCGCCCAGCAGCGCGGCTTGGTGCTGCTCAGAGCGGGCCGCGCCGAGGACGCGGTGCTCGCTCTGCACGAGGCCGTACCGGTGCTGCGTACCGCGCTGCTGGAGGGCGTGGGGGATCCCGCCGTGCTGGGGCACACGCTGCTGAACCTCGGGATCGCCGAGCTCAGCTGCTGCCGGGTCGGAGCCGCCCGCCGAGCGCTCGGAGCAGCGCAGCACGTGGCCGACTCCTACGACTTGCCGACGCTCGCGGCCAAGGCGCACCACGACCTCGGGTATGCCGCCGCCGTGGTCGGTGACGTGCCTGCGGCGCTGCGCCACTACGCCGACACCGCGGCCGTGTATGCAGCCGGCGGCAACGAGCAGCTGCTCGCGACGCTCGAGCTCGACCGGGCGCGCGCCCTGCTCTCGGCCGGGCTCGGCGCACCGGCCGCCGACCACGCCGACCGGGCGTGCGCGCTGCTGTCGAGGGGCGGCTCCGCGCACGAGCTGGCCGAGGCGCTGGTCGCCAGGGCGGCGGCGCTGCTGCTGTGCGGACAGCCCGAGCAGGCCCGCCTGGATGCCGAGGACGCGCAGCGACGTTTCCGACGCATCGGCAACCACGCCTGGGCTGCGCTCGCCCACCTCGCGTGCCTGCGTGCCGACGACGCGCGCGCCGCCGGCGGTGACCCGCGCCCGGCTCGACGCACCGAACGCACGCTGGCCCGGCGTTGCGCCGGCGTGGCGGACGAGCTGACCTCGCTCGGGCTGCCCGACGAGGCGGCGGTCGCCCGGCTGCTCGCCGTACGGTCCGCGGTCCGGGTAGGAGCGCTCGACCAGGCCGGTGAGCTGCTGGCGTGCGTCCCGCCGCCGCGGCTGACCTCACCGGTCGACACCCGGGCGCTGCGGCACCTCGCGCGGGCGGAGCTCGCGCAGGCACGCGGACACACCGGGTCGGCCCTCGCCGCAGCGCGCAACGGGCTCGACGAGCTCGCCCGGCGGCGCGACCGTCTCGGCGCGCTGGACCTCGTGCAGGGTTCGGCCGCGCACGGCCAGCAGCTGTCCCGGCTCGGACTGCGGCTGACGCTCGCCCGTCCGCACCCGGTAGCTGCGCACGTGCTCGCCTGGTGCGAGCGGGCACGCTCCCAGGCCTACCGGTACGAGCCGGTCCCCCGGCAGGCCGACCCGCAGCTGCGGGCGCAGATCGAGCAGGCCCGTACCCTCCGCCGCGCCGCGCAGCAGGCACGGCTGGCCTCACGACGCGTGCCCGGCCTGGAACGGCGCTGCGCGCAGGCCGAGGCGGCGGCGCTGCAGCTGGGATGGCACTCGCTGCCCGCCGGTCGCCCGCGGCGGGTACTGAGCGCCGCAGAGCTGGCCGAACGTCTCGGACCGGATCGGGCACTCGTCTGCTACCTCGTCAGCGACGGGGCGCTCGCTGCCCTCACGCTCGCGGCCGGGCGCTGCCGACTCGTCCCGCTCGGTGCGTCGGCGCCGGTCGAGGAGCTGCTGCAGCGGCTGCTGGCCGACCTGACCGCCCTCGCCCCCGACACGCTCGCCGAGCCGGTCGCCCAGGTGGTGGCGGCGTCGGCGTCCCGGTGCGTGCATGCCCTCGACCGCGCGCTGCTGCGCCCCCTCGCCGCACAGGTGGGGGACCGCCCGGCGGTCATGGTCCCCACCGGATCGCTGCACGCGCTGCCCTGGGGCAGCCTGCCGAGCATGCGGTGCCGGCCGGTGGTGGTCGCCCCGTCGGCGACGGCCTGGGCGGCGGCCGAGGAGCGGACGCCGAGCGACCGACCAGTCGTGCTGGTGCAGGGTCCGGGGCTGCCCGGAGCCGCCGCGGAGACCGCCGCGCTGCTCGGCCTGCTGCCGGCCGCCCGCGTGCTGACGGGCGCCGGAGCCACTGCGCAGGCGACGCTCGACGCTCTCGACGGGGCCCGGCTGGCGTATCTCGCCGCGCACGGCAGCCACGCGCCGGAGAACGCGCTGTTCTCCCGGCTCGAGCTGTTCGACGGCCCGCTGTTCGCCCACGAACTGCTGGGCCTTCGCCGGCCACCCGCGCACGTTGTGCTGTCGGCCTGCGAGCTCGGCCGCCAACAGCTCGCGCCGGGGGACGAGCCCCTCGGCTTCGCCGGGGCGCTGCTCGCGGCCGGCGTGCGCACCGTCGTGGCCGCCGCGACCCGCGTCGGCGAGCGCGCGGCGGTCGACACCGCCGTCCTGCAGCACCAGCAGCTGGCGCAAGGCTTCGCCCCGGCAGCCGCCCTGGCCGCCGCTGTCGCCGTCGACCCCCTGCGCCGCCCCTTCGTCTGCATCGGCGCGGGTCTGTGAGCCGAATCTGCACCCAGCCGGTATCTGCCTGCGGCCCGTCCGCTCCGAACCCGCGACGAGTGCGATCTCGAGCAGTGCACGGGCGAGGAGGGCAATGGTGGCCGAGGACGCGCCGAGCGCCGACCTGCTCGCTGTGTCCGCATGAGTGCCGTGGCGGGCATCCTGCGACCGGACGTGCACCGCGACCTCGTCGTCTGCGCCGAGCAGATGGTGCGTTGGGACCGTGTCAGGCGTGCCCGAGGCGGTGACGTCGACGACGGGCTGGAGGACCGGCTGCTGCGCTGGTGGCGACGTCTCGACGCCGCAGCGACCGGTGACCAGAGCGGCGGGACCGACTTCGCGGCAGCGCTGCGCGGCGCCCTGCCGGCCGAGCACCGGTGGTCCACCGGCTGGACGGTGCTGTCGGTCTCCGCCCGCGGCCGCACCCGGATACGCCGCAGCGCCGGACCCGATCCGGTCGATGGCGCAGACGTCGCGTACGAGCGCGTCCTCGAGGCGGGCGAGATCGCGGTCACCGGGGCTCCGGGGCGGCCACCGCGCGCCGGCGATGCCGTGTCCGTCACCACCGCCGACACCTGGGTCGACCTGGACACCGGCTGCTGGCACGTGCGGCGCGGCGCCTGGCCGCCTGCCGACGGCGCCGTCGCCCGCCTCTACTGGGCGGTCCCCGCCAGCGGCGTCGTGCCGCTGGTCGGCACGCTCACCCGGCTGCTCGAGCTGACCGGCTGCGGCTACGTCGCCACCACGCCGGTCGCCCCCCGGGGCGCCGTACCGGCTGACGCGCTGGTGCTCGACCTGGCGGCACGCGACGTCGCACCGCTGCTCCCCGCCCTGCACGCGCTGGCCGCGTCGCCGCGCACGCGGTTGCGCGCCGTCACCCCCCGCTTCACGCAGCCACTGGCCCGCGGGCTCGGGCTCGGGCTCGGACCCGACAGCAGCACCGGTTTCGGACCGCACCGCTGCCGACTGGTCGCCGGCGCCGTGCGCACGCTGCCGCCTCCTGCACGAAGCGACCCGCACGCGGTGCTGCGGGTGATCGTCGGCATCCTGCGCCGGCACGGGTTGGATCCGCTCCACCCGCACTTGCCGGCGACCTCGGCCCGCGCGGTCGGCCCGCCGGCGCCGAGGCAGAGCACCGACGACGACGAGGACCCGCCAGGACCCGGTCAGTCGAAGCTGGGTCCTTCCTCGCGGGTGCGCTTGAGCTCGTAGAATTGCGGGAACGCGGCCAGCAGCCGCGCGCCGTCCCACACCGCCGCCGCCTGCTCGCCGCGGGGGATCCGCGAGAGCACAGGGCCGAAGAAGGCCACGCCGTCGACGTGCAGGACCGGGGTGCCGACGTCCATGCCCACCGGGTCCATGCCCTCGTGGTGGCTCTCGCGCAGCCGCTCGTCGAGCGAGGCGTCGTCTGCGGCGTCGGCCAGCGAGGCGGGCAAGCCGGCCTCCTCGAGCGCGGCCGGGTAGAGCGCCGGATCGCCCAGCTCGACCTTGTCGGCCTCGTCGACCGGGTGCAGCCGCCGGCCGAGCGCGGTGTAGAGCGGCAGCAGGTCATCGGTGTGCTCGGTGGCCGCGATGCACACCCGCACCGGACCCCATGCCTTGCCCATCATCTCGGCGTAGCCCTCGGGCAGCTCGCGCCCGTCGTTGAGCACGGCCAGGCTCATGACGTGCCAACGCAGCTGCACGGGGCGGTGCCGCTGCACCTCGAGCATCCACCGCGAGGTGATCCAGGCCCACGGGCACACGGGGTCGAACCAGAAGTCGACGGTCGTGGCAGTGTCGCTGTCGGCAGGCGCGTCGCTCATGGCGGCACTGTCGCACGACGCACGGCCCGGGTGCGAGCCAGGGTCCCCGTGGAACACTCCCCCGACCCGACCGGACCCCCAGAAGAGGCAGCACGTGAGCGAGAACAACCTGACCCGCGACGAGGCAGCCCGGCGGGCCGCCCTGCTCGAGGTGCACGACTACGACGTGCAGCTCGACCTCACCGGGCCGGGCGGCGGTCCGGGGACCGACACCTTCGCCACGACGAGCACGATCCGCTTCTCCTGCCGCGAGCCGGGTGCAGCGACGCACCTGGACCTCACGGCGGCCTCGGTCGAGTCGATCGTGCTGAACGGCGAGCAAGGCGACGTCGGCACCTTCGACGGCAACCGCATCGCGCTCTCGGGGCTGGCCGCCGACAACGAGCTGACCGTCGTCGCCCGCGGCGCCTACAGCCGCACCGGTGAGGGTCTGCACCGCTTCGTCGACCCGGTCGACGACGCGGTCTACCTCTACACCCAGTTCGAGACCTTCGACGCGCACCGCATGTTCGCCTGCTTCGACCAACCCGACCTCAAGGCCACCTTCACCTTCACCGTGCAGGCGCCGGCCACCTGGGTCGTGGTGAGCAACGCCGCACCGAGCGAGCACCCCGAGCCGAGCGCGGCAGGGACGTGGCGCTTCGCCGAGACCGCCCCGATGTCGACCTACATCACCGCGCTGGTCGCCGGCCCCTACGCCTCGGTGCACGACGAGCACGACGGCATCGCGCTCGGGCTCTACTGCCGGGCCTCGCTGCGCGAGTTCCTCGACGCGGACGACCTGCTGACCGTCACCAAGCAGGGCTTCGACTTCTACCACCGGGTGTTCGACTACCGCTACCCGTTCGGCAAGTACGACCAGCTGTTCGTGCCAGAGTTCAACGCCGGAGCGATGGAGAACGCCGGCGCCGTCACCTTCCTCGAGGACTACCTGTTCCGCTCCAAGGTGACCGACGCGGCCTACGAGCGGCGCGCCGAGACGGTGCTGCACGAGATGGCGCACATGTGGTTCGGCGACCTCGTGACGATGCGCTGGTGGGACGACCTGTGGCTCAACGAGTCCTTCGCCACCTACATGTCCGTGCTGTGCCAGGTCGAGGCGACCCGCTACACGCGCGGGTGGACGACCTTCGCCAACACCGAGAAGACCTGGGGCTACCGCCAGGACCAGCTGCCCACCACGCACCCGATCGCCGCCGACATGGTCGACCTCGAGGCCGTCAAGGTGAACTTCGACGGGATCACCTACGCCAAGGGCGCCTCGGTGCTCAAGCAGCTGGTGGCCTGGGTCGGTCGGGACGCCTTCTTCGACGCCCTGCGCAGCTACTTTCGCGACCATGAGTACGCCAACACCGAGCTGTCCGACCTGCTCGGCGCGCTCGAGCGAGCCAGCGGGCGCGAGCTGGCCGAGTGGTCGTCGCTATGGCTTGAGACGGCGGGCGTCAACACGCTGAGCACCGAGGTCGAGACCGGTGACGACGCCACGATGGCGGGTGTCGCGGTGCTGCAGAGGGCCCCCGAGCAGTGGCCGACGCTGCGCCCCCACCGCGTCGCCGTCGGCTGCTACGACCTGATCGACGGCAAGCTCGTGCGCACCTCCCGCGAGGAGCTCGACGTCGTCGGCGCCCGCACCGAGGTGCCTGGTCTTGCCGGGCGGCCGCGTCCCGACCTGCTGCTCGTCAACGACGACGACCTCACCTACGCCAAGATCCGGCTCGACGAACCTTCGCTCGCGACGCTGCGGGCCCATCTCGGCGACATCGCGGAGTCGCTGCCGCGCGCGCTGTGCTGGGCGGCCGCCTGGGACATGACCCGGGACGCCGAGATGCCGGCCCGCGACTACGTCGCGCTCGTGCTCGCCGGCATCGGCAGCGAGGACGACATCGGCGTCGTGCAGGGGCTGCTGCGCCAGGTGCAGGCGGCGCTGAACCAGTTCGCCGACCCCTCCTGGGTGCCCACGGGACGCGCGCTGCTGGCGGACGCTGCCCACGACGCGGCGCTGGCGGCCGAGCCGGGCAGCGACCTGCAGCTCGCCTGGACGCGGGCGCTCGCCGCGTCGGCCAGCTCGCCCGAGCACCTCGACCTGCTCGCCGCGCTGCTGTCCGGTGAACGCACGGTGCCTGGTCTCGCGGTCGACACCGACCTGCGCTGGGCCCTGCTGATGCGACTGGTCGCCCTCGGCCGCGCCGGCGACGACGCCATCGACGCAGAGCTCGCCCGCGACGCGACCTCAGCCGGACAGCGGCACGCCGCCACCGCTCGCGCGCTGCGCCCCACCGCCGAGGCCAAGGCCGAGGGCTGGCGCCAGTCCATGCAGGACCCACAGGTGCCGAACGCCGTGCAGAGCGCGGTGCTCGCCGGCATGTGGCACCCCGAGCAGCTGGCGCTGATGGAGCCCTACGTCGACCGCTACTTCGACGAGATCGGTCCGCTGTGGCGCGAGCGTCCCGGCGAGATGGCGCAGAACGCCGTCGTCGGGCTGTACCCCGCGCTGCTCGTCGAGCCCTCCGTCGTCGAGCGCACCGACGCCTTCCTGCAGCGCCAGGACGTTCCTGCGCCGCTGCGCCGCCTGGTCAGCGAGGGCCGCGACGGGGTGGCGAGGGCCTTGCGTGCCCGCGAGCGCGACGCGATGGCCGGTTGACCCGTCGGTCCCTACGACCGTACGGGTGAGCGCCGCGTCCGCAGCGCCACCGCGGCGACGGCGACCACCACGGCGGCCAACGCCGCGACGACCGCGGTGACGAGAGACCGCGGCTCGCCGGTGGTCCGGGCGATCGCGATCCACGCCAGTCCCCAGCCGAGCGAGGCGGCCGGCGAGGCGCCCGCGACCGACGACAGCGAGCCCGAGCCCGATGGCCGCAGCGACGACGAGCACGAGCACCGCCCACAGCGTCGCAACCGCGCCCGTCGCTGCCCAGTCGGCCGCGCCGACGAGGGCGGCGGCGGCGTTTGCCACCGTGGCGATGGCGACCCATCCGAGATACAAGCCGAGCACCCCGTCGAGCAGCACTGCCTGCAGGACCGAGCGAGGGCGGCTGGACAGCAGCCGGGCGAAGGCCACCACGAGCACGGCGAGCAGCAGCACGATCAGCACCAGCGCCCCCACCACCGAGCCGGCCTGCGCGGTGAGGATCCAGCCGGCGTTCAGCAGCAGGGAGGCCGCGACCCACCAGCCGACCTGACGTTGGCGGGGGTCGGTGCGCTGAGGACCGAGCAGCTGGTACCCGGCAAGCACGACCAGGCCGGCGTAGATCACGGACCAGATAGAGAACGCCGGCCCGCCGGGTGCCAGCGTCGCGCTCGCTGACAGCGCTCCCCCGGCGGCCTCGTCGATGGGCGTGCCGACGACGGCTCCGGACCCGAGGAAGCCGCCGACGACGGCGACGACCGCGCTCACGGCGACGACCGTGACGCGCACGGTGTCGCTGGTGCGCTGGTCGACGGCGCCGGACGACCGGCCGGTCCGGCGGTGCGTCGAAGCGCTCATCGTCGTCGTCCTGCTCTTGTCCGCGTCATGCCTGCCCTTACCTGTCGTCGTCTGGTCTGACCCTCAGGACTGGAGTCACACGACGGCCTCGTCGCGCTGGCCCGCCTCGAAGACCTTGGTCGTCAGCGGCGCCACCTCGCCCGCCGCCGCAACCACGCCGCCGAGCACCGACCTGCCGGTCACCACGGCGATGCGGTCGAGATCCGTGTCGATGCCGGCGGACGTGAGATCGTCCCACACCGCCTGCGTCTCGACCTTTCCGAGGTCGATCTCGCACGTCCACCAGGGCCAGCGCGCTGCCGTCGCCGCGTGCCGTTGCCTTGCAGCTGGTCTGCGCACCGCCGTGGATCTCCTCGGTGCTGGTGCCGCCGTCGAACGTCATCGTGGCGACGCCGCTGCCCTCAATGGTGTCGGTCGTAAGCATGGTGTTCTCTTCCGTCGACGTATCCGAGCCCGCCCGGTCTGCCATCCCGGGCGACGAGGTGCCGTCGGACCGGCGAGGAATCGGCGGTCATGACAACACCGAACTCCGGGCTGAGCGCCGCCCCGCTCAGTGCGTGCTGCTGGCCGGGTCGGAGCGGGAGCCGTGGGCCTCGTCGGAGCGGCGGGCCAGTTGAGAGCCCTGCGCCTCGGCGATCGTCAGCGGCGCGCTGTGGCCGGCTGCGTCACTGATCTGGCGGGTCGCGTCGATGATGCCGCTCACCAGGTCGCCGCCGCGAAAGGCGCTGGTCATGGACAGCACAGCAAGGGCGCTGACCCGGTCGGGCACCCGTCGGCGCACCGACGGACCGGTGACGATCTCGACACGGCGCTGCCCCGGCGCGACGACGATCAGCACCGCGCGCTCGCTGCGCTCGCCGAGCGCCGCGTGCAGCCGCTCGCAGGCGGGGCGGAACTGCGTGAGGTCGTCGAGCTCGAGGTCACCGACGAGCACCGACAGGTCGAGCCCGTTGGTCTGCCGCGCGGAGTGCACCACCGTGTCGATGCGCTCCCGCTGGCGCGGCGTCAGGCCGCCGCTGTCCCGATTGCTGTCGCGGCCAGGGGTGGCGCCGTCGTCGCTGCGCGCGCCGGCACCGTCAAGGGCTGGGCCGTCGCGAGGTTCGTCGTCACGGGGCGCGTCGTCGACGCCGTCCATACGGCTGCGGCCGGTGTTGCGACTGCTGCCACGACTGCGCGTGCTGCCGCCACCCCGGGCCTGGTCACCAGCTGCCACTGGCCCCGCCCCTCTCGAGCTCGTCGGGCTGGACGGCCTCGACCGCCGCGACCGGCTCGGGCGGCCCACCGAACCACAGCGGCCTGGCGTTCCAGCCCGTCGCCGGACGGTAGCGACCGCTGTGCATCATGCCGGGCAGCCACACCAGCGCCGCGATGCCGAGCAGGAGAGCCAGGGGTATCACGCCGAAGACCGCCCACGCCTGCAGGGTCGACAGGCCTGACGTCGTAGGCGCCGCGCCAGTTCGGAAGCCGAGATGGTTGGTCGAAGCGTCTTGCCTGCCCGAACCGCACGCGGCGAGGAGCACTGCGGCGCAGGCCAGCACGGCGGTACGCACGACTGCCTGGCGTCGGTACCGGTTCACGGCGCAGACGCTATCGGACCGGCTAGGCCAGCCCGGCAGCGACACCCTCGGCGAGCAGCGCTGTCAGTCGCCGCACTCCAGGGTGTTCGAGCAGCTGCTCGAGCTGCAGCGGACGCCCGCGCTCGTCAGCGACCGGGAGCCGCCAGTTCGGATAGGCATCGACGGTGCCCGGCAGGTTCGGCTGCCGGCGGTCGCCCACGGCGTCCCCAAAGGCGGCGAGCACCAGGCGCGCCGGGGAGTCGACGAGCACGCCGTGCATGGCCAGCACCGGGTCGCCGTCGTGACGCGCCAGCTCGCCGCTGCGCACGAGCATGTCGAGCAGCGCCGCGCAGTCCTGCCGAGCCCGCGCTCGCTCCTGCTCGACCGGCATCGCCAGCTGGTCGAGCTCGTCGCGCACCCGCACCTGCTCCTCGGTGAGCAGCCCTGCGGCGGTGGGGAGGTCGTGCGTCGTGACGCTGGCCAGGACGTCGGCCCGCCACCGCTCGGGTGGCAAAAAGGCTCCGTCGTCGTCCTGCTCGAACCACAGCACCCCGCTGCCCAGCACGCCGGTGCGCTCGAGGTCCGCGCGCACCCGGTTCTCGACGGTGCCGAGGTCCTCGCCGATGACCACTGCGCCGGCCCGCGAAGCCTCCAGCGCGAGCACCGCCAGCATCGCGTCGGCGTCGTAGGAGACGTACGTCCCGTCCGCGGCCGTGGCGCCGGCCGGCACCCACCACAGCCGGAACAGGCCCATGACGTGGTCGATGCGCAGGCCGCCGGCATGGCGCAGCACGCCGCGCACGACGTCGCGGAAGGGGGCGTAGCCGAGCTCGGCGAGCCGGTCGGGACGCCACGGGGGCAGGCCCCAGTCCTGACCCTGCTGGTTGAACGAGTCCGGCGGGGCGCCGACGGTGGTCGCGAGAGCGAGCGCGTCCTGCAGCGCCCACGCGTCGGCGCCGCCCGCGTCGACGCCGACTGCGAGGTCGTGCACGACGCCGACGCGCATGGCCGACCCGATGCCCTGCAGCTGCTCGTCGACGAGCAGCTGCGCCCAGCCCCAGAAGGCGACCCGGTCGGAGAGCTCGGCGGCCCGCTCAGCCACGGCGGGCGACGCGGGGTGCCGCAGCGGCTCGGGCCAGCGCTGCCAGGCTCCGCCGTGGGCCTCGGCCAAGGCGCAGAAGATCGCGTACTCCGCGAGCGGGCGACCGCCCTGCTCGCGCCACCGTTCCAGCTCGCCGGTGCGGTGGTGGGGCCACAGCAGCTCGAGGGCGGCGAGCTTGGCTTCCCACACGGGGTCGCGCGGGATCCGGTCGGCCTCGGCCACCGGCCGCAGCGCGTCGACGGCCGCACGCACCTCGGCCGGTGCGAGCGCGTACTCGGCGATGTCCTCGACCGAGAGCGACAGCACCGAGCGGAAGCGACGTGAGGACGGCGAGTAGGGCGAGGGATGGATCGGGACGACCGGAGTCTCGGCGTGCAGCGGGTTGAGCAGCACCAGGCCGGCGCCGTCGCCCTGTACGCGCTCGACCACCGTGCGGAGGTCGGCGTAGTCGCCCATCGCCCACGAGCGCGCGCTGCGCAGGCTGTAGAGCTGCAGCGCCCAGCCCCAGGAGCGCTCGCCGAGAACGGGCAACCGGTCGGGCGCGACGACGAGCACCGCCTCGTGCGCAGGCACGGCGTCATCGGTGCGGGACTCACTCTCCCGGAAGGCGGCGTTCCCGGCTGGTCCCGTGGCCACGAGCCGGTGCCAGCCGAGCGGCAGCTCGGGCAGCATGAGACGGCGCCGCACGCGCTCGACCGAGCGGGCGGTGACCGACGGATCGAGGACCAGCTCGCGGCGGCTGCCGTCCTCGAGGTGCAGCGTGAGCAGCAGGTCGCTGCTCTCGGGCGCGTGGACGTCGATCGTCGTGGCTCCCCGCACGACGACGGTGGGCGGCAGCACCCGCTGCCACGGCGCCCCCTCGAGCTCGCGCACGGACCGCTCGATCGCTGCGGGCGTCGAGGCATCGACCCCGAGCGCGGTGAGTGCCGCGACGACGGCCGGCGCGGCGACCGGCGTCGGGTCGCCCTGCCAGTCGTCGTACTGGGTGGCGACACCGTGTGCGGCGGCGAGCCGGGACAGCGCCGGGTCGAGCAGATCTGCGCCCGCGTCGAGCGGCTGCGCGCCCGCGTCGTCGCTCACCACAGCGCCGGGTGGCGGTCGCGCCACGGGGCGGTCTGCTCGAGCTGGGCCGACAGCCGCAGCAGCGTCGCCTCGTCGGCGGGCCGGCCGACGAGCTGCATGCCGATCGGCAGTCCCTCCCGGCTCATGGACAGCGGCACGCTGACCGCCGGCTGGCCGCTCGTGTTGTAGGTGGCGGTGAACGGCGTCCAGCCGACCATCCGGTCGAACTCGGCGCGGGGGTCACCGGCCGACTGGAACCAGCCGACCGGCGCGGGCAACTGCCCGATCGTCGGCGTGAGCACGACGTCGTAGGCGGCGGTAGCCGCGATCGCCCGCCGGCTCGCCAGCTGCATGGCGGCAAGGGCCGCGGTGAACTCGGGCGCGCTCGTGGCCCGACCCCGCTCGCGCAGCCACCGGGTGAGCGGCCGTAGCTCGCCCTCGCGGGCCGGCTCGACCGGCGTCATCGCCGAGCTGACCGCCCACACCACCTCGAACGAGGGGAGCAGGGAGGCGTCGAAGGGGGCGTCGAGGTCGTCCACCTCGTGACCGAGCCGGCTGAGCAGTGCGCTCGCCGCCTCCCACGCGGCCACCACCTCGGGATGCAGCCCGTCCGGCGCCAGGCCGTTGTCGCGGTAGCGGCCGATACGCAGCCTGCCGGGCTCCTGCTCGCACACGGATAGGAAGGGCTGGTCGGGCGGCGCCGCCCAGTGGGGATCGCCCGGGCGCGGCCCCGCCATCGCATCCAGCAACGCCGCGGCGTCGCGCACGGTGCGCGCCAGCGGGCCGTTCGTGGCGAGCCCGGTAATGTCGCCCGCGATCGGGCCTGCGCTGATGCGCCCGCGGGCGGGCTTGATGCCGAACAGGCCGCAGACGCTCGCCGGGATGCGGATCGAGCCGCCGCCGTCGCTGCCCTGCGCGAACGGCACCAGCCCGGCGGCGACCGCTGCGGCGGCCCCGCCGCTGCTGCCGCCTGCCGAGCGCGAGAGGTCGAACGGCGTGCGGGCGGGCGGCGCGCCCTCGGGCTCGGTGTAGCAGGGCAGGCCCAGCTCGGGCGTGGCGGTCTTGCCGAGCATGACCGTGCCCGCGTCGTGCAACGCCTCGACGACGAAGTCGGACACCGTCGGGACGAAGCCCGCGAACACCGGTGAGCCGAGCTGCGTGGGCACGCCGGCGGTCAGGTTGAGGTCCTTGATGCCGATCGGGACCCCGGCCAGCGGTGCGAGCGGCGCACCCGCCGCGACGGCGGCATCGACCTCGGCGGCCTGCACGCGGGCCGCGTCCAGCGTCAGCGTGACGAAGGCCCCGACCGTCTCGCCGTGCTCGGCGATGCGCGCGGCGTAGTGCTCGACGAGCTCGCCGGCCGCGGTGCGGCCCTCCCGCACCGCGAGGGCCTGCTCGAGAGCGGACAGGTCGTGCAAGGCCGGCATGGCGAGCAACCTAACCGCGGTCGCCGACAGACCCGCGTCAGGCCGGTTCGTCGAGCAGCTCGGCGACGGACGGGACGCCGCCCAGGTAGGGCGCCCAGCGCGGGTCGACCTGGCGCGCCCCGACGACCCGCCACGCCGCGCCGGTGGGTGCGGCGGGCTTGACCCGCAGCCGCCAGCCCAGCTCGGCGATGCCCCGGTCGGCCTTGACGTGGTTGCAGCGCCCACATGCCGACACGACGTTGTCCCAGGTGTGCGTGCCCCCGCGGCTCTTCGGCACGACGTGGTCCAGGCTCGTCGCGGCCGCGCCGCAGTAGACGCACCGGCCGCTGTCGCGGGCGAAGACCGCCTTGCGGGTCAGCGGCACCGAGGGCCGGTAGGGCACCCGCACGAACCGCGCGAGACGCACGACGGCGGGCACCACCACGGCCGTGCGCTCGCTGCGCAGCAGCCCGTCGCCGGGCGCCACCGGCACCGCCTTGGCGCTGAGCACGAGCACGGCCGCGCGGCGTCCGGACACCACGCAGAGCGGCTCGTACGTCGCGTTGAGCACGAGCGCTGGACTCTCCACACCGGCCACCGGCCCCTCCTCACCGCCATAGTGGCCGACCCGGGCCGGATGCGCCACGACGATGCCTCCGGCATGATCCCCCGGGTGTCGAGCGCCGCATCCCTGCCGCCGCTGCTGCTGTGGGGCAACGCGGTGGCCACCGTGCTGCTCGCCGGGATGATCTGGGTCGTGCAGCTCGTCGTGTACCCGGGCTTTCGCGCCGTCGGCGCAGCACCGTCCTGGCTGCGCGTGCACGCCGCGCACAGCCGGCGCATGGCGCTCGCGGTCAGCGCGCCCTGGCTCGTCCAGGGGCTCGCGACGGTCGGGCTGCTGGTGCACGACCCCTCCCCGCTGGTGCTGCTGACCGCGGCGCTGGCGGCGGCGACGGTCGCCGTCACCGCGGCGGTGTCGGTGCCGCTGCACCGCCGGCTCGACCACGCCTACGACGACGCGACGGTCCGGCGCCTGATCGCCACCAACTGGTGGCGCACCGCGGCCTGGACCGCCGGGGCGGCGTGCAGCCTCGTGTTGCTGGCCCGAGGCCCCGCCTGACGTCCGGACGCGGATCGTCGGTGGTCACGCCTAGATGATCGATTCCAAGCCTGATCAGTGGTCGTAGGCGAGTAGCGAGCGTCGGACGCGCTGTCCGGTGTGGTCGTTGTGCCAGATCGCGGTGGTGAGCGCGAGCATCCGCTGCAGGACAC
>JAABUN010000614.1_pt1 | contig 89808 bp, 75 predicted proteins | sample 5559311 | NCBI WGS metagenome assembly JAABUN01 (sample SAMN10711877, study PRJNA513370) | rock metagenome | isolation source: Antarctica rocks | place: Antarctica: Victoria Land, Siegfried Peak sud
AACAACGCCGACCCCAAGCCCCTGGTCTGGACCGCCACCGCCGAGGACATCCTCACCAAAGTCGCCCGCGGACGCGTCGCCCTCCAAGTAGCAAACCAAAACTGAGACACACCACTAGCGACCAGATCCGCCTTCGGTGAGTCGGTCCACGGCTTGTTTGGCCTCGACCAGGCTGGTGCCAGTCGCTTCGCGGTATGCCTTGATGGCACGGATCGTTTCTCCGCGGCGAATGGCCTCGTGGACCTCCGCCAAGTTGTCGGCTATCGGCTCCGCGCCGGTCGCCCGAAGTACCTCATCCAATCTCGTTTCCACCCGACGTAGAGCGGCCTTGTCTTTACTCCGCAACTGGCTGAGCGATGCGAGCAGCCACACGAGGGCTGAGACAACCAAGAGTAGAAGTGCAGCCTCGGAAAGGGAGAAATTCATTGCGTCAGCCTAACTCTGAGGTGACGATGGCTCCGGTGATGCCAGAACGGTGATCAGTCCCTGCTGGCGCCGTTAGCACCGGTCGCGTAGGCGAGTGCTACAAACGGACCGCCCAGTGCGAGGCCGACGACACGACGACTTTTTCTCCCTCGGTGTGTCCGCTCACGTCTGGCTCCCCGTCGCCGATCCGCCTTCGACGAGTCGGTCAACGGCTTGCTTGGATTCGAGGAGCCCCGCACCGGTGGCGTCGCGATACGCCTTGACCGCCACCACCATTTCGCCACGTGCCAGAGCCGCGTGGACCTCACCCAGGTCTGCCGAAGCCGACGCAGGCTCGGGCTCGATCAGCGACTGCTGGTCCAGGCTGCCCTCCGGGGCGCGTTTGCGGCTAGCCAATCTGCTTCGCGACATGCCGAAGTAGGCATAGAGCAAGGCGAGTAAGCCAAGCACTATGAGGGCAACGTGGGTGATGGTCATGGCGTGAGCCTAGCGAGCCTGCGGGCCCGATTCTTTGAGTTCAATGCGGATGCTGTAGACCTAATCTTCGCCTGGATAGTCGGCATACCCCTCGCGGAAGGTGGGGTATTTCGGGGTCCAACCGGTGTTGCGCAACAGGGTGTTGCAGAGCTGCTTGCCGTGGGCACGCGAGGGATTGGCTGCTGGTGGTGTCGGGAGGTTTAGGCGCTGTGCAAGGTATGCCGCCACGTCGCCGAGGAGGGAGGGCTCGTCGTCCGTGCCGATGTAGAGAGGCGCTGGGGGCTCGGCCTGAGTGAGGAGGTGCACGGTGGCCTCGGCGGCGTCGTCGCGGTGAATCCGGTTGGTCCAGCGGTTGGGGTCAGTGACTTCTCCTCGCTTGACCTGGTCGACGAAGCGGGCAGGACCTCGGCCGTAGAGCCCCGACAGCCGCAGGATCGTGCCGTGTTGGACGCGAGAGGCGAAGAGTTGCTCGGCTTCGAGCAGCACACGGGCGGGCCCGTCGCTGGGCTCAGGTTTGGTTTTCTCGGTGAATGCGATGCTCGGGTTGTCGGTCCCGAAGACACCGGTCGAAGAGACGAGCACGGCCTGCGTCGGTTGCTGTCCGCTCTGTTCGAGGGCATCGAGCGCTCGCCCGAGCCCGTCGACATACGTTGCCCGGTAGGACTCCTCCGTGCGTGGGCTGGCCGACAGCGCAACGACGAGATATCGAAGGTCGAGCTCGGGAAGCGTGGGGGCATCGCGCGTCAGATCTGCGGCGATACCGATCAGCGGTGGTGGGACAAGATCTGCACGTCGCCGGATCGCGGCGACGCGGTGTCCGCGCGCAGATAAACGGAGCCCAATATCTGCGCCGAGGTCGCCGCAACCCACAAGTAAGACGTCTGGCTTCACCCCAGCAGCGTACGTCGGTCGCCTACGCCTAGAGCCGGCCGAGGGCCCTGAGATAGCGCATCGTCATACCCAGTTGCAGAACGCGTCCAACGGAACCGGCGAATTTGGCCGCGCGAGTGGCGGGCAGGGACAGCGCTGTGATTGTGAATCTGATGCGTCCATCGTCGAGGTGCTCCAGGAGGAAACGCTCCTCGCCGACTTCGGGATGACCAGGCAGGGTGCCGTAGCTAAACCCGCGGCGTCTCGGCTCGTTGATGACCTCGACGACGCGGCAGGGGATCCCTATCGACAACGGCCCGATTCCTAGGCGCATGCGCACTACCGACCCCAACATCAGGGGTATGTCGGAGGTCGCGACCCGAAGGCCGGCCCGCCCTTGGACCCGCCACGAAAACAGGTCGGTTGCGGTCTCGTCGAGGTCGGTGCGGTTAAGGATGCGGGAGCGTTCGAGACGCCGCAGGCCGGTGTCTGCTGAGTCCACACCAGCAGTGGGGCGGTCGTACGACAGCGGCTGCACGCGCAGGGCGTCGGCCTGGCCTTCTGTCAGAAGCGTCACCCTCATGAGCATCCGTATTCGCTGCCCCAGCATCCGGGGCAGAGAATAGTCAGCGTCGAAGCGACGTGGCCTAGGTCGGTCGCGTGCGCGGTTTTCACTTAACTGATGGCGCGTCTGACGACGTCTGCAGCCAGATCGACGATATCCGCCCTCAGGCTGAGGAGCGGGATATCGGCAACAGGCACCCAGCGGGCGAAATCGGTCGAACCGCCGCTCTCGGTCGTGCCGAGTTCTCCGCCCCGGATGGTGGCGTGGAGGATGAACTGCTGTGAGCGGAATGGCCGACGACCCGCAGTCGCGGCTCCCGTGAAGTGGTGGGTCACGACGATGTCGCCGACGTCGACATGAAAACCGGTTTCTTCGTAGACCTCACGGATAACCGTGTCCTCAATGGATTCGTCGAACTCCACTCCGCCACCCGGCATGGTCCAGCAGGGCTGCGCAAATGCGCTTCCGTTAAACCATGTGAGAAGGAGGTGACCGTCATCGTCGGTCACGATGGCGTAGGCCGCTAGGCGGGTGTCGTAGTCCGTGAAGTGCATCGGATCACTACTCCTAGTTCGGGGAGTCGGGCTGACGCAGGGCTTGGGACAGGGCCCGCGCTGCGGCCATGGCGAGCCACGCCTTGGCCGGCCAAATCGCTGCGCGCTCCGCAAAACCGCCCCACTGTTCGCTGTTCAATAAGAGCCCAAAAGACACCGCACCGGCAATAGAGACAGCACCGAGCGCCATACCCACCGACCGCATGCGGGATGGCGAGAGAAGCCTCGCGTGAAGGACGATCGCGAGTGGCTGGGCGATAAAGACGGGCACGGCCACAAGAGTGTGGACCACTGGGTGGCTGTCGACAGGGAAGAAACCGACCAAGATCGAGAACGACCCGGCAACGGCCCACAGACCGCCGACCACTTGGTGCTGACGACTCACGCGGTCGCGCAGCAGATGCCACGCGCCAACCGCCTGCAGCGCCCCAAAACCGATGAAGGCAAGGTTCATGGCCCACGGCACCGACGAATACCCCTCAAGTTCGACGCCAGGGTAGCTCGTGCCGAGTGCGCTGATGGTGTCGTCGCGGAACGAGTAGGCGACCCCCAAGCCGACGCCGATCAGCACTTCGGCCGCGACGTAACCTGGTTGAACGAGCCACGCTAGGCGCTCAAACGATGATCTAGAGGGCATCTGCGGAGGATACGGGGTCGCAGGTTGGTGATGCGTAGCCGAGGCGGTATCGTGGGCGGTCGCGTCCGTAGCCGTCAGTGGCAACCCGCAGTCGGCATACGTTGACGAACGACCTCAGCAGCACCGCAAGCACACACGTCAGTCCAAACAAGCAGGAAGATACTTCGTGGCAAACATTAAGCAGCAGATCAAGCGCGTCAAGACGAACGCGATCCGCACCGAGCGCAACCGTGCGCACAAGTCGGAACTGCGCACCTGGATCCGCAAGTTCAACGAGGCCCACACCAGCGGCGACGTTGACGCTACGCAGCAAGCATTGCGCGATGCCTCGCGCAAGTTGGACAAGGCCGTGACCAAGGGTGTGCTTCACGCCAACAAGGCTGCCAACAAGAAGTCCGCGATGGCGAAGCAGGCTGCCAAGCTCGGCTGATTTTCTTAGCGGTCTTTGACCGCTGATGTTGACAGGGCGTTATCCCAGATGGGGTAGCGCCCTGACACATATATCTACGACGCGTCACAGTCATCACGTTCGAGGGCAAGGACACCGCAACACATGAGCGAGGACACCCCACCGCACCGGTATACGGCGGCGATGGCCGGGCAGATCGAGGCCACCTGGCAGGACAACTGGGAGAGCCAGGGCACCTTCACTTCGGCTAACCCGGCGGGCCCGTGGGCCGAGCCTGACGACCCTCGCCTGGGTGCTGACCGGGGCCGCCTCATGGTCATGGACATGTTCCCCTACCCCTCGGGCACCGGCATGCACGTCGGCCACCCGTTGGGCTTTGTCTCGACCGACGTCTACTGCCGTTACCAGCGCACCATCGGCAAGAACGTGCTCTACACGATGGGTTTCGACGCGTTTGGGTTGCCCGCGGAGCAGTTCGCCGTGCAGACCGGGCAGCACCCTCGCTCGACCACCGAAGCCAACATGGCGACCTACATCAAGCAGTGGCGTCAGCTCGGTCTGGGCCACGAGTCGCGCCGCCGATTCGCCACGATCGACCCCGACTATTACCGGTGGACCCAGTGGATCTTCACGCAGATCTACAACAGTTGGTATGACGACGAGGCCGTTCGTCCGGGCGGTGGCACTGGTCGCGCGCGACCGATTGACGAGCTCGTTGAGCAGTTCGACAGCGGTCGCCGCGCGACGCCGCAGGGCCGCCCGTGGGCCGACCTGAGCAGCCTCGAGCGCGCCGACATTCTGGACACCTACCGGCTGGCCTACGTTTCCTCGGCCCCGGTGAACTGGGCCCCGGGCTTGGGCACGGTCGTGTCCAACGAAGAGGTCACCAACGAGGGCCTGACTGAGCGCGGCGACTTCCCGGTCTTCCGGCGCAGCCTGAGCCAGTGGAAGATGCGCATCACGGCCTACGCCGACCGCTTGGTTGACGACTTGGACCGACTCGACTGGCCCGAGCGGGTCAAAGCGATGCAGCGCAACTGGATCGGCCGCTCGACCGGAGCGACCGTGACGTTTGCCACGCCGCGCAGCATTCCGAATGCTCAGGGGGATTGGCCTCTTCAGGTCTTCACGACTCGACCCGACACTCTCTTTGGTGCGACGTTCGCTGTCGTGGCCCCCGAATATCCGGGCCTGGCCGAGATCGTCCCTGGGGATGCGTGGCCCGAGGGCACCGACCCGGCCTGGACTGGCGGTGCAGCCAACCCGGCAATGGCCGTGGCGGCATACCAGCGCGCGGCATCGAAGAAGAGCGATCTGGAACGTCAGACCGACACCAAAACGAAGTCCGGTGTCTCCACCGGGGCCTTTGCGACTAACCCGGTCAACGGGCAGCACGTCCCGGTGTTTGTCGCCGACTACGTGTTGATGGGCTACGGCACCGGCGCGATCATGGCCGTCCCCGGTCAGGACCAGCGTGACTGGGACTTCGCGACCGCATACAACCTGCCGATCGTGCGCACCGTACAGCCCAGCGACGATCACCCCGACGACCAGGCGTACGTCGGCGAAGGTGTGGCTATCAACTCGGCCAACGACGAGATCGACCTCAACGGACTGGGGATCGACGAGGCCAAAGAGCGAATCATCGCGTGGCTAGTCGAGCGTAAAGCGGGCAAAGCGACCGTGACGTACCGGCTGCGGGACTGGCTGTTTAGTCGCCAGCGGTATTGGGGCGAGCCGTTCCCGATCGTCTGGGACGCCGACGGGGTTGCGCACGCCGTGCCCGACTCGATGCTTCCCGTCGAGTTGCCCGAGGTGCCGGACTACAGCCCGCGCACATTCGACCCCCAAGACGCCGACTCAATGCCCGAAGCGCCACTGGCCAGGGCGGGGGAGTGGGTTGAGGTCGAACTGGATCTGGGCGAGGGCGCGGGGCTGCAGAAGTACCGACGCGACACCAACACCATGCCCAACTGGGCCGGGTCCTGCTGGTATCACCTGCGCTACCTTGACCCCGCCAACGCCGACCTGCCCGTGGACCCCGAGGTCGAGAAGTACTGGATCGGACCCCGCGATCAGCCGGTTGCCGGTGCGCCCAAGGGCTCGACCGACCCCGGTGGCGTGGACCTCTACATCGGCGGCGTCGAGCACGCGGTGCTGCACCTGTTGTATTCGCGCTTCTGGCACAAGGTGCTGCACGACCTCGGGTACGTCAGCAGCGAAGAGCCCTTCCGCCGGTTGATCAACCAGGGGATGATCGAGGCCTACGTCTACCGCGACACCCGCGGCCAGCCGGTCCCGGCCGACGAGGTCGTGGAGCACCCCGACTCCTCGGGCGGCCCCTCGGCATACACCTGGAATGACCAACCCGTGACCCAAGAACACGGCAAAATGGGCAAATCGCTGAAGAACGTGGTGACCCCCGACGCGATCTGCGAGCAGTACGGCGCGGACACGTTCCGGGTCTACGAGATGTCGATGGGCCCGCTAGAGCAGTACCGACCGTGGGAAACCCGCGCCGTCGTGGGCTCACAGCGTTTCCTGCAACGCCTGTGGCGCAACGTCGTCGACGAGAACACCGGCGACGTGTCAGTCACCGACGACGCGCTGACCGATGATCTCGCCCGCTCGTTGCACCGCACGATCGACGCGGTGCGCACCGATTACGAAGGCATCCGTTTCAACACGGCGATCGCCAAGATGATCGAGCTCAACAACGTGCTCACCAAGCTCACTTCGGTGCCTCGCGCAGCGGTCGAGCCGTTGGTCCAGATGGTGGCACCGGTGGCCCCGCACATGGCCGAAGAACTGTGGGCAAGACTGGGTCACAACAACTCGCTCGCGTTTGCACCGTTCCCCGTTGCCGACCCCGCGTTGTTGGTCGACGACACCGTGACCTGCATCGTGCAGATCAAGGGCAAGGTCCGCGATCGCCTTGAAGTGCCGGTCGATATCGACGAGGCGGCGCTGCGTGAGTTGGCGCTGGGCAGCGCGCGCATCCGCGACATGATCGGCGAGGCCGAGCCCCGCAAGGTGATCGTGCGTGCTCCCAAACTCGTCAACATCGTCCCGGCTTAATCGTGACGGGGCTCGCGGATTCGAAGGTCGCGGTGGTGACCGACTCGACCGCAAGCCTGCCTCAGTCGTGGGCGGCGGCGGCTGGCGTTGACGTGCTTCCGCTGCACGTCGTCCTGGGTCGCGACTCGTTGGCCGAAGGCGTCGAGATCACGGGTGCCCAGGTTGCTGAGTTGCTACGCGCAGGCAAGCAGAGCGTGACGACGTCCGGGCCATCGCCGGGTGAGTTCGTCGAGTTCTATCGGGATGTGGCCCAGCGGCGCGGCGTCCACCACATTGTCTCGGTGCACTTGTCGGGCCGCATCAGCCGCACGATCGAGTCAGCCCACCTGGCGGCGGCCGCCGTGCGCGCCGACGTCGAGGTCACCGTGATCGACTCGCGCACGCTCGGGCTGGCGATGGGGTATGCCGTCTGCTCGGGGGCCGCGCTCGCCTCCGGTGGAGCCTCCGCCGAAGATGTAGCGGGGCATATTCGCGCTGGTGTTGCCGAGTGCTCGGCCTACTTTTATGTCGACACCTTGGAGTTTTTGCGCCGGGGCGGGCGCATCGGGGCCGCCTCGGCCCTACTCGGCGGGGCGCTGGCGATTAAACCGTTGCTGACGGTGGCCGATGGGGAAGTGAAACCCTGGGAGCGTGTGCGCACCCGCGCGAAGGCGATGGCTAGGCTTCAGGCCCAAACCGTGGCCGATGTCGAGGCTCACCAACGCGCCGGGCGTGCGGTCAAGGTCGGCGTGCATCACTGCGATGCGGCCGAGCGGGCACAATTGTTTGCCGCCCAGATCAGCACGGCGACCCGGGCCGTTGCCACCAGTTCCCATCTGGGGGCAACCCTGGCGGACGCGCCTGGATCTGGGGCCCATGTTCATGTTGACGTCGTTGAGTTGGGGGCGGTCACCGCGGTGCACACCGGTCCTGGCACGTTAGCTGTCGTCGTGTCGCCGGTGGCCTTATCCACACCTAGTGAAGGTGCCCCCACTTAATCCACAGGTTGTTTGATCGTGCGCCACCGAGGTGGCGAGTTTTCTAGCCTGACGAGATGCCAGCCCATGCCGACCGACTCGCGGATTTAAGGCGCGATCTGGACGCGGCTCAGGCTCGGGGTGCCGGTCGGCACGCGGTGCCTCCCCGCCTTTTCACTCTCCCGGAGTCGCTCCGATCAGCAGTGCTGCGGGTCAAACCGTCGGCACTGTTCGGGGCAGCCGCGTTGCTGGTGCTGGTCCTGGCCATCGTCGGTGTACGTACGGCCTGGGCGGAGCGTGCCGCTGAGCCCGTGCCGGTAGGGAGCACTGACAGCGTCTCAGTCGACGCAGTTCAGGAGACGGGTGAGGTTGCGGCCAGTGGCGCAGACCCCGAGCCCACCGGGGCGGTCGGCGAATCGACGGTCTCAGCCACAGACTCGGGGACATCGGCCCTCGAGCCGGTTGCGTCGGCATACGTGCACGTGATCGGAGCCGTGCGTGAGCCCGGCGTGGTGCGGGTGCCAGCCGGGTCGCGCGTGTCTGATGTGGTTAAAGCCGCCGGAGGGCTGTCGGGGGACGCGGATCTGAGCCGGATCAACCTGGCCCGGGTCGTGGTCGATGCTGAGCGCATCTGGGTGCCCGTTGAGGGGGAAGAGTTGCCCGCCGAAGTCGTCGACGCTGCCCCAACCCCTGGGCCAGCTTCTGGGACAATCTCTGAGACGACTGCCCCCGATGGAACAGGTGCGGGTGAAGCGGCGTCCGCGCAGATCGACCTGAACACTGCTGACTCAGCCACGCTGCAGACTCTGCCTGGTGTTGGTCCCGTCACGGCCGAATCGATCCTGACCTGGCGCACCGAACACGGCCGATTCAGCACCATCGACGAACTTCTAGAGGTCAGCGGTATCGGCCCCCGGACGCTGGACAAACTGCGACCTCGGGTGATCGTCGGCGGGCCGTGAGCACGTCCATGCTCGGTGCCACCGAGGCGGGGACTGTGAGGGAGCCCGCCGCCCTCGACCTGCGGCTCATGCTGCCGGCGCTGATCGCCTGGGCGGTCGTGGCTTGGCTGTCGGGTGGTCCCAGCCGCCGACTGGCTCTGGCTGTCGGGGTGGGTGGGGCTTTGCTCATCGGGGGCGGAATCGGTTGCGCCCGGTGTTCGCAGCGAAGGACCGATTCGCGGGTGGCTGGGCGTGCCTTTCGATTCGCGGGCGCGGTGGCCCTGGTGGGGGTGGCACTTGCGGCCGTGTGCGGCAGCGCACTGGGGCAGCGGGCCATTGACCGCGCAGGCCCCATTGAATCTTTGGCGGCCGACCGCGCCGTCGTGACCTTGACGGGCACGGTGATGACCCAGCCTCGGCTCCTGGTGTCGAGCGGCCGCGGCGATCAGGTGCAGGTGGTGTTCACGCTGCGTGTCGACGACCTAGAAGCACGTGGTGAATCGAGCACTCCCAGCACATCCGTTGTGGTCTTCGCCAGCGCGGAATGGTCTGACGTGCCGTGGCGCTCACACATCAGTGCATCCGGGAGGTTGGATCAGCCCAAGGACGCGCAAGGAAACGTGGAACTCTACGGCGACGTCGTGGCGGTCTTCTCGCCGAACAACTCGCCCGTTATGGAGCGCGCGCCACCGACCTTGTTGCGTGCCACTGACGTCGTCCGCGAGCGACTGCGGACCGCTGTTGACCCCTTGCCCGTGGACGCCCGGGGACTGATCCCCGGGTTAGTGATCGGTGACACCTCGCTGACCCCACCCGATCTCACCGAAGCGATGCTAAATACAGGCATGAGTCACCTGTCGGCAGTCAGCGGCAGCAACGTGGCGATCGTGCTTGGGGCCGTCGTGGTCGTATGCCGGCTCATCGGCGTGCCGAGGCGCTGGCGGGCACCCTTGGCGGTGATTGCCCTGTGCGGTTTTGTGCTGCTGTGCAGGCCAGAGCCAAGTGTCTTGCGGGCCAGCGTGATGGGCCTCATTGGACTGGCCGGTCTCAGCGCGTCGCGCCGCCCGTCCACCGTTCCTGCGCTCGCCGGTGCCGTGCTGCTTTTGCTGTGCATCGACCCGGGTTTGGCGCGCTCCTACGGCTTCGCACTGTCCACCCTGGCGACCTTGGGTCTGGTGGTGTTCGCCCGACCCTGGGGCGACGCGATCGCTCGGCGCCTTCCTCGACGCGCCGCTCTGGTGGGTGATGCAATAGCCATCCCGCTTGCCGCCCAAGTGGTGTGTGCGCCGGTCATCGTGCTCCTGCAAGGCAATATCACCACTATCGCGGTGCTGGCCAACCTGTTGGCAGCACCCATGGTGGCGCTGACCACGATCGCCGGGGTAGCGCGGTCCTGCGACACCGTGTCATGGGGCCAACTCGAGTGGGTCGACGGCCCCGTCGGAGCGTGGTTGCTGACGATTCTGACGGTGCTTGTCATTGCGACTGGGCCGTGGTTGCGGGCCTGGGCGGCGCGGAAGCCCTGGGCGTCGTTGAGTGTGGGCGCGCTCGCGGCGTCGGTGCTGCTTCCGTTGCCCATCGGCTCATCCTGGCCGCCGCCGGACGACTGGGTTGTGCTCGCATGCGACGTTGGCCAAGGCGACGGTGGCTGGTGCGCACCGGGCTGCAGTCCGCCATCGTGATCGACGTGGGCGCGGAGCCCGGTCCGATCGCTGTGTGCCTCAAGGACGTCGGAATCACAGACGTCGACGCGCTCATTTTGAGTCACTTTCATCGCGATCACACCGGGGGACTGGCTGGAGTGCTCGACAATGCCTCGGTGTCAGCGGCCTACGTCAGCCCGGTGCGTGAGCCTGCCGGTGAGGCTGACCGCACGCTGGCGTTGCTTGCGGAGGCCGGTGTCGAGGCATACCCCCTGGTTGCGGGTGACCAACTCGCGTGGGGCGATGTGGAGGCAACGGTGGTGTGGCCGCAAGCGGACCGAGGGGTCTACGGAGGATCGGTGCCCAACAATGCGAGCGTGGTTCTCGACATTTACACAGGCGGCACCCGCATCCTGGCCACTGGAGACGTCGAGGCAGAGGCCACATCGCGCCTACGCTCGGTGTTGCGCGGGCAGAAGTTCGACATCCTCAAGGTCGCCCACCACGGCTCAGCTGATCAGAACGCCGAACTCATCGCCGGTCTTGGTGCTTCGCTGGCCCTGATCAGCGTCGGCGCGGACAACACCTTCGGGCACCCCACGCCAAGCGCGCTAGCCCTGCTGCGCCAATCCGGAATGGTGGTGAGCAGGACCGACCTCGACGGTGGCGTGGCGGTGATGAGTCGAAAGGGCGAGCTCTCGGTGGTCACCCAAAGGTGAGCCGGGTCGACGCGGTTAGCGGACTTGCCCCTGGTATGCCGACTGGCTTAGCCCACGTGCGCTGTGCTGCAGAGCCTCGATGGTCGCCTTGACCGCAGGCACGCGCCGCAGATCCGGAGTGGTCACTACGTGGACCGAACGCACCGAAGCCGGGTCGATGGCCCGGGTCACCACGTCGTCGTGAGAGACCGAATGCAAAATTAGCGCCGGCACCAAGGCCACCCCCAGCCCGGCTGCCACCAGCCCGAGCACTGCGACGTAGTCCTCGGTCTCAAAGGCGACATCGGGGGCGAACCCTGCCTTCCCGGCCAAAGCGAGCAGGTGCCCGCGACATCGAGGGCATCCCGCGATCCACGGTTCCTCGGAAAGGTCGTGCAGAGACACCACATCGGCACCGGCCAACGGATGCCCGGAAGGCAGCGCCACCAAGACCGGATCGGTCAACATCTCGATGACGTCAAGGCCCTGCAAGGTGTCTACGCCTCGGCCGACGTCGGTGCCCTCGTAGGCAAAGGCCACCGCGAGATCGCATCGCCCTTCGCGCACCGCAGCCAAGGATGCTTCGGGCTCGCCTTCAGAGAATTGAATCGACACTCCGGGGTGCTCGCGGCGCACCTGGGCCAGCGCCCGAGGGACCAGCGTCGCCGAGGACGACGGGAAGGCCATCAAGCGCACCCGGCCGGCCTGCATACCGGCGATGGCGGCCACCTCCGCCTCGGCATTGTCGAGCGCCGACAAGACGTGCACCGCGTGCCGCGCCAGCACCTCGCCCGCTTGGGTCAGGCGCACGTGCCGACCCATGCGCTCGACCAACACCGTCCCTGTGCGCTGCTCGAGCCTGCGGACCATTTGCGATATGGCCGGCTGGGTGTAGCCCAGCGACGCCGCCGCCGCGGTGTAGCTCCCGTGGTCGGCGATAGCCCGCATAACCCGCATACCCGCTGCATCGAACATGGTGCTGAGGATAACGCGGTCAAATTGTTGACGGGCCGCTGCCGGAGTGATGCAGCCTTGGAACTGACTCGGCCTACCGTTTCGGGCCTCGGCGGGGCTACATCCGTGGGGGCGGAGGAGGAGGTGGCGTGTTGCCACTACTGGGCGGGGGTGGCGGTGGCCCTGCACTGCCGGGCGGAGGAGGTGGACCGCCCATCCCTGGTGCCGGTGGCGGCCCAGACGACATCGACAACGAACCCAGTTGACCTTGGGACATGAGTGCATCGAGGGCCGCTAGCGCACGCGTGCGCGCTTCACCGTCGACGGGCTGGCCGATGTGCTCGGAGTAGGTCGCGACGCCTAGATCGCGCAACCATCGCGTGGTGTCGGCCGAACCCGCCCCCTGCGTGGCCCCGGTGATTGCCGAATCTGCTTTGGCGGCAAGATCGTTGGCTGCTGCTTTGGCCTTGTCGAGGAAGCCCATGGTGCTCCTTGTGGTGTCGCGTCGTGGTGGTGTGTCGCAACTTCAGCCTTTTGTGGCCGTCGTTCGTAGAGGATAGTGACTCCCACACCATCACGAAAGGGGTATCACCGATATGACTATTCTCGGTTCGCTGTTCAAGGACTTCCAGGAAAACCCGTCCACGGACCCGTTCGTTCTGCAAAACAAGAAGCTCCTGAAGATCTCGATGAACTACGGACCGGTCAACGCCAAGAGCGGCTCGATGGTGGCCTATCAGGGGGACGTGAAGTTCGCGAACAAGGGTTCGGGCGGTCTGAACAAGCTGATCAAGTCGAAGATGACCGGCGAGGGGGTCCAGATGATGACGTGCACCGGCTCAGGGGAGTTGTTCGTCGCCGACGATGCCTCCGAGATTCAGGTCATGTACTTGGAGAACGACGAAATATCAGTCAATGGCAACAGCATCTTGGCGTTCTCCTCGTCCATCGACTGGGACATCAAACGCATCCAGGCCCGGGGCGGGATGATGACCGGTGGGATGTATAACGTGAGTTTGCGTGGCACCGGCTACGTCGCGATCACCACGAAGGGCGACCCGGTTGCTTTCGACGTGGCCTTGTCGCCGACGTTCGGCGACGCCCAGGCGGTCGTGATGTGGACCGCGGGGGTCCATATGGACATCAAGGTGGACAGCGGCGGTCTCGGGTCGATGGTGCGCGGCGGGACCGGCGAGCTGCTGCAGATGGCTTTCAGTGGCCAGGGGTGTGTCGTGATTCAGCCCTCTGAGGGCGTCTCCTCAGGAGGAGGCCAGCAGTCTGGCGGTAGCGGCGTGGGTGGGCTCTTCAGCTAGTGCCGACCGTCCCTGACTTCTCGACCGCTTTTGCGCCGGTTAGCGGATATCTGAACGCTTCGACCATGGGTTTGCCCACGATTGCTGTGGTCGAGGCGATGCGCGACGGGCTCGCACAATGGCAGTCGGGCACGGCCTCCCCGGTGGTCTACGACGAGGCTGTGGCCTCGGCGCGCGCTTCCTACGCCGTTCTTGTCGGCCTTGGTGTGGCCAACGTGGCGGTCGGCCCCGCCGCGTCGGTGTTTGCCGGCGTGGTGGCGGCCTCGCTGCCCCATGGTGCCCACGTCCTCGCGATCACTGACGACTTCACATCGATGCTGTTCCCCTTCATGGTGCAAGAACAGCGCGACCGGGGAATCCGCGTCGACCTCGTGCCATTGGAAGAACTTGCGGGTGCCGTGACTGAGCGCACGGACATGGTGGTGTTCTCCCTGGCCCAGAGTAAGAACGGCGCACTGGTGGACGTGGATGCCGTCCTCGAGGCGGCCGCGCGAGCGGGGGCGCGCACTTTCTGCGACCTGACTCAAGCGGCTGGCTGGTATGTGGTTGACGCGGCACGTTTCGACCTCACCATCTGTGCGGCATACAAATGGTTGTGTCAGCCACGCGGCACGGCGTACTTCACTGCCAGCAATGCCGAAATCGCCAGACTTACGCCGGTCAATGCCGGCTGGTATGCGGGGGAGTCGGTGTGGGATTCGGTGTACGGGCCGGGGATGACCTTAGCCCGCGACGCGCGTCGTTTCGACGTGTCGCCGAGCTGGTTGAGCTGGGTGGGCGCCGCCGCTGCTGGTCCTCTCTTCACTCAGGCCCCCATCGCAACCCTGGGCGCGCACGGCATCGGACTCGCCAACGAATTCCGGTCTCGACTTGGGCTGGACCCTGGAGTCACGCCCGTGGTGTCGATGCCGGACCTAGACGGCGCAAAGGCGCGGGCATGCGCTGCCGCAGGGATCACTATTGCCTCCCGCGCGCAGGCCGTCCGCATCGCCTTCCACCTCTGGAACACCACCGACGATGTCGACCTCATCGAGGGCGCATTACGCTGAGGAGGTGCTGGACTCGACGACGCTGCCTCCGCCCGCGCCCGTTGATCCGCAGGCATTCGACCAGATCGCAGAACTCCTCGTCGATGGTGACGTTGCGGTCCTGACGGGGGCAGGCATATCCACCGCGAGTGGCATCCCGGACTACCGGGGCCCCGACGGACAACGGCGGGTGCAGCCGATGCAGTATTCAGAGTTCTTGGCCGACGCCGCGGGGCGGCAGCGCTATTGGGCGAGGGCGTATGCCGGGTGGAAGCGCTTTGCCTCAGCGGGCCCGAATGCTTCTCACCATGCGGTGACAGCTCTGCAGGATGCCGGCGCGCTCAGTGGGCTCATCACCCAAAACGTGGACGGACTGCACCAGGCGGCGGGGACGCGCGACGTCATCGAACTGCACGGCAACTTAGCTCAAGTGGTGTGTTTGGACTGCAATCGTTCCTACCCGCGCGACAATGTGCATCGGTGGTTGCAGACCGCAAACCCGTCGTTTGCTGATCCCCGAGCATTGAGCGAAATCAGACCCGATGGCGACGTGCTGCTGAGCGCTGAAGAGGTCGCCGAGTTCGCGATCGCCATCTGCCCGGCGTGCGGGCACGACCGTTTGAAGCCTGATGTGGTCTTCTTCGGCGGTGCTGTCGCCCGGCCGCTGGTGGACGAATCCTTTGCGCTGGTCGAACGCTCCCGGGCGCTGCTGGTGTTGGGATCGTCACTGCAGGTCATGAGCGGCTATCGATTCGTGCGTCGCGCCGCATCGCTGGGCCTTCCGGTGGCAGTCATCACTCGGGGACCCACCCGCGGTGACCAAGAAACGACGATTCGCCTCGATGCGCTCCTGGGGGATGTACTGCCGGGATTGGCCGACGCTCTCGGGGCGGCCTGATAGCGGGGTCGAGCAAGACCGTGGACGTGACAGTGCCGCCCGCCGGAGGGGGATGGAGTCGGCGGACGGCACTGGCTCAGGGCGGCTTACAGGCGTCGCAGGACCGCCGTCACCTTGCCGAGGATGACTGCGGCGTCGCCATCGATCGGGTCGTAGTCGTCGTTGTGAGGCAGCAACCAGATCTTGTTGGCCGTGCGCTTGAAGGTCTTCACGGTGGCCTCATTGTCGAGCATGGCCGCGACGATGTCTCCATTGTCGGCTGACGGTTGTCGACGCACTACGACGTAGTCGCCGTCGCAGATCGCGGCGTCGATCATCGAGTCACCCACGACGTTCAGCAAAAACAGATCTCCGTCGCCGACGATCTGCTTCGGCAGCGGGAAGATGTCCTCGATTGCTTGCTCGGCAAGAATCGGCCCACCAGCTGCGATCCGCCCCACCACCGGGACGTATGACGCCTCCGGGCGCTGGTCACCGCTGCCGGTTTCGTCGTGTGGCACCTCGCGGTCCGTCGGGGTGCCCTCACGGTGGATGCCCTCGTCGGTGTGGGCTTCTAGGGATCGCTCGTCGTGACGGCGATAGCCGCGCTGCGGCTCTGCCCCCACTCCAGTCTGCGGACGAACAACCTCAATGGCACGGGGGCGGTGAGGGTCACGACGCAAATACCCCTTACGCTCCAGCATTTTGAGTTGATGCGCCACGGATGAGGGCGACGTCAGCCCCACAGCCTCACCAATCTCACGCAAGCTGGGCGGATACCCACGTTGATCGACGGCATCTTGAATGACCTCGAGCACACGTTGCTGCCTAGTGCTGAGCTCCGTGCCGTCAACGTGGCCGGACAAGTCGTGAACCTCTGCCATGTTTGCCATCCCCTCTGGATGTTCGCGCTGATCAGAGGGTCTGTCAGTGCCCTCTGGTGGACTCAGTCGCATGAAGACATCGTACGGACGTCGCAACGGCAAGCCAAACACCTGTTCGACCGGCGTGTCGCCGATTTCGTACGAGCGTGCTATAAAGTGTACAAACGTCCTATCGAACGGGCGTTTGGTTGATCCGACAGTTCCGAGCATCCCCGCACGCCAAGGAGTAGCCATGAGCGTAGCCATTGCTGATTTTCAGGACCAGCCACAGGCACCGCGCCACCTCACGCTGGTGCCGCAGCCGACACCTGCCGCAGGTGTCGACGCTGCGCAGATGCACATCACGCGGCGCGGTCGTCTGGCTCGTACGATCGCCATTGCGTTGACCATCGCAGTTCTGGCCGTTGCGGCCGCGATGATGGTGTCACCGGCCTCTGCGGCCATCGAGATCGAGGTGCAACCCGGTCAGACTTTGTCGGAGATTGCGGCCACTAACCTGCCGAACCTGCCTTTGGATCGAGCGATCGTCGCGGTCCAACTGGAGAACGACATGAACAGCGCCCACGTGCAGACCGGTCAGCGGTTACTCATTCCGTAGATCAGCTCATCCTGTAGATGAGGCAGTGGGGGGTTGTTTGACCGCCTCATGCACGACGGGCAATTGTGCTGAAGAGATGAAATATCCGCTGATGTGGGCGTCGAACATGAGGCCAGCAATGTCGGCGGCCTCGTAGTCTGCAGCCGTTTCGATGACCTCGTCAGGTCGCAGTGCAATGGCACTCAAGTGTTCGCCTGGTCCGATCATCTCCTGCTGCACCGCAAAATGGCGAGCGCGTTCACTGTCCGTGAAGGCCAGGAGCATCAGCTGATCGTCAATCTCTGCAGCGGCAGGCGACTCCTCGCCGGGCTCACCGACAGCGATAAACCACCACTGTTCCAGGCCCATGGTCACCCGCCACAGTGCAGCCATCCCCACCTGGTCATCCTCGCCGGAAATGGCACCGACCAGGCGGTCGATGTCCGATTCCGGTGGATGCGGATTGGCGCTGTCGCTGGTTGCTGGGTCGCCGTCAGGTGCGGCGGAAGCATCAGTCATGCAACCATCGTCGTCGCTTGGGGCAAACTGAGCGAATCGAGGCGGTCGTCAGTGACCACTACGGGGCCATCCCGGCCACGAGTCCCGAGTCTGTTTCACTGTCAATCTCCTCGGACCACGAGTGCGGCACCGTCGCAGTGACCCTCGTCCCGTCGCGGCGCCTTGTCCCAATGAGACTGTTCACATCGAGCAGGCCTTCCACGCGCGGCCCCTGTCCCGTGAGCTCAACACGCATGGGTGAGCGACCAACCACATACTTCTCACCGCGGACGCTGAGTTCCACGTCTTCGCCGTCGTGGATTTCAAAGGTAATGGCGTCTTGGTTGACCGTAGTGATGAGCCGAGAGCCGTGCCACAGCATCGGCCAACTGATCTCTTCCCACTCCATGGGAAGTCGTGGGTCGAAGGTCAGCGCGCCGTGGTCATCGCGCATCCCGCCGAAGCCGCCCACCATGGCGCTCCACACGCCACCGGTGGAGGCAATGTGTGCGCCGTCGGTGGTGTTGCCGTGGCGGTCATCGAGGTCAACGAACAGCCCGGCGTAGAAGTAGCGCAGAGCCAGTTCGTAGTAGCCGACCTCCGCAGCAACGATGGACTGCATCACCGCGGACAGGGTGGAGTCGCCGGTGGTGATCGGGTCGTAGTACTCGAAGTTTGCGCGCTTCTGCTCGGCCGTGAATCGCTCGCCCTGCAGATACATAGCGAGGACAACGTCAGTCTGCTTCAGCACCTGGAAGCGGTAGATCACCAGAGGGTGGTAATGCAAAAGCAACGGACGCTTGTCGTTCGGCGTGTGCTCCAGGTCCCACATCTCTCGCTCGAGGAAGTGCGAGTCCTGTTGGTGCACACCCATCTCGGTGTCGAACGGGATCGACATCCCCTTTGCGGCACGTCGCCATTCGGCGGCCTCGTCGGCTCGGATGCGCAGACGGGACACAGCCTTGGCGTAGCCGTCCGGGTTGTTCTGCTCCAGGTCGGTCAACGTGGTAGCCGCGACCGCCAGGTTGAATTGAGCCATCACGTTCGTGAAGAGGTTGTCGTTGACCACCGTCGTGTATTCGTCGGGCCCGGTCACGCCGTGAATGTGGAAACTGGCTGTGCCGTTGTGGCGCCAGAAGCCGAGGTCAGCCCACAGTCGTGCGGTCTCGACCAGGATGTCAACACCCTCTCGGACGAGGAACTCCTGATCGTTAGTCGCCCGGACGTACTTGATCAGGGCCAGGACGACATCTGCGTTGATGTGGTACTGAGCGGTGCCGGCCGCGAAGTAAGCCGACGCTTCCTTGCCATTGATCGTGCGCCACGGGAACAACGCGCCGTGCTGAGCCAATTCCGCAGCCCGCTCGCGAGCGGCGGGAAGCATCTTGTGCCGGAATCGCAGGGCATTGCGTGCGGCTTGGGGGTCGGTGTAGACGAGGAAAGGAATGACGTAGCACTCCGTGTCCCAGAAGTAGTGCCCGCCATAGCCCGAGCCAGTCATGCCCTTGGCGGGTATGCCGTGACTCCCGGCGCGCGCGGAGGCTTGGGCCAACTGGAAGATGTTCCACCGGATCGCTTGCTGCACCGCAGGTTGACCGACGATCGTGACGTCCGAGTTCTTCCAGTAGGTGTCGAACCAGCCGCGTTGCTTCGCTTGGAGTTCTTCGTGTCCTTCGGTCGTGGCTCGTTTCAGCGTGCGCCAGCAACGATCAGACAGTTCGCGAACGGGCACTCCGCGGGAGGTGTGGTAAGCCACGTACTTCTGGAGGTGAATCGGTTGGCCCTCGCGTGCGTCGATGGAAAAGACGTGCTTGGCGCGGTCATCGGTGGCGGTGAGTTCTTCGGTCCACTCGTTGTCCGTTTGGATGCGGTGGTCGGCGGCGACTGCGATGGTCATCCGAGAATCGACGCAGCGGTAGCCCAGCAGCAGCCGGGTGTCTTTGGTTAGGGCGGCCTGGGGATCGAGCACGCGGCGGTCGAAGCCCTCAGCTTCGCGCGGGTCAGCACCTTCGCCCATCGCCGCCGAGCGCACGTGGTATTCATCGCCGCCGTCCTGGCGGTTCAGCAGTTGCGAGGAGATGACGATCGGGGCGTTGCCGTCGAGGAGCTCGATGTCCATCGTCATCACGGCGAGGTGGCGAGCGGTGACGCTGGCCATCCGGGTGGTGGAGACTTTGACCCGAAGCCCTGCGCTGGTGCGCCAGATCAACTCGCGGCGCAAGATGCCGTCTTTGAAGGACAGCGTGCGGCCGTAGGTCTCCAGGTCGGCGATGTCGAGCAGCAGCGGCTCGTCTTCGACGTAGATCTTGATGACCTTGGCGTCCGGCACGTTGATCAGCGTCTGGCCCACGCGAGCCAGCCCGAAGGCCTCTTCGGCGTGGTGAATGGGCCACGTCTCGTGGAACCCGTTGACGAAGGTGCCGTGCGTGTGAGTGTCGCGACCTTCTTCAGGGTTGCCGCGCATACCCATGTATCCGTTGGCCACCGCGAAGAGGGTCTCGGTCGTGCCAAGGTCCTCCCGACTGTGAACGTCCTCGACCAACGCCCACTCATCGATCGGGAAGCGGGACCGGTCTATCGGGTCGACCGCAACCGGAGGCACGTGGGGGGAGGGGTATTTGTGTCCCATCAGATCAACTCTGCCAGGTCGGAAACGACCACTTCTGCTCCGTTGCTCATCAATGCCTCGGTGCCTGCTCCGCGGTCTACGCCCACGACGAGCGCGAACTCGCCCGACGCACCTGCCTGCACGCCGGAGATGGCATCTTCGAACACGACGCACCGCCCGCTATCGATGCTCAGCTGCTGAGCGGCATACGTGTAGGTGTCGGGAGCGGGTTTGCCGGCGATGCCCTTTTCGGCGGCAACGCCGCCGTGCACGACGACGGGGAAACGGTCGGCAATACCTGCGGCGGCAAGCACGTCGGGCGCGTTCTTGGACGAAGAGACCACCGCCATGGCGATGCCAAGGGTTTCCAGGTGGTCGATCAGCTGAAGCGAGCCGGGGTAGGGGGCGATGCCGTCACGCGCCAGCACCGCAGTGAAGACCGCGTTCTTGCGGTTCCCCAAAGCACAGACGGTGCTCTGCCCAGCCTCGTCGCTTGGGTCGCCAAAGGGCAACTCGATGTCGCGCGAGGCGAGGAAGGACGCAACGCCCTCATACCGGGGCTTGCCGTCGACGTAGTCGAAGTAGTCCTGGTCGCTGTAGGCGCGCTGGTCGGGGAGATCGGCCAAAAACTCAGTGAACATCTCCGCCCAAGCGTCCATGTGCACCTCTGCGGTGGGCGTCAGCACCCCGTCGAGGTCGAACAAGGCAGCGTCGTAGTCGTCCCATTTCACGCAGGCAAGCCTAAGGGTCATCGTGCGGTGCTGATGACGGGCGCGCTGAGGCGCTGTGGACAACGCCTCGGGTATGTCGTGGGGGTGGCCTAGCGTGTGGCGCATGTCAGATCTGCGAACAGAAGCGCTGCGGGCGCTGCGAGCTCTGGTTGGCTCTGCGTCTGTTGATTTTCGGGAGGGGCAGTTCGAGGCGGTCGAGGCGCTCGTAGCCCAGCGTTCGCGCGCCTTGGTGGTGCAACGAACGGGGTGGGGTAAGTCGGCGGTGTACTTCGTCTCGACGGTGCTGCGCCGGGCTGCCGGCGCTGGGCCAACCATCATCGTGTCGCCCCTGCTGGCGCTGATGCGCGACCAAATTGCGGCAGCGAGCCGTGCTGGCGTGCGGGCGGTCACCATGAACTCGGCGAACGCCACGCAATGGGATGAGGTTCGAGCAGCGCTGATGGCCGACGAGGTGGATGTGCTCTTGGTCAGCCCGGAGCGGCTCAACAACCCCAGGTTCCGCGCCGAGCAGTTGCCGGACTTGGCGGCCCGGTGTGGCCTTCTCGTGGTCGACGAAGCCCACTGCATCAGCGACTGGGGGCACGACTTCCGGCCCGACTATCGGCGCATCCGCTCCCTGCTGCTGGACCTGCCCGCAGGGACGCCGGTGCTGGCAACCACAGCGACGGCAAACGAGCGCGTGGTGGCCGACGTCGAGGAGCAGTTGGGGGTGGGCGGGGCTTCGGTGTTGACCATTCGGGGGTCACTGGCTCGAGCCTCCCTGCGGTTGGGGGTGCTTCGTTCGCTGACGCCTCAGCAGCGGATTGCCTGGCTGGTCGCCCATCTGGACGACCAGCCCGGCAGCGGGATCATCTACTGCCTGACCGTCTCGGCTGCTGATGACGTCGCCGAAGCGCTGCGGTCTGTGGGTGCGCGCGTGTCTGCATACACCGGGCGGACCGACCCCGAGGAGCGTGAACGCCTCGAGGGGCAACTGCGAACCAACGAGGTCAAGGCCTTGGTCGCCACGAGCGCGTTGGGCATGGGTTTTGACAAACCTGACTTGGGGTTCGTGATCCATCTGGGGGCACCTTCCTCTCCTGTGGCGTACTACCAACAGGTGGGCCGCGCCGGTCGCGCGACCGATCGAGCGGACGTGTTGCTGCTCCCCGGCTCCGAGGACCGCGACATCTGGGCCTACTTCGCGTCGGCCTCGATGCCGAAGGCCGAGCAGGCCGAGGCGGTGCTGGCCGCGTTGGCTCAGGCATCGCGCGCTCTGTCGACGCCGGCTCTAGAGACCATGGTTGACGTGCGTCGCACGCGGCTGGAGTTGCTGTTGAAGGTGCTCGATGTGGACGGCGCCGTGGACAAAGTCAGCGGGGGGTGGGTGAGCACGGGGAAGCCGTGGGTCTACGACCAGGAGCGGTACGCCAGGGTCGCAGCGGCGAGGGAGCGGGAGGCGGCCATGATGTTGGACTACGAGGGCACCGACGAGTGCCGGATGGCGTTCTTGCAGCGCAGCCTCGACGACGAAACGGCTCAACCTTGCGGCCGATGCGATGTGTGCGCGCAGCCGTGGTTTGCCGACGACATCCCCGAGGAGGCCATGGCGGTGGCCGGCCGCAGCCTGGGCGCCGTGGGCGCGGTCATCGACACGCGAGCACAATGGCCCACTGGTATGCCGCGACTCGGCGTCGAGGTCAAAGGCAAGATCACCCAGGAGGAGCAGGCGGCCCCGGGGCGGGCGCTGGCCCGCACGAGCGACTTGGCCTGGGGCGCGCGACTGCGTGCGGCCCTGGCGCAAGACGCACCTGTGAGCGACGTCATGGTCAAGGCATGCGTGCAGGTGCTGTCGCAATGGGACTGGGCCAGCCGACCGGTCGGGATTGTGGCAATGCCGTCACGGAGTCACCCCCAGTTGGTGTCATCGCTGGCCGAACAGATCTCTCGCATCGGTCGGCTACCAATGTTGGGCACCCTCGACTTGGCGCACGGTGGTCCGCTGGGGGAGCCGGGCGGCAACAGCGCGTTCCGATTGGCGAACGTGTGGGACCGCGTCGCGGTGGGTCCAGATCTTGCTGCCGCCCTCGGATCGGCCGGCGGGCCGGTGCTTCTGGTCGATGATCGGGTAAACTCGCGCTGGACCATTGCCGTCGCGAGCCGTGCGCTGCGCCGTTCAGGGGCTCCCGCCGTGTTGCCGTTTGTGCTGGCCGCGCCGGGTTAGATCAGTGCGCCCAGATCGGTTTGCGGCGGCTGAGATCCGGCGGATCGACCATGCGTCGTTACTCTAACGAAGTTCGACCGTGGCGGCGCGAGTGCCGGATTCTTCGAACATGTCGATGTCGGTGCCGCTGGAGTCGACGTTTGTGTAAGCGTTCTGCGTGAGGGCAATGCTGACGATGGCGGCGTCTTGGACGACCGAGGCTTGGGGCGTGCCGATCTCTAGGGAGGGGCCGGATGACGCCGCGTCGTTGGCGATCAGATAGTCGATGTTCTCCTCGTAGTTCGAGCACGCTGCGCACCCGTTGGCGGCGAGGTCGTCGATGACTCCCGCTTCGGGGGACTGGCCAAGGTAGGACACAAGGTCGAAGTAGTGAGCCGTGAACGCTGCTGCGCCGTCCTCGTTTTGACGTGTTACTTCGGTGGGGAGCGTGGGCGCCCTCGATGATTCCCCCGCCGATGTGGCACTTTCTGTGTCAGGCGAAACCTCTGGGGATCGCGTCGCCGCACTGGTCGTGAGGGCGTCAACCGGCTCAGGAGGGGCGCTCGGTTGAGGTGAGCCGCCGCATGCACTCAGCATGAGCAGGGTGCGTGTAGCACGGACGGTCTCGGCGTGCTTCATCGGCGCGGTCCTCCACAGGTCTGGCTCGCGAATCGTCCGCGGTCCGCCACGCATCGTGGCTCACTGTGTGGCCAATGCACAACCCGCCGTCGCCAGCGCTCGGGTGGGTAGAGCCGTCAGGCGAAGGTGCCTGAGCGTAACGACGGAGTGTCGAGGCGCGACACGCCGAACCTTCTAGATGAGTGTTGCTTCTAGTGGTCGCTCGGCCTACTATCCCTATATCTAGTAGTTACATCGTTGTGGTTAGTCCACATGTTGTGCACAAGCGAACGCAGTTCGCGCACAAACCATCCACAGGTCATCCCCAGCCGAGGAGGAGTTATGCACTGTCCGTTCTGTCGGCATACCGACTCCCGCGTCGTGGATAGCCGAGTGCAAGAAGACGGCACCGTCATCAGGCGACGCCGCCAATGCCCCGAGTGCGGGCGAAGGTTCGGGACCTTAGAGACCGCAACGCTTGCGGTCATCAAACGCTCCGGTGCCACCGAGCCCTTTAGCCGGGACAAAGTGCTGGTCGGCGTGCGCAAGGCGTGCCAAGGCCGTCCGGTCACCGAGGACGAGCTCCAGCGTCTGGCTCAGACGGTCGAGGAAACCATCCGGTCCCTGGGACAAGCCGAAGTGGACGCGCACGAAGTGGGGTTGGCCATCCTGACGCCGCTGCGACACCTCGATGAGGTGGCCTACCTCCGCTTCGCGTCGGTCTATCAAGCTTTCGACTCGCTCAACGACTTTGAATCGGCCATCACCTTGCTCCGTGCTGAATCGGACGCCGGGTATGTCAGTGGTCACTGACAGCATCAGCAACACGTCATCGCAACAACGAAACATTCATCGCCACACCGCACAAGGAGTATGGATATGACGGAGACGACCGGGGCCAAGTCCCGTTCGCGTCGCGCCAACACTGGCCTGACGATCGAGCGCATCTACACCACGCCGGGGGTTCACCCTTACGAGCACGTGAACTGGGAAAAGCGAGATGTCATCCAGACCAACTGGAAGACCGGCGCGGTGATCTTCGAGCAGCACGGGGTCGAATACCCCGACTTCTGGTCGGTCAACGCCTCCACGATCGTGACCACCAAGTACTTCCGCGGCGCGGTAGGCACCGATGCGCGTGAGCACAGCCTCAAGCAGCTCATTGATCGCGTCGTGCTGACCTACGCCAAGGCGGGCAAAGAGCACGGCTACTTCCGCTCCGACGAAGACGCCGAGATCTTCGAGCACGAACTCACCTACGCGCTCATTAACCAGGTCTTCAGTTTCAATTCGCCCGTCTGGTTCAACGTCGGCACGTCCAGCCCGCAGCAGGTCAGCGCGTGCTTCATCCTGTCGGTCGATGACTCCATGGACTCGATCCTGAACTGGTACCGCGAGGAGGGCTTCATCTTCAAGGGCGGCTCCGGCGCTGGTCTCAACCTTTCGCGCATCCGCTCATCCAAGGAGTTGCTGTCCTCTGGCGGTGCCGCGAGCGGCCCCGTCTCCTTCATGCGCGGCGCGGACGCGTCCGCCGGCACCATCAAGTCCGGTGGCGCGACCCGTCGTGCGGCCAAGATGGTCGTCCTCGACGTCGACCACCCAGACATCGAAGAATTCATCATGACCAAGGCGCGCGAAGAGGACAAGATCCGCGCGCTGCGTGATGCAGGCTTCGACATGGACCTCGGCGGCTCGGACATCGTGTCCGTTCAATACCAAAACGCGAACAACTCCGTGCGCGTCAGCGACGAGTTCATGCGCGCCGTCGACGAGGGCACCGATTTCGGCCTGCGCTCACGCAAGGACGGCTCCGTCATCGACACCGTCGATGCACGCGAGCTCTTCGACAAGATGGCCACCGCCGCGTGGGAGTGCGCCGATCCTGGCATCCAGTACGACGACACCATCAACGACTGGCACACCACCCCGGAGACGGGCCGCATCACGGCGTCCAACCCCTGCTCGGAATACATGTCGCTGGACAACTCCAGCTGCAACCTGGCCAGCCTCAACCTGCTGAAGTTCCTGCGCGACGACAACACCTTCGACGTCGAGACCTACCAGAAGGTGCTCGAGTTGGTCATCACCGCGATGGACATTTCGATCTGCTTCGCGGACTTCCCGACCGAGGCGATCGGCGAGACGACGCGCAACTACCGTCAGCTCGGCATCGGCTACGCCAACCTGGGTGCGCTGCTTATGGCGACCGGTCGTGGCTATGACTCCGAGGGTGGCCGCACCCTGGCCGCTGGCCTCACCTCGCTGCTGACCGGTGCTGCCTATAAGCGCTCGGCTGAACTGGCTGGCGTCGTCGGTCCGTATGCCGGGTACGCCCGCAACGCCGACCCGCACAAGCGCGTCATGCGCAAACACCAGGCAGCCAACGACGAGATCCGTCCGCTGCACGATATGGACACCCAAATCCACAAGGCCGCGACCAAGGCCTGGGACTCGGTGATCAAGGTCGGCGAAAAGAACGGCTACCGCAACGCGCAGGCTTCCGTGCTCGCGCCCACCGGCACCATCGGCTTCATGATGGACTGCGACACCACCGGCATCGAGCCCGACTTCTCGCTGGTCAAGTTCAAGAAGCTGGTCGGTGGCGGGTCGATGCAGATCGTCAACCAGACCATTCCGCGAGCACTCAACATGCTCGGGTATACAGACGAGACTGTCGAAGCGATCGTTGAGCACATCGCAGAGAAGGGCCACGTCATTGATGCCCCGGGCCTGAAGACCGAGCACTACGAGGTCTTCGACTGCGCCATGGGTGCTCGGGCGATCAAGCCCATGGGCCACGTGCGGATGATGGCCGCAGCTCAGCCGTTCTTGTCCGGAGCCATCTCCAAGACGGTCAACCTGCCCGAAAGCGCCACGGTCGAAGAGATCGCCGACGTCTACGAGCAGGGTTGGAAGCTGGGCCTGAAGGCGCTCGCGGTCTACCGCGACATGTGCAAGGTCGGTCAGCCGCTGTCGGACGGTAAGAAGGAAGAGCCCAAAAAGAACGAGTCCGTGGCCGAGCCGGTCGTGGAAAAGGTCGTTGAGTACCGCCCGGTGCGCAAGCGCCTGCCCAAGCGTCGCGCGAGCCAGACGACATCGTTCGCGGTCGGTGGCGCCGAGGGCTACCTCACGGCGGGCACGTATGACGACGGCCAACTCGGCGAGTTGTTCCTGAAGTTCGGCAAGCAGGGCTCGACCCTGGCCGGAGTGATGGACGCCTTCTCCATCGCGGTGTCGGTTGGTCTGCAGTATGGCGTGCCGTTGGAGACCTTCGTGGAGAAGTTCACCAACCTGCGCTTCGAGCCGGCCGGTATGACGGATGACCCGGACGTGCGGATGTCTCAGTCGCTCATGGACTACGTCTTCCGCCGGTTGGCGCTGGACTACATGGACTTCGAGACCCGTTCGTTCATGGGCATCCACTCCGCGCAGGAGCGCGCTCGCCAGTTAGAGACGGGTTCGTATGCCACGGGTGACTCCGAGGACGACGACATCGAAGAGGCTCTGGAGTCCTATAGTCAGTCAGCGGCCCCGGCCAGCAAGCGGCACGCTCCGGAGGCTTCGGAAATTCGGTCCGGTGCTGGTGCTGCCGATGTTCGCGCGGTCGAGCCGACGGTGCACTCCTCGACTGAGTTACTCGAGCAGTTGCAGGGCAAGGCGGCAGATGCCCCCATCTGCATGACGTGCGGCACCAAGATGCGTCCTGCTGGCTCCTGCTACGTCTGCGAAGGCTGCGGAAGCACCAGCGGCTGCAGCTAGATAGCGCAGGATTCCGACTCGGTCGGCCGGGTACGGCGAATAATCGCTAACCCGGCCGACCTGTCGGTGACTCTCTGGGCACCCTCGAATGGTGACCAGTGGGGCCACGCAAGAGCGTGGTTCTTCATTCGCAGCAGCGAATCGAAGTACCAGCAGTCCTGAGAACCTGCAACATACACGATGAGCTGCTGCCGGAGACTGAGGAGTCTCGTATGGCAAAAGGTAGTCGCGCACGAAGCGCGAAAACTGGAAAGTTCGTTTCGAAGGCCACTGCGGCTAGGCATCCCCGCACCACGGTTACGGAGCGAACGGGAGTCAAGGGAGGCGGCACGGCATGTCGCAGCGCGATCTCCGGCCGTTACGTGACTGCGGCGACCGTTCGGCGGCACCCGAGCACCACCGTCACGGAGAACGGCTAGCGAAGCGATGGATCGTGAGCCGCGAGTGCTGCGGCCCACGATCCATCGTGCTCGGCTCTCGGGGCGGTATCTGGGGTCCGTCTAGGGCTTCACTGCTTCACAAGGCCAAACAGTGCCAGCAGGCGGGCATCGCAGTAGCTGACGCGGGTGCCAGTGATGAGCGCCACCTTCTCTGGACCGCTGGTCACCAGAATCGTCGGCGCCATCGATAGCCGGAACGATCGCGTGCTTGGTGAAACGATGACAGCAGTACCTGCGGCAGGTCAATGTCAGCACAAGACTCAACCGGGTTTTCCCGTTGTGGGCATCTCAGCCTTGGGTTTGCTGTCACCTGATGTGAAATATTCGGAAAGGCGGTTCCGATTCTGACTTTCTGGCCATGCTTGGCGATGGGAGTAAATGCCCTGGTCGGCCATTCTGCGTCCGCGTCGAATCTCCATCGGGACTTCTCGTTCAATGCGCATTCGCTTCGGCCAGTACGCAGCTTGTAAAGGCTGTTCACAACTGAGCTTCCAATTCATCAGCCAGGCGGACAGCCGCGAGGACTCTTGACCATCGCTTCGTTGGCCGCCATGCTCGATTGACCTACAACAGAAGGAACACCCATGGCCACCGTTGCCCGCATCACCACCATCAGTTCGCGTTCCGAGACCAGCTTCGATGACGCTCTCGCCACCGGCGTCGAGCGCGCCAGCGCCACCCTGCGCAACGTCACCGGTGCCTGGGTCAAGGAGCAGAAGGTCCTCGTCGCTGACGGCAAGATCACCAGCTACGACGTCGTGATTGAGATCACCTTCGTCCTCGACGACTGACTCGTTCAACGGCGGTTCCACCCCGCCCAGGACGGTGACAGGGTCGCGACGTACCGTTCACACGGTGACGACGTCGATCCAGTCCACCGACCGCCCGAGCCTGGCAACTGTGGGGGAGTTGCGGGCTTCGGAGCACGAACATAAAGGTCTCAAGCAAGAGTTGCGGGACAACTTGCTGGCGGCACTCGCGCAGGGCACCGACCCGTGGCCGGGGCTGCACGGATTCGAAGACACCGTCATCCCGCAGTTGGAGCGTGCGCTGATCGCCGGGCACGACATGGTGTTGCTCGGCGAGCGCGGTCAAGGTAAGACTCGGCTGCTGCGCACCCTGGTCGGACTTCTCGACGAGTGGACCCCGGTCATCGAGGGATCGGAGCTGGGGGAGCACCCATATTCGCCGATCACTCCCGGCTCCATTCGCCGGGCTGCAGACCTCAGGGACGACCTCCCCATCGCCTGGCGTCACCGCAGCGAGCGGTATGCCGAGAAGCTCGCCACCCCGGACACGTCCGTCGCGGACCTGATCGGCGACGTCGACCCGATGAAGGTGGCCGAAGGGCGCAGTCTTGGCGACCCCGAGACCATCCACTTCGGGCTCATCCCTCGCTCCCACCGGGGCATCGTGGCGATCAACGAACTGCCCGACCTGGCCGAGCGCATCCAAGTGGCGATGCTCAACGTGATGGAAGAGCGCGACATACAAATCCGCGGCTACATCCTCCGTCTTGAGCTCGACGTGCTGGTCGTGGCCAGCGCCAATCCGGAGGACTACACCAACCGCGGCCGCATCATCACCCCGCTCAAGGACCGCTTCGGGGCCGAAATTCGCACGCACTACCCCACCGCCCTCGAGGACGAGATTGCGGTGATCACCCAGGAGGCCGATCTGATGGCCACCGTGCCCGACCACCTCATCGAGATCCTGGCGCGATTCACCCGGTCGCTGCGCGAGTCGGGAGCAGTCGATCAGCGCTCCGGGGTCTCGGCGCGGTTCAGCATCGCTGGCGCCGAGACCGTGGCAGCCTCGGCGCTGCATCGGGCCACCACCCAACACGAATCCGATGCGGTGGCTCGGGTCGTCGACCTCGAAGCGGCCGTCGACGTGCTCAGCGGGAAGGTCGAATTCGAATCCGGCGAAGAGGGCCGCGAGCGCGACATCCTCGACCACCTGTTGCGTCGGGCCACCGCAGACACCGTGCGGCACCGCCTAGCCGGCATCGACCTCGCCGTGCTGGTCGATGCCCTCGAGGGCGGCAAGACCGTGACCACGGGGGGCAAAGTGACCGCCATCGACATGTTGTCCGGGCTGCCCGTCCTAGGTGAGTCCGACGTCTACGACCAGGTGGTGGACCGCCTCGGCGCGCACAACGACGGCGAACGGGCCAGCGCCATCGAATTGGCGCTGGAAGGCCTCTACTTGGCGCGGAAGGTCTCCAAAGAGGCCACCGACAGCGGCGAAACGCTCTACGGATAGGTCCAGGCGAAACACATGTCTACGTCCCATCGCAGCCACGGCTCGGCATACGGCCGGTATGCCGGAGGTCCGGACCCGCTGGCCCCTCCTGTCGATCTAGCCGAAGCGTTGGACGCGATCGGCGAGGACGTGATGGCGGGTTATTCGCCGGAGCGCGCGATGCGCGAATTCTTGCGTCGCGGGGGTATCGACCAAAAGGGTCTTGATGACCTCGCAAACCGCGTCGCCCAAAAACGCCAAGAGTTGCTGAGGAAGCACAACCTCGACGGAACAATGGCCCAGATCCGCGAACTGCTCGATCGGGCGGTGCTGAGCGAACGCAAACAACTCGCGCGCGAGATGGGTGAGGACGCGCGGTTTGCGGAAATGCAGATCGAGAACCTGAATCCATCCACGGCGGCGGCAGTCTCCGAGCTCAGCGACTACGAGTTCCACAGCAGCGACGCGAAGCAGGACTATGAAGCGATCAAGGATCTGCTCGGTCGCGAAATGCTGGACCAGCGTTTTGCTGGGATGAAGAAGGCGCTAGAAGGCGCCACGGACGAGGACCGCGCAGCCATCAACGAAATGCTGCAGGACCTCAACGCGATGCTTGAGGCACGCCGGCTCGGAGAGCCCGCCGACGAGATGTTCACCGAGTTCATGGCCAAGCACGGCGCGCATTTCCCCGAGAACCCGCAAACGATCGATGAACTCCTGGACGCCCTCGCCCAGCGCGCGGCCGCCGCGCAACGGATGCGTAACTCGATGACCCAGGAGCAGCGCGACGAACTGGATGCGTTGGCACAAGAAGCCTTCGGTTCTTCAGACTTGATGGATTCACTGTCGCAACTGGACGACAATCTGCGCTCCCTGCGCCCCGCTGAGGACTGGAGCGGATCGCAGAAGTTCGACGGCGAGCGGGGGTTAGGGCTCGGTGACGGAACCGGAGCACTCCAGGACTTGGCGGATCTTGACGCCCTCGCCGAGCAGTTGGCACAGCAGCATCAGGGTGCCTCGATGGCCGACGTCGACCTGGAGTTGCTGTCCCGGCAGCTGGACGACGCCGCGGCGGTGGATGCCGCGACGCTGGCCGCGTTGGAACGGGCTTTGAAGGACACCGGCCTCATGCAGCGGGGCAGCGACGGCGCTCTGAAACTTTCGCCCAAGGCCATGCGCCAACTCGGCAAATCGCTGCTTAAAGACGTGGCGGAGCGTATGTCGGGACGCTCGGGCGCGCGTGACCTGCGGCGGGCGGGCGCCGCAGGCGAGCGAAGTGGCGCAACGCGAGAGTGGCAGTTCGGAGATACCGAGCCGTGGGACGTCACTCGCACTGTGCTCAACGCCCACACCCGCACTGCGATCGAGTCCACTGCGTTTGAGTCCACTGCAGCTGAGCCCACTCCCATCGAGTCCCGCGGCGGCGCAGCCGGGACAGTCGGCATACGGCTGCAGATCGGCGATGTCGAAGTCCAAGAGACCGAGGCGCGCACTCAGGCTGCGGTTGCGCTCTTGGTGGATACGTCGTTCTCGATGGCGATGGAGGGCCGCTGGGTGCCGATGAAACGCACCGCCCTAGCACTGCACCAACTCATCAGCACCCGATTCAGAGGTGATGCGCTCAAGCTGATTTCGTTTGGCCGGTATGCCGAGACACAAGAGATCGAGCGGCTCACCGCGCGCGAGCCGGAGTACGAAAAAGGCACGAACCTGCACCACGGACTGCTGTTGGCGCAACGGCATTTCCGCAAGCACCCCAGTGCCCAACCTGTGCTGCTGATCGTGACCGATGGCGAGCCGACGGCCCACTTGGAGCCGGGCGGCGAGCCCTTCTTCGACTACCCGCCGCACCCGTTGACGATTGCTCGTAGCGTGCGCGAGCTCGACCAGTGCGCGCGCATGGGCGCTCAGACGACTTTCTTTCGCCTGGGTAGTGACGCCGGCCTCGCGCGTTTCGTGGATGAAATGGCCAAGCGTGTCGGCGGCTCAGTTGTTGCTCCCGAGCTCGATGATCTGGGGGCGGCGGTGGTGGGTTCCTACCTTCGATCGCGGCGGCCAGAGATGGACCAAGAGAGCTGGGGTTGGGACTAGCGGACCGTGATGCCAAGGGGGCTGAGTAGGTTCGCGGCCATCGACGCAGATACTTCGAGCCCGTCGACGCGGTTACTTCGGGGGTCAAAGACCACTCCAACGCAGTCGGTCATAGTTGCTCCGCGCAGATCGCACTCGGCGATCGAAGCTCCAGAAAAGTCGCAGTCGACGAATGTCGCCCGGCGTAGGTCAGAACCTTCCACGTGTGTTTCGCGCATCGAGCAGTCGCGGAAGCCCCAACCCGCCATGGTCACCCCAACCATCGCGGCGAAGTCGAGCGTGCAGTCACGCCAGGTCATCGGGACTGCGGCAAGCGTAGAAACGCTGGCCGCAGTCCAGTCCAACCCGAGGGCCTTGGTCCCACGGAAGCTGCATTCGCGAAAGGTCACTCCGGCTAGAGCGGTCCCGGAGAGGTCGCAGTCGACAAACTCACACTCAGCGAAGGTTGCCCCCGTCATTTGCCGACCCTGCCATCGGCATACCTGCAACGTGCATCCCTCCAACTCGAGGTTTGTCATCAGCGCGTCCGGCGGCAAATCGCCCGTGAACAGGCGATCCACCACCAGATCGCCGCGTTCGTGCAGCAGGGAAGCGAGCGGCTCGGCGTTATTCACGGTGCGAGTGTGGCGCACCGGCGAGGCTGATCATTGGCACTCGATATCTCCTAGGTTGGCCAACCCTTCGAGATCACCGGGGCCGTAAGACAACTGGCTGGGGGTCGGATTCATCAGCTCTCCTGAATCGTCGACGTGACCTAGGCCGACTAGGTGGCCGAACTCATGGTCCAGGATGCCTTGAGAGATGCGCGCCCCAAGGTCGAACGAACCGTCATCGGTGTCGATGACCACCATCCCGCTGACGTAGCGACGCTCGCCACCAAAGGACAACGAGGTGCTGCCGCCAAGTCCTCGAACGTCGCCTTGCAGCTCGGGCACTTCGTCCTCGTCGGCCCACGCGACAATCACAGGCAGGTCGGGGCCTCGAAGGGAAAAAGTCCGATCGTCGCTTTCGCCGACCACCTCCATCGTCAGCCCGGTGGCACCTGCCGTGTGCTCGATTGCGGTGTCCACCATCTCGGCATACTCGTCGGGGGCGTTGCGCGGGTTGATGACAATTTCGATGGTTTGGCACGGGTCGAAGCCAACAGGCTCGACCCCGTCGGCCTGTGTCATGGCGTAGGCGAAGGTCCCGTCACCATCGGAGGCTTGGGAGGCCCCCGCGACTGAAACGTCCATTTGAGAGAACAGGCGCCGGACCGTGTCCATATCGTAGGAGGGGTTAAAGGCTACAAAGGCGGCGATCACCGTGCCCACCACGACCAAAGTGGTAAACGCTCCACCCAGCGCAGACCCCTCGCTGCGGTCGCCATACTCCGGCTCGGTGGGCATGACACGATCATCGGGTATTTCGCTGTGGACGCGCTGAGGGAGGCACGATGAAGTGGTTGGAACGCGTCGATGACCTTCAGCAACGCCGCCGCGCCCTGGGTATCCCCATCGCTGCGGTCTACAAATTTGTCGATGACCAAGGCATCTTCTTAGCCGCGCTGATCACGTACTACGGTTTCTTGTCCCTCTTCCCGCTTTTGCTGCTGCTGACGTCGGGCCTCGGTTTTGCTCTGCAAACGCAACCCGAACTGCAAGAACGCATCCTGGACACGGCGCTGAGCCAGTTTCCGGTCATCGGTGCGCAGGCGCGCAATCCCGATGGTCTGCAGGGCAGCGCGGCCGCGGTGATCGTCGGCTCGCTCATTGCTGTGTATGGCGCCTCGCGGGTGGCGATTGCGACGCAACACATGATGAACGTGTGCTGGGCGGTGCCTCGGCACAAGCGACCTAACCCGATCGTAGCCAGGCTTCGCAGCGCCGTGCTCATCGGCATTGCTGCGGTGGGGCTCGTGGGCAGCACGGTGTTGTCCGCGCTGAGCAGCAGCGCGTCGGCATACGGCCTAGACATCGGCGGGTTAACTAGCGGCGGCCTCTTCGTTGCCTCGCTCGTAATGATTTGCGCGCTCTTTGCTTTGGGTATGCGGACCGCCACCACGAGATCGTTGACCTGGCGCAACGTGCTCCCCGGAGCAATCACCGCCGCCCTCGGGTGGCAAGCCATGCAGTCATTCGGGGCGACCTACGTGGGGCAGGTGGTGAACACCACGAACGACACGTACGGCGTGTTCGCCCTGGTCCTGGGGCTCATGGCCTGGCTCTTTTTAGTCGCCGTCGTGCTGGTGATGTCGGTAGAAATCAATGTGGTGCTGCTCAAGGACCTGTATCCGCGTGCCCTCTTGGCTCCGTTTACCGAAGACACCGAGCTCACGGATGCCGACGAACAATCCTTTGACGACTCGGCCCAAGCCACGAAGACCAAGGAGTTCGAAGACGTCGACGTGACTTTCGACAAGGATAGTGAGGGATCTACGGAGCCATAAGCGGACGCGATCCTACGGACCCGCTGGACTCGTTAGCCGGACGGCGGGTCCGACCAATCACCCCGAAAATTTCGTGCAGTCGTCGCGAGGATAGGTCTAAGAACCGGAGGGCGGTGGGGGTGGAGGCGTCGAGCCTGAGCCCGGCTGGTAGGGGTTCGTGCTGGGCTGCTGCTGGTTCGAACCGGGGGGCGGGGGTGGAGAAGGGTAGCCGCCCTGGTTGTAAGCACCCTGGTCATAGCCACCTTGGGCCGCCTTCTTGGCCTTGGACCGACCGATGAACCACAACACAGCACCGACCAGAAGAAGGAGCCCACCGAGGCCGATGGCGAGCACGCCTATAACCAGTCCCACCGCTCCTGAGGTGAGTTGTCCGAGGTCGACGGCCGGGCCGATCAGCGTCGCCCCTCCGCTGCATTCCACCTGATATTCACCTGCGCTGGTGGATTCGAAACTGCCCACTTCTCTGACGGGGACATCTGCGAGTTCGACGAACGCTGTGGCTGGTTTCACAGCAACGTCCTGGCCATCGGGTCCGGTGACTTCGCACGTCGCCGTCTGGGAGTCCTGCGACGATGCGCCATAGATGGTGCGAAGCTCCCCCTCATCCATGGTGACCGTAGTGCTGCCGTTCGTCATAGGGCCGGCACTTTCCACCCCGTCCGACAGCGTTCCCACGGCCCGCGCCCCGAAGATGACCGTAGCCACCACCCCGGCGATGGCGATGACCAAACCCAGCCAGAACAAGATTGCCCCTATGCGTTTCATGCCGTCATCCTAAGGCGCTAGCACGCCGAAACACACGACCTTGCGTCTCCGGTCGCGCCAGCGCAGCGGCCGTGTTTGCCTTAATAGATGACCAAAGATCAACTGACGTTCGACAACCCGGTGGATCGCCACCCCACCATCACCCCACCGAAGCAAGACCAAGACATGCCTGGCCTCGACGCTAAGCTCGACCCGAAAGCCGATCGCGGCGAGACGTCATACCGAGGCACGGGGCGCTTGATAGGCCGCAAAGCGCTGATCACAGGTGGCGACTCGGGCATCGGAAGCGCGGTGACCATTGCGTTCGCGCGTGAAGGGGCCGACGTGGCCATCAACTACCTGCCCGCCGAGGAGCCCGACGCGAAGGCGATCATCGACCTAATCGAAGCCGAGGGGCGGACCGCGGTGGCCCTCCCTGGGGACATCACCGACCGCGACTTCTGCGTCGAGATGGTCCGGGCTGCCGTCGAAGGCTTGGGTGGACTCGACATCCTGGTCAACAACGCAGGTAGGCAAGTTACTGCGCCGGAGTTGGCCGGTCTTAGTGACGACCAGTTCGACGTGACGATGAAGACGAACGTCTATGCGATGTTCTGGATCACCAAGGCCGCGCTGCCGTATATGCCCGCGGGGTCGGCGATCATCGCGAGTTCGTCGGTCCAGGCCTACAGCCCCAGCGAGCACTTGATCGACTACGCCACGACGAAGGCGGCAATGAATGCGTTCACCAAGGGCTTGGCCAAGCAGTGCGCGCCATTGGGTATTCGCGTGAACGCGGTCGCACCAGGCCCGATTTGGACGCCGCTACAGGTGGTTGAGGGTCAGCCCAAGGAAGCCATCCCCGAATTCGGAATCGGGACGCCGTTGGGCCGCGCCGGTATGCCGGTCGAGTTGGCCCCCGCATACGTGTTCTTGGCGTCACCAGAATCTAGTTATGTGATTGGCGAAACGCTGAACGTCAACGGCGGTCTGGACTCGCCGTAGGACAGATCCTGCAGATCAAAGAAGGACGGGTTGCTGGAAATGCCCACCACCCCCATGACGAGGGCAGTGAGTCCACATCTGTTGTGAACGGCACCGGGCACTGGGCCGGTGTGGGTCGGTGGGCGACTGTGGGCCTCGTATCTCGCCCGATGGTGCTGAGTTTGCGCTGCCGCCGATGGGGGAGGTCGTTCCCCGGAAGGCGCATCGCCCGTCATGAGGGAGCCTATGCATCGTGACGATCTCGCCGAAGCAATCGGGTGTGTGGGTGCCTTGTGCCACAGTTCGGACATGAGGAGAGCCGCAGATGCAAAAGCGTGACGGACGACTGGTGCTCAGTGCCACGGACGTCACCAAACACGTTGCGTGCCCTCACGTCACAACGCTGGATCTGGCGGTCACACAAGGTGTTGTGCCTAAACCCACTGACGGGGTAGACGCCCAACTTCAACTGATCTTCGACAAAGGGCTAGAGCACGAGGCCGACTACCTCGCGTCGCTACATGATCAGGGCCTGACGATCGTTGAGATTCCTGACGAGGGGTTGAGCCTAGCGGAGCGTGAATCACTGACGATCAAGGCGATGCGCGAGGGCGCGGAGGTGGTTTTTCAAGCCGCACTGTTTGACGGCACATGGGTAGGGTTCGCGGATTTTCTGATTCGCGTCGAGCGCCCCAGCATCTTCGGCAACTGGTCCTACGACATTGCAGACACGAAGTTGGCTCGACGGCTCAAAGTCCCGGCGTTGCTACAGATGGCGTCGTATGCCGCGCGGCTGACGCAGGTGCAAGGCGTCGCGCCCCGCCAACTCACGGTGGTCGCCGGAGACGGCACGCACTACCCCTGGCGGTTCGTCGATGTGGACTCCTATGCCGCGAGAGTGCGCGGCCGACTGCAGAGCGCGATCGCGAAGCAACCCCCGACCGAAGCCGTCCCGGTGCCCTACTGCGCACAGTGTCGGTGGCAGCCCCGGTGCACGCAGGAGTGGAACGACACCGACGACGTATGCCGAGTGGCTGGCTTGCGCAGCGACCAGCGCACCCGACTCCGCGAGGTGGGCATTCTCACCTTGACCGCCCTTGCCCAGGCAGGTCCGGACGATCCACGCGTCGCGTCGGCCCTGAGCGTGAGCGCCCGCACTCGCCTGTGCGGGCAAGCCCAGCTGCAACGGGACGAGAAGACCACGGGCGAGCCTGCATACCGGGTGCTGCCGGTGGCCGAGGGGCGGGGCCTGGCCCTGCTGCCCGAGCCCGATCCTGGTGACGTGTATCTCGACTTCGAGGGCGACCCCTTTGCTCCCGGTGGCCACGGCCTTGAATACCTTGCGGGCGTGTGCGATCGAGACGGGACCTTCTATAAGTGGTGGGCCCACGACGCCCCCGCTGAGGCGGTCATGGTTCAAGGGCTGCTGGATTGGCTGGTTGCCCGGTGGCGCGAGTCCCCAGGCATGCACATTTACCACTACGCGAACTACGAACAGGCGGCACTCAAACGGCTCACCGGTCGCGAAGCGGTCGCCGAGTCGCAACTGGACATGCTTCTGCGCGGCGAGCGGTTCGTCGACCTCTACTCCGTGGTGCGCCAGGGCGTGCAGATTTCGAAGGACTCCTACTCGATCAAAAAACTCGAGGCGTTCTACTGGGGCGGCATTCGCTCTGCGGGGGAGGGGGAGGTCGATAACGCGCTGTCGTCGGTCGTCGAATACGAAAAATGGGCGGCTTCCGATCGGTCGGACCACACGATCCTTGACCGAATCGCGCGCTACAACTACGAGGACGTGAAAAGCACACTGGCGCTGCACGACTGGTTAGAAGTGCTCCGCTACGAGGTCGAGACACCTCATGGGTCGCCGGTGCCGCGTCCGGGCGAGCAGCTGCTGGATGAGGCGCGAGACAGCGAGGCCATTGGGGCCGAGACTGCCCTGGCCGATCGACTCTTGCTGGCCGGCGAGCCACTTCTCGCGGGGTGCGTAGGGTGGCATCGTCGTGAAGACAAGCAGGTCTGGTGGGACTACTTCCGCACCACGTCCATGAGCGACGAAGAGCTCAAGGAGGATCGCAGCACCATCGGCGGTGTGGGTGCCCCGAGCCGGATCAGAGAAATTAAACGATCCTACGTCTGGCGCTACCCCTTCGACCCCCAAGATGGGCGGGTTGGTAAGACCATGGACGACGCCCGTCTCCACGAGAGCGTGGGCGAGGTTGTCGGCTCGGATCTGAACGAGGGATGGATCGAGATCAAACGAGGCAAGGGTAAAGACCCAGTGCTGGCGACGGCCCTGGTCAGCAAGGAGTGGGTTAACAACGTGGTGCTACGCGAGGCGTTGATGGCTCTGGGGGAGCAGGTGCTTGTCGGTGGTGGTGGTGCCGGGGAGGCTTTGCTGCGTCGCAGGGTCCCGGCGCACCTCGAGCCTGTCGGCTCCGAAGACCCCGTCGATGTGGTGCGACGGGTGGGTGTGGCTCTGGAGGGTGAAGTTCTCGCGGTGCAAGGCCCCCCCGGATCAGGCAAGACGTATGCCGGCCAACACCTCATCCGCGACCTCCTCGACGCCGGTCTTCGGGTCGGGGTCACAGCCAACTCACACAGCGTGCTGGGGCAGCTATTGCGTAAGACCGAACGACCGGGCGTGCGCAAGGTCGCCAAAGAACAGATCCCCCCCGACCCAGACCCCGATGATCTTATCGAGCTCACGGACTCTAACGAGAGGCTGCTCGAGTCGCTCGGCCCGAGCGGCGCGCGACTAGTCGGGGGAACCGCGTGGCTGTGGGCTCGCGAGGAGATGCGCGCCAGTGTTGACGTCTTGGTCATCGACGAGGCTGGTCAGTTTTCGCTAGCCAACGCGCTCGCCGTGGCTGGTGCCGCCGATTCATTAGTGCTGCTTGGGGACCCCCAGCAGTTGGCGTCCCCGTCCAACGGGATACACCCGCACGGGGCCGGGGTGTCGGCCTTAGAGCACATACTCGACGGCGCACCCGTGATGCCGACCGGCCGTGGCGTTTTCCTGGATCGCACCTGGCGGATGCACCCTGACATCACCGCGTTCGTATCGACGTTGTCCTACGACGATCGCCTCATGTCGGCGCCCGGCCGAGGACAGCAACGCCTCCTAGGGGTGCCTAGCAGCGCAGCGGGCGATGGCGCGGGTGACCTCAACACAGCGATCAATCTCAATGGGGCCGGTCTGCGCTGGGTGCCCCAAGATCATGAGGGGCACAGCAGCGACAACCCGCAGGAGGCGCAGGTCGTCGCGGATCTCGTTGACCGGCTCTTGGCGGGGCGCTGGGTCGATGCAGCAGGTGACGAACGCGATATCGAGGCCAGCGACATCTTGGTCGTCGCCCCCTACAACGCCCATGTTGCCCAGGTTGCGGCCATCGTTCCCGAAGGCGTCCAGGTGGGGACGGTCGACAAGTTTCAGGGCCGCGAAGGAGCAGTCGTGATCTACACCATGGCCTCATCGAGCGCCGCTGATGCCCCACGCGGCGTCGACTTTCTTTACGACACCCACCGCCTCAACGTGGCAATCTCTCGGGCCAAAGCGGTGGCCATCGTCGTTGGAAGTCCTGTTCTCTTGGAGGCGCCCGTGCACACTCCTGAGCAACTGCGCGCCGTCAACGCCCTCTGCCGATTCGTCGATGCGGCACAGACGTGACGCGGTCGGCCGATAGCAGCTTCGTGAGCGATGACGTTCGCTCCGCCGACCTACGCAAGATGCGCCGATTTGCCAGTGGCCTGCTGCTCCTGGCGGCGGTGATCTTCGCGCTAACCATCGGCCGCGAGGGCGCTTTGGGGTACGTCCATGCTGGGGCCGAGGCGGCCATGGTCGGCGCCATTGCCGACTGGTTTGCCGTCACCGCCATCTTCCGGCACCCGCTCGGCATACCGATCCCCCACACCGCCCTGATCCCACGGCGCAAAGACACCCTGGCCCAAGGTCTCGAGCAGTTCGTCACCGAGCACTTCTTGAGTCCCTCGACTCTTCGGGAGCGATACCTCGACGCGGACGTCATCGCACGGATGGGGACGTGGCTCAGCGACCCCGAACACAGCGAACGCGTCGTGGCCGAGGCAGCTCCGTGGGCGCAAACCGTCCTACGAGGGATTACCCGCGAAGACGCCAAGGCGCTCGTTGATGAGACGCTGATCCCACGATTGCGCGGCGAGCCGATCAGCCCCCTGGCCGGCCACCTCATCGAAGGTGTTGTCCGTGATCGCGCGCACCATTCGCTTGTCGACCTCGCCGCCCACGAGCTGCACGCCTGGGTGGCGGCGCACCCAGAAGACGTGGCGCGCATTGTCGCCTCTCGTGCGCCGTGGTGGTCCCCAACGTGGGTGGACGACCGCGTCGTAGGGCGCGTCTATGGCGAGGTGTTGGCCTGGGCCAAAGAAGTTCGCGATGACCCTGCCCACCGGGTGCGTCAAGCCCTCGACTCCTACCTGGCCTCGGCGGCGCAGGACCTGCAACACGACTCGGCAACGATGGCTAAGGCAGAAGCCTTCAAAGAGCATGTGCTGGATCACCCGCAGACGGCCGAGACGGCGGTCGAGCTGTGGGAGGGCGTTAAGAATGCGTTGCTCGCGGCTCTCGGCGACGCTCCCGGCCCGTTGCGCACGCGGCTGGCCGATGAGCTCGGATCCTTTGGTCACCGGCTGACCGTTGACGATGTGCTACGCAATCGACTCGACGCCTGGGGCGCCGACGCAGTGATGGCAGTCGTCGACCAATACGGCACCGAGGTCACCGGCGTCATTACCGCCACCATCAAACGGTGGGACGGCGACCTGGCAGCGCGGCGCATCGAGTTGCACGTCGGCCGTGACCTGCAGTTCATCCGGATCAACGGCACCGTCGTCGGAGCGCTGGTCGGATTGACGCTGCACGCCATCACCCAACTCCTGACCTAGCCAAGGCTCTTCCGGCCCGGCGGCTGCTGGACCGTCGCTGTGGATAACTTCTGCCGCCCTGGCTGCGATCGGGCCACAGTGGCGTCCATGACTTTTAAAGACCTTCCGCCGAACTGGCCTTCCCAGCCCCTGACGTCACCCGACCTAGTCCATGACGTGCTGGACCTCTGCGTCAACAACACGGACCGCGTCAAAGGCGGAGTGTCCGTGCTTGTGCTGCGCGACGATTTAACCTTGGCCCAACCGATTTTCGTTAAGGGGCCGTTGCCGAGGCTGGACCGATTCGAGACCCTCAAGTCGCTCTTTCGAGGGTGCTCCCGCGACGGCCTGGACGGAGCTTTCGTCGTGGGCATCGTGCACGAGGCTCCGGGGCTCAGCGATGACGATCGGGCGCTGCATCAGGACATGATCGACGTGTGCGCCGAGTTAGGTTTCAGATTGGTGAGCACTCATCTTCTTTGCGATAGCGCCACGGTGGTGCTCCCGGTGGCGCGTTTGGCGGCTTGAGAGATCGAGGTGTGGGTCTCGCACGTCGTCGGTTTTGAGGCCTGATGCCGGTTCGCGTCGGCTGGCTCCTTTAGTCTGAACGGCGTGAGCAGGGCACCGAGAGATCTCACCGCCCGAGCAGCGGCGGTTCCCGCCACCATCCCCTACCCGGGAGATCTGCCGGTCGTGGAGCGCAAGGATGACCTGCTCCAGGTCATCGCGGAGCACCAAGTCGTGATCGTGGCGGGGGAGACGGGATCGGGCAAGACCACCCAGATCCCAAAGATGTGCCTGGAATTAGGGCGTGGCGTCAAGGGCACCATCGGCCACACCCAACCGCGCCGTATTGCGGCGCGCGCGGTGGCCGAGCGGATCAGCGCCGAGCTTGGGGTCGAGCTGGGCACCACCGTCGGATACCAGGTCCGATTCACCGACAAATCCAGGCACGACACATTGATCAAGGTGATGACTGACGGCATCGTCCTCTCAGAGTTGCACCGCGACAAGATGCTCAGCAAGTACGACACGTTGATCATCGACGAGGCCCACGAGCGCAGCCTCAACATCGACTTCATCCTGGGCTACCTCAAGCAGCTCTTGCCCAAGCGCCCCGACCTCAAGGTCATCATCACCTCGGCCACCATCGACGTGGACCGGTTCGCCGAGCACTTCGCGGCCCCCGACGGCACCCCGGCACCGATCGTCGAAGTCTCCGGACGAACCTACCCCGTGCAGGTGGGCTATCGCCCGTTGACCCGCCCCGGCCCGCCCGCCAAAGACGGCAGCCCCACCGATATCGAGGTCGACCAGGTCGTGGGAATCTGCGATGCAGTCGAGGAGCTGTGGACCCACCCCACCGCCAACGACGGCGGCCCGCAGGACATCTTGGTGTTTTGCTCGGGGGAGCGGGAGATCCGCGATGCCTGCGAGGCCTTAGCCAAACTCGGCCTCGGAGACACCCAGATCCTCCCGCTGTATGGACGCCTCTCTGCAGCAGAGCAGCACCAAGTCTTTTCCACGCACGGCGGGCGACGCATTGTGGTCGCCACCAACGTCGCTGAGACCTCGCTGACGGTGCCCGGCATCAGGTATGTCGTGGACACTGGCACCGCCCGCATCTCGCGGTACAGCCAGCGCCTTAAAGTCCAGCGTCTGCCGATCGAGCCGATCTCCCAGGCGAGCGCCAACCAGCGCTCTGGCCGCTGCGGGCGGGTGGCTGACGGCATCGCCATCCGGCTGTATGCCGAAGACGACTTTGACGCCCGCCCCGAGTTCACTGACCCCGAGATCGTGCGCACCAACCTGGCCAGCGTCATTTTGGTGATGACCGACCTAGGGCTCGGCCGCATCGAGCGCTTCCCGTTCCTGCAACCCCCGGACTCGCGGCAGATCGCCGACGGCGTCCGTCTGCTCGAAGAGCTCCAAGCCATCAATCCCGACGCCCCCGCGGACGTCCCGCGCAAGCGACTGACGGCATACGGAAGGGCAATTGTCGCCTTGCCGGTAGACCCCCGGTTGGCGCGCATGCTTGTCGAAGCCGACCGCAACGGTGCCCTGGCCGAAGTCCTCGTCATCGCCAGCGCGCTGTCGATCCAAGACCCCCGTGAACGGCCGACCGAGAAGCAGGCTCAAGCCGACCAGCAACACGCACGGTTCAAGGACGACGACAGCGACTTCATCACTCTGTTGAACCTGTGGAACTATCTCAAGGACCAACAAAAAACACTGTCGGGCAGTGCGTTCCGGCGGATGTGCAAGCGCGAGTACTTGCACTACATGCGGGTGCGTGAGTGGCAAGACCTGCACAGCCAAGTGCGACGAGCCACCAAAACTCTGAAACTCACCCTCAACGAGTCACCTGCCACGCCCGAGCGCATCCACCAGAGTTTGGTGCCCGGACTACTGTCCCTCGTCGGTCTCTACGACCGGGACAAACGTGAATACATGGGTGCCCGCAACGCGAAGTTCCACATCCAGCCGGGCTCGACGCTACACCGCAAAAATCCGGACTGGGTGATGACCGCCGAACTAATTGAGACCACTCGGCTATGGGCCCGGGTCAACGCCCGCATTGACCCCTCGTGGATCGAAGCGGCCGCCGCTCACCTGGTGAAGCGCTCCTACGCCGAGCCGCGCTGGTCTCGCAGCCGGGCTAGCGCCATCGCCAGCGAACGCGTCACCTTGTATGGCGTGCCGCTCGTGGCGGGGCGTGCGGTGCCACTGGGCAAGATCGACCCGGTTACCGCTCGTGACCTGTTTATCAGGCATGCGCTGGTCGAGGGCGACTGGGAGACCCGGCACGAGTTCTTCCATCACAACCATCGCTTGCTGCGCGACGTCGCCGACCTTGAGGCCCGCGCCCGGCGGCGCAACATCGTCGTCGATGACGAGACTGTGGCCGCGATGTATGACGCCCGGCTGCCTGCCCATATCGTCTCCGGGGCCCACTTCGACCGGTGGTGGAAAAACGCCCAGCGCGACGACGCCGAGCAGTTGACCTTCACCGAGAACCTGTTGGTCCGCGGCGACGACGGGATCAGTGCCGGCGACTTTCCGGGGACCTGGCGCAGTGGTGACGTCGAGCTCACCCTGACCTACCAATTCGAGCCCGGCTCCGAGGCCGACGGTGTGACCGTGCACGTCCCCATCGAAGTCCTCAACCAAGTCGAGCCGCGCGGCTTCGACTGGCAAGTCCCGGGCATGCGGGAAGATCTCGTGATTGCCCTAATCAAGTCCCTGCCGAAGGACATTCGCCGCCACTTCGTGCCCGCTCCGGACCACGCCAAGCGGGCGCTGCTCGCCCTGGCCACGGTCTCGGCCACCTCGGCGGGCATCGACGAGGCCCTGGCCGAAGTGCTGACCTTGACCGGCCCGATGAAGGTGCGGCCCAGTGACTTCGAGGGAGCTCGGGTGCCACCGCATCTGCGCCCGACCTTCCGCATCGAGGAGGCCCGTGGCCGCGGCCCTCGGCAGAAGGCTCGCCTAAGCGTGCTCGGAGAAGGCAAGGATCTCGCCGCCCTGCAAGCTGAATTGGCCCCGGCTCTGCGATCGACCATGGCCCACGCGGCCTCGCGCGTCGAGCGCACCGGCCTCACCACCTGGAACTTCGGGACGCTTCCGCAGACCTTCGAGCGAGCCCTCGGCGCCCGGGTGGTGCAAGGCTTCCCGGCGTTGGTCGACGCAGGCCAAGCCGTCGACATACAGGTATTGGGCAGCCGGTCCGAGGCCGACCGAGCCACGCAGCGGGGGGTGCGCCGATTGCTGCTGATCGCCACCAACCCGCCGTGGAAGAGGGTATTGGCGCTGCTGAGCAATCAGCAGAAGCTGAGCCTGGGGCACAACCCGCACGGCTCGGTGCCCGCCCTGCTCGATGACGTCTTGGCTGCTGCCGTGGACGCGATCGTGGCCGGTTTGCCGGGTGGCTCCGTGCGCGACGAAGCCGAGTTCGACGCGGCGGTGGCCTCCGTTCGCCAGCAGGCGACCCCCAAGGTGCTGGACACCATTGAGTCCGTCGCGCCCATCCTGGACCTAGCCCGCGACACATCGTCGCGCATCGAGCGCCTCACCGCGCCGGGAGCCGCAGCGATGAAGGCGGACCTGTCGGCCCAGCTAGCGAGTCTGATCCGACCCGGCTTTGTCGCCGACACCGCCAGCTTCCGGCTACCTCGTCTGAGGGTCTATCTAGCGGCCATGATCGAGCGGATGGACAAGGGCGTCGCTGACCTGGGCAGGGACGGCGACCGGATGGAACAGATCCACGTGGTCCGCGAAGAATTCGACGCGCTGGTCAGCAAACTGCCTGCCCACCGCCGCCACGACGAGGACCTCACCGATATCCGGTGGCAGATCCAGGAGTTGCGAGTCTCTCTGTTTGCCCAGCGCCTCGGGACTCCTGGGCCGGTGTCGCCGCAACGCATCTATGCAGCGATGGACCGAGCAGAAGACGCCACTGGGGTGCTTGTGCAGGGCGTGCCCTCATAGGGTGGGCTCATGCTGAAAGTTGGATTGTCCGGTGGGATCGGGTCCGGCAAGTCGATCGTCTCGGCTCGTCTTAAAGCGCACGGTGCGGTCGTCATCGATAGCGACCTCATCGCTCGTGAGGTGGTTGCCGCCGGAACCCCGGGGCTAGCCGACGTCGCCGAGCGCTTCGGTGATGACGTACTGACGGACGACGGTGCCTTGGATCGCGCAGCCCTCGGCACCATCGTCTTCACCGATCCGTCCGCCCGCGCCGACCTCGAGGCGATCACCCACCCGCGGATCGCCGCCCGCACCCAAGAACTCTTCGGGCAGGCAGGGAACAGAGCCATCGTCGTGCACGACGTCCCCCTGCTGGTGGAGAAGTCGATGGGCGGCGGCTATCACCTCGTCGTCATCGTTGGCACCCCCGAAGAAGAGAGGCTGCGGCGGCTCGTGGACGACCGGGGGATGGACCCCGCGCACGCCCAATCCCGCATCGACAGCCAAGCGGACGACGATGCCCGGAGAGCGGTCGCCGATGTGTGGCTAGACAACACCGGCACGACCGCAGACCTCGAAGCGGCCGTCGACGCGTTATGGCGGGACCGACTGGTCCCGGCCGAACGCGAAATCAGATCACTCGACGCCAGCTCACGCGACACCAGGTCACTCGGCGACTGAGCCTCCCAGCTAGGCACCCAGCCCGAGCTGCGGTGGTGGGGCCACCGCCGGCGTCCCAAGGACGTGCTCGCTCAAGAATGCCATCACCACCTCGTACCAGATCTTGGCGTGTTGCGGCTTAAGCACCCAGTGGTTCTCGTGCGGAAAGTACAAGAACTGGTGGACCGTCGAGCCATCCTCGGCCGCTGGCAGGCCCGACTTCGCGAGCAGTTCGTACCACAGTCGCAAGCCTTCGCCAATGGGCACGCGGTAATCCTTGTCTCCGTGGATCACCAGCATCGGGGTGACAATCTGCTCGACGAAGCGGTGGGGAGAGTTGTCGAGCGACATCTGCTCGCTCATCTCCCGCTGCCAATAGAACGCAGCGTCTGTGGTGGGCCCGAAGCCATCCAGAGCCCACAGCGATGCGTGCGTCACGATGGCCTTGAAACGGTCGGTGTGACCCGCTATCCAGTTGGCCATGTACCCGCCGAAAGACCCGCCGAGGGCCGAGGTGCGGGCTTCGTCGATGTCGTCGCGAGCGGTCACCTCGTCGGTCAGAGCCATGAGGTCCGTGTACGGCGCCCCGCCCCAGGCACCCCATCCGCGTTGGATGAACTCTTGCCCGTAGCCGGTGGACAGCGCCGGGTCCGGCAACAGGACGGCATACCCCTGAGCGACCAGGACCCACGGGTTCCATCGCCACGTCCACGCGTTCCACGAACTGAGCGGGCCGCCGTGGATGAAGACCAGCAGCGGAGCAGGTCCGTTGCCCTTGTCCGGCGAAGCGAGCCACCCGCGAACCGTATGTCCATCGTCGGTCGTCGTGGACACATCGGTCATGGTCCCGGGCAACTCGGGTCGATCCATGGGTCCGCGCAGTGCAACGGCTTCACCGGTGACCAAGTCCAGGCGAACCGCCTCGGAGGGGAAGGCTGGACTGCTGCGGACGGCATACGCCACCGTGCCGTCCCCAGCGGAGGGGACCGCGAGCGCGGAGTAGGTCGCGTCCTCATGAGTGAGAGTCGCAACGTCTCCGCTTGCAATGTCGATGCGAAAGACCGGTCCTCGCCCGTTGTCGTCGGCCAGCGCGAACACGCAGGTGCCGTCGGGGTGCCAGGCAACCGGGGTGGGCCACCGGTCCCACTCGTGGGCCAGCGGTGTCCTAGTGCCGGTGTCGAGATCGATGAGCCACAGGAGCGGCCGCGCCGCAGAGTCCGGAGTGGTTTTGGTGGTCATGGTGACCACCGCGTGGGCATTGTCGGGGCTGATCAGCACCGACTCCACGTCGTGCTCGAGCTCATCGACCACCCGCGAGTGCTCGCCGGTCGCCACGTCAATGCGCAGCAGTATTGCGCGCTGCTCGCCCCTGGCCTCCAGCACCGAGGCGGCGGTCAGCACGAACGTGCCGTCGGGGCTGACCTGTGGCGAGTGCTCGACCAAACTCACGCCTGTATCGAGACTGATGGGCAGCATTTGTTCGTCACTGGTCAGCGAGAACACGTGCGGTTGGCCGGGTCCCAGGTCGTGGTCCCAGAAGCGAACTGGGAAGCTCCGGTGCAGGATGGCGTCGATTCCTGCGTCCCGACGCGAGGTCAGCAACTCGGCGTGGTCCTGCGGGGTGCGGGTGGCGGGGAGCAGCGGAGCCATCACCACACAGGCCTGCGCCGCGCTCGAGCTGGTCACGGAGCTGATGCCGCCAACGTGAGTGGCCACCACTCGCGCTTCGCCGCCGAGGGCAGGGAGTTGCCACAGGGACGCGTCGCTCTTCGCGTTTTCCTCGACCTTCTCTCCGGCCGGACGGGAGGAGATGAAGAACAGATCGTCGTTCGCGCTGAACGCCGGCGAGCTTTCGCCGCGCTCACTGCGAGTCAACCGGTGCGCTGGCGCGTGCCCGGTCGGGTCGATCTCCCATAGCGCGCTGACGTATGCGGTGTGTTCGCTGTTGCGCGTCGATACCGTCGTCACCACGCGGCTGCCGTCGGCCGAGCAGACCACGCCGTCGAGGCGCGTAGTGGCGACAAAAGTTTCGAGGTCGTGGAAGATCGTGGCATCCCCAGTGAGTGCGTCCATAGAACGGGTCTACCACTTCTTACGGCTCCGGGTCGCTTGGAATCACCCACCTGGTCGGTACGTTGTGATGTGCAAGGAGATCGATCGTCCCGAAAGGACCCCAGTGACCTCTCACTCTGAGCTTTTTCGGCTAGAAACCGACACCGCGATTCAGCCGTTGCACGCGCCCTTGCTGCACGTGTCCATCGATGGCTTCATCGACGCTGGCCAGGTCCGTGGCCAAATGACCAAACACATCCTCGACACCCTCGAACACCGAGTGGTCGCGTCCTTCGACATGGACCAGCTCATTGACTACCGCTCTCGGCGGCCAATGATGACCTTCGACACCGACCACTGGGTCGACTACGACGATCCCTCACTCGTGCTCTACCGCGTGCTCGACGCCAACGGGCAGCCATTCCTGCTGCTGCATGGGGACGAACCGGACTACCACTGGGAAGCGTTCGCCAAGGCAGTGCATCAGCTATGCCTGGCCTTCGGTGTGCGCACGGTCGTCTCGGCCCACGGCATACCGATGGCCGTGCCGCATACCCGGCCCGTCAGCATGACGAAGTTCGCAAGCGACACCGACCTGATCACCGGAAATCAGCCGATGTTCGGTCAGGTCAAGGTCCCAGCGAGCGCCGAGTCGTTGCTGCATCTGCGCCTTGGTGAAGAAGGCTTGGCGACGATGGGTTTGGCGGTGCACGTGCCGCACTACCTTGCGGAGTCGGCGTTTGGCGATGCTGCTGTGGCCGCGATGGACGCGTTTTTGAGCCTCACCAACCTAGAGATGCCGACGGCGGACATGGTCGCGGCTGCTGGTGTCAACCGGGCCGAGATCACCGAGCAGGTCGCTGCAGCACCTGAGATCGGTGAAGCAGTAGCTGAATTGGAGAAGCGCTACGACCAGTTCCTTGAGGGTCAGCGAGCACGCAACGTGCTCGCTGCCCAAGAAGCGGACCTACCGTCAGCCGACGAGATCGGTGCCGAGTTCGAAGAGTTTTTGCGCGAGAGCGCCAAGGACGATCCGGCCTAGAAGCCCAGCCTCGGGCTAACTCAACCTCACGCCCGCCTAGTCTCAGGCTGGCGGCGGGGGCGGAGAGAACGACGAGGGCGGCTGCGAGTCGCCCTCACCATCACCTCGGTGATGCGCGCTGATGTTGCCGTCTTGGATGTTGTCATTCTGATCCGATGACTGCTGGTCGGCGTCACGCTGGTCATCCGGGGTCTGCTCGGGCGTGTTGGACTGATCGAAACGACCTTGCCCGTACGGGATGGCCTGGGTCTCCTGGGACTCACGGCTCTGCCACGACGGAGGCGGCGGCGGAGCGTACGACTGCGTCCCGGATAGCTGACCGTAGCCTCCCTGCTGGCCCTGGGGCTGCCCGTAGGCGTCGCTCTGGCCCTGGGGCTGCCCGTAGGCGTCGCTCTGACCCTGCTGCCCGTACGCATCGTAAGAATAGTCCTGCTGTGGCATTGAGGCCGGGGGCGGAGGCGATGCGTAGGGAGAGGAATACCCAGGCTGCGCTCCGCCGTAGCCCGAGGACGCTACAGCGGTTTTCTTGGTGCCGTTCGAGGTGCGCAGAATCGTCGCCAGAATACCCAGGCCCAAGGCGATCACGGCAAAGACAACCCCCGTGACCAGGCTTCCGGCCCCGAGGAAGCCCGACGCTGACGTCGAGGGAGCTGACGGCCCGACATATAGGGCTGCCATAGTGCCCTCGCACGTCATGGAGTAACTGCCCGCGCTCAGCGAGTCGGGAGTGCGGGCCACTTCGAAGAACTCGCTCTGCGACACGTCCACGCTGAAGGTGTCGGTTGGCCGTTCCAAGGTGGTGCTCGTCGAGTCCTTCGTGGAGGCGCACACTGTTGAGGTGCGGTCGGCGTCGGAGCGAGCGTAGATCGAAGCACCGCTGTCAGTGATGGTCACGATCGCGCCGGCATTGAATCCCTGCATATTTGGAGTCGCCACCCGGGCCAATCCCACCACGCCGAGCGCGATGAGTAACACCGCTAGCACGCCGCTCAACAGAGCGAGAGCCCCGATGATTTTAGTGGCGGTGCCGCTCTTTTTGGGGGACTCGGCAATCTGGGCAGGTGTGCTCATGCACAAAATCTAACGCACGGGTAGCCTCGTCTTCGGCTGCTTCCGCTATCGGTGCGGCATACACACGAAGGAGAAGTCCATGGGTTGGTTTGGCAAAGACGATGTTCCACAGACATCACCGCAAGAGACCGAGCCCGACGAAGGCTCGTTCACGTCTCGGATGTCCATCGCCGTAGTCCGCCGGGTCGTGGATAGCGGAATCGACGGGATTGGCCCCCTCGACTCTGCCCAGGACATAGTCGAGCAGGCTCTGCGCAAGAACCCTGACCCGAAGCAGGCCCTTGATGCGATCGTGAGGAGCCACCTCAAATTGGCGGCCAGTGGTGGTTTTGTCACCGGGGTCGGCGGACTGATCACCATGCCAGTGGCCTTGCCGGGCAACGTGGTTGGCTTCTACCTTCTCGCTGCTCGGATGGCCGGGGCCACGGCACACCTTCGCGGTTACGACATCGACGCACCCGCGACCCGAACTGCTCTGATGCTGACCCTGCTCGGCGCTGATGCCGACGACGTGCTGCGCAAAGTGGGCATCGTGGGCGGGGGCACGATGAGCAATGTTGCCTTGAGCCGAGTTCCTCAGGCAGCGGCAATGGTCCTGAACAAAGGCATCGGCTTCCGCGTCGCGACTCGCCTCGGCACTCGAGTGGTGGGACGCCTGGGGCGCGCGGTGCCGTTGGCTGGCGGGGTCATCGGTGCCGGTCTTGACACGTACCTCATGAGGAGGTTGGCGGCGCAGGTCAAAGAGGAGTTTCCCCAGCGCTAACCCGTCCGGGCGGAGTTGTCCACACCTTTGGTGGTCCACAGGCGGAAAACCAAAATTCCACCATTCGGACAAACCTGACTGAATGACTCCATTAGCGGAACCGCAGACCAGTACCATCCACGGGCTTGCTCACAGCATCGTCGTGCTGCCGTATCAGTTGGGTTACCGGCCCACCGCATCCCTGGTGCTGTTGTGCATGGGAACGGTCACCCCGGTGGGCGCGAGTTCGGGGCGGGTGCGGGGCTCCGTCACGCTGGTGGCCCGGGTTGATTTACCGACGTCGGGAGCCCCCGAAAGTGTGGTGGCCGGAATTGAACCGGCCTTGAGCCGCACTGACGTGACGTCTGTGGTGGCCTTGGCCTTTGAAGATGGGCCCGATGAGGTCACGAACGCGGCATCGACGCTGCGCTGGGTAGCTGATGCAGCCGGGACTCATGACGTGAGCGTCGTTGCGAGCGCACGGGTGCGCGGCCAGCGCTTCGCTGCGGTAGATGAAGGTGGTCGTACTGGGACCTGGGAGGACCTGCCTGCTGATGGTGACGTGCCGGCCATCGCGGACTACGTGCTCGCAGGAAGAGCTCCGGCACCCGACCGGGCCGCTGTCGAGTCGGTGCTGCGCCCGAGAGACGCGGCATATGCGTCGGCAGTTCGTAGCCGTATGGGCGGTTATGCGCGCGTCCGCGCTCGCGAAGCCGCACGCACCATTTCGACCGTCATCAGCCAGCCAGATGGTCGAGCCCTGGATTTGGAGCCAGAAGAGGTTGCCTGTGTGGCCCTGGCCCTTCACGAGACCACGGTCCGAGACGCCGTGCTCTCACGGTTATCGCCGCCGCTGGCGCAGCCGGGAGCGCCGTTCAACGTCGCCGAACGGCAGGTCGCCCACGAGCTTGATGTCTGTGACCGCGTGGACGGGCCAGCTTGCTTCCGACTGGCGGCTCTAGCTGCCTACGTGCCACGGCCCCAGGCCGCACCTGTGCTGACCCTCGTGGGCTACTTGGCCTGGCAGGCGGGAGAGGGGGCGCTCGCCAACATGGCCATCGCGGCCGCGCTCGACGTCGACCCTCAATACTCGTTGGCACGCTTGGTCGACGTCGCTCTGTCCTCGGCGTTGCGCCCACCCCCGCCGGTGTAACCTCGGCACGACTAACCGCAGGCGTTCAGAGAGAGGGATCAATGACGATCGTTGTTGGATACGTGCCCACCCGTGAGGGGCGCGCAGCCTTGGATCGAGCTGGCCAAGAAGCGCAGTTGCGTCGTTCGGCGCTGGTGGTGGTCAAGTCAGCCAGCGCCGGGCGCGAAATCGATGCCGACCAGGCTCACCAGTTCGACGCTCAGTTGGCCTCGATTGCACAGGAGTTGCACAGGGAAGGCATCAAGCATGAAGTCCGGACGCTTGAGGGGCGCGCCGACCCGAGCGACAACCTCATCGCGGTTGCGGAGGAGACGGGCGCGAGTTTCATTGTGATCGGCCTGCGTCGGCGTTCCAAGGTGGGCAAGTTGTTTTTGGGCTCGCATGCCCAACGAATTCTGCTCGACGCCGCCTGTCCGGTCCTCGCAGTCAAGGCCGCCGACTAGCGCATTTTCAAGCATGTGGGCACGAGCACCAGGGTGAAGGGTTTTATAATGGTGGTATCCCGGCGGGTCATAGCAATCGATTGGCCCACCCGACAACCTCCCATCCTGCGAAGTTCGGCCGTGCCCGTGTGTTGTTTTCACTGCGCCGAACGTGATCCCCCGCGCCAGTCTTGTGGCGCAGAAAGTCGTTGGTGCACCTCGTGACATCCGCAACCACCAAAGCCTCCGGCACGGCCAGCAAGGAGCTCCCCAAGGAGTTTGCTGCCCAAGAGCTGCGCGATCTGCTTGCGCAGGGCCAAGATCAAGGCTTTCTGATGTTGGCTCAGGTGCGAGAGGCCCTCGAGACCTCCGGATTGCCAAAGAAGGGTCAGACCACGGTGCTGAGAACCTTCAGCGACCAGGCCATCGAGGTGCGTGAAGATGCCACCAGCGAATTGCCAGCGGCTAAGAAAACCCCCGCGAAGCGCGCCACGGCAGCCAAGACTGCTCCCCGTAAGCGCGCGGCCAAAACTACTGCCGCCACGACAGCTGCCGATTCAGACGGCGCGGAGAACGCCGCGCAGGAGAAGGCGACGGGGAGCGACGCTACGGCGGACAAGGCCCCCGCCAAGCGCGCTCCGGCCAAGCGGGCCGCAGCAAAGAAGACCACCGCCACAAAGGGTGCGCCGAGCGCGACCGAAGCCGCAGGGAAGTCGGACGGTGCCACTTCGGAGGGCACCACCCGCGCAGCTGCGAAGGCCGCTGCGGGAACCGCGCTGGCTAAGCCCGCACGCAAGCGCGCAGCAAAGAAGACGGCAGCCTCCAAGGAGTCACTGCCGACCGAGACCACGGCCGAAGACAGCGATCCGGACGATGAGGACGAGGACACTGGGACCGGCGATGTCGTCGAAGACGGCAAAAGCGTGGGAGCCAAGACCCCGGCTCAGTCCACGTCCAAGACCGTCCGTGAAGACAACAGCTTCGTCGTGTCCACTGGTGACGACGACGACGCTCCGGCCCAGCAGGTTGTCACCGCAGGTGCCACCGCCGACCCCGTTAAGGATTACCTGAAGCAGATCGGCAAGGTTGCCTTGCTGAACGCCGAGCAGGAAGTCGAGCTGGCCAAGAGGATCGAGGCAGGTCTCTTCGGTGAGGAACGACTCAACTCCGGCGACAAGTTGGACGCGAAGCTCAAGCGTGAACTCTGGTGGATCTCAGCCGACGGCAAGAACGCGAAGAACCACCTTCTCGAGGCCAACCTGAGGCTCGTGGTCAGCCTGGCCAAGCGTTATACCGGGCGAGGCATGCTCTTCTTGGACCTCATCCAGGAAGGTAACCTCGGCTTGATTCGGGCCGTGGAGAAATTCGATTACACGAAGGGCTATAAGTTCTCGACGTACGCCACATGGTGGATCCGTCAGGCCATCACCCGAGCGATGGCCGACCAGGCTCGCACCATCCGCATCCCCGTGCACATGGTCGAGGTCATCAATAAGTTGGCTCGCGTGCAGCGTCAAATGCTTCAGGACTTGGGACGCGAGCCCACCCCTGAAGAGTTGGCTGCCGAGTTGGACATGACCCCCGAGAAGGTAGTCGAGGTCCAGAAGTACGGTCGAGAGCCGATTTCCCTGCACACCCCGCTCGGTGAAGACGGCGACAGCGAATTCGGTGACCTGATCGAGGACTCCGAGGCGGTCGTGCCTGCGGACGCAGTGTCATTCACGTTGCTGCAGGAGCAGTTGCACTCCGTGCTCGACACGCTCTCGGAGCGTGAAGCGGGTGTGGTGTCGATGCGATTCGGTTTGTCCGATGGCCAACCCAAGACTCTGGACGAGATCGGCAAGGTCTATGGGGTCACGCGTGAGCGGATTCGTCAGATCGAGTCCAAGACGATGTCGAAGTTGCGCCACCCGTCCCGCTCGCAGGTTTTGCGCGACTACCTCGACTAATCCCGTCCCGTGCGGCGGCGCGTCCACTGCGCCAACCCCAGAGCGCCGCTGCGCGGGACCAAAGCAGCCTTTGTTCGCACCGACCACGGGGCACGCGTGCGCACCGTCTCCACGACGGTGAGCACGTCAGCGGTCACTTGACCTTCGTCGATATTTAGCCCCCGAGGGTCGGCATACCGCGTGTCCTGCAGGCGTGTGGTCACTCGGCCAAGAGCTTGTGCTGCGGTGGAGTCCAAGGATGTGCGCTCGGTGTAGTGGGCGTTCATGGCCGCGGGGCTCTTCTGGCCGGGGTCGTCTACCCCTAGATCGGTCAAGGACCTCGTCAACACCAACCATTGGCTTTCGACGTACTCGGTTGTGGTCTGTGCCTGGCGCGACTCTCGTCCTCGATACCACCGTCCAGCCAGCGGTAGCGCACAGAGCGCGACGCCCAGAATCAGCAAACCCACCCACACCCATCGCCATTTCACGATCCAATTGGTGACTGATTGCCACCAGGAGCTGTCTGCCGTATTGGGGCCAGGTGGTTCTACGGTCGGGGTGGCTTGCTCGGTAGGCAGATCCGGAACCTCTTGCGGGTTCGTCGGCGCTGTCTCTGGCTGCGTGAGCGTGGGTGGAACGCCAGCGCGCACCCCGGGGGTGGGCTCAAAACGCGTCCACCCCAGGCCGTCGATATAGAGCTCGGGCCATGTGTGGGCGTCCTTCGCTCTTACTTTGCGGCTCCCGTCGCGTTGGACCTCGCCAGGTAAAAATCCCACCGCCATGCGCGCCGGAATACCTTCGAAGCGCGCGAGCATCACCATCGCGGTAGAAAACTGCACGCAGTAGCCCTGTCGGGAGGCGAGGAACTGCGTGATGGCATCGGGGGAAAAGTCGTCGTCACGTGGTGCAAGGGCCAAAGAGTAGGTGTAGTCCGAGCTACGGAAATGTTCCTGGGTCAGTCGGCCGATCTCGAGGGGGTCGCTCTCCCCGTCGAGGATCTGCTCAGCAAGGGAGGCTATTGCGTCAACGCTTTCCTCGGGCACCTCCAACAGCTCAGGCGTTTGGGAGCCGATCGCCTCCGCGCTCGGACCCGGTGGCTCGATGGGGCCGTCGGGGGCAATGTCGACATACAGCGCGACGTAGTCGTCCACCGGCGCATTGACCAAGACCGCGTTGACGTCTTCGTTGTATTCGAACGACGGCCCGTCTATCGATAAGGAGGTGGTCGTAGCGGGGATAGCCAAGTGCGGAGCCCGCAGGTTGTTGACCGTCACCGAGACCTCCTCGGAAGAGCCGACAACGGCCGGCGAGATGCCTTGTGCAGCGGGCAGGTCAGGACCCGTGATCGGCGCGCCACCACGCTCGGGTGCTACCCAGGTTTGACCGTCGAACTCCTCGGTAGCAGTGACCCTAAGGGGCTGCAGCAGGCGAGCAGTCGAGGTGTACTCCAGGACCGGGGACTCCGACTGGTTTGCCAGGTCGGCACCCGGATCCATCGTCTCGGTGAAACTGACTTGGCCGGCACCGAGGTTGCGGCCGTTCGCTTCCGGGTTTCGTCCCAGCCCGTCGGCGAAGAAGGTCGGCGGGAGGTGGGGCAGGAGCGCGGCGGCAGCCAAGGCGGCACATAGGCCCAGCACCCCCAGGGTTTGTGCCAGCGCCCGGTAGGCCCCGCCGAAGCGAGGTCGTGCACCAAATCCCTGGTTGTCCGCGGACGGCCAACGAGCCAGTAGTCGGTCCGACTGCTGGGCCATCATCATCATCCACAGGGCCGCTGTGACCAGGAAGAACCACGGCGCCATGGCGCTGCCGTTGTTCGACACGGAGACGAAAAAGGCTGCCACCAGGGGGAGCCCCGCGATAGCCGGGGCTGCACAGGTCAACGCCAAAGCGTCCACCGAAACTGCCGTCAGCACCAACACTGCCACGACGAGGAACGCGACTCCGGTGGTCGTGGGTGCCGGAGCGGCAAATTCGCGGAGGACTTCCCCGGCCTCCGCGAGCAGCTCCACCGCCAGCGACGCGCTATCGGCGGTGGGAAAGATGAGCCACAGCGTCCCCTGCAGATACATTCCGCACAGCGTGAGCGCGCCTACCACCACTTGGCTCGCAACGATCAGCGATGGCAGCACGCGCAGGCTGCGCAGTGCGGCCCCGGTGATGACGACCAGCGCCACCGCACCGACTGCATTGAATAACCACGACTGGTCTTGCAACAGGGTGGTCAGTGGCCAACCGACCGACATGGTCGCCAACGCCGCCACAAGGGTCTCTGGCCATAGGCCCCGCTGCATGTTCATGAGCGCACCGCCAGCGCAGACCTGTGTTGCACCTGCGCCCACGCCGACTCGATGCTCGTGCGAGAGGTGCACACCGTGGTGGTCCAGCCCGCCTCGCCCAGGACCCGCGACTGCGGCGGTGGTGGCGGCAGGTCGTCGGCTGGTGCGGTGGGTTCTGGATCGCCACCGAAGGCCGCCCGGTCCAGAACGAAGGCGACTGCAGTGGACCCGTGCTCGCGGATCGTGGCCAAATGCCTGATGTCTTCGGCGTCATGAGCAACGATGGCAGCCACGGCCAGCACCCCGCCCGAGGTAAACGAATGGGCCGCACTGGCCACCGCCTCGAGCCCCACGTCATCCGCGCGCTCGGCCCGCGCGAGGGTGTCCAAAAGGGTGTCGAGGTCCATCGGGTGTGCCGCTGCACCGTTGCTGATCGTGTGGGTGCTCAGAAGATGGACCACGTAGCCATCCATCAGCAGGGTGCGGCCCACCGACGCGAGGACGGAGATGGCGTACTCGAACGTCGCGCTGGCGGCCGGGGCGCGGCCGTGCGCTCCACTGCGGGAGTCCAGCAGCAGCACGGCGCGGCGCCGGGCCGGACGGTCCTCCTGTCGCACCATCAACTCGCCTCGATGAGCCGTGGCCGGCCAGTGGACTCGTCGCAATTCGTCGCCCTCCCGGTAGTGACGAATGCTGACGTCGTCCTCACCGTGCAGCGCAATCATCTGCGGTCGCTCGCCCTCGCTACCGCGACCCTGCGGTACGGATCGCTGACGGCTCAACTCGTAAACGCGGGGCAGCACAACGACTTCGGTGGTGCTGGACAGCCGGACGGCGACATACGTCAGACCGAATGGATCCCGCTGACGCAGACTGAGCGGTCCCAGCCGGTAGGCCCCTCGATGTGAGCTGCGCACCTGATACTTCAGGGTCCGTGTCTCACCTTGGTCGAGGGAGCGCAACACAAAACGCGGGCGGTCCCCAAGATGAACGTCGACCTGCTCTTGGGCCAGATACAACGGGGTGCGCCGCGTCCCCACATTCTGGAAAGTGGACTGCACGAGCCCCGGCTCGTCGGGGTTCAACCTGACCGGAGTGATATCCCGTGACACGGCCAGCTTTGGAGGGCGGCGTCGTGCGATCACCAGCGCCAGAATCGGGAGCGCCGCAAGCAGGATGCCCACTCTGGTGACGTCGGGGTATCCCGAAAAGATCCCGGCCAGGACGGCGAACAGACCGACCACGAAGAACGACATGCCACGTGGAGTCAGCACGTGCAACGGGCTCATCGCTGGTTGCGGTTCACGCAGTGGTGACCGGTGTCGTCGACAACACTTCGGCAACGATGTCCGCTGCGGATCGGCGCGCCAGTTGCGCCTCGCCGCTCACCAGCACACGGTGCGTGAGGATGGCCGGCCCCAGGACTTGGACATCTTCGGGCAGGACATGGTCCCGGCCCGACAGTGCGGCGTGGGCTTTGGCGGCTCGGAGCAGCTGCAAGGCGGCGCGCGGGGACGCACCCAAGCGCAGTTGTGGGTGCCGACGCGTTGCACCGACAAGGTCCACGACGTAACTACGCAAGGCACGCGAGGTATGCAGGTGGCGCACTGCCGTGATGACCCCGCCAACCGTTGCGGCGTCGGTGACCGGACTGACGCTGGCCAGCGGGTCGACCTCGCCGTGCGACGACAACATGTCCAACTCGGCCGAGGCTGATGGATAGCCCAGCGAAATACGAGCCATGAAACGGTCGCGTTGCGCCTCGGGAAGGGGATATGTGCCTTCCATCTCGATGGGGTTCTGGGTCGCCATCACCATAAAGGGAGAGGGCAGGGCGTGGCTTTCCCCGTCGACGGTGACCTGGCGTTCCTCCATACACTCCAGGAGGGCCGACTGAGTTTTGGGGGAGGCCCGGTTGATCTCATCACCGACGACAAGGTTGGCGAATATAGCGCCGGGCCGGAACTCGAACGATCGAGTGTTTTGGTTGAACACGCTGACGCCGGTGATGTCGCTGGGAAGCAGGTCCGGGGTGAACTGAACGCGACTCACGTCGCAGTCGATGGCTCGCGCCAACGACTTGGCGAGCATGGTCTTTCCCACTCCAGGAACATCTTCGAGTAGCAGGTGCCCTTCGGCAAGAAGGACAATCACTGCGGTGCGGATGGCGCTTTCTTTGCCTTCGATGACGGTTGCGACCGACTTCTGGATGTTTCTGGCGACTGACTGCACGGTTTCGAGATCGGCGTGCGTTCGCTGCCCGGCTATCGCCACGTTCGTACTCATCTGTTGAGTTTGCCCTATCTCACTGTGAGATCCCAACGTCCCCTGTCGCTCTAAAAGCGAAATTATCCCCCACCCCACTTCTATGACGATGACCTGCGAGAACATCTCCAAATACAAGAGGAATAGGCTTGTATTGAGATCAAAGTGGGGAGAAGTGGGGTACGGTGGGGCACCACAGTGATTCGCGTGGGCAGCCGACGAAAGGGGAGTGTCGATGTTTCTCGGTACACACACCCCCCGTCTGGATGACAAGGGTCGGATCTTCCTTCCCGCCAAGTTCCGTGATCGCCTTTCGACGGGGCTGGTGATGACTCGCGGGCAAGAACGCTGCCTCTACGTCTTCGCGATGGGGGAGTTCGAGCGCATCGCTACATCGATGCAGTCCACCCCCACCACGAATCGCGCCGTTCGCGATTACCAACGTGTCTTTCTCTCCGGTGCCTCGGACGAGATCCCGGACAAACAAGGTCGCGTGACGATTCCCTCGACGCTTCGCGACTACGCAGGGTTGAGTCACGACTGCACGGTCATCGGTGCCGGGTCGCGACTGGAGATCTGGGACTCAGCGTCCTGGACGGCATACCTGGAACAGACCGAGCAGGCCTTTGCCGATCAATCGCAGGAGGTCGTTCCCGGAGTTCTCTAAATCGACGCCGCCAGCTCGTCGTGACCGGTGGCCTCTCTCCGATGGTTGTTCGTCCCGATGCCACTTCCCCGGCATCGGGCCTCACACCTCCGGCGGGAGACCAACAGCCAGGACGCCAGCACCGAATTCAACACGACCAGCGACCCGCACCCCTCGAAGACGGAGCGACATGACGCACGACCGACCAGCACAGGACCGGCATACCCCGGTCCTGCTGGAGCGTGTCGTCGACGTCCTCGAACCTGCACTCCAGGAGTCGGGAGCGATCATGGTCGACGCCACCCTCGGCATGGGTGGGCACGCCGAGCGTGTCCTCGAGCGTTGTCCGGCAGCGCGAGTTGTCGGCATTGATCGCGACCCGCAGGCGTTGGAGTTGGCTGGCGCTCGGTTGGCGCGTTTCGGCGAGCGATTCACCGGGGTGCATGCGGTGTATGACGAGGTGCCCGAAGCCTTGGAAGGCCTTAATCTAGCCAGCGCGCAAGCGGTGCTCTTCGACCTTGGAGTGTCGTCCTTGCAGTTGGACGACCTCGACCGAGGCTTCGCCTACCGCGCCGACGCGCCCTTGGACATGAGGATGAACCAGGAAGAAGGGCTGACCGCCGCCGAGGTGCTCAACACCTACGACCAGCCTGCTCTCGAACGCATCCTGCGCGACTACGGCGAGGAACGCTTCGCCCGCAAGATCTCGCGCACCATCGTCAAGCGTCGAGAGAGCGAACCCTTCGCACGATCGGCCGCGCTGGTCACGCTGCTGACGCAGGCGATCCCTGCGGCCTCGCAACGCTCCGGGGGGCATCCGGCTAAGCGCACGTTTCAAGCCTTGCGGATCGAGGTCAATCGCGAGCTTTCGACCTGGGACCGGGCGCTGGAGCGCACGCTCGAGGCGTTGCCGGTGGATGGTCGCGTCGCTGTCTTGGCCTACCACTCGCTTGAGGACCGCATCGCCAAACAGGCGCTGGTCAAGGCCTCGAGCAGTTCAGCACCCCCAGGCTTCCCAGTCGAGCTCCCCGAGCAACGACCGTGGATGCAGCTCTTGACCCGAGGAGCCGAGAAGGCTACCCCCGCCGAGATTGAGTCCAACCCGCGCGCAACCTCTGTTCGACTGCGCGCAGCGATGCGTATCCGCCTCACCACCACCACCGGAGAAAAGGCACGTCGATGAGTCAAATGACCGCCACCGCCCCGCGTTACATCCCCAACCCTCGTCGAGCTCGTGCAGTCGGTGCGCCGCAGCGGACGCCGCTGCGCGTGGTGCAAGCCGTGCCCATGCCGGTGCGCCACCTGTGGTTCGCGCTTGGCCTGGGTGCCTTGATCCTGTCCGGGTTGATGCTCATGCTGATGCTGAACATTGCTCGCGCTGAGGGCTCATTCACCCTGAGCGACCTTCGAGCCGACCAGGCGGTGCTTGAAGCCGAACAGGTGGCACTCGCCAGCGAGGTGGCTGAACTGTCGTCTCCTGCGATTCTGTCGCAGAAGGCCGAGAAGCTCGGCATGGTGGCGTCTCCTTCCACCGCGACGTTGCGCCTGTCCGACAACCAGGTTCTCGGCGTGGCGGCCCTGGTCGAGGGAGGCAAGACCTTTACCGTTGACCTGCCCGGGGCCATCAGCGCCGATGGGAGCCAACCAGCGGGAGAATGATGGCGGCGCGTACACGGGGCTCATCCACGCTGATCACGCACGGGCGTGGGGTGGCCCATCCGCAGCGACGGGCGTGGGCGCTGCTGTTGGGCACCTTGATGGTGTTCAGTCTTTTCGCTGCACAGTTGGTTCGGTTGCAGGGTCTCGACGCCGCCTCGGTATCGGCAGCGGCGGTGGACGATCGACTCAACGAGGTCACTATCGCTGCGCCGCGCGGTTCCATCACCGACGTGTCCGGGCAGCCGATCGCCTTCGATGTGGAACGCAAGGACGTCACCGGGGACCCCGTCAACGTCAAGTTGTTCCGCAAGGACAAGGTGGACACGCCCGAGGAAGACAAGGGCATCTCGGGTGCTGCAGCCGAGATCGCGAGGATCACGGGCGAGGACGCCAAGGATCTCGAGGATGCCCTGAACAAGGCACCGGGGCGTTTTACCTATATCGTCAAAGACGTCTCCCCGTCGGTCTGGCACGAGATCGACGCCCTCGGCATACCTGGCGTGGGCGCCGACACCGAGCAGAAACGTCAGTACCCTCTGGGCCCGGCCAGCGCACCACTGCTGGGTTGGGTCGGTGCCGGTGATCAGCCTGCGGGGGGGATCGAGCGCGTCCGCGACGAGCAGTTGAGCGGTGCCCCCGGCAAACGCACCTTCGAGCGCGGCGGCAAGGGCGAGGTCATCACCACGGGCACATCGGTCGACACGCCGGCTCGGCCCGGCGAGGACGTCCAGCTCTCCATCGATTCAGACGTCCAGTGGTATGCCTATGACGCCGTCGAGCGCCGGGTCAAAGAGTCCGGTGCGTTGTCGGGCTACGCCCTCGTCCTGGAAGCTGCAACCGGGCGCGTCGTGGCGGCAGCAAGCTATCCGAGCTTTGACCCTGGCAATCCCACCCAAGAAGCCGACTCCATGCGTAATCTCCTCGTGGAAGACGTCTACGAGCCTGGATCGACCAGCAAGCTCATCACCGCCGCAGCAGCCCTGGAAGAGGGGCTGGTGACAGCTTCGACTCCAGTGGTGGTGCCGACAGGTCTGCCACGGGCCGGGCGCGTGTTCACGGACGCCCAACCACACCCCGTCGAGTACTTCACCTTCGCTGGAGTCCTCGCGAAGTCGAGCAATATGGGCACGATCCTTTATGGCGAGAAGATCGACGAGGACGTGCTCCACGACTACTTCACGAAGTTTGGCTACGGGAAGGTCTCCGGTCTGGGCTTGCCTGGAGAATCGACCGGCGTGCTCCCGGCGGTCAAAGACTGGGCTGGCTCCACGAGGTTCACGATGATGTTTGGGCAGGGGATGTCGAGCACTGCGCTGCAGCAGGTCGGGGTGTTCCAGACGATCGCGAACGGCGGAGTGCACTTGCCTCCATCGTTAGTGATCGGGACGACCGACGAGGACGGTCGCTACACCCGGACGACTCCGGCGCAAGGGGACACGGTGGTGACTCCGGAGACGGCGAAGACCCTCACGAGCATCCTGGAAGAAGTTGCTTCCCCGGATGGAACGGCACCAATGGCGGCGGTGCAGGGGTATCGCGTAGCGGGCAAGACCAGCACCGCGTCGCGATACGACAACGAGAAAGGGAAATACAGCAAGACCACAGCGTCGTTCGTGGGCTTCGCGCCAGCCGACGACCCGGAATATGTCGTCGCGGTGACGGTGCAGCGCCCCACCGACATCAGCATCTACGGTGGGACTATCTCGGGCCCGGTCTTTGCCGACATCATGCGTTACGTCCTGCAGAAGTACGACGTTCCTCCGAGCAAGGACGAGCGTGAGCCGATGGAACTCGAGTACGATCCAGACGCTCAAGCGCCGGATGAAGACCCGGGTGTCACGCTGGAGGATGTTGCGATCAAAGACGAAAGGTCAGGTGGGTGATACCCCTGTCGCTGGACGAGATCGCCCGGACAACGGGCGGCCGTGTCTCTCCCCCTTACGCTGCCTCGATTCTGGTCGACGCAGCGGTCGTGACCGACTCTCGAGAGTGCGTAACGGGCGGCCTCTACGTTGCCCGTCTGGGTGAACATGCCGACGGGCACGACTTCGTCGGAGGTGCAGCGGCAAGAGGCGCCGTAGGAGCCTTGACCGCCCGCGAAATGCCGGACCTGCCGTGCGTAGTCGTTCGCGATGTAGGCGACGCGTTTGCGGCGCTGGGTCGGGAAGTTGTCGACCGTTGCCGCGCCGAGAACGGCCTCAACATCGTCGGGATCACCGGGAGTTCGGGGAAAACGTCGACCAAAGATGTGATGGCCCAGGTCGTCGCCCGCTTGGGCAAAACCCTGGCCCCGCACGCCTCATACAACTCTGAAGTGGGAGTGCCCTTAACCGTATGCCGACTGCAAGCGGACACCGAGTATCTCGTTGCTGAAATGGGAGCCTCGGGGGTCGGTCACATCGAATACCTCACCAAGATCGCCCCACCTGATGTGGGAGTCGTGCTCAACATCGGCTCCGCTCACTTGGGTGAATTTGGCTCCCGTCAGGCGATCGCCGACACCAAAGCCGCCCTTATTCGGGCTTTGAGGCCCGGCGGGCTGGCGGTGCTGAACGCGGACGACCCGATGGTGGTCGCCATGGCCTCCCAAAGCGCAGCACCCGTCCTTTTGGTGGGGCGGGGAAAAGGTGCCCAGGTCCGCGCGGACAACGTCGTCCTTAACGTACGCGGCCAAGCCTCGTTCACCTTGACGCTGCCCGGATGTGAGGGTGAGCAAGTCAACCTCTCACTGCATGGGGAGCACCACGTCGGCAACGCACTATCGGTCGCGGCGGTCGCGCACTTCTGGGGTATGGAGCCCGCTGCTATCTCGCACGCCTTAGGCGCGGCCGTGGCGCAATCGCGCTGGCGGATGGAAGTCACCGAGCGCGTCGACGGCATCACCATCGTCAACGACGCTTACAACGCAAATCCGGAATCGATGCGGGCGGCCTTGCAGGCGCTCGTCGCTATGAGGTCCAGCGGACGTGTCATTGCCGTGGTCGGCGAGATGCGCGAGCTCGGCCAGGACAGCGAGACCGAGCACGAGCGGGTCGGTGCCTATGCGGCAGAGCTCGGCGTCGACAACGTCGTGGCGATCGGTCCGATGGCGGCTCCTGCGGCCCGAGCCTTTAAAACCGTGCGGTTGGACGGTGGCCTCCAAATCGATTCCGTGGAGGACGCACGCACCATTCTGGAAGACCTGTTGGTACACGGCGATGTCGTGATCCTCAAATCCAGTCGTGACTCCGGTCTTCGACACCTCGGCGACGCGCTGGCGACCGGTGGTGAGCATCCGTGATCAGCGTCCTGCTCGCGGGCAGCATCTCGATGGTCGTGGCGTTGGTCGGCACCCCGCTATTCATTAAGTTCTTGGTCCGTCGAGGGTATGGGCAGTTCATCCGAGACGACGGCCCAACGTCTCACCACACCAAACGAGGCACCCCCACCATGGGTGGGGCAGTCATCATTGCGGCCACCCTGGTGGGGTATTTCGTCGCCCACCTCACCATCGGCCTGCTCGGCATGCTGAACGTCGTCGAGCTCAGCGGGGTGCGCTTCACCATCAGCGGCCTGTTGGTCTTGTTCTTGATGGCGGGGTTGGGGCTCGTCGGTTTTTTTGACGACTACATCAAGATCTCCAAGCAGCGCAGTCTGGGGCTGCGGTCCTGGGAGAAGTTACTGGGCCAAACCCTCGTTGCGGTGATCTTCGCCGTCTTGGCGCTGCAGTTCCCTGCCGGGGACTTCCGCCGCCCGGCCAGCACGGCTGTGTCGTTTGTGCGCGATACGTCCTTTGACTTCGCCGTCTTCGGGACGGTCGGCGGGCTCATCCTGTTTGTGCTGTGGGCCAACATTATGATTGCCGGTGCCTCCAATGGGGTGAACCTCACCGACGGGCTCGACGGTCTGGCGACCGGTGCCTCGGTGATGGTGTTCGGCTCCTACCTACTGATCGGTATTTGGCAGTACAACCAGAACTGTCAGATCAGCCCCGGCCCCAACTGCTACGACGTCCGCGACGCTCTGGACGTCGCAGTAGTGGCTTCTTGTATCGCCGGTTCGTGCTTCGGCTTCCTGTGGTGGAACGCCTCACCCGCCAAAATCTTCATGGGGGACACGGGGTCGCTGGCTCTGGGTGGAGCCCTGGCCGGGTTGGCGATCGTGACCCACACCCAGTTGCTTATGGCTATTCTCGGCGGGTTGTTCGTGATCATCACGTTGTCGGTGATCATCCAGGTCGGATCGTTCAAGATGACCGGGAAGCGCGTGTTTCGAATGGCCCCGCTTCAACACCACTTCGAGCTGCTGGGGTGGGCCGAAGTGACCATCGTGATCCGGTTTTGGATCATCGCCGGGCTGTGTGTGGCTTTAGGTTTGGGCTTGTTCTACGCCGAATGGGTTGCTCGTCTGTGAGTAGTGGTCATGGCCTCTGAGACGCAGTTGGACGCACTAAACCATCGTGACGCCGCGTGGCAAGGGTTGCGCGTCGTCGTGACCGGGTTGGGCGTGAGCGGTTTCGCAGCTGCCGATGCGCTGTTGGAGCGCGGCGCCCGCGTGACGGTCTTAGACGGCGGCTCGGCGGCGCCGATCCAGGCCGAACGCGCAAAAGTCCTGGACATCTTGGGCGCGGAGATTCGCATCGGCACTGAGCACGTCACCACCTGGCCGCAAGACATCGGCGAGGTCGACGTGGTCGTGACGTCACCCGGATGGCGGCCGACTCAGCCGCTATTGGCGCACGCCGGGAGCCTCGGCATACCCGTGTGGGGCGAGGTCGAGTTGGCGTGGCGTTTGCGGACCCGCCACGGCGCGGCTCCGTGGTTGTGCGTGACCGGCACCAACGGCAAGACCACGACCGTTCGCCTGCTGGAGTCGATGTTGACGGCCGCCGGAGTGCGTGCCCTCGCTGTGGGCAACGTCGGCACCCCGGTGCTGGAAGCGGTGCTCCACCCGGAGCCCTTCGACGTGCTCGCGGTCGAACTCTCCAGTTTCCAACTCCACTACGCAAGCAGCCTCTCGCCGCTGGCCTCGTGCGTGCTCAATGTCGCGCCCGATCACGTGGACTGGCACGGCTCCGAGCAGGCGTATGCCGAAGCGAAGGCGCGCATCTACGAGCGCACTCAGGTCGCATGCGTCTACAACGCTCAAGACAAAGCCACCGAGACGATGGTCGAAGAGGCTGAGGTCATCGAGGGGGCGCGCGCCATCGGCTTCACGCTAGGCATCCCGGACCGCTCGATGCTCGGCCTCGTCGAGGAGGTCTTGGCCGACCGGGCCTTCGTGGCGCAGCGCGCCGACTCCGCAGCAGAGTTATGCACGTTGACCGACATTGACGCCACCGGGGTCCCTGCCCCCCACATGGTGGCTAACGTGTTGGCGGCGGCCGCCCTCGCTCGAGCGGCGGGAGTGCCACCGGTTGCGGTGCGCGATGGCGTCCGTGCATTTGTCCCCGAGCAGCACCGGATCACCGAGGTTGCTGTGATCGACGATGTCCGCTTCGTCAACGATTCCAAGGCCACTAACCCGCACGCGGCCGCGGCTTCGCTGGCGGCATACCCCGACGTCGTGTGGATTGCCGGCGGTCAACTCAAGGGGGCCGATGTCGACGGGCTGGTTCAGCAAGCCGCCTCACGTCTTCGAACAGTGGTGCTGTTGGGGGCAGATCGGGACCAATTGGCTCAGGCACTTGCCCGACACGCGCCCGACGTTGCCGTAGAAGTGATGGCGACACCCGAAACTGAGGGCATGTCCTTGAACGCGCGCCGTCTGCGACTCGATGCCCTGATGGATGAGGTCATCGACGTCGCGATCATCGCGGCGCGCCCCGGTGACGTGGTGCTCTTGGCGCCAGCCGCCGCATCACTCGACATGTTCGATTCGTATGAGGCCCGGGGGGACTGTTTCACGCAGGCCGTGTTGCGCCGCGCGCAGTCGGGTGCGCCATCATGACCGCGACCACGCAGCGTCCGAAAACACACGGCAGCACGCCGCTTCCAGCCCGGTCGGCCGGGGAGTGGCTTCGATCCCCGACGGCCCCGTACTACTTGATCCTGGTCAGCGCGGCAGCGTTGGTTTCGGTCGGTCTGGTCATGGTGCTCTCGGCCTCGAGCGTGGCAGCATATGCCGCCACTGGGAGCTCGTGGGGCGTCTTCTTCGAGCAGCTGATCTTTGCGGGTGTGGGTATCGGCCTTGGCGCCTTGGCCTCCCGGGTGCCGCTTCGGTGGTGGAAGCGCCTTGCCATGCCCGGGCTGATCATTGGCGTCTTGCTTGAGGCCCTGGTGTTCAGCCCGCTCGGCGGAGGCTTCCAAGGCAACCGCAACTGGATCTTTATCGGTGGCGCAAGTGTGCAACCGTCGGAGTTCGCGAAGTTGGCTTTGGTGGTCTTCGGTGCCGCAGTTCTCGCGCATAAGCGAGCGGTCATCGGCCAGATCACGCACGCCATGATCCCGTTCGTCTTCCCCGGCGCTGCGATGCTGATCGGGCTGGTCATGCTCGGCAAGGACCTGGGCACCGCAATGATTTTGGTGGCCATCGTCAGCGGGATGCTCTTCGTGGCGGGCCTGCCGGCTAAGTGGTTCGGCGTGGTCGGGGTGTTTGCCGTGGGAGGTGTCGCCTACCTTGCTGCGGGCAGCGCAAACCGTATGCAGCGTATCGAGACGTGGCTCGGGGACTCCTGCACGAGTGCGCAGGTGGAGGGCTGCTTCCAGAAAGTGCATGCGCAGTACGCACTGGCCGATGGTGGCTGGTGGGGGGTGGGGCTCGGCGCGAGCCGAGAGAAGTGGTCACGTCTTCCGGAGCCGCACAACGACTTCATTTTGGCCATCATCGGCGAGGAGTTGGGACTGCCCGGCACGTTGCTCGTTCTTCTCCTCTTCGTCGTGCTGGCGTACTCGTGTTTTCGTATCATCTCGGCCACCAAGGACCCGTTCGTCCGCTTGGCCACGGCCGGCGTCATGATCTGGATTCTGGCTCAGGCGTGCCTCAATATCGGCTCGGTGATTGGTTTGTTGCCGATCGTCGGCGTGCCTCTGCCGCTGGTTTCCAGCGGAGGCTCGGCGTTGATCGCGGCGCTGATGGGGATCGGTTTGCTGCTCGCGATGGCGCGCACGTTGCCCGGATGCTCCACGGCCCTGGCCGCGCGACCCTCGGCGTTGAAGCGAACGCTGTCTGCGGTGGCGACCACGAGCAGGACCGCGCGATGAAGCCCCTGTCGGTGGTGCTGGCAGGCGGTGGGTCGGCGGGTCACGTCAACCCGTTGCTGTCGCTCGCGGATTGCCTTCGGCGTCGGGACGCAGCGAGCACCATTACGGTCTTGGGCACGAGCGCCGGACTTGAGGCTCGGCTCGTGCCGGAGCGTGGGTACGACTTAGTCACGCTTCCCAAAGCCGCCTTTCCGCGCCGTCCCAACCGGGCCGTCCTGCAGTTCCCGGCGTCGCTGCGTAACGCGGTAACGACTGCTTGCCAGGCCATGGTCGATGTCGACGCGGATGTGATCGTTGGCTTCGGGGGGTATGTCGCCAGTCCTGCCTACCTCGCTGCGCGCCGTCTGAAGTTGCCCATCGTGATCCACGAGCAGAATGCTCGACCGGGGTTGGCCAACCGACTGGGCGCTCGTATGACGCCCTACGTGGCGACGACGTTCGCCGCCACCGCCCTACCCCGCGCGCGCATGGTGGGTATGCCGCTGCGCCGCGAGATCGCCACCTTGGACCGTCAGGCATCGCGTGAGGCGGCCATGGTGCACTTCGGGCTCGACCCGGCGCGTCGCACGTTGCTCGTTTTCGGCGGTTCTCTGGGCGCGCAGCGACTCAACGAGGCCTTCTCCGCTGTCGCATCGGACTTTGTGCGGGCCGGAGTGCAGGTGGTGCATCTGACCGGCGCAGGCAAAGACGTGGTCATCGACGCGGGGTCGGACGGCGGTGGTGCAGCCCGATACGTCACGCTCGCGTACACCGACCGGATGGACCTGGCCTACGCCGCTGCAGACCTCGCCGTGTGCCGCTCGGGAGCGGTGACCGTGTGCGAACTCGCCGCCGTGGGGCTGCCCGCCCTCTACGTGCCGCTGCCGATCGGAAATGGCGAACAGCGACTGAATGCAGCCGGGGTGGTCGAGGCAGGCGGGGGTCACTTGGTCTCTGATGCCGACGTCACGCCCTCATGGGTGAGGTCTACGGTGGTTCCCTTGATGAGCGACCCGGCAACGTTGGCCGGTATGGCAGCTGCGGCAGCGCTCGTAGGCGAGCGAGATGCCGATGAAGCGCTGGCTGATCTCGTGGAGGCGGCGTCGAGCCGATCATGACCTTGGCTAACTCCGGTGCCCGACCGGCCCGGTTCGACTTCCGCGAGCCTGTTCCTGATGTATCGGCGTGGAAACACGTCCACTTCATAGCTATCGGCGGGTCCGGCGTCTCGGGTGTGGCGTTGCTGTTCCTCGAAGCCGGAATGACCGTTACCGGGTCGGACGCTAAAACGAGCCCGACCCTGGAATATCTGGCCAGCAGGGGAGCCGGCGTCAGCGTGGGCCACGACCCCGACCATCTGGGGAATGCAGACGCGGTGGTCATCTCCGGTGCGGTGACCGAGTCGAATCCGGAGTTAGCGGAGGCGCGAGCCCGTGGGCTGCCGATTTTGCACCGAGCTCAAGGGATCGCGGCCCTCATCCACGGTCGTGACGCCGTGGCGGTTGCGGGTGCCAACGGCAAGACGACCACGAGTGCCATGCTGGTCTCCGCGCTAGCCGAGGCCGAAATGGACACCGGGTTCATCATCGGCTCGCCGCTCGTTGACTATGGCACGAGTGCGTTTGCAGGCACCGGACCAATAGTGATCGAAGCCGACGAAAGCGACGGTTCATTTCTCGCCTACCGGCCGCGGGTGGCAATCGTCACCAATGTCACCCCCGACCACCTGGACTTCTATGGCGACTTTGCGGCGGTTCAAGTCGCGTTCGACGAATTTGCCGCCACGCTCGGTGCTGACGGGCTGCTGGTGACTAACGCTGATGACCCTGGCTCGATAGCGTTGGCCGCCCATGCCCGAAACCGAGGTCAACGGGTGCTGACTTGGGGCGAGTCGGCAGACGCCGACCTGCGCATTCTGGAGATTGTCTCTGCTGGAGGGACCACCACATCTGCGCTTCGGTGGACTGCCGACGTGGGGGACCGGAGTAGTGGCGACACGCGAGAACTCGTTCTGCCGTTGCCTGGTCGGCACAACGTGCACAACGCCTGCGCGGCTCTGCTTGCCGCCACGGACGCTTTCAACGTATCGACAGCTCACGCGATCGCGGGGTTGTCTGCCTTCGGTGGAACCCGTCGACGCTTTGAGTTTGTTGCCAGCGTGAGCGGCATCGAGATCATTGACGATTACGCGCACAATGCCCCCAAGGTCGCTGCGGTCGTATCAGCAGGACGATCACTGGTGTCTGCCGAAGGTCGCCTCGTGGTCGCCTTTCAGCCCCATCTGTATTCGCGCACCCTCGCATTCGCCCAAGAATTTGCCGAAGGCTTGGCGGCGGCTGATGTGGTCGTCATGTTGGATGTCTTCGGAGCACGCGAGGCACCGGTTGCCGGGGTCAGCGGTCAATTGATTCTGGATGCTTTGGCCTCACAGACAGACCAACGTCCCGGTGGCGAGACCCCACGTGTCGTCGCGTATGCCCAGGATCGAGCGGGTGCCGCCGCTGTCGTCGCGGACCTCATCCGACCGGGTGACGTGCTGTTGACCGTGGGGGCCGGGGACATCACCACGTTGGGGTCTGAGGTTGTCGCTGTGCTGGAATCGCGCGATGGATAGCCGGTTTCTTCGCCGTCGCAAGGCCGGAGGTTCGGCGCGACGCAAGGTGGCGCTCTGGACGACGCTGGTGGCGACCCTGGTTGTGGCACTCGTGATCGTCGTGGGTTTTGCCCCCGTGTTTGTTGTGGAAGACGTCGAGGTGACCGGCGGGCCCGCGCCTGTTAGCGAACTCGCACGCACCAACGCGGACGCCCCCATGGGGAAGCCACTGGCTCGAATCAACACCTCCGAGATGGCGCAGCGCGTCAAGGCTGACAGGCGAGTCGAATCGGTCACGGTGAGGCGTGGATGGCCCTCGACCGTAAGCATCGCGTTGACGATGCGCACCCCTGCTGCCGTTTTGACGCAGCCCAATCAGGCGCTGAGACTCGTGGATGCCTCGGGCGTCGCCTATGAGGAAGTAACCAAGAAACCTCGCGGCCTGCCACAGATCTCGGCCCCCAGAGGCAAGGTCGATGGTCGGTCCCTTGCGGGTGCCCTCGAGGCGGTGGCTTCGCTGGGGGAGTCGGTGAGCGCCACGGTGTCGAATATTAACCTCACTGCCGATGGTGACGTGCGATTCACGATCGGAAGCATCGATGTCGTGTGGGGGCGCCCTGATCAGATGCGACGCAAGGCTGCGGCAACGTTGGCCTTGCTAGCTCAAGAAACCATCGATCCCGACGGCGCCGAGTCGTTGACTATCGATATCACCGCACCGCAGACCCCGGTTGTGACTGGCCTGCCGCTGGCACCCAAGGAATAGGTAGCGGAAAGTACCTCTACCTTCACCTGAGGTTAAGCCTCATGGGCAGATTGAGGCTTGCCCCGTATGCTGGGCCGCGAAGTCCTTTTGGGTCGTCACCGATAGGGACTTTCTCAACGTCACTGGTCAATGTCGGCCGCACACCACATCTGAAAGGCGCATCGTGTCAGTAGCGCAAAACTATCTCGCCGTAATCAAAGTTGTCGGGATCGGCGGCGGCGGAGTCAACGCCATTAACCGAATGATCGAAGTCGGGCTCAAGGGCGTTGAGTTCATTGCGATCAACACGGATGCCCAAGCTTTGTTGATGAGCGATGCTGACGTGAAGCTCGATGTGGGGCGCGAGCTCACCCGTGGCCTGGGGGCCGGGGCTGACCCTGAGGTGGGGCGACGGGCCGCCGAAGACCACACAGAGGAGATCGAGGAAGCCCTGCGCGGTGCCGACATGGTGTTTGTCACCGCAGGCGAGGGCGGAGGGACTGGGACCGGTGGAGCGCCGGTGGTGGCGAAGATCGCCAAGCAGATAGGCGCGTTGACGATCGGTGTCGTGACGCGGCCGTTCACCTTCGAGGGCCGCCGACGAGCCAACCAGGCTGAGTCGGGGATCGGATCGCTTCGCGAAGAGGTGGACACCCTCATCGTGATCCCTAACGACCGTCTGCTGTCGATTTCTGACCGCTCGGTCAGCATGCTCGATGCCTTCCGCAGCGCAGACCAGGTGCTGCTCTCCGGTGTCCAGGGGATCACCGACCTGATCACTACTCCCGGCCTCATCAACCTCGACTTCGCGGACGTCAAATCCGTCATGCAGGGCGCCGGATCGGCGCTGATGGGGATCGGCTCCGCGCGCGGTGAAGACCGCGCCGTGCAGGCGGCCGAGTTGGCTATCTCCTCGCCTCTGCTCGAAGCGAGCATCGAGGGTGCGCACGGCGTCCTGCTCTCAGTCCAGGGCGGATCCGACCTCGGCCTGTTCGAGATCAACGAAGCGGCACGGTTGGTGCAAGAGGCCGCTCACCCCGACGCCAACATCATCTTCGGTGCGGTCATCGATGACTCACTTGGCGACGAGGTGCGGGTGACGGTGATCGCTGCCGGGTTCGACGGCGGTGCCCCCATCCAGCGCAGCGACTCCTCCGCGCTAGGCCAGGTCCAGGCGGGCGGTGGAGGTCGTTCCACGAGCGCCTCGACGAGCCAGGCCCGCCCTGCAGCCCCGCAGCAGCAAGCCAGCGCCCCGGCAGCAGTGGGCGGCTCGACAGGTCAGGGCACCGCGCCGACTCAGGGGCAGGCCCCGGATTCCGCCCCGGCACCCGCTCCCGCTCCGACGTCGGCTCCCGAGCGGCCGACCGCGACGCCGCCGCGGACCGTGACCTACCAAGACGCCGAAGACTTGGACGTTCCCGACTTCCTCAAGTGAGGCAGGGCAGTGTTTCGGTGGCATGAGTCGCTTCTCCCGGTCCCGCATGCGGAGCCGGGAAAGTTGTCGTGGGGCGTCCAATGGGCCGTGACAGATCGATACGGTGGCGTCAGCCAGGGCAGTTTCGGTGAGTTAAACCTGGGCGCAGGGACCAAGGATGATGCTGGCTCGGTGGTCAGCAATAGGTCCTTGCTTGCCGCAGAGTTTGGCGTGAAACCGCACGACCTGCGGTTTATGCGGCAACAGCACGGGGCATCCATCGCGCATGTGCAGGCGGGCGACAACTCTGCCCCCGAGTGTGATGCCCTCATTACCGACGAGCCGGGCGTTGCGTTGGCGGTTTTAGTCGCCGACTGCACCCCCGTCTTATTGGTGGATCGAGTCGCAGGGTGGGCGGGTGCCTTGCACGCTGGACGCGCTGGAATGACGAAGGGGCTCGTGACGACATGTGTGCAGACGCTTCGGGAGCGGGGGGCCCACCATCTGCAGGCCCTCGTCGGTCCCTCGATCTGTGGCCGGTGCTACGAAGTGCCTGAGGCGATGCGTGCGCAGGCCAGCGTCCATCACGGGGCCGCTCATACAACCTCGTGGGCGGGGACGCCCGCCATCGACGTGGCGGCAGGGGTGGCTCAACAGTTGCACGAAGCGCGCGTGCCGATGACCTGGTTGCCTGGGTGCACCCGCGAATCAGACGACCTGTACTCGCACCGGCGCGACCCGCATACCGGACGATTTGCCGCAGTGGTCCGATTGATCCAGCCGGAGCGCTGCTGATGTCGGTGGATCGCTCCGACCGAGGGCAATACCTGCACGAGTCCCTGAGAGGGGTGCAGGATCGCATCGATGGGGCGTGCGCTCGGTACGGCCGCGAGCGGGACGACGTGACGCTCATCGTGGTAACCAAGTTCTTCCCCATGAGCGACGTGGCGGAGTTGGTGCAATTGGGGGTGCGCGACGTAGGGGAAAGTCGCGATCAAGAGGCCAGTGTCAAGATCGCTGAATTGCGGTCGGAAATGGCCTCGGCCTCGATGCCCACCGTGCACATGGTCGGTCAGGTCCAGACCAAGAAGGCCCGGTCCATCGCGCGGTATGCCGACGTGGTCCACTCCATTGATCGGGTCAAAGTGGTCCACGCCCTCGACCGTGCCTGCGCGCGTGCCATGGAAGAGGGAGAGCGACACACTCCTCTCGATGTTCTGGTTCAGGTCGATCTCGGGGAAGGATCGGACGACGGGCGTGGGGGAGCGCTACCCGACCAGATCGTTGAGTTAGCCGATGAGGTGGGTCGTTGCGCATCGCTGCGGTTGCGCGGGGTAATGGCGGTCGCGCCCGCCGAAGCGGCTGACGACGAGCGCGCCTCATCCGCAGCTTTTGCCAGGCTGAAGGAGTGTCACCAGAGCGTGTTGGCAGCGCATCCGGGTGCCTCGTGGTGCTCGGCCGGGATGAGCGGTGATCTGGAGTGGGCTGTTGCCGCCGGAGCGACACACCTGCGTGTCGGGAGTGCAATCCTTGGATCACGCCCCCCTGCGCGGTAGCGTCTGCCTCGACCGAAGCGACGCCAATAGGCGGCTTTCAGACGCACCAAGGAGTCCGTCGACATGGCTGGGGCACTGCGCACGACGATGGAATGGCTCGGCCTCGCTGAGGTTGAAAGCCGCTACGACTATGACGAGAACTCGGAAGGCGCGAGCGACGAGCCGCGCCGTTCTGCCGACAACGCCCCCGTGCGGCCTGCTACTGAAGCCAGCACTCGCGGCGCAGAGGTCACACAGTTGCCCCGACGCACACCGGTCGCTCGGGTCGTTCAGGAGCCGGAGGCAGGCGAAATGAATCGCATCACCACGATCCACCCCCGCACCTACAACGAAGCCAAGAACATCGGAGAGTCTTTCCGTGTCGGCACGCCGGTCATCATGAACTTGACCGAGATGGAGGACGGCGACGCGAAGCGTCTCGTAGATTTCGCGGCGGGTCTTGCTTTCGGTCTGCACGGGTCCATCGAGCGCGTGACGGCCAAGGTGTTTCTGCTTTCCCCTGCGCACGTCGAGGTTGACGGGGCGACGGAGACGGGTCGGACCCAACAGGGTTTGTTCAACCAGAGTTGAGACACTGACGCATGATCATTAGCCGTCTGCTAGACACCATCCTCTTCTTGTACTTCATCGTCCTCATCGGGCGGCTGGTTTTCGACTGGATCCAAGTCTTCTCGCGCGACTGGAAACCCACTGGTGTGGTGTTGGTCGTGGCCGAAGTCATCTACAGCCTGACCGATCCGCCGCTGCGCGCCTTACGCAAAGTGATCCCTCCGCTGCGGCTCGGGGGGGTCGCGTTGGACCTCGCCTTCCTCGTGCTGATCCTCGGAGTCAGCATTTTGCGGCCCTTTGTCAGGCAGATTCCCTTTTAGCACTGACGACATCACTCCGGCTGCGGTGGTCGGATATGGTGTGACCGATTGTGAAGTGAGCTCCGATAGCCCGTCGCTGTGACGACTATCAATACGTTGACGAGGTGAATCATGTCGCTGTCCCCCGAGGACGTTATCAAGAAGAGTTTTACGTCCCCCCACTTGCGTCGTGGATACGACGAGACCCAAGTGGACGACTTCTTGGACGAGGTAGTGGTTGAGCTCCGCCGTCTCAACGCAGAGTACGCCGCGGTGGAAAGCGACCTCAAGGAATGCCGAGCCGGGCAGGGCACCTCCTCCGGTAGCACCTTTGCCCCCGTCGTCGACGCATCGGATGCTCGTGACGAGCTCGGGGTCGAAAGCGAGGATTTGGCGCGCGTTCGTAGAGAGCGTGACGAGTTGGTCGCCGAGATGGACACGCTGTCCCAGCGGATCGAGGTCGCCCGAGCCGAAGCAGAGACTGCGGAGGCGAGTGCGGCTAAGCGGCATGAGCAGGACGCTGCGGCTGTCGCCGTTGACAACGACGCCGAGTATGTCGACTCCGGGGGCAGCGTGGCCGATTTTGAGGCGGCGAGAGCGTACGCCGACGAAGCGCGGGCACAAGCAGAGTCAGCCCAGTCTGAACTTGCCGCAGCCCAAGAGCAGATCGAGGCGCTTCGCGCAGGGGTCGAGCAGGGACCGGCCAACAACGTCGCTGCGGTAGCGGCCGCTGGCTCCGGTGCAGACCCCACGGCCATCATCTCGCTAGCTCAGCGACTGCACGACCAGCACGTGGCCGAAGGCGAAAGCACGAAAGCGAAGCTCGTCGGTGAGGCCGAGGAATACAAAGAATTGCTCGAGACAGAGGCGAATGCGCGTAGCACCGATCTGATCGAGTCGGGCCAACGTACGCACGACGACTTGGTTGCTACCGGTCAGCAGACCCACGACGAACTGGTCACCTCTGGTCAGCAGCGCCACGACACCCTGGTCGCCGAAGGGCAGCAAGAGCACGACCGCCTTATCGACGAAGCGCAAACGACGCACCAGCGCCTGCTGGACGAAGGGCAGAAGTCTCACGACACGCTGGTGCGTGAAGGCGAGCAGACCCGCGATCAGTTGGTGACCGAGGCCGAACAACGTCGCGCGAACGTGCTCGCAGACCTCAGGGATCAAGAGTCGCGCATCAGGGGCTCGATCGATGGTCTCCGGACCCGTGAGTCGGATTCACGTGCCCGTATGCGCGCATTGTTGTCCGAGCAACTCAATCTTTTGGGCGACGACGACGAGTGATTGTGCCTCAGCCGACCCGCTGTGGCGTGAGTTGAGGATCGGACCTATCCTCACCGCTCAACGTGTTGCGGTCCGCGACACACGGAAAGCAAGGGGTAGTGCCGTGGCCAGTCAGTCCTCAGCAGAAGCAGGCGAGCGTATTTCTAGGTCACCTGGCACCAACCCCGTGCCCGTGCTGCACGAAGAGGACCCGTGGACCAGCGAAGAGTTGTCCCACGTCCGCGCGGAGTTGGTGCTCGATGACGAGCGGCTGCGGGCCGAAGTGGATGCCGTTCAGCATGTTCTGAGCGTCATGATGCGCGACTCGGGCGAGGGCGCGGGAGACGACCAGGCTGACGCCGGAGCCGCCACCTGGGAACGCGAGCACGAGATGTCGTTGGCCAACAACGCTCGAGCACTGATGGAACAAACCGAGCACGCGATCGAGCGCATCGACTCCGGTGGCTACGGCGTCTGCGAGTCCTGCTCTAGGGCGATCGGCAAGCAGCGTCTGCAAGCCTTTCCGCGGGCTACGTTGTGTGTGCCGTGTAAGAAACGTCAGGAGCGACGCTGAGTACCGAAACTGCGCGCCGCATACATCGTTCGAATTTGCGCCTGGTGCTGATCGTTGCCGCCGTGTGGATTGCGATCGACCAACTGACCAAGATCTGGGCCGTGCGCGCGCTGACGGGCCGTGACCCGATCCCCGTCGTCGGCGAGATCCTTCAGTTCCGGTTGGTTTTCAACCCTGGTGCAGCATTTTCCCTAGGGACCGGTAGCACATGGGTTTTCACAATCCTTGCCTCAGTGGTGATTACCGTTCTGTTATGGAACGCTCGAAGGGTCGCCCATCGCGGATGGGCCGTTGCGCTGGCCCTTTTGATCGGAGGTGCTGCGGGCAACCTTGTTGACCGGCTCGTGCGCGAGCCCTCCTTTGGGCGTGGGCATGTCGTGGACTTTTTTGCTCTCCCCAACTTCCCGGTCTTCAATGTTGCCGACATCGGCATCTCCTGCGCAGCGGCCCTCATCGCGGCTCTCGCCCTTCGCGGCGAAAGCATCGATGGGTTAGACGATGCACCCACAACCACCGCGGAGGCGCACGAATGAGTAGCGACGAGATCAAAACCCTCTCCGTGCCCGAAGGGCTAGAGGGTGAACGGATTGACGCTGCCCTCGCGCGCATGCTGGGGGTGTCGCGCAGTCGGGCAGCCGACCTTGCGGGCGACGGCATGGTGGTGGTCGACGGGGCGAGTGTCGGGAAGTCGCACCGAGTCATGGCTGGGGCGATGGTCGAAGTCACGCTTCGCGAGGCTCGTCCGGCTCCCGAATCGCAACTCGTCCCGGAGCACGTCGAGGGCCTCAACGTGGTCTACGACGACACCGAGATCATTGTTGTCGACAAGCCGACCTACGTAGCTGCGCACCCCAGCGTCGGGTGGCATGGACCCAATGTGGTCTCTGGTCTGGCCGCTGCGGGATATCGCGTGTCCACCTCCGGTGCGCCGGAGCGGCAAGGGATCGTGCAGCGCCTCGACGTCGGCACCAGTGGCCTCATGGTCGTCGCCAAGTCGGAGCGCGCATACACCCTATTGAAGCAAGCCTTCCGCGATCGCCGCGTCGACAAGACGTACCACGCACTGGTCCAAGGCCTGCCCGACCCGCACGAGGGCACCATCGATGCGCCCATCGGTCGCCACCCCGGGCACGACTATAGGTTTGCCGTCATGAGTGCGGGTCGCCCGAGCATTACCCATTACGAGTTGCTCGAAGCGTTTCGATCGGCGAGTTTGCTCCAGATCCACCTCGAGACCGGCCGCACCCACCAAATCCGGGTGCACTTTTCAGCCCTTCACCACCCGTGCTGCGGTGACCTGACCTACGGGGCTGATCCCAATGTGGCCAAGCGCCTCGGCCTCAAGCGCCAGTGGTTGCACGCGACGGCTCTGGGCTTTGTGCACCCGGGCAGCGGCGAGCCCGTGAGTTTTTCCAGCGCCTACCCCGCCGATCTCAGCGATGCTCTGGAGCGGATCTCGAGCTAGACACCTTCGATGCCGTGGCGCGGCACGGTGTGTCAGTGAGGCGACCTAAGATCGACGCGATGTCGTTAGCGCCCAGCCCCGAGCAAAATTTCGTTCACCTCCACAACCACACCGAGTACTCCATGCTCGACGGGGCCGCCCGCATTGAGCAGATGATGGCCACGGCGGCTGAGTTTGGTATGCCGGCGATCGCGACCACCGACCACGGCTACGTCTTCGGCGCGTACGAATTCTGGGCCGCTGCCCGCAAGTACGACGTCAAGCCGATCATTGGTGTCGAGGCTTACGTCACCCCGGGCACCCATCGCAGCGACAAGACCCGGGTGAAGTGGGGTGACGGCAGTCGTGATGACGTGTCCGGCGGCGGTGCGTACACCCACATGACGCTTTTGGCGCGCAACAACAACGGCTTGCACAACCTGTTCCGACTCTCGTCGCTGGCCTCTATGCAGGGGTACTACTTCAAGCCTCGGATGGACCGCGACCTGCTGTCCACGTACGGTGCCGGTCTGATCGCGACTACGGGGTGTGCCTCGGGCGAGATTCAAACCAGGCTCCGTTTGGGCCAGTACGACAAGGCGCGCCAGGCTGCCTCGGACTACCGCGACATCTTTGGCGAGCAAAACTACTTCTGCGAGTTGATGGACCACGACATCGACGTGGAGAAACGTGCAAAGCGCGACCTTTTGCGTCTGGCCAAAGAGCTCAACCTGCCCCTGGTGGCCACCAACGACCTGCACTACACCCGCAAAGAAGACGCGCAGGCCCACGCGGCCCTGCTGTGTGTGCAGTCCGGCTCCACGATGCAAGATCCGAACCGGTTCAAGTTCGACGGAGACTCGTTCTACCTCAAGACGGCCGCCGAGATGCGGCACTTGTGGCGTGAGTTCCCCGAGGCGTGCGATAACACGCTGGCCATTGCCGAGCGGTGCAACGTGTCCTTCACCGAGGGCGAGGGGCGCTTCATGCCGCGCTTTCCCTGCCCCGAAGGCGAGGACGAGACGTCGTGGTTCGTCAAAGAGGTCGAGGCCGGCCTGGCGAGCCGCTACGAGGGCAGCGTGCCGGACTACGCGCGCAAGCAGGCGCACTACGAAACCGGTGTGATCGTTGACAAGGGGTATGCCGGTTACTTCCTGGTCGTGGCCGACTTCATCAACTGGGCCAAGAAGAACGGCATCCGAGTCGGCCCCGGTCGCGGTTCGGGTGCGGGCTCGATGTGCGCCTACGCAATGGGGATCACCGACTTGGACCCGGTGCCGCACGGTCTGATTTTTGAGCGCTTCCTCAACCCCGAGCGCATGTCGATGCCCGACTTCGACGTGGACTTCGACGACCGGCGCCGCGGTGAGGTGATCCGGTACGTCTCGGACAAGTATGGCGAGGATCGCGTCGCCATGATCGTCACCTACGGCACGTTGAAGGCCAAGGCCGCACTCAAGGACTCGGCAAGGGTGATGGGCTTCCCGTTCTCGATGGGGGAGCGCCTCACCAAAGCCATGCCGCCGTCAGTGATGGGCAAAGACATACCGCTGTCCGGGATCTACGACCCCGAGCACAAGCGGCACGGGGAAGCAGAAGACTTCCGGGAGTTGCTCAAGACCGACCCCGAAGCCGCGCAGGTTTTTGAAACCGCCCAAGGCATCGAGGGCCTTAAACGGCAGTGGGGTGTGCACGCCGCCGGTGTCATCATGTCCAGCGAGCCGCTGATCGACATCATCCCGATCATGCGCCGCGAGGCCGACGGTGCCATCATCACGCAGTTCGACTACCCGACGTGCGAGGCGCTCGGATTGGTCAAGATGGACTTCTTGGGTCTGCGCAACCTCACGGTGCTCGACGACGCCATCGCCAACGTGCAGATGAACCGCTCTGAGGTGGTCGATCTCGACGTATTGTCCAAAGACCTGACCGACCCGGCGACCTACGCCCTTTTGTCGGCGGGCGACACCCTCGGGGTGTTCCAGTTCGACGGCGGCCCCATGCGTCAGTTGCTGCGCCTCATGCAGCCCGACAACTTCGAGGACATTTCCGCCGTCGGTGCGCTGTACCGACCGGGGCCCATGGGTGCCAACAGCCACACGAACTACGCCCTGCGCAAGAACAGCCGTCAGGACGTCAGCTATCCCCACCCGGAGCTTGCGGAGGCCCTCGAGTCGATCCTGGGCACCACCTACGGACTGATCGTCTATCAAGAGCAAGTCATGGAGATCGCGCAGAAGCTCGCGGGCTACACCCTTGGCAAGGCCGATCTGCTCCGTCGAGCGATGGGCAAGAAGAAGCGCGAAGTCCTGGACGCCGAATACGTCGGCTTCGAGCAAGGGATGCTCGCCGGGGGGTTCTCTCCGGCCTCGATCAAGGCGCTCTGGGACGTGCTGGTCCCGTTCTCGGACTACGCCTTCAACAAGGCCCACTCGGCGGCATACGGGCTGGTGTCCTACTGGACGGCATACCTCAAAGCTAACTACCCCGCCGAGTACATGGCGGCCCTGCTGACCAGCGTGCGCGACGACAAAGACAAGACCGCAATCTATCTAGGCGAGTGTCGGCGGATGGGCATTGCTGTGCTGCCACCGGACGTCAACGAGTCGATCTCGAACTTCGCCGCCGTCGGAGTGGACATCCGCTTCGGTTTGGCGGCCATCCGCAACGTTGGGCGCAACGTGGTCGACGGCGTCTACTTGGCCCGCGAGGACAAGGGCGCGTTTACCTCCTTTGAGGACTTCTTGCGCAAAAGCCCCGCGGTGGTCTGCAATCGGCGCACCATCGAGTCCTTGATCAAGTCGGGGGCCTTCGACTCTCTCGATCACACCCGCCAGGGGTTGGTGAGCATCCACGAGCGGTATGTCGAGGCACTGGCGGAGGAAAAGAAGCACGAGGCGATGGGTCAAGACTCACTCTTCGCAGGTTTTGGCGATGGCGACGGCGACGCTGTCCAGCTGGTGACGCTGCCACCGATCCCGTCGGGAGAGTGGGAGAAGCAGGTGCTGCTGGCCTTCGAGCGCGAGATGCTGGGGTTGTACGTCTCAGATCACCCGCTCAACGGCATCGAGCACATCCTGGCTCAGCACGCTCAGGCCAGCATCTCGTCCTTGGCTGCTGAAGAGGGGCCGGCCGACGGGGATTTCGTCACGCTCGCGGGCCTCATCACGGGACTGACGTTGAAGCGCACCAAAAACGGTGACCCTTACGCACGCGTGCTGATCGAAGACATGGCGGCCTCGGTCGAGGTGGTTTTCTGGCCCAAGACGTATATGACCGTGTCGACGATGTTGGCCGAGGACACCGTCTGTGTGGTCCGGGGAAAGCTGAAGAAGGGCGAGGACGGCGTCGAGGTCATCGCTCAAGATTTGACGCTGCCGGAGATCAAAACGGGGCCGCGAGGGCCGATCGTGGTGACTATTCCCCTCGGCCGGGCCACGGACACGCTGGCTAATAGCCTCAAGGACGTCCTACGCGACCACCCGGGCGCCACGGAGGTTCACGTCAAGTTGATGAGCCCGGGGCGATCGGTGCTGCTGCAACTTGAAGAGTCCCTGCGGGTGACGGCCTCTCCGGAGCTGTATGGCGACCTGAAGGTTCTCCTCGGATCGGCCGCAGTGACGTCGTAACCCCGCGGTCCACACCGTGACGTAGCGTGGCCCGCGTGACTGAACCGCATACCTCTGCCGTTGCTCCCGTCGCGGCTCGAAAGGCACATGTCCGAACGCATCACGGCGAGGCGGTGGACGACCCGTTCGAGTGGATGCGGGACAAGTCGGACCCAGCCGTGATTGAGCATCTCGAAGCCGAGAACGCCTACACGCACGCGATGACCGGCCATCTGCAGGGTTTGCGCTCCGACATTTTCGACGAGATCAAGAGCCACACCCAAGAAAGCGACCTGTCTGTGCCCGTCCGGCACGGGGCGTGGTGGTACTACAGCCGCACGGTCGAGGGCGAGCAGTACTCGGTGTACGCGCGGGTCGCGGTCGCGGACGCACCCCAGCGGCCCAATCTCGCCGACGACGAAGTGCCGCACGGGGAGCAGGTGATGCTGGATGCCAACGCCGAGGCAGCAGGTGAGGAGTTCTTTTCGATGGGGGCCTTCGATGTCAGCCCCTCCGGGCACCTTCTCGCCTACGCGGTCGACACCACTGGTGATGAGCGTTTTGCGGTGCGGATCAAGGACCTCACCACGGGGAACCTGGTGGATGAGGCGGTAAGCGACATCGGCTACGGCGTGGCCTGGTCTGCGGCAGCGGACTATCTATTCTATACGCGAGTGGATGAGGCATGGCGACCGCACGAAGTCTGGAGACACGCGGTGGGCGGGCCGGCCCACGACGATGTGCTCGTGCACGCTGAGACCGATGAGCGCTACTGGATGGGGCTCGGCACGTCGCGTGACGACCGCTTCATCATGATCGGACTCGGAAGTAAGAACACCTCAGAGTTCTGGATGCTGGACGCCGCAGAGCCGACGGCGGACTTCTCGGTGATCGCGCCGCGCAACGAAGGTGTGGAGTATGACGTTGAGCTGGCTGGCGACCGCGCGTGGATCGTGCACAACCGAGATCACCGCGACTTCGAGTTGGCCTGGGCACCGATCGGCTCGACCTCGGCAGACCAGTGGCAGACGGTCGTGGCCGGGGCCGACGGGGTCCGGGTCGGCGGTGTCGACGCCTTCGCTACGCACTTGGCACTATCCATCCGGCGCAGCGGTCTGAGTCAAGTGGACATCATCGCTCTCAACGTCGACGGTGGCCCCATCGCGGCTGACCCGATGCCCATCGCGGTCGACGAACCTCTATACACGATTGAGGTCGGGTCCAACCCCGACTATGGGGCAACCCAGGTGCAGGTCCGCATCGAATCGATGCTGACGCCAGCGTGTGTCTACGACATCGACGCCGTCACTGGCGAGCGGACGCTCCTGAAGCGCAAAGCGGTGCCCGGCGGCTACGACGCTTCGCACTATCGACAGCAACGACTGTGGGTGACCGCACCCGATGGTACCCAGATTCCTGTCTCCATGGTGTTCCGAGCGGACATCGTGCCCGATGGCACCAATTCGGGCCTGCTCTACGGCTACGGCGCGTACGAGATATGCATCGACCCCTGGTTCTCGGCGGCGCGACTGTCCTACCTCGACCGCGGTCTGGTGTATGCCGTAGCGCACGTGCGAGGCGGGGGGGAGATGGGCCGTGGCTGGTACGAAGACGGTCGGATGGAGCACAAAGAGAACACGTTCACCGATTTCATCGCCTGTGCCGACCATCTGGTCGAGACTGGGTGGGTCGCGCCCGACCGGTTGGCAGCCGAGGGTGGCTCAGCCGGGGGACTCTTGCTGGGAGCGGCGTTGAACCTCGCACCCGAACGCTTTGCGGTGGCTCACGCTGCCGTGCCGTTCGTGGATGCTTTGACCACCGTGTTGGACCCCAGCCTGCCGCTGACGGTGGTCGAGTGGGAGGAATGGGGCGACCCGCTGCACGATGAAGCGGTGTACGCCCAGATGCGCGGATACACGCCATACGAAAACATCAAACCGACTCGCTATCCAGCGATCTTGGCCACGACAGGGCTTAACGACACGCGGGTGTTCTACGTCGAGCCAGCTAAATGGGTGGCTCGACTTCGCGAACGGACCGCGAACGACCCTGTGCAGCAGCCGATCCTGCTGAAGACCGAGATGGTCGCCGGTCACGGCGGCAAGACTGGTCGCTATAACGCGTGGCGTGACGCCGCTTTCGAAATGGCGTTCATTCTCGACCACCTGAACGCTTCATCGGCTGTCCGCCCAGCATCGAACGTGGCAGAGTGACGCCATGGCAGCCGCGACGACGATCGTTCTCTTCGGTGCAACAGGAGACCTTGCACAACGAAAACTACTACCGGGCTTGATGCATCTGCATCAAGCAAAGTTGCTGGAAGACCTGCGGATCGTCGGCACCTCCCTGGAAGAACTCACCACTGATGAGTTCCGAGCCTTCGTCAAGGAAGCCTGCGAGAAGTACAACACTCGCGACACTGACACGGAGGTATTGACCGAATTCCTCAAGCATGTGGAGTTCGTGTCCGGCACGGCCGGTGCGGCAGCCTTGGGCAAGGTAGTCAAAAAGGCAGAGAAGGAATTGCAAGGGGACAACCCACGACGGCTGCACTACCTATCGGTGCCCCCTAAAGCAGCCCTCGACGTCGTGAAGATCCTCGACGACGCTGGCTTGGTGGAACGCAGCCGGATCATCATGGAGAAGCCCTTCGGGACCGACCTCGCCTCGGCCAAGATTCTGAACGGGCGGTTGCACGAGGTCTTCAACGAAGATCAGATCTACCGCATCGACCACTTCTTGGGCAAGGAAGCCGCCCAGAACATCTTGGCTTTCCGATTTGCTAACGGGCTCTTCGAGCCGATCTGGCACCGCAACCACATTGACCACATTCAAATCGACGTGCCGGAGACCCTCGGCCTTGAGACTCGCGCAGAGTTCTTCGAAGGGACAGGGACGTATCGGGACATGGTGGTGACCCACCTGTTCCAGATCTTGGCGTTCACTGCGATGGAGCCGCCGACAGCGCTGGAGCCCGGCGCGATCAGTGAGGAGAAGAACAAGGTATTCCGCTCCATGCTGCCCATTGAGCCGGGCGATGTGGTGCGTGGCCAATACTCCAGTTATCGCTCGGCTCCTGGGGTGGATCCCGAGTCGGACACCGAGACGTTTATTGCCCTCAAGTGCTATATCGACAACTGGCGGTGGGCTGGCATCCCGTTCTACCTGCGTACCGGCAAGAAGATGGGCGAAGGAGCGCGAATCATTTCGATTGCGTTCCGCGAGCCACCCAAGTCCATGTTTCCGCCAGGCTCCGGGATCGGCGATCGCGGCCCCGACCACCTGACCTTTGACCTAGCCGACCGGACCCGCATGTCGTTGTCCTTCTACGGCAAGCGCCCAGGGCCAGGGATGCGGTTGGACAAGCTCTCCATGCAGTTCGCCATGCAGGAGACGGACTGGTCCGGGGCGATCCTGGAGGCCTACGAGCGGTTGATCTACGACGCCGCACGCGGCGACCGAACCCTCTTTACGACTGCTGAAGGCATCGAACGACTGTGGGAGATCTCGCAGGAACTTATCGAGTCGCCGCCAGTGGTGCGGCCCTACGAAGAGGGGTCTTGGGGACCCAATCAGGTGCACCAACTGATTGCGCCGTTCACCTGGCGTTTGCCGTTCGAGCGCAAGTGGCGCGAAGGTAAGCCCACGTCCGAGGCATAGGCGTCACCTACCTATAGGGAAGGGCCCGTGGCACGTGCCACGGGCCCTTACTCATGCATTGCGCTCGATGCTAGCCGATCAACTGCTGGCGCAGCCGGACCTCAGGCTGAGGGGCAGGTGGGTGCCTCGTCGAGGGCCTTGACGGCCTTGTCGTACGGACCCATATCGTCTGGAGCCATCTCGACCATCATTTTCCAACGCTTGTAGTACGTGTCCGGATCAGTGTCGTCCTTCGTCTTCATCATCTCCAAGTGGGCGCTCCAGTCGCCGTTGACCTCAGTGCCGCCAGGAACAACCCCGCCAATGGCGTCCGCGCGCGCGGCGCAGGCCTTAGCCACTTCGATGAAGGTGTCGGGTAGGTCGTCGGCGCTCTTCGAATCACAGGCCCCCACGGCTTTCTGGTAGCCCTTTCTGGTCGATGCCACGGCCGCTACGTCGTCGGCACCCTTGGCCTTTGACGCCGCAAAGTCCTTTTCGGCTTCCTTCAACGTGATGTCGCCATTGTTGTAGGCGACCGACGCGGAGTAGTGTTTTTTCCAGTGCGTCGCAGAGTCGGCCGTCGCGTCCGCCCAGTCGTCCCCGGCTGCCACCTCCGAGCGACACTCTTGCAGGGCGAGAGGCGCGCTCGTATCGGAGGTTTCCTCAGTAACCGAAGGGTCCTCGGTGGATTCCTCCGGTGCCCGCGTCGGGGCTTCCGGATCAGTGGCTGACTCCGTGCCTTCTGCGTCGTCCTCGCCCATGTCCAGGATGCTGGCCGCTGCGTCGGCCTCGGTTGCTCCCGCGGATGACGTCTGGTCAGAAGGCGTGCCTGCATCCGCCTCGTCTGAGTCGACCTCGGAGAATCCGCGTATGGCGAATCCGAGCAGCACGAGTGCGAGAATAATCATCATCGCAATAACGGAGAGGCTTGATCGGCTATTGCCCTCAACTACCTCAAATTCACCAGTGTGTCGTCCCATTGGCATTATCTTGACAGAACTCGCCGTAAGTTTACGAATCCTTGACCAAAAATAGCCGAGCAATGACTGCGACAGGAGCTTGATCAATGGCCGAGTGCCTGTTTTGCGACGTTGCGGCGGGCCTAGCGGCAGCCGAGGTCGTGACTAGTGACGAACACACGGTGGCTTTCTTGGATGTGCGGCCGGTCTTTAGAGGCCACGTTCTGGTGGTGCCGAGGGCGCACGTAGAAACACTGGTCGACCTCCCACAGGAGTTGATCAACCCGGTCATGGCTCAAGCGCAACGGATAGCGTCGTGTCTAGTTGCCGAGCTCGGCGCTCAAGGCTCCTTTGTAGCCATCAACAACACGGTTAGTCAATCCGTGCCCCACCTGCACGTTCACGTGATTCCGCGCACCAAAGGAGACGGGCTGCGCGGATTCTTCTGGCCCCGTCAAAAGTATGCGGCTGGCGAGATGGAGCAGTATGCGCAACGGCTCACCGCCGCGCTTAGTCACTAGGTGCAAGCGTTGGGATGGCGAGATGTCTACCAGGCGTGGCCGGACAAGGTCTTCGGCCCAAGAGCGGCAACCCGCGAGCAACACGACGCCAGCACAGCGCTACGCCGTGCTCTAGACGGGTACACGCGCCCGGACGGTGCATGGCTGCAGGGGCCCGAACTCGTCGCACGCGTCGGCCGTGCTTTGCCCGCCGTCTCGGCTGCGCTGCGAGAAGGAACACGATCGAGCTACGACATAGCCACCGTCTACCAACTCATTCCCCCGGCCCACGTCGAGGGTAGGCGGCTGTTCGCTCCTGCCCGCGCACTGTCAGGCACGGTGAACCCGACCGAACGAGCCTCGTTGTCCGACGATGAACAAACACGCCTCGATGCTGGCAAGAAGGGTGGCTGGGTGCCGTTGGCGACCAGGGACCTGCTCTCCGTCGCCGAAGCGCTCGATGAGCAAACGAAACGCACCTGGACGGCCCGCGCCACCGTCCGTAGGTCGATGCACCCCCAACCCCAGCGGCCCCACTTCGATCACCGGCCCAGATCGCGAGCGCGGGTTTGGCTCAGGAGCGAAAGTATGTCCACCCGCCGACACCGAGCGGACACGGTCCACACCGGTAAATGTCTGTCCAAAGCAGCGATCCCGCCGCTTCCCATCGTTGCCACCGCCACACCCCTGTTCTTCGCGTGGCTCAACCACGAAGAACCAAGCGAGGCGTGCCCTGAGATCTGCGGCGGCATCGAGTGCATTAACCAGGCGGCCCATGGCCAACCCTCGGGACGGCCACCCTGCTAGTGGCAGCGGAGGTCGGGCTACCCGTTCCTACCTCGCCGGCAACCGCGCACGCCCAACACTATTTCGCACACATTCGACAACCACCCTGCCGGGCGCTGCCACGAACGGTCCACCCTTTCGGCGAAGACGTGATGCTCAGGCCAGGGAAAGACCCGCCTGAGGAACGCACGAAGCGCGACAGTGGCGTCGTGCGGGTGAGGCGGATCCGCGCTCTTGTGCGAAGGTGCATTCACGGCGTGGCGACCCACGTTCAAGCACTTTCGGCGCGCTACTGAGATTCGGATTCGCTTCCGTATTCTGGGCTGGCGGCAGGATCCTGGGGTTTTCATCCCGGTCAGGGCCGGTGGCCGGTCCGTCTCTTAGCGCAATTGTGTGGGAAGGGTGTCTATGAAGGCCATGAGGTCAGTCGCGATTCGTTTGGGTTGTTCCCAGAGGACGAGGTGGCCGGTGTCGGCGTAGATGGTCATTTGTGAGCCAGGGAATGGCACGGGCGAGGTCTTCTTGGTGTTCGCGGGTCAACAGTTCGTCCCGGTCGCCCCACAGGATGAGGGTGGGTGAGGTGATCTTTGCGGCGTCGCTGGGGGGAGTCGCGTCACAGAGCCCGTGGAAGGTCTGACGCCAGACGTGCGCGGGTATGCGGGCCCCGTCACGGATGCGATCCTGCAGGTACCACTGCGGCACGGGTTGGAAACGTGGGAACCACGTCAAGGAGTCTCGTACCCATGCCTCGTCCACCGGGTCGCGAAGTTGGTCGACCTCGTCGGCGAAGGGTGGTCGTCCTTGCAGGGTGCGCGGTGATCCGACCAGCACAAGCCCGGCTACGCGGTGTGGGCTGGTGGCCGCGATTTGTTGGGCGAGGTAGCCGCCGCTTGATGAGCCGAGCAACACCGCCGAGGAGATGCCTAAGTTGTCCAGGAGCGCGACGATGTCTTGCGCCATGGATGCAAGGGAGTACCCGTTCGCTGGTCTGTCAGCGTCTCCATGGCCGCGCTGGTCAACTGCCACCGCGTGGACCGTACCGGGGAGCATCGGCATGAGCCGATCGAAGGATCGTCGGGATTCTCCCCAGGCGTGTAGCAAGATCACCGGTGTTGCGGAACTGGGGCCGACCGACACGTAAGGCAGGCTCACACCGGTGGAGAGCTCAGCCCACCGGACGCCCTGGTTCATCCACCCACCATATTCAC
>JAABUN010000615.1_pt1 | contig 89732 bp, 84 predicted proteins | sample 5559311 | NCBI WGS metagenome assembly JAABUN01 (sample SAMN10711877, study PRJNA513370) | rock metagenome | isolation source: Antarctica rocks | place: Antarctica: Victoria Land, Siegfried Peak sud
TCGCCATCCCGCCGTTGGTCTGGCGCTTGAACCCGAAGATGTAGTGGCGCTGGCACATCCAGTACTGGTCGTTGAGGCAGTACCGGCACTCGCCGCAGGGGACGATCTGCTCGGCGACGATCCGGTCACCCAGCCTGACGTGGTGCTTCTCCGCGGCGCCGTCCCCGAGGGCGACGACCCGGCCGGAGTACTCGTGGCCGGCGATCACCGGAGCCTCGACGTAGCCGCCGGAGCCGTTCGTGCCCCAGAACAGGGCGCCGCCCAGCCAGCACTTCATGTCGGAGGCGCAGATCCCGACCGCGTCGACCTCGATCAGGATCTCCTCGCGGCCCGGCACCGGCACCGGCACCGTCTCGACCCGGTAGTCCTTCGGGCCGTGGGTCACGACCGCCTGCATCGTCCTGTCCATGAGCCTGTCTTCCTGTCTGGGCCGAAACCTGTTTCCAGGCAGAGCCGGAGATGAGCCTTACCACGCGGTCATGCCGGACCGTTCGGGTCAACGCCGCCCGATGGCTGCCGCTTCGGCCAGCCGGGACGCTCTCACCGGTCTCCGGCGACTGTGCGTCTGCGCAGTATATTGGCAATGCGTCTTCGGGACGGCCTCCGCGTCGTCAGCGACTGTGGGATGCTCCCCTCCTGCATGCGACCGTGACCGGACGTTGTGAACCGGAACTCAGAGGCGGGCTAACCTCGGGTCAGTCGACGGTCTCGGATCGTATGGGAGCCGTGTCCAGATCGTGCCGGTGGGAAATGAGCGAGTGATCGATCAACGCGTGCCGGACGAGCGACGCACCGTCGTTCTGACGACCGACTGCGGGGCCGATATGGACGACCAGTGGGCCCTGGCGCACCTGGCGCTCTGCCCGGAACTTCGCCTGGTCGGTGTCGTCACGACCCATGCCCCCAACCTCGCGGCTCCGGCGGCCGCGACCGCCGCCCAAGTGGTGAATGAGGTGCTCGATGTCCTGTCCGTCGTGGATCGGGTGCCGGTGGTCGTCGGAGCAAATGGCCCGCTCGGTCGTGACCGCTCCGCCGCCGGGAGCGGGGCCGAGTTCCTGATCGAGCGGGCCCGCCGACACACGGCAGCGGACCGGCTCGTCGTCCTGGTCGCCGGGGCGGCGACCGATGTCGCGGCTGCCCTCCTGGGGGACGAGACGCTCGGCGACCGGATCGAGATCGTCGCGATGGCGTTCGACGGCTGGCCGGACGGTGACGATTCCTTCAACGTCCGAAACGACCCGCTGGCCTGGAAGGTCCTGCTCGAAGCGCGGGCGCCGATCGTCGTCGGTGACGCCGCCGTCACCCGCCGTCACTTGGGGATGACCCGGGATCGCGCCCAGAGACTGCTCGGTGATCGCCCACCGGCGGGGCCGTATCTGGTCGGGTTGCTGGCCGAATGGCTGGACGCGCATCCCGATCTCGTCCGGCGGGTGACCGGCGACGTCACGGTCTGGCCGGTCTGGGATCAGGTCGTCGTCGCCCATCTCCTGGGCATGACCACCGTTGCGACCCATCCGCGGCCGGCCCTGCGGAACGACCTGGGCTTCGACCATGAGCCCGGCACGGGCCGGACGATCGACTGGATCACGGCGATCGACGCCGATCGCCTCTGGGCCGACCTTCGCCGACGACTGAAGATCGCTTCCAACCCAACCGGCAATCAGAGACCGACGGTCGACGATTACCCCGGTCCGTCACAGGGAATCCCGACCGGCTAGAACCCGTCCGGGTTGGCTGGGTCGTGGGGAACCATGTCGAAGCTTAGGAGGGCAACGTTGCCGGGCAGGGCGATCTGCTGCACGATCGTCTCGGCGACGATCGCTGGATCGAGCATCCAGCCATGGCGGTGCCAGTGGAGGCCCGTGTTCATGCCGCCGGGGTTGGCGACCGACGTGATGATGTCATGTTCGCGGAGTTCGAGGAACAGGCCACGGGCCAGCGCGTTGACGTAGGCCTTGGCGGCGGCGTACATGACGAGCCCGGCCGTTCCCGTGCGGTGCATCGAGCCAGTGAAGACGATCCGCCCCGCCCCGCGCTCGACCATCCGCCGGCAGACCATCTGGGTGAGGAGCGTCGGTCCGGTCACCGCGACGGCCAGCGTCTCCAGGACCTGCTCCGGCGAGTGATCGATGAACGGCCGCGCCTCCTTTCCCACCGCGGCCGGGAAGTGGCGCACGGCGGCGTGGATCAGGATGTCGATGTCGCCGTGTTGCCGCCCGATCGCCGCGACCCCGCGCTCGATGTCGGCTGGGTCCGTCAGGTCCAGGCGATGGCGGTGGACGAGCCCATCGCCGTCCGGCAGCACACGTTCGAGCGCCTCGACATCCAGGTCGCAGGCCACCACGACCGCCTGGCGCCGGGTCAGCACCCCGACGAGGGCACTGCCGAGTCCGCCGGCCGCCCCGGTCACGACGGCGACCTGACCGGCGAGCGACCGTTGGGCGATCGTCGTCACCGATGACTGTTCCTGCTGGTTCGACACGGGTTCGGCACTCCTTCGGATGGGCAGCAGTGCGTTCCTGCCAGACCGGTCATCGCGACCGGACGAATGGGCTTCGTCTGCCCATTCTCCACAACCGGGGTAATCCTGTCGCGAGTGCTGACCAGGGCCGGGTTTCGCGATGGGCCGACCTTCGCTATCCTGCCGGGAGTCCGTCCGCCAGCGCACGGCCGCGTCACCGCAAAGCACCAGAGCAAGGGAGCCCCGCGCGATGCCATTCCTCAGCAGAGCCGTCCAGACCGACCGCACCGCTGCCATGTGGGCTTTCATGGAAACGCACGAGCTCGACTCCCTCGCCTTCCTGACGCCCGACTGGTTCTTCTACGCCACCAACTACCTGCTCGACGTCGCCCCGTGGGAGCGGCCGGTGATCGCCGTCGTGCCCCGCGCCGGCGAGCCGTTCATGGTCCTCAACGAGCTGTCGACCAACCATCTCGGCTTCTCGCGGGAGCGCGGCTCGGTCTGGGTGGACGACGTCTCGATCTACAGCGAGCACCCGCGTCTGACCGACCGGCGCTACCTGACGCCGCAGGTGCCGGAGCTGATCGCCGAGCGGCTCCGGGGCGCCGGGCTGGGCCGGGCCCGGATCGGCGTCGATGCCGCGACCGAGCCGCTCCGGCTGGCCGCCCAGCGCCTCGGCAACGTCACACTCGTGCCGTTGGAGCGGGAGCTGCGGGAGCTCCGCCTCGTCAAGCACGCCGAGGAGCTGGAGCTGATCCGGCGGGCTGGGTCGCTGTCGGACTGGGGACAGGACCGCTACCGCGAGCAGATCCGGCCGGGCCGCGTCGTGCAGGAGCTCGACTTCTCGATGGCCGCCCTGATGGCCGGCGAAGCCGCCCGGCGCCATACCGGCGAGCAGGTCGAGATCCGGACCATGACGCTGTCCGGACCCGCCTCGGCTTCTCCGCACGGCACCGGCGCCGCGACTGGCGAGACGATCCAGACCGGCCACGGGATCGTCAACATCGTGATCGTCCGGATCAACGGGCTGGTCGTCGAGAACGAGCGGACCTGGTTCTGCGGCCAGCCGACGGACCGGCAGCGGGCCGCCTACGCCGCCGCGACCGAGGCGCAGGCCGCCGCGATCGCGCAGTTCACGACGGGTAACGCGCTGGCCAACGTCGATGCCGCCGCGCAGACGGTCTTTCAGGCACACGGCTTCGCGGACTACATCAACCACCGGACGGGCCACGGGATCGGGATCGCGGGTCACGAGTTCCCGGACGACATGGCCTTCAACCCGCGGCCGCTGCTGGCCAACGAGGTCTATTCGGCCGAGCCGGGGATCTACCTGCCGGGTGTCGGCGGCTTCCGCCACGACGACACTGTCTTCGTCGGCGCGACCCCGGAGGTCGTGACGAAGGCGCCGAAGGACATCGCCAGCCAGACCGTCGGCTGAGCCGTCGGAAGGGAACGAACTGGTCGAAGCGGGATCGGGATAGTTCGTCTCCGATTCCGCTTTCTGTGAATCGGAGCGGCGCCCGGATTCGGCCACATGGTTGCCGCACACACTGGGCTGCCATCGCCGCCGCGGACTGGACCCAGTCGTAGGCGAGCACAGGACCTGGTCGCGAACAGGGACGCTCGGCACGGGCGTCGCCGAGGCCAAGGTAGGAGCATCGATGACATGACATCAGCCCCGGTCGATCAGCCCCCGGCCAGGCTGATTCCGCAATGTGGGCAGACGACATCGTCCTGGCTGATCGGCTTTTCGCAGTTGGGACACGCCAGGGGTGGTCGATCACCCACCGGTGTCTGGTCCTGTCGACCATTACGAGTCACGGTTCCACCTTCCTCAGCCTCCCAGCCGCTCATCAGCGGCGGAGACATCGATCTCCTTGTCCAAACGATCGGGGGTCTCATGGTCGACGTCCGCCACCGGCACCGATGGTGCAGGAGCGATGCCATGTCTGAAGCGCCATTCGTCATCTGGGCATCGTGTGACTGGAGGAGGTCTTGACAACAGCGATCGGACGCCAGGGGATGTGGAGCGACGTTCGGCATGGGATGGCGGCGGGTCTGATCGGGACCGTCAGCATGAGCGTGCCAATCGTGGTCGCGCGGCGCCTTGGATTCCTCGCCACGCCACCACCGATCGAGATCGGCGCCAACGTCGCCCGTCGGGTGCCCCTGCTACCGCAACGTGGGCAACGCGGCTTCCGGGCGATCTGGCTCGGCGGCCACTTTGCCTACGGAGGGGTCTGCGGGATCACCTATGTCATCGTTCGCCGGTACCTGCCCTCGGATCCGGTGCTGAGCGGGGTCCTGTTCGGCCAGGCCGTCTGGGCGACGAGCTACCTCGGCGTCATTCCCGCACTCGGCCTCTATCCCGGGCCGGAGGACGACTTCCGATCGAGGCTCCTCGTCATGGTGGGGGCGCATGGTGTGTTCGGCGTGACGGTGGGGCTGGTGAGTCGGCAGTTGGAGCGGCGTTTCGTCCACGTCCTTCCGTGATCACGTGGTGTTTCACCACCTCGACGTCTGGCTGCCAGGATGGGGGTGACATGCATCGTAGCCAGTGTGCCACGACGCCCTTGGGTCGAGGTGGTTCAGGCGACCGGTGCGGTGAAGACGACCCGCTTGCGCTGGTTGCTGGTATCGAACGCCTCTGTAGATGAGATCCTGGGCCTGCTCCAGCGCCGGATTGGGCGTGTGGCCCGTCGGGTTCCGCATCAGGGGATGCCTTCGGCCAGGAGGACGATGTCGTCGAGGAGCGCCTGGATCTCTTCCGGCGAGGCGAGGTCCTTGCTTGACGTCCGGCGGCTGATCCCCAGCAGCGTCTCCTCGATCACGGCCGGGTCACCCTCGACCGGCGGGTTCTGCGTCGGAGTCGGATCGGCCGATTTCTTCGCTCGCTTTGGTTGAGGCATGGAGGAATCTCCTCCGTTCTCGTGCCGATGCTTGTCACCTGGTCTACGGCTTCTCCGACTGGCCGCGGAGCCACTCGATCGCACCGAGCGTCCGGAGCCAGCCGGCGAGCGCGCTCCAGACGTAGACGATCGCCTCCTCATCGCTGCCGGGACTGATCGGCTCCGGCAGGACGCGCGGCAGGCTGAAGGCGCCAAGCAGGTAATCGGAAACCCACGGGTTGATCCCGAGGGCCGTCCGCAGGGACGCGTTGGTTCGTCGGTTGCCACCGTCCTTCCGGTAGTGCCAGAGCGCCGAGCTCCAGGACCAGACCGTTGACGCCTCGTACATCATCGCCTGCGCCCGCCCGAGCGGGGTCGACCGGTCGAGCACGACCGGCCGGAGGTGCGTCGCCCCGGCGAGGATCTCCTTGAGATACGCCTCCTCGGCCTCCGGGGTGGCGTGGGCGGTGCCGTCCAGCAGGCTGCTGAGGGACCGCCGCCGGGACTGCATCGTGAACGGATCGACCACCATAATCGACCGTTCGTCCGGCGGTGGGGGCGGCGGAGTCGGCGTGGCGACCGGTTGTCTGGATGGCTTCCTGTTTGGCTGTGGCATGGCGGGTCAGTCTCTTCCCATGCGAGACGGGCAGCCACACGCGTCGACATCGTCCGGATCGAACCTTCATACCGCTCCGCGAATCGCGTGCCGCAACACCGATACCGTCTCACGAACCATTCCCGGTGTCAGCTTCTGGCGATGTCCGGCCGGCCGGTCTTTTGTTAATCCGGACCAGTGGTGATCTCCCGTACCCTGATTACACTACGCATCTCCAGTACGGCCGCGGTCGCTCCCCGTGTCACGGCAGTTCCCGGTCCGCCCCGACACCCGCATTCCACCCCGAAAGGATCTCCGAACCGTGCCTACCCCGGCCGCGGCGCGTCATGGCGTCCCCGCCCAGCTCCTCCTCGCGCTCGCCCTGCTTTCCGCGCTCGGCCCGCTCTCCGTCGACATGTACCTGCCTGGCTTCACCCGGATGGCGACCGACCTCGCCACCTCGGCCTCCGCCGTCCAGCTCACTCTGACCGCGTTCCTGTTCGGCCTCGCCGCCGGGCAGCTCGTGATCGGCCCGCTGTCCGACCGGTTCGGGCGCCGGATGCCGCTCCTGATCTCGATGGTCGTCTGCACCCTCGCCAGCATCGGGGCGGCGGCCTCGCCAGATGTCGAGCTGCTGATCGCCTTCCGGTTCGTCCAGGGGTTCACCGGCTCGGCCGGGATCGTGATCGGCCGCTCCGCCGTGACGGATGTCAGCTCCGGCCGGGCCGCCGTCCGCGCCTTCAGCCTGCTGGCCGCGATCGGCTCCTTCGCCCCGGTCGTCGCCCCGCTGCTCGGCGGTCTCCTGATGCCCGGTATCGGCTGGCGCGGCGTCCTCTGGGTGATCGCCGGGGCCGCGGCGGTGATGACGGTCGGGGTCGCCGTCTTCATCCGGGAGTCGCTGCCGGAGGGACGCCGCAGCTCCGGCGGGATCGGCGAAACGTTCCGGACGGTCCGGGAGCTGTCCGGCAATCGCGGTTATGTCAGCTACCTGGCGATCTCGACCTTCGGCTTCGGGGCGGTGCTGGCCTACGTCTCGGCCTCCCCGTTCGTCCTGCAGAACGTCCTCGGGCTGTCATCGGGCGCCTTCTCGCTGGCCTTCGCCGCGAATTCCTGTGGGCTGATCCTGGCGAGCCTGGTCAACGCCCGGCTGGTCAGCCGCGTCCAGCCGGCCCGGATCCTCGAGGTCGCCCAGGCCGGGATGGTCGTCGTCTCCCTCGTGCTCGCCCTGACGGTCCTGACCGGCGTCGCGATGATCGCTACCGTCCTGCCGATGACCTTCCTGCTGATCACGTCGATCGGTTTCACCCTCTCCAACGCCGGCGCCCTGGCGATGGTCAGCGTCGCCCGCGGAACCGGGACGGCCGCTGCCCTGCTCGGCGCGATCCAGTTCGGCTTCGGCGCCCTGGTCTCGCCGCTGGTCGGGCTCGGTGGGGAGGACAGCGCGACGATGATGGTCACCGTGATCGTCGCCTGCGCCCTGCTCGGCCTCGCGATGCTGCCGGTCACGCGGCGCCATCCCGTTCATATCAGCGAAACGACAGCCGGGGCGGAGCCCGCCGCGCCGCTGGCGACCCACTGACGCGGTCGCATCGGCGTACCGAACCATCCCGGTCCCATGGACTCGGCTGCTAGACTGACGCATCGCCCGATCGAGATGAATGACGCCGATGTCATGGACGGAGAGGGACACCCGTGGACCACAGGAGCGATCCGGCCCCCGTCAGCCCGGCCGGGACCTACGAGCAGGACCTCGTCCCGGCGCTGTTCCTGCCCTGGGCGGCCGACCTGCTCCGGCGGACGGACCCGCGGCCCGGCGAGCGCGTCCTCGACGTCGCCTGTGGCACCGGCGCGGTCACCCGGCAGGTTGCGCCGCTCGTCGGGCCGGGCGGCACGGTGACGGGCATCGACATCAGCCCGGCGATGCTCGAGGTGGCGCGTGGGGTTCCATTGTCGGCGGGTGGGCGGATCGACTGGCGGTCCGGCAGCGCCCAGGAGCTGCCTTTCCCCGGCGGCGCGTTCGACCTCGTCCTCTGCCAGCAGGGGCTCCAGTTCTTTCCGGACCGCGTCGGGGCGCTGCGCGAGATGCACCGCGTCCTGACCGCCGGTGGCCGGGTCGGGGTTAGCGTCTCGGCCGGGCTGGGACAGCAGCCGGTCTACGCCGCGATCAACCGGGCGATGGAACGGCAGACGGGGATCGCCGCGCTGGCGGAGCCATTCTCGCTGGGCGATGCCGGGGAGCTGGCGGGGCTGCTCGGGGCGGCCGGCTTCCAGGACATCGATGTCCAGACGCTGACCCGTCCGGTCCACTTCCTCTCTGCCCGGCAGTTCGTTCGCGCCTCGGTCCTCGGTTCGGCGGCCGCGGTCCGGTCGCTCGCCGAGATGGGCGATGCCGGTCGGGAGGCGCTGATCGCCGCCATCGAGGAGGATTCCGTCCAGTTGCTGACAGCCTGGACCTCGGGAGACGAGCTGACCTTTCCGGTCGCGACCAACGTCGCCACGGCCCACATCTGATTCCGGTGGAGATAGCGGAACCGTGATGGGGATACGTCATGACGGCCACGAGGAGACGAGCGATGGCGGGCCTGACGGCACGGGCGGCCACACCGGACGACGCGGCGGCGATTGCGGCGATCTACAACCAGGGCATCGCCGGTCGGATCGCCACCTTCGAGACGGAGCCACGTCAGCCCACCGACATCCTGCCGTGGTTCGACGGCGTCCATCCGATCGTCGTCGTGATGATTCCCGATGATGCGGCAGATGAAGGCGGACGCATCGTCGCCTTCGCCGCCACCTCGACCTACCGTCCTCGGGCCTGCTACGCCGGGATCGCCGAGTACTCCGTCTACGTCGACCGCGACGCCCGGAGGATGGGCGCCGGTCGGCTCGCCCTCGAGGCACTGTTCGTGGCGGCGACCGCGGCGGGCTACTGGAAGCTGGTCTCCCGGATCTTCACCGAGAACGCCGCCTCCCGCGCCCTGATGCGCCGGGTCGGCTTCCGCGAGGTCGGCGTCTACGAGCGCCACGGCCAGCTCGACGGCGTCTGGCGGGACGTCGTCATCGTCGAGAAGCTGCTCGCGTAATGCCGGCCTGATCCTGAGGAGCAAGCAGCGACAGCGTCTGCCACGGTTCGACGCTGGCCGTGCCCCCAATCAGCCAGTGAATCGGACCGTCGGGTGGCAGTGGTCGCGCGTTTCGCTCCCCAACGCCCAGCCGGTCCCGTTTGGCAACCGACCTAGCGTCTGATATGATTGTTTTTCATCAATCAAATGACTAGCCGGAGACATCTCTTCTGGATCTCCGTTCCCCACGAGAAGCAGAGCCATGAACCAGACCGTCACGGCCGCCCCGTCGAAAATGATCCGTCGGCTTCAACCCCGACGACGGCTCCGGATAGCCCGACCCGCGGTCACCGCGAGATCCTCGAGGCCATCTCCGGGCTGATGCTCGGCCTGTTCGTCGCCATCCTCTCCAGCACGGTGGTGACGACCTCCCTCCCCGGATCATCGCCGACCTCGGCGGCAGCCAGTCGTCGTTCACCTGGGTCGTGACCGCGTCGCTCCTCGCGACGACCGTCAGCACGCCGCTCTGGGGCAAGTTCGGCGATCTGTTCAACCGGAAGTCGCTCGTCCAGCTCTCGCTCCTCATCTTCGTGGTCGGCTCGGTACTGGGCGGGCTGTCCGAGAGTACCGGCTTCCTGAACTTCTGCCGCGCCATCCAGGGGCTCGGGGCCGGCGGTCTGACGGCCCTGGTCCAGATCGTCCTGGCCGACCTGATCAGCCCACGTGAGCGGGGCCGGTATTCCGGGATCCTCGGCTCCGTCTTCGCGGCCGGCAGCGCCGGTGGCCCGCTGCTCGGCGGCGTCGTGACCGACTCGGCCGGCTGGCGCTGGAACTTCTACATCGTCGTCCCGATCGCCGCCGTCGCGATCATCCTGCTTCAGAAGACACTGCACCTTCCGGCCCGGCCGCCGCGCAAGGTCACGATCGACTACCTCGGCGCCGGCCTGATCGCCAGCGGGATCTCGCTGCTCCTGATCTGGGTCAGCCTGGCGGGCAAGAACTTCGCCTGGCTCTCGATGGACACGGCCCTGATGGTCGGCGGGTCGATCCTGATCCTCGCCCTGGCCGTCCTCGTCGAGGTGCGGGCGAGGGAGCCGATCATCCCGCTGGAGCTGTTCCGCAACCGGACCGTCGTGCTGTCCGTAATCGCGTCGGCCGCGATCGGCGTCACCCTGTTCGGCACGTCCGTCTTCCTTAGCCAGTACATGCAGCTGGCCCGGGGCAAGTCCCCGACCGAGTCCGGCCTGCTGACCTTGCCGCTGGTGATCGGCTCGCTGGTCGCCTCGACGGTCATCGGCCAGCGCATCAGCCGGACCGGCACCTGGAAGCCGTACATGATCCTCGGCTCCTTCCTGATGCTGATCGGGATCGCGGCGATGGGGACGCTGCGGTACGACACGACCTTCACGCTGCTCGTGGTCTACATGTCCCTGATCGGCCTTGGCCTCGGCATGGTGATGCAGAACCTCGTCCTGATCGTGCAGAACTCGGTCTCCGTGCGCCAGCTCGGGACGGCGAGTTCGACCGTGGCGTTCTTCCGGACGCTGGGCGGCGCGATCGGGGTCTCGGCGCTGGGCGCCGTCCTTGGCAGCCGGGTGACGAGCCTGAGCAACGACGGCTTCGCCGATCTCGGCGTCGCGCCCACGGGCTCTTCCGGCACGATCCCGGTCCTGTCGGACCTCCCGGCGCCGGTCCGGGTCGTCATCGAATCGGCCTACGGTGAAGCGGTCGGTGATATCTTCCTCGTAGCCATCCCGCTCGCCGTGCTGACCATCGTCATGGTCATGCTGCTGCCCAACCGTCCGCTCGGGACCAGGTCGGCGACCGAGCAACTCGCCGACGAGGAGACGCCAGTGACACCGACCGACCCGATCTACAGCGTTCCGCCCGGAACCGCCGGCGAGATCCTCCGTCCCGGGGCAACACGATGACCATCAGTCCAGGGATGACGATGAGTGTTCTGTCCGGCGATCATGTCGGCCCTGGCGGTGTTCAGGCGCCGGCCGGGGACGTGAGCGACCGGGACGACGTCACCGAAGGGTCGGTTCAGGTGGTCGAGATGGAACTCGCGACGCTGTTCGCCAGCGCTCGCGACATGCGCCGCCGCGCCGCCGCAAGCATCGACCCCTGCCTCCAGCCGGCGGCTTACGGGCTGCTGCGGCTCCTGCTCACCCACGGCTCGATGCGAGCCAGCGTCATGGCCGAGCTGCTCGGGGTGGATCGCAGCGCCGTCAGCCGGCTGCTCCAGTCGCTGGAGGGCCTCGGCCTGACCGAGCGGCACCCCGACGAGGTGGACGGCCGCGCCCACCTCGTCGGGCTGTCGCCGCTCGGCGAGCAGCGAATGCGGGCCCTGCGGACCGAGCAGCAGGCGATCCTCCGGGAGGCCTTCCGCGACTGGACACCCGAGGACATCGACCGCTTCGCCGGCCTCCTCGGCCAGTTCAACGCCACCGTCGGCACCACCCGCCGCTCGTAGCGCCCGACTCCGTCCCTCCACGCGATATTCGACGATAGCACCGCCGGAGCGATATTTGTTCGCCCGGCGGTGCGGTCGTTTTCAGACAGCTGGACTCTTGTCCCAGCTTGAGCACCTCTCTCGCTCGTCAGGTGACGGGTCAGGATGGCTCATTGCCCAAAGCGGCCTCAAAGGACAATAAACGGATCCTTGTTGTTCGCGTCGCCAATAACCCAGCCCATGGAGGTCACGTTCAGGTGGGTCGGGTGGTTGGCAGCGCGAGCGTGCCGTGATACCTTGTGGTCGAAATCGGCTCCCATGGAAAATAAGAAGAATCGTGTTGGCCGAACGGCCAATACGGCTGGGAGCGGCAACGATGCGCGCGCGTGATTTCGAGGACGCAGCACCAGGAGCGTTGATTCAGACGATCAATGGTGCGCATGCGTTCGTTCCCGATCCATTGCCTGAGAAGCTGGATCTGACGGCAGAGATCGTTCTTCAACTGGAGAGCGCAACCCTCGCAATCGGTCGTCTGGACCAGCTTGGACGATCACTGGTCAACCCGCACCTCCTTGTCCAGCCGTTCGTTCGTCGCGAGGCTGTGGCATCGAGTCGCATGGAAGGAACGACGGCCGACCTTGGCCAACTCCTGCTCTTCGAGGCGACGCGGCAGTCTCCGGCTAGCGATAGCGATGTTCGTGAAGTCGCCAACTACGTTGCCGCTGTGGACTACGGGCTCAGACGACCACGGGAGCGCCCGGTGTCACTCGGTCTGATCCGGGAGATGCATCAGATTCTTCTGGACGGTGTCCGGGGTGAGCAATACAACCTCGGAGACTTTCGGGACCGCCAGAACTGGATCAGTGGATCAGACCGCTCCATTTCGTCAGCCCGCTTCGTGCCTCCTCCCCCAGATCAGGTGAACGGACTCATGCGCGATCTGGAGCGTTACTGGCAGACGTCAGACCGATCGCCTGCATTGGTCAGGCTCGCGCTCGTGCATTACCAGTTCGAGACGATCCACCCGTTCTTCGATGGGAATGGACGCCTGGGACGTCTCCTGATGGCCGTTTTACTCGATGACTGGCAGGTGCTGACTCGACCACTGCTGTACCTCAGTACGGCGATCGAACGACGGCGTGTCGAGTATCACGACGAACTTCTCCGGGTGAGTCAGTCCGGGAACTGGAGCAGCTGGATCAGTTTCTTCCTCGATGCCGTTCTCGTGTCGGCTGATGACGCCTTGCAGCGTGGAAACAGACTCATCGACCTGCAGGATCGGTACCGAATCCAGTACGGAAGCGGGGGCTCCACGACGCCACTGAAGATCCTTGATTTGCTCTTCGAAACTCCTGCCTTCACGGTCAGCGAGATGTCGCGAAGGGTCGGAATCGGATTCAAGGCGATTCAGAGCTCGGTCGACAGGTTGGCGAGCGACGGGGTGCTCGTCGAGGTGACCGGACAAAGGAGACATCGCGTCTACGTTGCGAGCGAGATCGTTGCGGCCGTTTCGTCACCTGAACCCAATTCGTTTCCGGATACCGATGGAGCAGAAGGGCGATTGCACGCCTGATCACCGTCACGACCCGAAGAACAACTCAGTTGATCTCCCGGAGCCGGTCGACCGTACAGACATCCGCCCCGACCGAGGCGATCAGCGCCGGGGCGTCCCACCAGCGGCCGTCGATGACGACGACCGGGCGGGTGCCGTCCGGGCAGAGCAGGGCGCGGCCGGCCAGCATCTTGGCCTCGTGGGTGACGTCGGGGTTGCGGAAGGATTTGGCGAAGATCAGGGTCCGGTCGTCATCGAGCGTGAAGCTGGGCCGCAGCGTCGCCGTGACCAGCCGGGCCGGGAGCGTCTGGCCGGTCCGGGCGTCGTCGACGAGGGCACCGGCGATGGTCTGCTTGAGCGTGACGGTCGTCTGCTTCACCGTCGGCTCGCCCAGCAGGATCCGGCCCGGCGGGCGGTCCGGCGGCAGCGAGACCGGCGTCGGGTCGGACTGGAGCCAGGCGCTGAGGGCGTTGGTTGGAGCCTCGTCGGCGACGATGACGGCGCCGTAGAGTGGGCGCAGCGCCGGCAGGATCCAGTCGGTCCAGGCACCGTTGGTGACCAGGCACCAGTCCCGGTAGCCGGCCTGGCGAGCCAGCCAGGGGATGGCCGCGAGTTCCCAGAACTGGTAGTGGCTGTAGGCCGGCCAGTGCCACGGACAGACGACGACCAGCCGCCGATCAGCTCCCTCGCCGGTGACGTAGGTGTGCTCGTAGCCCGCCGCCGTATCGCTGACCGGAGAGAGGTCGGCGCCGAATGCCGTCGAGATCGCGTCGCACCACTGGCCATGGAGGGTCTCCAGCGGGATCGCCGGCTTGCTCACCATCCGCCGGTCGCCAGCATCCGGGTGAACGCCCGTGGGCCGATCACCGGGCGCTGCCGGGGCCGAAGGCCGCGATGTCTGGGATGACGAGGGGCGAGAGGTTGGCCTCGATCTGCTCGCGATGGGCTTCGAGCTGGGCCGGCAGCCAGAGGGGAAGGTCGGCCGGGTCGGCGCCGGTGCTCGGGGGCAGGCCGGGGCCGGTGGTCGCGAGTTCGACGATCATGCCGTCGCGGTCGCGGAAGGCGACCCGCTGGAACGGGCCGCGATCCTGGGCGGGCGTCACCTGGATCCCGTAGTTGGTCAGCCGCTCGACCCAGTAGTCGAGCGCCCCATCGGGTACCTCCAGTGCCCAGTGGTGGGTGACGCCGGTGCCGGAGCGGGCGGGTCGGCGGGTGTTCGGGTCCTGGACGAAGAACGTGACGACCGTCCCCGGCGCGGCGTCGCCAGCGCCCCAGTAGAGGTGCGGCGAGGTGGGATCGTCGAAGTTGATCGTCCGCTTGACCAGCCGCAGCCCGAGGATCTCGACCCAGAGCCGCTCCATCTCCGGCTGATTGGTGCCGATCGCCGTGACATGGTGGAGGTGCTTGAGCCGCATCGCGTCGTCGATTGCGGTGACGGGGTCCGGCCAGGTCTCGGCGGCGATGGCCGCCTCGTCCCGCCCGGCGGCGGTCGTCTCGAACGGGGGTGGTTTGACCGTCGTTCCCAGCGCGTCGGGCGCCTCGTTGACCGTCCAGCCCGGTCCCTCGGTCGCGATCTCGACGATCAGGCCGTCGGGATCCTTCGTGTAGATGCTAGTGAAATAGGTCCGGTCGTAAGGTCCGTCGACCGGCTGCCCGTGGTCGGTCAGCCGGCGTTTCCAGCGCAGCAGCGTCTCGCGGTCCGCCGTCGCGAGGGCGACGTGATGGGTGCCGCCGATGCCGGGATTGCCGCGTTTCATGTCCGGCCAGTCGACCAGGGTCAGCAGCGCGCCGGGCCCACCGCCGGCGCCGGTCGAGAAGAACAGGCCGTGCGAACGCCAGTCGTCGACATCGACCGACCGGGCCACGAGCCGGAGCCCGAGGATGCCGGTGTACCAGGCGACCGAACGGCCGGCGTCGGTCGAGACGGCGGTCAGGTGGTGCAGCCCGCGGACGGCCTGCTCGGGTGGGATGCTCATTGGGCTTGCCACGGGGGCGGACTCCTGACTGCTGGACGAGGGGGCGATGTCGTTGGCCGCTCAGGGCAGGACGATCGTCTCGCGGGTGGCGTCCCACGACGGCCGGGAGACATCGAACCGGTCGGTCGTCCGGACGTAGGTCGCCGGGCCGCCCATCCGGGCCACGGCCCGGAGCTGCTCCGGCAGGACGTGGTGGCCATCGAGAACGCGCTCGTGGACGCGGATCCGTACGACATCGCCGACGACGAGGTAACTGGGCGACTCGGCCGTGCCATAGTTGCGGGTCTCCCGTAACTGGAGTTCGAAGGCGACGGGCGCCTCGGCGATCCGCGGCGCCCCGACGGTCTCGGACGGTTCCGGTGTCAGGCCAGCCCAGGTGAACTCGTCCTCGCCGGCCGGGAAGTTGGCGGAGGAGATGTTCATCGGGTGGACGAGGTCGTCGCCGAGGATGTTGATGACGTAGTCGCCGGTCGCCTCGATGTTGCGCAGCGTGTCCTTGCGGCCGCTGCTGACGAAGCCGAGTACCGGCGGGGCGTCGGCCAGGGTCATGAAGTAGGAGTGCGGGGCGATGTTGCCGACCCCGTTGGTGTCACGGGTCGAGACCCAGGCGATCGGCCGGGGGACGACCGAGGCCCTGACGATCCCGGCGATCTGGCGCGGGTCGCTCTCGCCAACGACCCACTGCCGGGACGGTGTGCGCTGGACCTCGCTCATCTGGTTCCTTCCGTCCGTGGGCAATTCGACCCGTCAACGACGCGTGGTGCGACGGCCACTGTTCCACCGGCGTACGCAACGCCCATGCCCATCGCGGGGCCCGGGAAGGCCAGTCGTTTCCGTCGTGCACATCCACCCAGCCAGGCATCTTCGGCGCGACCCACAGGCCGGCGGCCGTCCTGGCCGCTGCGGATAACCCGGACGGCGATGTTTGTGCCAAAGGCTCTTGCGGGAACGGGGAAAGGACCGCACACTGCACGCACTTTCCTCCGACATGCGGGCGTCGCGCCGGCGAGATGACGACGAGCCGGGCCACCCGAGCGGGCGCGTCCGGGCACAACCGAATCCGCGGTCCGGCGATGCCTGCCACCATCGACAAGGAGTTTCGACGATGAGCCACGACGGCGTGACCGATTCGACCGGCCCGGCTTCCGACCCAACCGCCCCAATTGCGGGCAATCCGGTGCTGAAGCTGCACCCCACCACCCGGCGCCAGTTGATCGGCGGCATGGCCGGCGCGGCGGCGGCGATGGCCGCGATGCGCATCCCGGCTGGCGCGTCCCCGATCCTGCCGATCTCCCCCGCGACGCTGCTGTCGCAGGGCACCCCGTTCCCGGACGCCGCCCCGGCCGAGGACCAGGTCTTCGTCATCTCCTCCGACCCGACCGTCGTCCGGGTCTTCGACTTCTTCGAGCAGGTCTACCAGCGCCCGACGGCCTCCGACCTGTTCTCCGACCCGCTCGTCCGGATGGACCGGAACTTCGACATCATCCCGGCCGCCGCCACGTCATGGTCCGGCGATACGGCGAACAAGGTCTGGACGTTCGAGCTGGACCCGGCGCTGGTCTGGAGCGACGGCAACCCCGTCACCGCCACCGACTGGGTTCGGACCTTCCAATACGGCGCCGACCCGGCCCACATCTGGGACTTCGCCGGGTTCTTCTCGGGCGTGATCGTCAACTTCGCCGAGGCCTTCGCCGGTGACGTCGCCGTCGATCAGATCGGAGTGCGGCAGGGCGCGACGCCCAATCAGCTGATCATCGAGACGGTCAACCCGGCACCGTATCTTCCCTCGATGATGCTCTATTCCCCGACGCTCTCCGCCGCCGCGCTGGACAGCACCGGTCCGCTCTACAACACCGACCCCGCCACGGCCGTCTCCTCCGGGCCGTTCATCCCGACCGAGTTCTCCCGCGACCAGCGGGTCGTCTTCGACCGCAACCCGACCTACGCCGGCCAACTGACGCCCGCCGTCCAGAAGGTCATCGTCACCCTCGCCGCCCAGAACACCACCTTCACCCTCTACCAGGCCGGCGAGATCGACTACATGCAGGGCCTCGCCCCGCAGGAACTCCAGCTTGCCCAGGCCGATCCGGTCATGAGCCAGGAGCTCTACCAGTCGGTCGGCGACTTCCGGACCTGGTACCTGTTCTTCAACACGACGCTGGCTCCGTTCGACAACCTGCTGGTCCGCCAGGCGTTCAGCCACGCCGTCGACCGCGACGCGATCGCGTCGGCGGTTCTGGGGCTCTCCGGTGTCCCGGCGTACTCGTTCCTCGCGCCGGGCTTCCCGGCCGCCAACGGCGAGGCGCTCAAGGATATCCAGGCCTACGATCCGGACATGGCGAAGCAGCTGCTGGCGGACGCCGGCTTCCCGGACGGCGCCGGCTTCCCGGCTCAGACGATGCTGCTCCGCAACGAGAGCCCGCTCAACCAGACCGTGGCTGGGGCGATCGCCGCCGGGATCACCGAGGTGCTGGGGATTCCGGTCGAGGTCAGCAACATCGACCAGGCCGCCTTCACCGCCCAGATCAAGGAGATTCCGTTCGGTGCCGTCTCCTACGGGATGGACTACCTCGACCCGTCCAACATGCTCGGCGTCTGGAACAACGGGCGGCACCCGTGGGTCAACGCGACGTTCCTCAAGCAGTTTGCCGACGCCAACGTCTACACCGGCGCCCCGGAGGAGCGAATCGCGATGTTCCAGGAGTCCGAGCGGACGCTGGTGACCGACGTCCCGGCGGTCTTCGTCTACCACGAGACGCCGGTCCAGCTGATCAAGCCGTACGTGACCGGACCGTTCCTCGACCCGGACCGCAACGGCCTGACCAACCTCCACTGGCCGGGCTACACGGGCTTCTCGACGGTGAGCAGCGAGCTCTATCTCGGCGAGGGCACGCCGTCCGGCCGCGGGTAGGCGGCCAGCCGCTCGTGTCGGATCCCACCCGATGGCGCACAGCGTTGTGTCCCGCCGGGTGGGGTTCGTTGTGTCCGGCGCCGCGTTGTCCCGCTACTGTTGGTCGGCATGGACGAACGACGCGCTCCAGACTGGGAGGAAAGCGGTAGGATCCGCCATATCCCGTCCCTTTGGCCCGACTTCATGGAGTTGCAGGATCTCAGCCTCGGTGACGGAGGACAACTGCTCGGGACGAATGTACCACGCGTCGGCGAGAGCGCACCGGGCCGGATTGCCGATCTCGATCGAGACGTCGCTCTCAGGGTGACCGCTCGTGTCCGGCGCCATGGTCGCTGCCTCGTCACGAGCACGGTCCGGGAATTCCCACTTCGCTGGCGGCAAGTCCCTATCGGTACGGTTAGCGGGCTCGGGCTCAGTGACCCCCCTGAGGTGATTGGTATACTTACCCTGCGGCCAGTAGGTGCAGAGCGATCCATAACCGTATGGGCGTTGAATAGAACAAGGCAAACAGTTCTCGGAGGTTGTCAGTGGTGTGGTCGCGAACGCTGTCTCATCTGGAGAGAGTTCTTTCGACGCTCTTTCCATCGGTCGATGACATGTTACGCATCATGGATATATCTCAGGTTCCTCAAAGTTTTGTTGCAATTCAAAATTCACCAATAAACGCTTGGCACAATATCCTGGTGGAGGCGAACAAACGCGGACTAGTATCTTCTGTTATCGAGTCTGCTTTGAGCGATTACCCGGAGAATCCTGGACTTTTACTTGCGAAGAAGGGGGTATGGAACAAACACGAGACTCCTGGTATTGACTTGGCACTGGACTGGCGGGGTCCCATTGAAGCGAAGCAGTTGGAAAAGATCATTGGTCGAGAGAGTTCACTCGTCCCTATCTCATTCCTCGAAAAGGGATTAGAACGACAGAAGTCTGTCGCAAGAATTGAAGATATCGACGGATATGGTTCTGGTTTTCTTGTCGACGGAAATATACTCGTCACCAACAATCATGTCATCGCAAGCATTGAGTCGGCACGGCGATGCAAAGTACTATTCAACTATCAAATTCGTGCAGATGGTGGAGAAGAACAAACTGAGGTATTCCGCCTTGAGCCAGGAAGGTATTTTGCGACATCTGAGGAAATGGACCTTACTGCGGTCCGAGTTGAAGGCAACCCGAATGAGCGATGGGGTGCCATTTTGATTGAAAATCAGAGTTGCAAAGAAGGAGACCGGGTAAATATTATTCAACATCCAGGGGGCGGCCACAAACAAATGTCATTCTATCATAATACAGTCGTTCACGTTGAACGCGATCGCCTGCAGTACGTCACCGATACTATGCCCGGTTCGTCAGGTTCCCCGGTGTTTGACCGCGAGTGGCAGTTGGTCGCTGTCCATCATGCTTCAAGCAGCAAAGGACTATCAGGAACAAATAGCTGTGTGACATTCAACGAAGGTATCTCGGTGGATTTACTGAACCAACTCCTGGCCGATCAATTCACGTGTTCGGGGGAGTGACCTGAAATGGGTGCCATGCAATCGACGAGCGAGAACGGCGACAAGAATTCCAAGATACTACTGAGGAAGCTTCTATGTAGATTATACCCAGATGATTTTTCCTTGCAGCGAGTTTGCGATGATACCGGAATTTCTTCTCAACATGTGACTGGTCACTCGATGGTTGATCGGTGGCATTCGGCTATCACCATCGCGTCAAACACCAATCTGCTTCAGCAACTGATTCGCGTCGTGTTGGAGGATTACCCGGAGAATCAGGGAATACTAGACATACGGGATCAACTGGCGGTGGTTCCAGCAGACAGGGATTTCAGGAGGCTCGTGCCCCCAGCAACCTCAACTGTCCCTGAACCATTGCAAACCTTCGTTGGTCGTACTGACGAAATCAATGAAATTCGCGCCGTCCTGGATGGAGATCCGCGTCATTTGGCTGCATGCGTCGTTTGTGGCCTCAGTGGAGCCGGCAAATCACAGGTCGGGCTTAGATATGCTGAAGTGAATGCGTCATCCTACTCTGGCATCTATTGGATCCGAGGCTCGAGCGAAACGGCTTTCATCACTGATATGGCAAGCTTGGCGAAATTAGGAGAGGCACCGGGATACGATCCTACGGACGAAGCCACCTCTGCTCGAGCAGCTAAATTAATGCTCCAGACCTCCGGCGGGTGGCTACTAATTATCGATGATGCCATGCCGGAACGCGTACGTGGATTGCTCCCGCGGACAGGAGCAGGCCACATTCTCATTACCTCAACCAGTCCCAGTTGGTCTGGCTTGACTACCAGTGTTATTAGGTTGCGCGGCCTGGCCATAGATGATGCTATAGCAATGCTTACATCGAGGAGCGGTCAAGACGATGAGGCGGCGGCGAGAAGAATAGCTGAAGCGGTTGAGAGGTCTCCACTGGCTTTGGAGCAGGTAGCCGCCTATGTTGAGGAGTCTCAAGTATCTTTATCTTCGTATGAGTTTCTGCTGGAGCGCCGAAGAACAGAACTGTTGCAGAAGCCGTCGTCCTATACCGATTACCCTGAGACTGTTTATTCAGCGTTTACGCTTACGTTGGATGCTGTAAACGACAGAGGCCATGATGCGTCGGCACTCCTTGCGTGCTTGGCGTATCTGCAGCCAGACTCGATTCCAAGATGGCTAGCGAGGTCACTGATTAGCGAACTCATGTTTCTAACTGGGAAGGAAGTCGACGAGATCCAATTCCTCGATATGGTATCGGATTTGCAATGCTATTCCTTGGTCACAGCTGACACCTCGTATTTGAGTACGCATTCTTTGATACAGGCGTTTATCCGAGAAGCGGCTAACGCGGAGAAGCCTTATGGGTATGCAGATTTTGTGGTCGGACACTTAGCGGGGATATTTCCCGATGACGAATCGAGTAGCCGATGGTCAATCAGTAGTGAACTGATTGATCATGTCGTTCAGGCGGTTGGAACCGTTGATCTGGACACATGTGATAGGCCCGAAGTCGAGGCTCTTGTAAATAACGCTGGAATGTATTTGAACATCCGAGGGCGCAATGACGAAAGTCTGTCATTGCTTCGTTCAGCGCTAGCGATGGCCGATAGAATCTACTCCTCCGGGTCGCCCAATCTGGCTCGCGGCATGATAAACCTCGCAACCGCTCTCGACGCTAGAGGCCAGCGTGTGGAAGCTCAGAGTTTGATGGTCAGCGCGATAGGCATATTGGAACATGTCCGTCACCCCGACCAACACACGCGGCATCTGCTTGGTATTGGCTATAGCAATTTAGGTAGTTCTTACCTTGAAGAGAAGAAAACAGATCTTGCCAGGAAGTATTTTCGGAAGGCCCAGCGAACCCATGCCATCCACCTAGGGAAGAGCCACTACTCCACTGCTATAGATACACAGAACTTAGGGAGAGTGAGTAGGGAAGAACAGAAATGGGAAGATGCAAATCGGTTGTTCGATGAGTCGCTTCATACCCTCCGTAAAGTCCTGGAACCGAATGATTTTCGGCTGGCCGCTGCTTTGCACTCTCGAGCGTCAGCCAGATTCAATCTGGATGATAGCGACGGAGCCATTAGAGATCTTCGTGAAGCATTGACGATTTTGGATAATATCTTTCCCGGAATGGATCAGCCGCTCTTGGTTGAATCTATTGTTGCGTTAGCTAAGATGCTCCATATGCGAGGAGCCTTCTATGAGTCGCTGGCAATTTACAAACGCGCAATACCCCTTGTTGAAGTCCGATATGGAAAGAATAGTGAAGTAGCTCTCAAGCTCGTGAAAGAGCGGAATGAGGCCGCCACCAAAGCTATTCTGCCGTTGATTGCCAAGGTTGGTGTAATATGGTCGTTTGAAACCTCTTTGATTGGAACAACGGCACTGATGGATGAAGGTCGTCTGGGCATTGTAGCGACGCCTCTTATTGACGAGGAAGAGCACGAGGATAGAAGCCGCGAGTCGATTGGTTAGGGCAGCGGAGGATCTATAGGGCGTCCGCGGCCGGACGGCAGCAATCCGGCAGGCCGGCTCTGGCGCCCCGCAACGGCGTCTCCCCCTTACGTCGGCCTGACCAAGCTACGACGCGCCGAACTGCGGATGCTCGTCGGCTCGGGATCCGCTTCCATCCGAATGCTGCCCCGTGCCTGCATCCTGCACGCGACCGACATCGTGTTCGAATCCTCGACGTCGAGGTCCTGTCCGACGACTGGTACACGCTGCGCAAGGCGACGTTCGAGCTCCGGCGGCGGGACGGGAGCGGGCAGCGGCAGTCGCGCGAGGTCTACGACCGGGGCAACGGCGCGACGATCCTGCTCTACGACCTCGAGCGGCGGACGGTCGTGCTGACACGCCAGTTCCGCTACCCGGGCTACGCGAACGGTCACGACGGGATGGTGATCGAGGCCGCCGCTGGGCTGCTGGACCAGGCCGGTCCGGAAGAGCGGATCCGGGCCGAGGCGGAGGAGGAGACCGGCCACCACGTCCGGGATGTCCGGAAGATCTTCGAGGCGTTCATGAGCCCCGGCTCCGTCACGGAGAAGCTGCACTTCTTCGTCGGCGCCTACACGCCGGCCGACCTGACCCACCCCGGCGGCGGCATCGCTTCTGAGGGCGAGGACATCGAGGTCCTCGAGTTGCCGCTCGGTCAGGCGCTCGCCATGATCGGGACCGGCGAGATCGCCGACGCCAAGACGATCATGCTGCTCCAGTACGCCGCCCTGCACCTGTTTCACGATTCCAGACGTCCAAAGGTACGATGAACGACAGCTCGATCAATTCGCCTCGCATAGTTCCAGCAACTTGCGCGTCGTGCGCCAGTTGCGACTGGTGCTGACGACGCCGAGCCGGCGGTCGAACCAGTCGTTCGTCAGCCGGCTCCGCTGGACCCCACCGGGCAGCGACAGGTAGACCGCCCGGCCGATCACCGCGAACTGGTCCGGCGCTCCCCAGTCCGGGTCCAGCCGTCCGATCGCGTCCGACGCCGGCTCCTCGTCCAGGAACAGGACGTGGAGCTGCTCGGCGGGATGTCCAGTGGCAATGAAGAGGTTGTCGGCGACGGTCGCCCGCAGCTCGGCGACCGGCCGGACGACGACCGGGACCGCCAGGCCGAGGCGGTCGAGGAGCGCCGCCGGGATGGCCGCGGCGATGGCATCTATCTGCCCGTCGTCGGCCTGGAACAGCACGTTGCCGCTCTGGATGTACGTTCGGACATCGGCCGCGCCGGCCTCCGCGAAGGCGTCGAGGAGCGTCTGCTTCGGGACCTTGTTCCGCGCTCCGAGGTTGATCCCCCGCAGCAGCGCGACGTGCGTGGTCATCGTGTCACCACGCGGAAAATCCTGACGTCGCGGGCCTCATCGCGGTCCGGCCTCGCCGGCAACCGGCGCTTATCGGCGATGTGTACCGCCCATGAATGCGAACAGCTCGCTCGTCCAACCATCGTACCGGTCCAGGAAGGTCGTCCACTCCGTCGGTGCCCATGTCTGGAGGTCAGTCAGCATCGTCTCGACCGAAAGGACATCGGCGAAGCCATACTCGGTCATGGCCGACGTTCGACCGTCGGGCGAGACCGCACCCCAGACCAGGATCGCTCCGTCCACGTTGTCAGGCCGGCCGCCCCGCCTGACAACGAGCGCCGTGGAATCACTGGCGATTGACAGGAACTTGCCGAACGCCGCAGAGGTATGGTGGCGCAACTGATCGGCATTGGTCAGACGGAGGTAGCGGTAGCCTTCGTACTCGAGTTCGCACTTGAGTTCAGCCACATACCTCTTGTCCGAGTCGCGGTGCCGCAACGTGAAGTCAATGGTGTGGCCTCGGGTCTGCCCCGGCTCGCAGAGCGTCGGTCGCCCGAGATCGATATAGGGAGCTGCTGGGCACGCGCACCAGGCCCGGACGACGGCTTCGCTGAAGAATCCGAACTGGCGGGCCAGGTACTTGTCCCGGGCTGGTTCGACACTGTGGAAGAACTGGTCGAAGGTGTCGGTCATGCGGACTCCCAAGCGTGGGAAACTGGCCACCGGTCAGCCATCCAGAGGTCAGACCTCGTCATCACGCTCCCCGTGAACGCTTCGTAATCGCCTGGGTCGGGGATGCCTTCCCCGAACGGGATTCGCGGTTGTCCGGGCGATCAACCAGTCGAGGACATGCATGGCCTTCACCCGACGTAAGGCAAACGATCGTCACGCCTGGCAACGCGGTGGAGAAGCTCCGCTTCAGGAGCTGGAATGTGGTCGGGTCCGTCACGAACATGAACCTGTAATCCGCGTCGAGGCGCTGAAGCTTCGCGAAGTCCTTTCGCAACGATGTGATCTGCGCGGCGCCGAAGCGTGTGGCGTGGTGCGGGCTCGTCGTCTTGATCTCGCCGATGATCCGCTCGCCGGTCGTCGTCCCTGCGTCGATATCCAGCCCGTTCGCTCCCTGTGGCTTCGCCGCCACGTCGAACGGAATCAGGTCCGTGAAAAGCAGGCCGAGGTACTCCCTGGCCATGAGACAGGAGACGAAACTCAGATCGTTGCTGGAGTTGCCGAGAATCGTCTTGATCGCCGTCAGGTAGACGAACCAGGTCTGCGGCGACGCATCATTCCCAGGTGGTTGTTGGGTGGCGAGGAGTTCGCGAAGCCGATCGATCCGCCCGGCAACCTGCTCCAACCCGACTGCTTCGTTCTTTGCGAGCTCCACGGCACGCCCCTTCCCACGGACCTGATTGCCGGTGATCGTGCGGCGCCCGCCAAGGGTCTATCGCGAGGGTTCCATCGCGACCTCGTCGATGTAGCACCAGATCCAGTGCTCGCCCTTCTCGAACGACTTCACGATCGGGTGGCCGGTCGCGTGGAAGTGGTTCGTCGCATGGTGGTTCTTGCTCGAATCGCAGCAGCCAACGTGGCCGCAGGTGAGGCACTCCCGCAGGTGGACCCAGGTGTCGCCGGTTTGGCAGTTGTCCTTGTAGCCGCTGGCGTTTGGGCTGACCTCACGGTGCAGGTCGGCGTAGGCGCCGGAAACGCCCAGTAAGAATGTCTTCTCTACCTACAGTCGTTATGTGGTCGGTCGTTGTGCTTGGGCAATTGCAATGAGTTTACGATGATTGACGGGTTGTGTGCGTCCTACCTCTTCTGCCCGTCTCCCTCTGCTCAGACCAGCCGCGCTCTGGATAGAGACCTCTACTCCGTTGATTAACGATTCGGATCCTTGGTACAAATAATGCTAAACAAGTCGATGGATGAAGGGGACTGTCACAGTGACTGATTCCAGAGATTCCGATGGAATGAATTGGGAGCAAAGATGGTTGAAAAACTCGTAACCGGACTTCGAGTGGCAGCGATTGCCCTCGCCATGATGTTCGGAACAGTCGCGGTCACGTCCGTCGCGGCGCAGGACACGTCACCAGTGGCTCAGGCCACCGACACGGCCAAGGACGACGGCTTCGACGACTGGGGTCTGCTGGGCCTCCTTGGACTTGCTGGCCTCGCCGGTCTCCTGAAGCGTCCGACTCATGAGGTCCGTACGGTCGACCGCACTACCGTCAACCCGCGCGTCTAAACCCGGTACCCGGGTACGAATCGGGTAATCCACAATTGCGGACCGAAGACAGCCCCATTGGCCCTGAAGTGGCTCAGGGGGTTGTCTTTGGTCCGTCTCTTCCTACAAAGGGCATCCCGCCCTTGACGAATCAGGATCTGGATGCGGGCCATCGGAAGCTGGTGCCACTCTGGTCGGTATGGCCATTCCCCCTGACTTCCCTGTGTATCTCGGAAGGAAGATCGTGGCACAAAGATTGTGAGATCGTTAGAGAGATTTGTTGATCGCATCAACGTTTCGACAGTTGGGTCCAGTCATCGTTTTCCGGACGCAACTGCTTACCGCCCTCGTTCTATCAGGAGATCTGTAAACATGGCAGGAGCAGCGAATACCTCGGCAGCGTCCGGGAAATCGGCCAACGGCAAGGAACAGACCGGGGCGGATGTAGTCGCTGCGGCGACTGAAGTGACCGATCAGATCCAGGAGCAAGTCTCCGGGCTCGGGCAGCAGGTTCGTCGGCAGGCGACCGAGCAGCTTGCGACGCAGAAGGATCGGCTGGCTGACACGCTTGGGACCGTCTCCCTCCTGCTCCATCAGTCGGGCGAGCACGCCGAGTTGCAGGACAAGGCGATGCTGGCCCAGTATGTCGACCAGGCCGCCGAGAAGGTCGATTCCTGGTCCAAGTCGCTGCATAACCAGGACGTGACGCAGCTCCTTGAGGAGACCAAGAGTCTTGCTCGTCGGCAGCCACTGCTGTTCGTCAGTAGCGCACTAGCGCTCGGCTTCGCGGGTTCCCGGTTCTTCCGAAGTTCCGCTCAGCCGGCACAGGAGAGTCAGGCGGATTCCACATCCACCAATAGTACTCCCGTGGCGGACGACCTCGCGCTGAACAGTGGTGACCAGTACGCCTCGGCTGATTCCTCAGAATCGACTGGCACGATGTTTGGCGTCGTCCCCGATCCAGACATGTCGCGCGGGACTGACCCGATGTCCGGTACTGGTGGATACCTCGGGGACGTCGAGGGATCGTTCCTCGAATCCGATGGAACCGGAGCGGACTCTCTCCCCGACCTCGATGAGTTGACGCGTCCGGAGCAGTCGTAATGGCGGAGGGACGAGACGACCGTTCCCTCGGTGAACTCTTCGGTGATCTGGCCCGAGAGACCAGTACGCTGGTCCGGCAGGAACTGCGCCTGGCCGGTACGGAGATGGGCCAACGCGCCACCGCGGTGGGCAAAGAGGTGGGCGTCCTTGTTGGCGGCGCAGTCCTCGTCCACTCCGCTTTTCTGGTGCTTGTTGCCGCGATCATCCTGGGACTCGGTGATCTTGGGCTCCCATGGTGGCTGGCCGCATTGATAGTCGGGCTGGTCCTTGCCGGTATTGGAGCGGCTCTGGTTGGTCGCGCCCAATCGGCAATCAAGCGAGCCGATATTCTGCCTCACCATGCCATCGACACGATCAGAGAGGACCAGCAATGGGTGAAAGAGCAGGTCAGTTGATCCGAGCAGAGGACGGCGATAACCGGATTGCGACGGAAGATGCTGAGATTCAGCACACCCGCGAGGAGATGAGCGAGACCCTGGACGCAATCCAGGAGAAGCTTGCCCCCGAGCGTTTGACTGGAGATGCCAAAGACGCCGCGATGGAGACGGTCGACCATGTGATCGCTGAAGCCAAGGTGACCGCTCAGGAGGTGAGTGAAGTCGCCCGGGCGGCCGCGATGGAAGCGGTTGATCACGCGCTGGAGAAGGTCAAGGAGCTCTTTCCTGACCTCGCTCAACAGGCCGAGGACCGTGCGCGACAAGCTGTCGATCATGCGCTGGCCGAGACCAAGGAGACAGCTCAGGGTCTGAGCGAGATCGCAAGCGTGGCGGCTATGGAGGCGGTGGACCACGCGCTGGAGAGGGTAAAGGAAACCTTTCCTGATCTCACTCACCAGGCGCAGGATGCCGCTCGTGAAGCCGTCGACCATGCGATCGAAGAAGCGAAGACTGCGGTTCGGGAACTGGGTGTGCAGGCGAGAGCCGCCGTACGCGACGCAACCATCGGGAGGGTAGAGAGAATGGCAAACACGACGAGTCAAACGTCCAGGAGTGTCGGTTCGACCATGGTCCAGACTGTCAAACAGAACCCAGGTCCTGCGGCTCTGACCGCGCTTGGCCTCAGTTGGCTGGTGATGAACGGTCGGAGTAGCGCCGCGCAGGACAAGACGACCCATGTTTCCGGGAGTCTCGCCAATGCGTCTACTACCGCTCAGGGCCAGTCCACAGCAAGTCAGGTCAAAGAGACGGTAGGAGAGACCGCCGGGGACGTTCAGGAGACGCTGACTGGCGCCGTCGACCAAGCGGAGAAGACCGCGTCGGAGATCGCTGGCAAGGTCCAGGAGACGGTCACCGGCGCTGCCGGGCAGGTCCAGGAGGCTGCGACTGGGACTGCCGGACAGGTCAAGGAGACCACCAGCAAGCTCTCCGGACAGGTCAAGCAACTGCCGACCCGATTGCGCCAGTCAGTGGGAGCGAATCCGGTTCCACTTGGTCTCGTCGCTGTCGCTCTGGGAAGTGCTGCCGCGTTCGCCATCCCCGAGACGCGCCGTGAGAATGAGTTGCTTGGCGAGGCCCGCGACACGCTCATGAAAAAGGCTGAGACAGCTGCTCAGACGACCATCGAGAAGGTTCAGGGTGTTACGGAAGCTGTCGGCGAGACAGTTGAGAAAGAGGCCAAGTATGCGGGACTGACGGGCGACAGCAAGTAGCTGGGTTCGTTGTGTCCCGGAAGCGGAACCGAAAGCCCGTAAAGACCCCGGGTTGGCCTTTGTCGGCCGCTCGGGGTCTCCCCATGCGGTCGCCACGACGGCTTCTCGTTAGTCGGCTATGCCCAGCTACAAGAGGTGCATTCCAGCGTTCGCTATCTGGCCGGCTGCATCGCGACCTCGTCGATGTAGCACCAGATCCAGTGCTCGCCCTTCTCGAACGACTTCACGATCGGGTGGCCGGTCGCGTGGAAGTGGTTCGTCGCATGGTGATTCTTGCTCGAATCGCAGCAGCCAACGTGGCCGCAGGTCAGGCATTCCCGCAGGTGGACCCAGGTGTCGCCCAGCGCGATGCACTCCTCACAGACGGAGGAGCTGGGTTTGACGTTGCGGATCTGGTCGAGGTGGGTGCAGGGAACACTCATCGTGGGGTCCTCTCCGTCGGCGGATGCGCCGGTCGACGTGTCAGGTGGAATGCCGAGTGGCGATCGTGACGGAGCCGCCGGCTCAGGCCGTGGCCTCCTCGTCGCGGGGTGGCGGCAGCGTCCGGCGGAGGACCAGGTAGCCGGCGATCCCGGCGAGGACCGACGCGAACAGGATCCCGACCCGGGCGGAGTTGGCGATCGGGCCAGTCTCGAAGGCCAGCTCGGTCACGAACAGCGAGACGGTGAAGCCGATCCCGCCCAGGCAGGCGACGCTGGCGAGATGGACCCAGCTGATCGCGCCGGGCTTGAGCGCCAGCCCGGTCCGGACGGCGATCCAGGCGAACAGCGTGATCCCGATCGGCTTGCCGACCACGAGCCCGGCGACGACGCCCCACGTCACCGGGCTGGACAAGGCGTCGCCGAGCCCGTCGACCAGCTGGATACCGGCATTGGCGAAGGCGAAGACCGGCAGGATGATGAAGGCGACGACCGGGTTGACGCGATGCTGGAGGTGCGTCATCGGCGTCTCGACGTCCTCGCAGAGCCGCTCCAGCGCCTGCGTCGCCTGCTGCTGGGGTTCGTTGCTCAGGATGCTCGGCGCGATGAAGCAGGCCCGCTCGAAGTCCTCGATCGCCTTGCGGCTCCGGAGCAGGAACTCGCTCGGGTTGATCCACGACTGCGCCGGAACGGTCAGCGCGACCAGGATGCCGGCCAGCGTCCCGTGGATGCCCGATTCGAAGACGGCCACCCAGACGGCCAGCCCGACTACCGCGTAGATCGGCCAGCGGTGGAAGCCGGCCCGGTTGGCGAACATCAGCACGCCAAGCAGCACGAGCGCGATCCCGACCGCCGACCAGTTGATCGACTCGGTGTAGAAGACGGCGATCACCCCGACGGCAAGGATGTCATCGACGATCGCGAGCGCGGTCAGGAAGACCAGCAGCAGCGGCCGGACCCGGCTCCCGAGCAGCGTCAGGATCCCGAGGGCGAAGGCGGTGTCCGTCGCCATCGGGATTCCCCAGCCGCGGGCGCCGTCGCCGCCGAGGTTGATCGCGCTGAAGATCAGCGCCGGGACGATCACCCCGCCGACCGCCGCCGCGATCGGCAGGGCGGCCTGGCGGGGGTAGCGCAACTCGCCGACGAGCACCTCGCGCTTGATCTCCAGCCCCATGATGAAGAAGAACAGCGCCATCAGCCCGTCGTTGACCCAGTGCCGGAGCGACTCGGTGATGCCGAAATCCGGGCTGCCGATCGTCACCTCGGCCAGCCAGAACCGCTCGTACATGTCCGACATCGGCGAGTTCGCCAGCACGAGGGCCAGCACCGCGCCGAGCAGCAGGAGCCCGATCCCCGAGACGCTGGTCTGGACGAACCCCTGCAGCGGGGTCAGCGTCAGCACGAGGCTCCGCTCCTGGGCCGTGCCGGTGATGTTCGTGATGAGTGGCTCGTCGTCGTCGGAGAACTCATTGCCGATCGCGTACCAATGCCGGCGCTCGTCGGATTCCTTCCAGGCGTGCAGGTTCCGCTCGGAGTCGAAGCGGAGGACCAGCCGGGATGAAGGGTCGCCGCGTGGGGTCGGGACGCGCCGGGCGTCCAGAAAGCCGGGGAACCGGGCGGTGGCAGCCATCAGTCCTTCGAGGAAGGACTCGAACTCCTGCTCTCGCCCCGGCCTGACCCGACGGACGATGTTGAGGGTGACCGGCGAACCGGCCGGCGGCGCGGCCTGCTCTGCGGTGGCGGCTCCGGGTGCGCCCGGTGCGCCCGGTGCGCCCGGATCGTGAGTCGGTGGCGTCTCGGTCGGGGGGGGCACGGCTCCATCACCTCCTCATGACATGCGGGCTGCGGTCGCGACGGTGATCCGCCGACGGGGTCGCTACGGCGCCGGTTCGATCGTGACCTCGTCGACGAAGCACCACATCCAGCTCTCGCCCCGCTCCAGCGACCGCATCAGCGGGTGGCCATCGGCGAGGAAGTGCTTCTCGGCGTGGTTGTTCCGGGAGTCGCTGCAGCAGCCGACGTGGCCGCAGATCAGGCACTGGCGCAGGTGGACCCAGGTATCCCCCGATTCCAGGCACTCCTCGCAGCCGTCCGTCCGCCGGTTCTGGGGCCGGATCTGGTCGAGATGGGTGCAACGCTCCGCCATCGCGCCCTCCTCTCTTGGTCATCGGTGGCGCTCGTCGGAGCACCGGTCTCGTCGCGATCAGGATGTCAGGCTCGCAGTATCGGGCGCTAGCCGTGCATGAGCAACTGTCCGATCCGTCAGGCTCGCGGCGAACTGGTTGTTGGCGACCGCCAATGCGGCGTCACCGCGTAGGGACATGGCTTGCCTTGTCCGCGCCCTCAGGCGCCATACCGCATAGCGGTGCCAAGGGGCCATGTCAGCCTCGTTTCGCATCGAACACGGCGGTAGCGAAGCCGGTCTCGCCTGGCGGCGAAGGCTGCGGCGGCGGCCGGGCTCGCAAGCTTCGCCCCTACGGACGGGCTGCGGCGGCGACATGATGGCCGATCAACTCCCTTCCTTGGTGCGACACTATCGCTGATCACGACCGCCCGACATGTCGTTTGAAAGAGACAACACCATGCCGCAGGACACCCCGGAGATCGCCCAGCGCCGCGACGAGTCCTACCGCCGCAGCTCCGGCGAACACGTCGGCCGCTACCTCGCGACCGACGGCGCCGAGGGCTACGACGACAACCGCCACAGGGCGCCGACCCTGCTCCTGACGACGACCGGCCGGCGGACGGGCCGCGAGATCATCTCCCCGCTCTACTTCGCCGGGCACGACGGCCGCTACATCGTCATCGGCTCCTACGCCGGCTCCGACACGCACCCGAAGTGGTACCTCAACCTCGAGTCCGACCCGAACGTGACGGTCCAGATCCGGGGCGACCGCTTCCCGGCGACGGCCCGGACCGCCGGCGCCGAAGAGAAGCAGGCGCTCTGGCCCCTGATGGGCGACGCCTTCCCCTTCTACAACGACTATCTCCAGGCCACCGACCGCGACATCCCGCTGGTGATTCTGGAGCGGGTGGCGGAGTAGGGTCAGCTATCGTCGCGCCCCGGCAATCTCATCATCCGCACCTGGTTGCGTTACCCACGTATACTTTGTTGCATGTCGTTTCGGTTTCGGTTGGCTGAAAGGAGCGTCCGATGGCCCTGCGGTCCAATGAGTTCGAGACGCTCGATGATGACATGACTCCTGAGGAGCGAACGCGCCGCAACCAGATCCTGCGCCATAAGCGACCTGAGAGCATTGCCCACGACGAGACGCTCGACCTGTCCGCCGAGGATCTCATGCTTCTCGACGAGATCCTCTACGAGCACGAGGCCGTCTTCCGTTACCTTGCCGACCGCTAGTGGTCTAGTATCCGGATTCGGTCGACTTCGTCGTGGCCGTCCACCGGAAGGTGATGTTCGATCTCGGGTTTCCGCCGTATCCACTGGCCCGACCCGACCGGTTGGAAGCGGCCCTTGCTCGCCCAAGGCACTACGCCGGGTACGAGGGAGCCGACGTACCGGCACAGGCTGCCTATCTGGCAGAAGCGATTTCTCAGGCACAAGCATTCATGGAAGGCAACAAGCGGACCGCCTACGCGGTCATGCTGTTGTTCCTTGCCAGAAACGGTTACCAAACATCGTTCGACGGGATCGCAATCGCCGATTGGCTGATCGGCATTGCGAATGCCTACGAGACCGGCTCTGGCGTCGATATCCAGATCGCCGCCTTCGTTACGTTCGTCCACTCAGCCAGTGTCAGGAAGAGCGCCCCCCAAACCTGAGACTGGCCCGACCGTGACCGTCCAGATCCGGGGCGACCGCTTCCCGGCGACCGCGCGGACAGCCGACGCCGAGGAGAAGCAGGCGCTCTGGCCGCGGATGGGCGACGCCTTCCCCTTCTACAACGACTACCTCCAGGCCACCGACCGCGACATCCCGCTGGTCGTACTGGAGCGGAACGCGCAGTAGCGCAGTCACCAGGCCGGCGAATTAGCCAGTGGCAGAACAGTGGCAGAACAGTGGCAGAGCCTGTGACGGGGGATCGGCGCAGCGCGGCGACGATCCCCTGTTTCCTCAAGCGCCTGCATGCCACCCAATCGGCACGATGACGGATGGAGGGCAGCTGCCAGCTGTCGGGTTCTGTACCGGCTACCTTCAGTTGGTCACGCCTCACCGTCCGCCATCCGGACGGGCCAGAGCGAGGCGGGTCGCGCCCCCCCGATCCCTCAGGTACGTCTCGCTAGCACGTAGCCCTTGACAGATTAGTTTAGACTAAATCATAGAATAACTATGGCTATTCAACTCGGCTGACATGGCCAGCTGACAGGCGAATCCAGTTCGCATGTCCGGACGAAGCGGTGTCTTGACCGAAAGGAACTCAGGTGACAGGTGACGACAACGCGACCACTCCCTCGCTCGGGTCGGGCTGGATCAGGCGGATCAACCGCCGGCATCTACTCGGCACCTCCGTCGGCGGCGCCTTGGCGGTCGCCGACGTCCAGCTTCGCTCGCTGGCGCAGGGCGAGGCGACCCCGGAAATGCCGCCGATGGCCGGGATGGACCATTCGACCGAGCCCGGCGGGAACCCACTGGGCATGCCGACGGTCGTCGGTGACGTCGATCACGTCGCCAACGGCTTCAACCCGACCGACACGCTGACGGACTTCGACGGCGGCACGGTCACGACGCTCGCCAACGGCCAGACCCAGCGCGAGTTCCTGATCACGGCCTACAACAAGGACATCGAGATCGTCCCCGGCCTGACCTTCCCGGCCTGGACCTACAACGGCCGCATCCCTGGTCCGACGATCCGCGTGACCGAGGGCGACCACGTCCGGATCACATTCGTCAACGCCGGCGACCACCCGCACAGCATGCACTTCCACGGCATCCATCCCGGCGCCATGGACGGGGTCTTCGACGAGGCGTCGGGGATGGTCCAGCCCGGCGGGTCCTTCACCTATGAGTTCGACGCCGAACCGTTCGGCCTGCATCTCTACCACTGCCATACCGCGCCCCTCGCCGCCCACATCTCCCGCGGGCTCTATGGCGTCTTCATCATCGACCCGAAGGACCCGTGGGCGCCGGTCGACCACGAGTTCGTGATGGTCACGCACGGCTACAACGTCGACTTCGACACAGAGGGAAACGAGTTCTACGCGGTCAACGGAATCCCGTTCCACTACGACCATGACAAGTACCCGATCCGGCTCAGGGTCGGCGAGTCGGTCCGGATCTTCCTCGTCAACATCCTCGAGTACGACGCGATCAACTCCTTCCACCTCCACGCCAACTTCTTCCATTACTACCCGACCGGCACGATGCGCACCCCATCGGAGTACACCGACACCATTACCCAGATGCAGGGGCAGCGCGGCATCCTCGAGTTCACCTACAAGTACCCCGGCCGCTACATGTTCCACGCCCACAAGACCGAGTTCGCGGAACTCGGCTGGACCGGCGTCTTCGTGGTTGAGGAGTAGACGGACATGACCGAGACCCTGACCAGCCCGACACCAACGCTGTCCCCGGCCCCGTCGACATCCTCACGGGCGCCGTCACCCGCGCCGTCCCGCAGCCGTATCGTGCTGCTGACCCTGGCACCGCTGATCCTGCTGGCGGCGGTGATCGCGACGTTCCTGGCGACGGACGGCGCCGGCCTGAACGTCGCACCGGTCGTTCCGATCGAGACGGTCCAGTTCGACCGAACGGTGCTGACGCCCAACCAGATCGAGCTCCACCTCCGCAACACCAGCCAGGAGCCCCTCGACATCGCCCAGATCAACATCAACGACGCGATCTGGCCGTTCGTCTCCTCTCAGGACCCGATTCCCCGGCTCGGGACGGCGACGATCACGCTGACGTACCCCTGGGTCGAGGGCGACGCCTATGGCATTACACTGCTGACGTCGAACTCCGTCCTGATCGACGCCTCGATCGGCGCCGCCTCGCTGACGCAGTCGACCGGCGGCTCGACGCTCTGGAGCCTGGCCCTCGTCGGCGTCTACGTCGGGATCATCCCGGTCATCCTCGGGATGCTGTGGCTGCCGGTGCTGCGCCGCCTGAGTCGGCGCTGGACCCGGTTCCTGATGGCCGCGACGGTCGGACTGCTGATCTTCCTCGGGATCGACGCGACGGCCGAGGCGGTCGAGCAGGCCGGTCTGCTGGCCGCGCCGCTGCAGGGGCTGGGTATCGTCGGGATCGGGATCGCGCTGACCTTCGCCCTGCTCCAGGCGATCGGCCAGCGGCAACAGTCGGCCGCCACCCCGGAGGCGCGGCAGCTCGGGTTCGCGACGATGATCGCGATCGGGATCGGGCTCCACAATCTCGGCGAGGGGCTGGCGATCGGCGCCTCCTTCGCGGTCGGCGCCGCCGCCCTCGGGACGTTCCTCGTCATCGGCTTCATCATCCAGAACATAACCGAGGGAATGGGCATCGTCATCCCCCTGGCCCGGCAGCGCCCGACGATCCAGCGGCTCGCCCTGCTGGCCGTGATCGGCGGCGCTCCCGCCGTCGTCGGGACCTGGGTCGGCGGCCTGACGACCTCGTCGGGGCCGGCGGTATTGTTCCTCGCGGTCGGTGCCGGCGCCGTCTTCCAGGTCGCCTTCTCGATCGGCCGTGGGCTGGTCTGGCGCAGCGAGGAGTCGGCCGGGCAGCGGATGCCGCTGACGGCCTTCTCCGGTCTCGCCGCCGGGATGCTTGTGCTCTACGTGATGGGCGTCTTCGTGAAGTAGTCCGCGGCCAGCCCACAATCGTTCCGGAGGAACTCAACGACCGAGCCGTTGAGCCTGTTGAGGTTGGACCGCTCGGTCGTTTGTCCATTCGTCGGGATGATTCTCTACGCCTTCAGTCGGGCCCGCTCCCGATCGAAGATCCTCCTCAAAATAGCGATGGTCGAGGCGTAGGTCGAATCCAGCCCGTAGAAGTCCAGGCCACGGGCGCCGAGGGTCTGGGCGCGGGTGTAGGGGGTGTCCGACGCGTAGTGGAGGATGCCGAGGTCGAGGCGGCCGCGCATCGCCGATTGCAGGTTGACCGCCTCGCCGGAGGGGTAGCGCCGCGGGAACAGCTCCTCGCAGATCGCGCTCAGGTACGGCCCGGCCTCCATCTCAACGACCGTGTAGGCCTCGCGGTAGAAGAAGTCGAGGTAGCCCTGGTTCTGGAGGTACGTGCCCTTGACCGTGACGGCCTTCTGGTTGTCGAGCAGGTCGCCGAAGACGAGGTAGGGGGCGAGGCTGTCGTAGGTGAAGCAGTTGTCGAACCAGTAGGTGTTGTTGGAGTGCTCGTCGTAGACGACGTTGCTGATCATGACGTCGCCGATCCGGCCGTTCAGCGTCGCGGCCTTGCCGAGGACGTAGATCCCCTGGATCGCGTCGACGGCGATCCCGGTCTGGCTGAGCAGGTAGTAGGCGGCCAGGCCGAGCGGGTAGTTGATGTTGACGATGACGGCGTCGGACCCCTCGGCCCGGCCGTCGAAGCCGTCGGCGTCGAGGCCGTCGGCGTCGATAGCGCCGTTCGGCCCGGCGCCGTCGACGATCCGATCGATCCCGCCGCGGAGACGCGGGTCAAAGGAGGTCGGGTCGAGTTTCGCGACATCGATGATCTGGACGCCGACGTCGACGGCGCCGCGCGGGTCGATCGTATGGATTCCGCCGGCCTGCTCCTCGTCGTTGCGGCGCTCGCGATCGTCGGCCATCCCCGGCGCGGCGAAGTACGACCGGGCCGCGAAGTACAGCCAGTTCTCCCAGGGCGAACGGCTGTCGCCCCGCTCGATCCGCTCCAGCTCCGGGATGAGCTCGGCGTGGCCCGTCCGGCGGATCGAGGCGACGATCGCGTCCCGGCGGCGCTGGGCGGTCCCGCTCAGGACGTTGGCGATGCTGTGGGTGTTGCTGGAGACGAAGTAGAGCGGCCGGTCGGCCAGCCCGAGCTCCTGCAGCCGGTCGGCGATCGGGTTCCACCACTGCCGGGCCGAGCGGGCGTAGCCGTTGTGCGAGCCGCCGAGCAGCTGGATCGTGAACCGCTTGCGCTGGTGGGCCATCTTCGCGAGGTTGGGCCAGAGCCGGACCCCCCAGACCGTCCGGAGCCGGTTCCAGTCGTTCGCCGCCAGCAGCAGCCGCTCGCCGATGCTGGCGAACCGCTCCTCGGCGGGCGGCACCCCGACGCCGGCGGCGAGGGCATCGACCTCGGCCGTCAGGGCCGGGTCGGCGGCGAACAGCCGGTTGAACTTGTTCCACTCGATCTGCCAGGCCACGATCGACGGCACCGCGTCGTCGAGGTCGGAGGCCGAGGCGATGTAGGCGGCGAGGGTCGTGTCCCCGTCGTAGAGCCAGCGGCGCCGGCGGCCGGGGGCCGACTGCATCTCCCAGCTGTCGAGTTGCGAGAGGCCGGCCCGGTTGAAGTCGTGCCGGGACTGGGCCAGCACGATCCTGCGGACGTCGACGATGCAGGCCGGCAGGCGCTGGGTCGAGTACATGAAGGCGTTCATGTCCGGGGCGGTCTCGGTCGCGCCGGCGTGGAGCGAGGCCGCGGCCATGATGTGGGCCGGTTCGAGGGAGCTGACGCTGATCGCGCCGGAACTCTGGAGCAGCGTGGTATAGGTCCGGACGTAGAGGTCGACCTCGCGCTTGGCCGGGCCCGTGATCGGCGTCTCGAGCGAGCGGCCGTCCGGCCGGCCGAACGCATCGCCGGACACCGCGCCGTGATTGGCTCCGAGCTGGGCCGCCAGCGGTGAGGCGCCGGCACCGGGCGGTGGGGTCGCGTCGACCCCGGCGACCGGGAGGCTGGCCTCGTCCTCGGTCGTGAGACCCCGCGACGAGACAGACTGCCCGCTCAGGGCGCCGCCGGGCGCGAACCGCCCCGGTGTCCCACCCCGTTCGCGCCGCTCGCCGCCGTTGCCCGTGCCCTGCTCGCCAACCATTCCCCGTCCCCTCGCCCGGCCACCACCCGGCTGTTCCGGTGGCGGTTCGGTGTTCCCAGGAGTATAGCGACGGTGATGCCGTCGGCTCGTTGACGGATTGTTGGCGCGTGGCCGGGAATGGCCCCGCCGAGACGAGGGAGATCACGTCCCGGATCCAGAGCGCCAGGGTCCGGATCTGGAATACCCGGTCCCTGGCGCTCCTGGACGTTCTGTCGTGGTTCCGGACGGGTCGGCTAACTCCGTGTAACGATCAGTCGGCGGGTAGCGAACGCCACGGTGATGACCGCCAGCAGCACCGCGGCCAACGCCGCTCCCGGCAGGGGCGAGCCAGAGGAAGAGCCCGCGCCGGTGCTTGGCAGCCCGGTGACCGGACCTGCGCTCGTGCCATCCCGGCTCGGGGCGGCGGACGCTGACGCCGACGGAACACTGCTCGCCGACGGGCTGGCCGACGCGCCATTCCCGAGGTCAGCGGGGATGATGTACCAGCGGCAGCTGAGCGTCCCGTTGGCCGCGATCTCCGCCGTCAGCAGGGAGCCGTTACCGTCGAACAGGAACTCCTCCGTGCCGGACGTGGCGTCGAAGCACTGGTACCGGAATGGGCCGTTGGCCGTGGGGACATCGAGGAAGGCGGTGTAGGTGCCGGGCTGGAGCGCCTCGAACAGGGTCCGGCCCTCGGCACCGGTCGAGCCGACGAGTGCTGTCTCCGGGTCGATCTCCGCGCCGCCACTGAGCAGGATGTCGACCGGCGCGGCGGTATTGACGGGGTTCTCGGTGTCCAGCGACGTACAGTCGGTCAGGTAGTCCTCGTCCTCGTAGCCAATCGGGCAGGTGAAGACCTGGAAGGCCGCGTTGGCCGTGCCTGCGTAGGTGGTGACGTAGAAGTCGCAGGCGTAGGTCCCGCCGGCCACCACCGCGAGGTCGATCGTGCCGATATTGGTGGCACCAAGCGACATGGCTTCACCTGACGTCGTATCGAAGCATTCGACCTCGAAACCAGTGGAGTCGCGGGGGTAGACCATCTCGTCGATGTCCAGGGTGACGGTGATCTCGCCGGGCGGGATCGTCGAGTCGTGCGCCGTCCCGCTCTGGGACGTGAGCGTGTTCTGCACGTAGTCGCCGCCGTCGCCGTTGATCCGGACGGGGATGCCTTGCGGGGCCGCGACACAGCCGGCCGCCTCGGCGTCGCCGGTGTAGTCAAGGTCGCATTCGTAGACCTGGAACGTGCCCAGGGCGGTGGTCGGGGCCGGCTCGCCGGCCGAGCTCGGGATGACGTACCAGCGGCAGGAGAACGACCCACCGGAGGAGGTATCCAGACTCAGACCGTTGTCCGCGCCGTCGAACAGGAACGCCTCGCTGCCGCTGGTCGTGTCGAAGCAGGCGACGTAGAAGGCGTTGCTCTCCTGCGAGAGCTGGAGGACGGCGCGGGTCGGTCCGGCCGGGTAGTTGAGCGAGTAGAACCCGTCGGCATCGGTGAAGCCTGTGACGCCCGCCTGTCCGCCGGGGCCGTCGGCGGAATCAGTGTCTTCGGTGACGAGGAGCTCGTAGCCGTCGGGGCCGGCCGAACAGTCGGTCAGATAGTCCTCCCCGGCGTAGTCGTCGGGGCAGGTGTAGACCTGGAAGGTCAGGTCCGCGGTCGGCGTCTCGACGCCGGCCGCGGCGGCGGGTGCGGACAGGAACGCGGCGAAGAGGACCGCGGTCATCGCGAGAACAGCGAGCAGCCGCATTGGCCGGTCCAGCATCGCAGGTGGTCGCATCGTGAGTGATCGCGTCATCGGTCGGGTCCCTTCCCTGTTCATGACCGGCAGACCATCCTGTGGCCACCGCTCCCATATCCATCGACCGGATTCCCCGGTCCCTCTGGCGTCGGACCCGGACGCGGCAGCGTCTCCCCCCGGAATCCGCTGCCGCCCCGTGCCGTTGTCCGGTGAGGTCATGATCTGGAACGTGCATGAATGGCAATCGGTTTCTCAGGACATCTGTTTCCCGGAACGCCGACCTCCCGGACGAGGCGGACGCCTGACCGCTCCGGCAACGACAGGGTTCCACCGAAACGCGATCCAGTGGGAAGGGTGGTTCTCGCGCCGCCTGTCTATTTCAGCGAAGCTGTTCGTCGTATCAGTAGACCGGCCGAATGTGACCGGTCATCCAGCGAGAACGATCTGGAGGACGAGCACCATGCAATACCTGCTCTTCATCTGCACCGAACCGGGGAGCGGACCCGACGTCAGCCGTGACATGGAAGCCGAGACGAACGCCTGGGTCGTGGAGATGGACGGCCGCGGCGTCCGTCTGCGGGGTGACCAGCTGCGCCCGCCGTCCGACGCGACGACGGTCCGCGTCCGGAGCGGCGAGACGCTCCTCACCGACGGACCGTTCGCCGAGACCCGCGAGCAGATCGCCGGCTACGACCTGATCGCGTGCGCCGACCTGGACGAGGCGATCGAGGTCTCGTCGAAGCACCCGGTCGCGTCGTTCGGCATGATCGAGATCCGGCCCCTGATGTTCGAGGTGACGGGCCTTTCCCCCGTCTGAGGGCAATCCGCCCGCTCAGGCAACACATGATCGCGGCTGGGGAACGGGTCCGGAGCGGGGACCGTTCCCGCCGGCCGCACAAGAACCACGAGGGAGACAGCATGCTGCTGCAGGACAAGGTCGCGGTCATCTACGGCGCAGGCGGGGCCGTCGGAGGTGCCGCCGCGCGGACATTCGCCAGAGAGGGAGCGCGGGTGGTCCTGGCTGGGCGAACGGCCGAGTCGCTCGAAGCGGTCGCGGGCGAGATCCGCGCCGCCGGCGGACTGGCGGAGGTCGCCGTGGTCGATGCCCTCGACCCCGGCGCGGTCGAGGCGCATCTCGATGCGCTTGTCGCCGCGACCGGCCGAATCGACGTCAGCCTGAATGCGACTCACCCTGGCGCCGTCATGGGTCAACCGCTGCGCGAGATGACCGTGGACGACTTCACGCGGTCCGCCGAGAACGCCCTCCGCCTGAACTTCTGCACGGGCACCGCGGCTGCCCGCCGGATGGCCGCCGCCGGCTCGGGCGTGATTGTGACGCTGTCGACCTCGACGTCCGGGTTGTCGGGTCGTGACCGACGCTACCATGCGTCGGGTGGCTTCGGCCCCGCCTGCGCCGCGGTGGAGGAATTCACCCGCGGACTGGCCGGTGAGGTCGGTCCCTTTGGCGTCCGTGTGGTCTGTCTGCGGCCTGACGCCCTGCCGGAGACCTGGGGGATTCCGGAGGGTGAACCGGCCCCGGCGTCGTTCGCGTACATGACCGATGGCACGGCGCTGGGCCGGCTGCCCACCCTGCAGCAGGTCGCCGATACCGCCGCCTTCGTCGCGTCGGACCGCGCCGGCGCGATGACCGGCGCGATCGTCAACCTGACCTGCGGCTCGATCATGAACGCCAGCTGAGTGCGTCGCCTTTGATCGCCCCATTGCCGGTTCCACATCGAGTCCCCCAACAGGAGAGACATGTCATGCAATACCTGCTCTTCATCTGCTCCGAGCCGGGCGGCGAGCCGGCGCCGGACCGGGACATCCAGACCGAGACGACCGCCTACGTCGAGGCGATGAACGCCCGTGGCGTCCGTCTGGAGATCGGCGCCCCGCTCCAGCCCTCGACCGACGCGACCACCGTCCGGGTCCGGAGCGGGGAGACGCTGCTGACGGACGGTCCGTTCGCCGAGACCCGAGAGCAGATCGCTGGCTTCGATCTGATCGCGTGCGACTCGCTCGAAGAGGCGATCGACGTCGCCGCGAGATCGCCGCAGGCAACCTTCGGGATGGTCGAGGTCCGCCCGATCTGGACATCATGACGGACGATGTCGCGGCGGTGGTGTCAGACGCCTTCCGGGATGAGTGGGGCCGGGTCGTCGCGACGCTGATCCGGCGGACAGGGGACTGGGATCTCGCCGAGGAATGCGCGCAGGAGGCGTTCGCGGCGGCGTTGGAGCGTTGGCCCCGCGACGGCGTCCCGGACCGCCCTGGCGCCTGGCTGACGACGGTGGCCGGCAACCGGGCGCTGGATCGTCTCAGGCGGCGGGCGCGGGAGGTGGACCGGCTCAGGGAGGTGGGTCTGATGGCCGAGCGCGAGGCTGCCCCGGAATGGGCGGATGGCGACGACACCGAAGGTGATGAGAGCGGCGTGACTGACGACCGCCTGCGGCTGATCTTCACCTGCTGCCACCCCGCGCTCTCGCTCGATGCGCAGGTCGCCCTGACCCTGCGGACGCTCGCCGGTCTGACCACGACCGAGATCGCCCGGGCGTTCCTCGTCCCGGAGGCGACGATGGCCCAGCGACTCGTCCGGGCCAAACGCCGGATCCGCAACGCCGGCATCCCGTACCGCGTCCCGCCGGCCCACCTGCTGCCGGAGCGGACGCGGGCCGTCCTGAGCGTGGTCTACCTGCTCTTCAATGAAGGGTATGCGGCGACGGCCGGTCCGGACCTGATCCGTTCCGATCTGTCCGCCGAGGCGATCCGCCTCGCCCGGACGCTGGCGACGCTGATGCCGGACGAGCCGGAGACGCTCGGGCTGCTCGCCCTGCTGCTGCTTCACGATGCCCGTCGCGCCACCCGGCTGGACGCGGACGGCGAGCTGGTCACGCTGGAGGCTCAGGATCGCGCCCGCTGGGACCACCATCAGATCGGTGAGGGGACGGCGCTGCTCGAGTCGGCGCTGCGGCGGCGTCAGCCCGGCCCGTACCAGATCCAGGCCGCCATCGCCGCCTGCCACGCGACGGCACCACGGGCCGACGCGACCGACTGGTCGCAGATCGCCGCGCTCTACGGCGAGTTGCTGCGGTTCGTCCCGTCGGACGTCGTCCGGCTGAACCAGGCGGTCGCGGTCGCGATGGCCGATGGCCCGGTGGCTGGCCTCACCCTCGTCGACGCGCTGGCCGCTTCCGGTTCCCTGGACGGGTATCACCTGTTGCCTGCCACCCGCGCCGACCTGCTCCGCCGGCTGGGACGCTTTGCGGAGGCTACCGTCGCCTACCGAGCCGCCCTCGCCCTCGCCCCGACCGACGCCGAGCGCCGCTTCCTGCTCCGTCGGCTGGCGGAGACTACGATCTCAGAGTCCTCGAGTACGTCCGCTAACCAGGGACCACCTGAAAGCACAACGCCCTGACTGGCATGAGACAGAAGACCACCTCAGCGGGCAACCGATAGCGATCAAATGGGTACGAGTAGCCTGGCCGGGCGTCGCCGCATACGCCCTGCCGTCCGTGAATCGCTGTGACCGTCAGCCAGCAGTACCGAATGGCTCACCGTCCAAATCATCAAGATCGAACTCAGCCAACAAGGCCTCGACGTCATCCAGCAAAGCCGGTAGCGTCGTGTCGATGATCTCCCAGAGAGCAGCAGGATCGACGCGATCATAGTTATGGATGATCACGTTCCGAAGTCCGATTGCATCCCGAAAGCCCTCGATCTGCTCCGCCGTTTCCAGATCAGCATCGGCAAGTCGTCTCATTGCTTCGCCGACGATCTCGAAGTTACGCTCCACGGCCTGCCTGACCAGTCGGTTCTGAAGGAATGCCGTGAATATGAGTCCGGCAACATCGTTCAGGATGTAGCGACCGGATTGCCGGATATCTTCCAGCAGTTTGGCTGATCTAGGCGGCATAGAGTTCCCTCCGACTGGCATTGAGCGCCCGTACGAAGTACCTGTTATCGAACGTCGTATTGATGACGAGATCGACTTCACGTCCAAGGAGCGCCGCCATTTTTTCCTTGAAGCGGAAATACCGCCCCATCCATGGTCCGTATCTGTAGTTCTCGGGGTATGTCACGAGGAAATCGACATCGCTGCGGTCGGGGTCGAAGTCGGGCGTGTTGATCGAGCCGAAGACCTCGAGGCGCTCGACGCCGAACTCCTCGCAGAGGCGGCGGATCTGGCCCAGGTTGTCGGCAATCAAGGGGTGCATGGTTGATGTCCCGAAGCGATGATGTGTCTGAGTCCACCTCTGCCCAAGTATACCGGCGCGCCGGCGGCGGCTGAATGAGCCAACCGCCGGACGTTCTTCTCGTGACGCCCAATGTTGCGCCGAATCACGGTGAGATCCCGCCCGTCATCGTCTATGCTGAGCGTTCGCGTCCCGTGCGGTCCGGGCTGGCCACGTCACGCCCGTTCGCGTCTGGCCAGCGGCCATCGTTATGTCATTAGAGGAGTCGTATGAACCGGTTGCTGCGCCTCGGCGCCTGTCTGAGTCTGATCACCGCCCTGCTCGTCGCGGCCCTCCTCACCGCCCCCTCCCGCGGCCTGGCCCAGGACGGCGCCACCGAGGGGTCGCTCCAGTCGATCGCCCACGGCGCGGTCACGCTGCCGGCTGGCCCCCTCGCCTGGCGCGTCGTCGCCGATCAGGCCGGGGACCGCGACGGCGCGACCGCAACCGCGCAGTCGCTGGGCTTCACGATCGCGACCGATGGCCCGGTCCTCGTCGAGATTCCGGCCACGGGTGCGCAGGACCGGCTCCCGCCGGACGCGGCCGCCTTCGTCGCCGACGGCGCGGTCGAGACCCGCTCCAGCCCGGATGGCCCGACGGGCTATGACCGGATCGCCCTCGTCCCGGCCGACCAGGCCGGCGACGCGGCCGGCGGCGAGCTGCTCCTCGGTGGCGAAGGCTTCGCCGTCCCGACCGGCAACCGGGCGCTGGACCTCGCCCGCGCCGCCCTCGCGCCGGGTCAGAGCGTGACGAGCCCCGCGCTCGACAGCCAGACTCCGTCCCTCGTGCTCGCGACCGACGGCTCGGCCGACGTTACCTTCGGTGGCGAGACGATCACCCTCCCCGCTGGTTCGGCCGCCGTGCTGGACGGTGAGTTGACCATCGCCAGCGTGGACGGCGGCACGGTCGTCGTCGCGACGATCGGCGCCGAGGTCCCGGCCTTCGAGGCGAACGCCGCGTCGGCAACACCCGCCGCCAGTGGCGACGGGACGCCGGTCGCCGGCGGAGCGAGTGGCGATGGCATCGATGCGGGCGGCGACGCTACGGGCACCGGGACGCTCGCGCTCGAAGTGCTGGACTGCTCGAACGGCTCGCTGCTGGACACGACGACCTGCGCTCCGCTGGCCGGCGTGACCGTCTCCGTCGTCGTCGACGGCGCGGAGGCCGGTGGCGTCACCGATGACGCGGGGCAGCTGGCGCCGCTCGAAATCGCCGTCGGTTCCCCGGTCACCGTCAGTAGCGTCACCGGCGGTCCCGAGGGGCTGGAACTCCTCAACGTGCCATTCGCGATCCCCGCCTTCGAGGGCGATACGACGGTGCCGCTCGTGTTCGACGCGCCGGGGGCCCCGGTCACGGACGTCCCGGCGACCGACGGCCCAGCGACCGGGGATCCATCCACCGGCGGGACCCCGGTCGCCGGTGGCGCGCTGGCGACCCTGACGATCCAGGCGCTGGACTGCCGCGGTGGCGACCTCGCGACGCTCGATGGCTGCGTGGCGATGCCGAACGCGACCTTCTCCGTCACGCGTGGGTCGGAGACGACCTCGTCCGAGACCGGCTTCACGACCGACGCCAACGGGTACGTCACGTTCACGGCCGAGTCGGGGTCCGCCGTCACGGCGACCTACGCCTTCGGCGCTCCGACCGGCGTCGCGCCGAACAACGACGGCCAGGTCCTGGAGCCGGTCGCCGGCGACGCGACGCTGACCTTCGTCTTCGTGGACGTCAACGAGTCCAACGGGTAGGCATCGTCGCCCGATCAACCCTCGCACTCCCACACCGGCGCGCCCTCGTCACGGTGGGAGAGCGGGGGGTCCCATCCCTGGCGGAGGCCAGAAAAGCGCCGCGACCGCTCCGGACATGACGTCCGGAGCGGTCGCGGTTTCTCGGTGATTTCGACGGACCCGCCGACGTGATCGGGCACCGATCGATGCGGACGGCTGGTCACGTCGGCAACAGGCTGGGTCCGCTGCTGCACCGGACCCACAGAAACGACATCACATCTGGAGCCACAGCGTGGTAAGCGGGTGTGACCTCTGCCTGTTGCTGGTCGCGCTTAGGCAGTGATGAACGGCGTGACGTTTTCGAGGACCTCGGCCGGGGCCGAAGCGGGATCGACGGCTTCCGGGAACGGGCTCGTTGCCGCGTCACCGATCAGCTCGGTAACGTAGGAAGCATGGCGAGCCTCGACGCTGTGGATACCGAGGGCGGTCACGACCAGGTTCGGATCCATCGTCAGGGCGACCAGCGACGGGGCAGCTCCGGCGTACGCGCCGACGCCGACATTCTCGATCGCGGAGGCGGTCGTGAGGAACGGGGCGAAATCGGTATAACCGAAGTCGTACGTCCCTTCCGTGACCGGCTCACCCATGAGACCGCTGACGGGGGCGGTCAGCGCTTCGACGTGGGCAGCCTCGTGGGCGCCGATCTCGGAGATGCGGTCGAAGACGTTCTGGCCGCCCATGTCATCGGCCGAGAACATATCGAGGGCGTGGCTGTAGAAGACCGACTCAAGGTGCTCGAGCGTCAGGGCGTCGTTGAGGACATCGACGTCAGCCATGAACATCGGGTCCGGTTCGAACATGGCCTGCGCCGAAGCGGAGCGGAATGTCGGGAACGCCGCCACGGCCAGCGCGGCGGCGCCACGGGCGACGGCGGTCATGCCGAGCATTCCACGGCGGCTGATGATGATGCGCTCACGCTCGGCGGCGATCTTCGACATGAAGTGGCCGGTGTAGTCCTGGGTCATTGGGTTCTCTCCCGTATGGTCTCCGACATCGACGAACCTGTCCCCGGAGTCTCCGTCGGCCAAGGGCCGGATCGTCAGTTGGGAACTGATCTGGGTGGCTCGTGCGATACCGCTGTCCGGCTACTCAGCCGGTCGGCATCGCGTATCGTCAGTGCTCTGTGATGCGCAGTACGGACCCACTCCACCCCCGAATGTACCCATTGCGATACCTTTCTGAAATCATCCCCGATCAACACAATTCGTTTGTCAATACAGTAGATCGTTTTTGTGAAATATCGTCAGATTCGAATAATGTCGTTCAACTGGGGACGACTGTACAAGCAGTCGTCGAGACGGACACATTTTCCGATCCATGTCCAAATTGTGACTAGGTAGACAGTGCGTCGGGAGGGTAGCGATCACTCCGCCATCGTGGACTGGACGGAATGATCGCCGCGGGCATTTGACCAACGGGTCACGGACCTTGGCGCACGCCAAGGATCAGCTCGTTGACCAGTTGATCCAGCTCCTCATAGCGGCGCCCCTTCGCCGCCAGCGCCGACGTGTCGAACTCGTAGCCCTTGAGCGTGGCGGCGGTCTCGGCCGTGAAACCGCCGGTGGCCGACGGGCCGTCGAAGGTGTCGGAGGCGCGGAGCTCGGCGATGACCCCCTGGATCTCGGCGTCGGCGGCGAATCGCTTCGCCTTGTCCTTGAGGATCAGATAGCTCCGCATGCAGCCGCGGGCGAAGTGCCAGACGCCGTCCTCGTCCTCGGTCCGGTACGGGTGGGCGTCGAAGTGGCGTGGGCCGTCGTAGCCGCTCTCCTCCAGCAGCCTGACCAGATAGAAGGCCGGCTTGAGGTTCTCCGAGGCGAAGCGGAAGTCCTGGTCGTACCGGCCCGGGACCTGGTCGTTCAGGTCGATATGGAACAGCTTGCCGGCGTCGATCGCCTGCCCGACGGCGTGGGTGAAGTTCAGGCCCGCCATCGTGTCGTGGGCGAACTCCGGGTTCACCCCGACCATGTCCGCGTCGTCCAGCGTCGTGATGAAGTGGAGGGCGTGGCCGACGGTCGGCAGGTAGATGTGGCCGCGGGGCTCGTTGGGCTTGGGCTCGATCACGAACCGCATGTCGTAGCCCTGGTCCCTGACGTACCGGGTCAGGAAGTTGAAGGCCTCGCGCAGGTACCGCAGGGCCTCGACGGGGCTGCGGTAGACGTCCGTCTCCGACCCCTCGCGGCCGCCCCAGAAGTCGTAGATCTTCGTGCCCAGCTCGGCGCCGATGTCGATCGAGCGCATCGCCTTCTGGAGGGCGAAGGCCCGGACCGCGGCGTCGGACGAGGTGAAGGCGCCGTCCTTGAAGACGGGGTTGGTGAACAGGTTGGTCGTCGCCATCCCGAGGACGAGGCCGGTCTCGTCGAGAGCGGCTCTGAGGCCCCTGACCAGCCGGTCGCGCTCGGCCGGGGTGGCGGCGAACGGGACGAGGTCGTTGTCGTGGAGGCTGATTCCCCAGGCGCCGAGCTCTGCCAGCCGGTGGACGGCGTAGACGGGGTCCATCGGCTGGCGGACGGGGTCGCCGAACGGGTCGCGGCCCTGCTGGCCGACGGTCCAGAGGCCGAAGGTGAACCGATCCTGCGGGGTCGGGGCGTAGCGCTCGCTCATCGCGGTACCTGCTCTCTAACTGGGGCGCCGTGGTCCGCGCGGCGCGGTCGAAGGTCGCGCAAGGGGCGCGGAAGGAGCGCTGATGCGGCACCCGTGAGTTGGTCACGTCGGCTCGGATCACCGCTGGCCGACCGCGCTCCGGCGCATGAACCCGTCCGGCATTGTGCCGCAACTGGTTCGCCGCGTCGCGTGGCCATCCTGAGTACCCAGGGGCAGCTTGCCGGGGTAGCGGCCAGTATTGGCGACCATTGTGCTGCGTTGGACAGGCGATCGGCGTGGCATGTCATTGCCGTCAGGCGAAGACATGCCCTGAAGGGACCAGCCTTAACGACATGACGGTATCCGGCGACACTGATCGGCAATGATTGCGTTCGCGTGGGGTGTTGAACGTCGCAGAGTGGCGATGGCGTCTATCCCGAGTCGTCAAGTCCGGTCCGTTTGCGGCCGAACATTGCCGTCAGGCGAGAACTGGCGGCGACCGTCCGGACCGGTTAGGCCTTGCCGGGGCGACGGCTGACCAGAACAATGGCATCAGTTCGGATACCGCGTGTCGCTCTCGTCTGAGACCATCACCTGACCGACCGGAGGAACCTCGTGGGGTATCTGCGCAGTCTGTTCCTGACCCTGACGATCGCGGTCCAGCTCGTGACGCTGGCCTACGTGCTGGTGATCATGGGCAACAGCCAGGCGTACGACGACGACCGCTCGATCGTGAACGCGACCGACGCCCGCGCCGTCTACTACCTCGCCGCCGTCGCCGCGCTGATGACCCTCGGCATGGCGGCGCTGCTGTGGCGGGAACGCCGTGGTCCGTCCCGCCGGGCGTCGGCCGTCGCATCGTCCCCGCCGTCCGCTCCCGTGCGCTCGTCCCGCCGGTCCCGAGGTGACCACTCCGACAGCAGCGACAGCAGCGACAGCAGCGACAGCAGCGACAGCAGCGACAGCAGCGACGATCGGGACGCGAACCGGGACGGCACTGACGCCGACGCGAGCGATGGTAGAGATGGTGGAAGCAATTGATGCCCGTCGCCGGATGGAATCGCAGCGGACCGGCCCTGAAGGAACCGGCTGAAGGACGTTCGATTCGACGACGGTTGCCACCCGAAAGGTGCTGATCGCGGTGCCGGGCTCCCAATCGCTTAGTTGGGGTTCAATGTCGTTCAGCCGGTTCCTTCAGGGCCGGTGCCAGGGGCGACCGATCGTCCCTCCGAGGGTAGTTCTGGAACACGCAACGGCAGAACACCCTCGTCCATCAGGGCGAGAGTGTTCTGCCATCGAGCCTCGTCTCATTCCATGCGATCCGGGGCGCCACGCATCCACCGTCAGCCCGCGACGAGGGCTGCGATCGTCACCCCTCCCGTGACGTGTCGCTCGTCGCGGCGAGGCCCTGGGCCAGGAAGATCGTGATGCTCGTTCCGTCGGCGTCCGGCATCAGGTAGGCGACGCCGGACCAGCCGGCGCCCGGGGTCTCCCGCAGCCCGATCGCGAGCGACCCGTCGTCGGCGATTATCCCGCCGATCGGACCGCAGGACAGGGCGCGCTCCGTCTGGATCTCGTCGAACACCACGAGGACGTGCTCGTCGGCGAGCAGCTCATCGAGGATCAGATCGACCGTGCTGAACGAGGTCGCGACGGTGCTGAACGCGCCGGCGCCCGTCGCCTCACCCGCGATCGACACCACGTCCGTCAGCTCCGCCATCGGATCATCGAAAGTTCCGGTATCGCAGGTGCCGGGGAAGATGACGGCGTCGCTGCCGTCCGGTGCGTCAGCGGTGATCGCGGCCCGTGAAACCCTGTCCGCCCGTGATGAACCCGAGGTGGATTCCGCGTTCGCTGGTGCCGAGATTCCGGACGCGTCGCCGGCATCCCTACCGGTACCAGGAGCGCCAGGAGCGCCAGGAGCGCCAGGAGCGGTGGCCGGTGCGCTAGGAGCTGGCTGTTCGACGACCGGTGGAGCGCCGAGCAGTTCCGGGCAGGCCGTCGTCGTGTCCGTCCCGATGCCGCGCCCCTGATCCGTCAGCGTCCAATAGCGGTACGGGTCCTGGTTGTAGAAGGCCTGCGCCTCGGCCTGGGTGGCGAAGTCGCCGCACGTCGGCGCGGTCTCCTTCGAAGGCAGTTCCGGGCAGGCTTCCGGATCCTGGAACCCGCTCTGGGCATCCTCACGATAGATGTAGTCGGAGCAGGCGTACCCCTGGCCGCCCGGCGGGGTAAGCGTCGGGATCTGCGTTGGGACCAGCGTCGGCACCGGAGTTGGGTCCAGCGTTGGGACCGGCGTCGGCGCGGTGTCCCTTGAAGGCAGGTTGGGACAGGCATCCGGATCCTGGAAGCCGGCCTGGGCATCCTCCCGGTAGACATAGTCGGCGCAGGTGTCCCCCTGGGCCCGGCCCTCGGCCGGGACCAGCCATGGCGCGCCGACGAGGCTCAGGACGAGCGCACCCAGTGCGAGACAGGCCATCCAGCGATTCCGCAACGGCTTCATCGACGATTCCTCCCGGCCTCGATCCAACCGATCGCGCATGGACCGGCGCTCCGGCATCGACGCCACATATACCCATCCGGATGTCGTTCCCAGCCAAAGGTCCGGCCGGATCGTACCCGAGTGGTGTCGCATCCTATGGGACGATCGGATGTTCCGCAATACCCACGTCCAGGCGAATCATGACCACCGGGATCGAACCGTCACATTTTCATAATGATCGTTGGCTCGCACCGGCAGCCGAACGACGAAGCCGCCGACCTCGTTCCTGGTCGGCGGTTTCATCGTGTCAGGACGACATCGCTACGGCGCCGGAGCCGCATCCTGACCGGAGATGTTCTCGGCGAGGGAGACCGTGGCGATTGTCTGGTCGCCGGCCGCGGTCAGGGTGGCGATGCCGGAGTAGAGGGACGCCCCGACCAGCGGCAACCCGAACGCCAGCGAGCCGTCCCCGGCGACGATTCCGCCGATCTCATCGCAGGCGAGCGGCACGGTGTCGTCGTCCTCATCGAAGACGACGAGGACATGGTCGCCGGTGAGCAGGTCATCGAGCGCGAGGTCAAGCTTCGAAGCTCCCTGATCTCTTCGACCGACGATGAACCGGCCCGGAATGGCGAATCGAAAACATACGTAGAATGAACGATGATGCTGTGACTGGATGTTTGATATGCTCGTTGCCGCCGGGCATTGGCGCCAGGTCGGCCGCGCTGGCCGGTACTCCCCTCATCCCGGACACCACCAGCGGTGTCCGTCGTGCGCTCAGGAAAGGCTCCGTCGTGCATCTTGTTCCCGCCGTCGTCGTTCGGTCACTCGTCGTCGCGCTCATGGTCGCCATCGGTCTCGGCGGCCTGTTCAGTCAGCGGGTCGTTGCGCAGTCGGGACAGGGCGATGGTCCGGGCGGGGCGGCGCTCGCCCAGCTCGAGATCGCGACCTACGCCTGTCCAGCGGGGTACGCTGCGCCGGACGTCGACGCCATCGCTTCGGCCAAGGCGAACTGCACCGACGCGCAGGCTGGCGTTGACTTCTCGGTTCGGCCCCGTGTCGCCGAAGCCCAGCCGACCGTCCTGACGACGGGCGACACCGGCTACGCCGTGTCCGGCCTGCCGGCCAGCGATCTCGGCTACGACCTCCAGGTGACCCTACCGACCGGCGCCGTCGGCTACCTCATCGACTGCACCCGCGCCGACGGTGTCGATCCGGGCGTCGTCTACACCGCGGCCGGGTTCCAGGTTCAGACCGCGACCGTGACTGGCGATGAAATCGGGTGTGACGTGTTCTTCGTCTTTGCTGATGCCGCCGGGGTGAGCCCGGTGCCGAGTTCCGCACCGAGTGCTGCCCCAAGTGGCGCCAGCGCGAGCAGCGCTCCAGTCGCCGGCCTGCCGAACACGGGCACCGGAACTGGCGGGACGTCGACCGTGAGCCTCGGTATCGCGGCCGTCGCGCTCCTCGCCCTCGTGGGTCTGGCCGCGGCTCTGTTCACCCGCGCCCGTCGCGCTCCCTTCGCGTAGCATCGTCCTGAAGCAGTCGATGGTCAAAAAGGATACCGGGGGGGTGTCAGTCTTTCGTGAGCGGGATTCGGACCACCCCGTAAACCATGTGGACGGCAACGATCACATGGTTTGCGTCAGTTGGGTCCTCCCGCGCCTGGCACTGGACGTCTGGATCATTATCGAAGCCCCATCCCGGCGAGCAGTGCCGGTCCAACTGTCACCATATGTCCTCCATACGTCCGACGGGGCATCATGGCCGTCAGGAGGACCACTCCCATGCCGAGACCGATGCGAATCCTGCTGTCCCTGACCGTGGCCACAATGCTGATCGCCGCCGGAACCAGCCCGGATGTACTGGCAGGGACGACGGACTCCGCCACCCCGGAGACTGACTGCTTCGCCGAGAGTCAGACAGCCCATCTCGACCTGCCGTACGCCCGGACGGCGAGCGACCCGAACCTGACGGCGGTCGACATCTACGAGCCGAACCTGCCGGAGGGCTGTCCGGCCGCGCCGATCCTGTTCTACGTCCACGGCGGCGGCTGGCAGACCGGCGACAAGGCCCGGCAACTCGCCGGCAAGCGCCAGCTGGCGCTGGAGCGGGGTTGGGTGCTGGTCTCGGTCAACTACCGCCTCGTGCCCGAGGTCGTCTACCCCGTCCCCAACCAGGACGTCGCCGACGCGATCGGCTGGACGCTCGACCACGCCGTCGACTTCCACGCCGACCCCCAGCGGGTCGCGATCATGGGTCACTCCGCCGGCGGGGGCATCATCGCGGCCGTGGCGACGGACGGGCGGTACCTCGAACGTACCGGTTACGGCCTGACCGACCTCGACTGCGCGGTCTCGCTCGACACTGAGGGCTACGACATCGCGGCCCGTGCGGGAGACGGCGGCATCTACGACGCGATGTTCGGCACGGACCCGTCCGCCTGGCCCGATGCCTCACCGATCACCCACATCGAGGAAGACACGGGCATTCCCGAATTCTTCATCGTCACGCGGGGAGGATCGACCCGGGTTGCCTACGCGACGGACTTCGCCGACACCCTCGCGGCGGCCGGCGTCCCGGTCGAGCTGATCGACGTCGACCTTACGCACGCCGGAGTCAACGCCGCCATCGGCGATCCCTCCGACACGCAGATCATGCCGGAACTCTTCCCGTTCCTTGATGCCTGCTTCGCCTGAGTACCGACCTTGTTGATGCTGGCCTGTCCGCCGTCGGACTTGGTCGCCCGAGCCGGAAAGGGAGCGCGAGTGGAACAGTGTGCCACTCGCGCTCGTCGTCCGTCCGGGGAATGTTCATGGGATGTCTGCGTCGGCTCTTTCTCGTCGGGACGGTGCTGATTCAACTCGCGGCGTTCGTCTGGGCGCTGATCGTCTTCGGGTCGGCCGGGGTTCTCGGTGGCGCGGTCGTGATCTCGGCCGACGACGCGTTGGTCGGATTCATCCTGGCCGCCGTCGCCGCGGCCCTGACCCTGATCCAGGTGATCGTCCTCTGGCAGGGCGGGCGCGTCCGGCGCCGGATGGCGGCTGAGCTGTCGCAGCGGTCACCCGTCGTCGGTCGGTAGCGGCCCTGTCATCTTCGTTCCTGCTCGCCGCCCACCGCGGTCACGTCCTGCTTCGCCAGGTGACGACCTTCGACCAGCCAGGCGGCGGCGGCGGCGCTGACGACGGCCATCCCGGCGGCCACGAGCATCGCGACCCGGAACGCGGACAGGAACGATCGATCGATCGCGCCGTTGACCGCGTCCTGCGTCGGGGCGTCGAGCGAGTCCGGTGCCACGGCGCCGGCGAGCAGGTCCGACTGGTCGTCGACCGCGGCCCGGGCCTCGGGCGCCAGCGGGATGCTCGTCAGGCGGTCATTGAGGTCCGCGGTGAAGGTGCCGGCGACGATGATCCCGAAGACGGCGATCGCGAGCAGGGAGGCCGTCCGGGCGACGGCGTTGTTGACGCCCGAAGCGATCCCGGTCCGGCTGGCGGAGACGGCGCCCATCACCGCCGTCGTCAGCGGCGCGACGGTGACGGCCATCCCGAGCCCGAGCACGACGACGGCCGGGAAGTAGGTCGTCCAGTACGAGCCGCCGAGCCCCGGCACGGCGAACAGGGCGAAACCGGCCGCGGCGATCAGCGGTCCGACGATCAGCGGCAGCTTGGCCCCGAACCGGCCGATCAGCCCACCGGCCCAGCGCGAGAGGACAAACAGCAGCAGCACGAACGGCAGCAGCGCCGCGCCGGCCTCGGTCGACGTGTAGCCCCGGACCTGGATCAGCAGGAACGGCAGGAAGTAGAGCGCCCCGCCCAGCGCGGCGTAGAGCAGCAGCGTGAGCAGGTTGGTCCCGCTGAACGTCCGGGAGCGGAACAGGCCGAGCGGCATCATCGGCTCGCGGGTCCGGGCCTCGGTGACGACGAACGCCGCCAGCGCCGCGACTCCGACCGCCAGCGCCAGGACCACTCTGCTGTCCGTCCAGCCACGGGTCGAGGCCTCGATCAGCCCGTAGACCACACCACCCAGCCCGATCGTCGCGAGGACCGCTGCCGGCCAGTCCAGCCGACCGGCGTTCGGGTCGCGGCTCTCGGGCAGGTAACGCAGCGTGATCAGCAGGACGGCGGCGGCCAGTGGAATGTTGATCAGGAAGATCCATCGCCAGGAGCCCTGCTCGACGAGGAAACCGCCGAGGACCGGGCCGCCGGCCGAGGTGATCGACGTGAACCCGGACCACGTCCCGATCGCCCGGCCGCGCCCGGTCTCGTCCTCGAAGGTCGCGCTGATCAGGGCCAGGCTGGCCGGGGTCAGCAGCGCCCCGCCGATACCCTGCGCGGCCCGGGCGACGATCAGGTTGCCGATGTCGGGGGCGACGGCGCACCAGACCGAGGTGAGGGTGAAGATGATCGTGCCGAGGATGAACAGCCGTCGGCGGCCGAACTTGTCCCCCAGCGCCCCGCCGACCAGGATCAGGGCGGCGAGGAACAGGGCGTAGGCCTCGACGACCCACTGGGTCGACGCCGCGGTCGCGCCGAGATCCGCCTGCAGGGTTGGCAGGGCGACGTTGACGACCGAGCTGTCGATGAAGACCATGCTCGAGCCGAGGATGGTCGCGACCAGGACCCAGCGCGGGATGGCGCCCCCCGTGGTCGTCGCGGTGGCCGTGGCGCTCACATCGGTCCTCCTGCCGGCCGCAATTCGGGAGATCAGATGCCCGTCGCCGGTATTCCGCCGGATCGATCTGGCGGGCTGCCCTTGCAGTCTATGCCCGATGCCGCGAAAAGACGTCGGTCGGCGCCGGTGTCCGCCCCATCTCACCATGCCCTGCGGCGTCGCGGAACTGGCCGGGTGGGCAGGTCTCGATCCGGTCCTCCGCGTTCCGCGTCAGGTGGAGGGCGCGCGGCAACGTGTGGAGGGTGCCGGGGTCCTGCTCAGGCCACGGCGGGACGCCTCCGGGAGACAACCCGGAGACGTCCGGTGCGGCGATCGGAACTGGAGCGTCAGGCCTTGGGTGACCGGTCAGACGCCGGGCTCGTCGCGGTCGTCCCAGCCATCGATCAGCCAACGGCCATCGGCTGCCCGCGTGAAGGTGACGTAGGCGAACTCGCTCTCGAGGGAGACCCGGGCGCCGACCCGGCCATCCGCGAACAGCTCGACATCGGAGATCGAGACCGAACCGCTGGCCGCCGCGCTGGCCTGGGCGGCCGGCTGCTCCGGCAGGCTGGCGACGTCGTCGCGGGTCTCGTAGATTAGCGGCAGGGCGTATCGGAGCGCCTGATCCGAATAGAGCGCGTGTTGACGCAGTGGGTCATTCAGGGTCTGGCAGGCCGACTGCCGGAGAAGCGTATCGGTAACGGCGGCGATGGTCTGGTCATCGGCCGGAATGCCCGTGCCGAGCTCGTCGCGGTGGCTCAGGGCCAATGGGTCGACCGGGTTGACCACCCCCTCGTCGTAGAGCGTCAGTCGCTCCTCGACCGTTCGCGGCGTGATGTCGCAGGCCGGGATGTCCGTGCCAGCGGCTGGCGTCCCGGAGACCGGGGTTCGGTCGGGCGGGGCTGCGCCCATCGGCGTCCCCTCCATTGCCTCGGGCGAGATTGGGGCGATGAAGACGGACGTGTAGACGGCGGACTCGTCCTGACGGGCCTGCTGAAACGTTGCCTCGGCCGGGTTGCGGACGACGGCCGTATTGCCGGTTTCCACGATCAGCGAGGCGACCGGTTCAGACGGCGTCGTTCCTTGACCGACGTTCTCAAGGAGTGGCCCGGTTGACGTGATGGTCGTCGCGCTGCGCTCCGCGGCATAGATCAGGATCGTCGCCGGGTCGGTCAGACCATCCGGGACTCCACCCGTCCCCAGTGGTGGAATCGCCTCAGGGCTGGTCGGAACCGGGCCGCGGCCGAAGACGACGTTCGCTTCGGTCGTCCCGATCAGGCCGGTGGTCTCATAGAGCGTCAGCGGCGCATTGCCTCCGCCCGAGTCTGCCATGACCCAGAAGGGCCGATCTATCGTTGGCGAGATACTCAGGATCGTGACCACGGCCTGTTCGTCACCGGAGACGATTCGTCCGCCAGCCAGACCGACCATACGTGTCGTTTCGTCCGAGACGTTCACCGGCGGGGAACCATCGTTGCGCTCGATGGTAGGGCCACCACGCTGCGATTGAATGATATAGCTGGCGCCGGGCGGCAGGTTCTGGGTCCTGCCCGCGGGAATGGTGAGGCGGTCGATGCTGATCAGGTGGCCCTCATCGCTCGCCGGGATTTCGAGGACGCCTCCCCCACCGGTGTAGGCCGTCGGCGCGTTGAGTTCGGACGTGATGGGCGTTGCCGAGCTGACCTCGGCCAGATCAGCCGGCTCGGCTGGGCTGATCTGGAGCGCGAGATAGGTAGCGGGCGTACCGGAGACATCGACCGAGAAGGCGCTGGTCGGCGCGCCAACGATGCCTTGGCCAGGGGTGACATCCGGCGGCAGGCTCTGGTCGGGCGAGCTGCCAGAAACGATCCTCGAGACGATGACGGGGCCAGATGGCGAGGCCAGATGCACCGGTCCGTCGACTGGAGAGATCAGGACGGCACTGGACGTTTGATCGAATCGGGTCTCGCCCGTTCCCGTCGTGCCGAGGGTCAGGGCAATTCGAACCTGGGCGCCAGCACCGGTTGGCAGGATTGAAGGCGCGTTGTACCCAGCGTCCGACCATGATCCGACATAGTTGACTGCCAGCGTGCCGCTTCCTTCCGACCCGCCCATCCCACCGAGTGGCGACGGAATCCCGATCTGGGCATGGTAGATCGTCGCGCCTTCAGGACCCGGGATGATGCGCAGGTCGCCGGTGGCGGCCAGTTCCGAGATGGATGTGTCGGGGCTGCCTGCCGAGATCTCGACCGGATCCTCTCCGTCCATGGTCAGCCTCGCGCTACCGACCGCGACCCAGCTGACGATGGTGCCGCCGGGCGCGTCGCCGAACCGGAACAGAAAGCTCGCGTCTGGCCCCATGATGTGCTGCTCGACCGAGACGATGAACGGGTTTGCCGCGGAGGCGTCGACCGTCGTGTCAAGGATGGTCGTCGCGGTTGGTGTTGCGTCTGACGTCATGGGCTCGGCTTCGAAGAGAAGTGTTGCGAAGGCGGAGACGAAGGTCGCCGGTGTCGTCTCGCCGGACGCAGTGGCCACCATGATGCCATCGAGCGTGTTGGTCCGAATGGATTCACCTGCCTCGACTCGCGCGGCGCTGGCCTGTCCTCCCGTTGCCGAGGGGAACAGGGAACCATCCCCGGTCGCATCGAGGGTTCCGGACAGCACCGAGAAGACCCCGAGCGACTGATCGGTGGTGACCCCATCCTCGATCAGGAACGGGCTCTCCGGCTCCGAGCCGGTCATGTCCTCCCGAAGGAAGAGATCGACGGATGTCGCGTTGGCGATATTCTGGATCTGCGTGTAGCCGAGCGGCGTGACGGTTACTCCGAGGGACGTCACTGGGCTGGGTGGCGTCAGCGTTGGATAGAGCATTGCCCGATCGAAGATGACCGGCTCCGGGCCGAGGGCCGTGATGGTCGTCCCCGGTTCGAGCGTGGCGACGTTCGGGTAGCGCAGCGGGTCCGTTGGGGTCCGGATCGTTGCGCCGTCCTGAACCTGCGTCGCCGAGCCGGCAGCCCAGACGGCGATCGTGGCGTTGCCATCCGGCACGACCCAGCTGCGGCCGGGCGCGACCGTGACGCGCTCCAGGGCGATGATCCCCTGCGTCGTGCGCGGCGCGATCTCCAGCGAGACCTGGCCGGTCTGGCCCAGAGCAGGATCGACGAATGGGGTCGCTGAGTTCGATGTGACCGTTGAGACGGTAGGCTCGGTCGGGGCGAGGATCAGGGCGGTGACCGTGCCGTCGTCCGCGCCCGCAACGGAGCGAATCCCGGCGGTGCTGGCGTCCCCGACGATGGCGGCGTCTCCGGTCGTCAGATCGATCGAGTTCGAGAAATCGCCCGGCGTTCCGGTGGCGTTTGGGATCAGGCGCGCCTGAATGCCGGGGGAGCTGATCTGGGTCGTCCCGTGTTCGGCATAGACGAATGCCTGGGTGGTCCCGGATCGGAATAGGTCGTTGCCTTCGATCCCGAGGGGAACGAGTTGCTCGAAATAGGACGTCGTCGTTGGTGACGTCAGGAGCCCTTCGGCCTGGCTCTGCCCGGCGAACGCAGTGGTATCGAATGACGCCAACCGTTCCCGGGTCATGTCTTCGGGAATCGACTGGTCGCGAGACCCGACGGCGGCAATGGTGACGAGCTGGATTGTCGCGGGGCCACCCGCCATCGCCGTGATGTGGCCGCCGTAAAGCCCGATCGGGATCATGCCGCCGTCATCGACATAGGCAAGGCCTTCTCCGACCTCAGCAACCGAGAACCCACCGCTCTCGGCCGTCGCCAGCCTGAAGGAGCCTGGTTCGAGGACGAGTCGCTGGGACTCAGGGATGGTGAGGCGATCGATGGTCACCGTGTGGCCGCGATTAGTCGCGGGAAGGGAGACGTCCACGGGACCGACACTGGCGGCTGGCGCAGGCGCCCCGTTGTTGCCGATGCCGCCGAATAGGCCGACGCGGCCGTCGTCCATCGGAGCGAGGATCGTCGCGAACAGGCCGAGGATCAGGACAGCGGCGACGGCGAACTGGAGGCGCGGCCACCAGGCCCGGCCGGTCGGCTGGGACGGGCCCGCGCCGCCGGGTACCGACCAGCGGCCGCTGCGGTTGCCGTTGCCGGGCAGCGCGGGCACGCCGGGCCGGCGGCGGTTGGGTGGGTTGCTGGTGGGCAGGGTCGGGCCCGGGGCGGCGAGGCCGCTGCCGGAGAGGGGCGTGGATGAGGGCACCATGGGTGGCTCCTGTTGAATGCGGATGCCGGCCGCGGCCACCGTCTCCCGCCAGATGCGGGCTCGGGCGGCGTCGGGGATCCCGGCGGTCTGTTCGTGGGCGTGGGTCTGGAGGAGGTCGACGGTCCGGGCGCGAGTGGGGTCGAGGGCGATCGACTCCGCCCGCTGGTAGCCGTTGCCGGTGACAGCGTCCCAGTACCGGTCCAGCAGGTCGAGCCGGTCCGGGTCGGTGGCGCCGTTGCCGTTCGCCGGCTGGGAACCGGCCAGGGAGGCGGCCCCGCGCTCATCGCTCGTCATGGGATCCCTCCGTGGCCGGTTTCTCAGCGGGTTTCGCGGCTGGATCCGCCGCGAGGCGGTCGGCGAGCAGATCGCGCAGGCGGTCGATGGCGCGGAACTGCAACATCTTGCTCGCGCCGGTGCTGCGGCCGAGGACCGCGGCGATCTCCGGGCCGCTCAGCCCGGCCAGCCGCAGCTCGACGACGCGGCGCTGGTCGTCCGGGAGGCGGGCGATCGCGCCGCGCAGCACGTCGCGTCGCTCGGCCGCGATCGCCTGCTCCTCCGGTGGCGGGTCTGGGTCGACGAGCCGGTCGGCGTCGGCCAGTGGGCTGGTCGGACGGCGGGAGCGGTAGGAGCTCACCACCACGTTGTGGGCGATGGTGAACAGCCAGGACCGGACGCCCTCCCCAGCCAGTTCGGGGTGCGGCCGGTACGCCGGCAGTGCCCCGAGGGCCCGGGCGAACGTCACACTCGTCGCGTCCTCGGCGTCGGCCGGGGAGCCGACGCGGCTGACGCAGTAGCGGTAGATCGCGTCGACGTAGCGCTCATAGAGGGCGGCGAAGGCGGCCGGGTCGGCCTGGGCCGCCCGGATCAGCTCGCCGTCGCTACCCGTCGCCGTCGCGGCTGGCTGGGCCGCGGCGGCGACGGGAGTTCCGACTCGCTGGTCCGAGAGCGGCTGGGCCGCCCGCTGCGGGGTGGAGCGGGTCGACGGGCTGTTGGCGGGCGGTGGGTCGCCGGGCGTCCGGGCGTTCGAGGCCCAGACGCCCGAGCGGCTGGCCATCGCGAGCGCCGGCGACCACGGCTGGCTGGGCCACGGTGCCGGCCGCCCACCGGCCGCCCCGAGCAGCGCCCGGAGCGACCGGGTGCCGCCGGCGGGATCGGCGCCGGTCGGACGGGACCGAGGGCCGGGTCCACATGGGTCTGTGCCCGTGCGGATCGGTCCGGTCCGGTGTCGTCGTCGCCACCGCCACCTCATGCTTCCCCCTCTGCCGCGTCCGCGTGGCGTTGGTCGAGTGACGGTTCCGGCGAAGAGCCGGTGCCGTCGGTCGTGGATGCGCATCCACCCACTTAAACTCCGCCGCCGGAAAATGGTCACGGCCGGGAACGGGCGAATCGACCGAGCTCCCGGCGAACGTCACGACCGGATGCCGACGGTTCCGGTCTGGCTCGCTCATTCACGGGACGTGGTCAGCGAAGGTCGGTTCCGGCCGATACACTACCGCGATCTGCACGTCGCCCAGAATCGTCCGAACTGTCAGCACGAGAGGCCGCGCCGAGCCGCGGACCGGAGGGTGGTCATGACCGTTGTCGCGGATCAGGTTGGCGGGTTCGACAACACCGGTGGGCTGGCCGATCCCGAGGCGAAGGCGCCCTCGGCCGAAGAGCTCCGGCCACTGTTTCTCCTGGACCCGGAGGTCGCGTTCCTCAACCACGGCTCGTTTGGCGCCACGCCGCGGCCGGTCTTCGACGCCAGCATCGCCTGGCAGCGCGAGCTGGAGCGCGAGCCGGTCCAGTTCATGGTGAAGCGGCTCGACCACGCGCTCGACGCCGCCCGCGCCCGCCTCGGCGAGCTCGTCAACGCCCCGGCCGACGACCTCGTCTTCGTCACCAACGCCACGATCGGGCTCAACATCGTCATCCGGTCGATGGACCTCCAGCCCGGCGACGAGATCCTGACGACCGACCACGAGTACGGCGCCCTGACGATGACGTGGGAGCACTACTGTCAGAAGGCCGGCGCCCGCCTGGTGAAGCAGACGCTGCCGCTGCCATGGGCCGACCCGGCGGCCGTCGTCGACGCCCTGTTCGCTGGCGTGACCGAGCGGACGAAGGTGATCTTCTTCTCCCACATCACCTCGCCGACGGCCCTGACGCTGCCGGCCGAGCTGATCTGCGCCCGGGCCCGGGCGCTGGGCATCTTCACGATGGTCGACGGCGCCCACGTCGTCGGGCAGCGGCCGATCGACCTGACGGCGATGGGGCCGGACGTCTACTCCAGCAACTGTCACAAGTGGCTCTGCACGCCGAAGGGGTCGGCGTTCCTCTACGTCCGGCCGGAGCACCAGCCGTGGGTCGAGGGCACGACGGTCAGCTGGGGCTGGGACGAGAACTGGGGAATGCGGGAGACCGGCCACACCTACCCGCAGTTCGTCCGCCGCAACCAATGGTCCGGGACGCGCGACTGCTCGTCCTTCCTGACCGTCCCGGATGCGATCGACTTCCAGGCCGCGCATCACTGGGACGCCGTCCGGGCCCGCTGCCACCGCCTCGCCAGCGAGACGCAGACCCGCATCCTCGCCCTGAGCGGGGGCGAGTTGGCGCCGCTCGCGACCGACGACCCGCGGTGGTACGCCCAGCTGGTCGCCGTGCCGATCCGGACGAACGACGGCCCGGCGATCCAGCGGCGGCTCTGGGAGGACCACAAGGTCGAGATCCCGGTCCACCGCCACACCTCGACGCCGGAGGGGGTCGGCCTGGTCCGGATCTCCGTCCAGGGCTACACCACCCAGGACGACCTCGACCGGCTGGTGGATGGTCTGAAGGCGCTCGTCGGCTGACGGCGGGATTGTGGCGATCGCTCCAGGGTCCGGGGACGGGCTGTTGGCGAGCAGTCCCCTCCCCAACCCCCCGCTCGGTTTCGGCACTGTGGTGCCTCACCGCCGGGAGAGGGGCTTCATGCTGATCGGTCTGAAGCTCTCCGATGGTGGCAACGCGGCTCGTGGACCGTCTCCCCCTCTCCGGGCGTCCCGAGGACGAACCCTGACGCAGTCGGGGTGAGCCGGGACGAGCCGAGGAGGGGGTCGGGGGAGGGGACGAACGCTCGCCCACCGCAAGGTAGATCCCTGCAACATCGCCCCGTTCGCCAACGCCGGCCCGCACGCGGTACCGTGGACGCCACCCGGACGGAACGCCCGACCGGCCCCGGCCCGCGCTGAGCAAGGGATACCCATGAGCGATCAGGACGACAAACTGGACCAGAACCTCGATCAGGACCAGGACCAGGATTCCTTCACCCCGACCCACGAGGAGTACGATGACGCCGAGCTGCTGGAGCAGGGCCAGGCAAACGCCCAGGCGCTCATCATCGCCACCGTCGCCTACCTCCAGGAGCGCGGCGTTCCGCTGGACGACTGGTCGGCCGGGATCGGTCGCCGCTTCACCGCCGCCTGGGGGGCGCCGGAGCCGTGGCCGGCCGGCGAGTTCCTCGACGCGATGCTGACCAATCTCCGCTCGCTCGGCGCCGTCGTCGAGTGGGCCGACCTGGACGACGCGACCGTCGCTTCGGCGACGCTCTCGAACCTGTTCGACGAGGAGCAGTGCCTGCTCTTCGGGACGAGCCGGGAAGACGCATTGAACTACCTCGATGCCACCCGCGAGATCGCCGCGATGCGCGGTCTCGCCTGGGAGTGGCAGAGCGACGGCGACGACGTCCAGATCAAGGTTCGCGCCGCCGACACGGCCAGCATCAGCTCGCCGATGCCGGGCTGACGGTCGTGTCGTGATGGTGTCTCGCCCCGGCTCGCGTACGCAATGAGGAGGTCGTGTCATGACGTCGTCCGCGAACCCACTTGGCCCCGTCCGGCCCGCCGTCGCGGCCGACCACGCCGCGTGGGTTCGCCTCTTCGCCGCCTACGCGGCGTTCTACGAGGTCGCCCAGACGCCGGAGCACCGGGCGACGGTCTGGGGCTGGATCACCGATCCGGACCACGACGTCAAGGCGCTGATCCTGACCGGGAACGACGGGCAGCCGGTCGGCTTCGCCCACTACCGCCCCTTCGCGCTCCCCCTCGCCGCCAGCACCGGCTGCTTCCTCGACGACCTGTTCATCGACTCCGCCCACCGTGGCGGCGGCGGCGTCAACCTGCTGCTCGGTGCCCTGCGGGAGCTGGCCCGGCAGAACGGCTGGAGCGTCATCCGCTGGATCACCGCCGACGACAACTACCGCGCCCGCTCCGTCTACGACCGGGTGGCGACACGGACGTCCTGGATCACCTACGACATGGATGTCGGGTAGGCTGAATCCCGTGTGGGGTATCTGATGCAGCTCGTCACGTAGGGTCATCCGCTTGCGGTGACCGGCCGCCACAGCGGCCATCGCCCCGCAGGGCGATAACGGTGTTCGCCACATGTGTGTTCGGATCGACGGACGATCATCGCCCACAGGATTGCGCCTGCGGGCGCCGGCCAGGGCAAGCCCGTGACCCTACATCACGGGTGATGCATATTGTTTTCGTATCGTCTGCCGACGGCCCGCCAGAGCGGCCTTTCTGCCCGAGCCGACCTGACTGCGTCTCGACCACGCGTGCCCATGGAGTCCGAACGTACGCAACTGAAAATCAATGTGCATCAGCCGTTACATCACGAACCGCTGCGGCGACCATGAACCGCTAGGAGGACGACCATGGCAACGACCGTCGGGGTGGCGCACATCGGGCTGCGGCTCGAGGGCAGCACGTCGCTCAAGGACAAGCGCCACGTCGTCCGCTCGCTGACCGACCGGGTCCGCAACACCTTCAATGTCGCCATCGCCGAGACGGAAGACCTCGACGACATGCGCTACGCCACCCTGACCGTCGTCTGCGTCTCCAACAGCGCCCCGCATTGCGATCAGATGCTGGCGACGGTGACGGACTTCATCGAGCGCAACGTCGAGGCGGGCGTGCTGGACGAGCGCAGCACCGAGCTCTTCCCGGTCTGAATTGCCTGCTTCTGTCCCCAGCGTTCATTTGGAGCGCAATTGCACTGGAGCTTGGATGAAACGCGTGCTTCTTACCGGGATGTCCGGTACAGGCAAGTCGACAGTAATTGGGGAACTGACCCGGCGTGGCTACCGTGCCGTCGATGCGGACGAGAACGGGCTGTCCGAACTGGTGGCAGTTCCCGATGACGAGTTGACGGGACTGGGTCCCGGGCTGGACTGGGTCTGGCAGGAGGATCGCATCCAGGAACTCCTGTTAATCGACGACGCCGACGTCCTGTTTCTCGGTGGCTGCTCCCCGAACCAGGGCCGGTTCTCCCCGCAGTTCGACGAGATCATCCTGCTCTCCGCTCCCGCCGGCGTCCTAGTCGACCGGCTGGCCAGCCGGACCAACAACCCGTTCGGGAAGCTTCCCGGAGAGGTCGCCCGGACGCTGGAACTCCAACGGACCATCGAGCCCCTGCTGCGGCGCGGCGCCACCTGGGAGATCGACACCAGCGTCCCGCTCGCCGAGGTCGTGGCGAACGTCCTCAGGCACGTCGATCTGCCCGATCACCGGGCGGGATAGCGGCCGGTAAAGTACGCCGTCAGAACTGGACCGTCTGGCTGACGGTCGCGACCTGCGGCGTGGGTCGCGGCGACGGCTGGTCGAGGACGGTCGTCCGGCGGGTCAGGACGGAGACGGCCGCCACCAGAAGCGGAATCAGCGCCAGCGCGACCGGCAGCGAGATGACCGTGCTGAGCTGGCCGATCGCGACCGGACCGAACATGAAGCCGGCCCAGCCCAGCGCCGAGACCGCCGCCACGGCCGTCCCGGCGTTGATGCCCGGCAGCCGGCCGGCGGCACTGAAGACTGTGGGCACGATCAGCGCCAGCCCGATCCCGAGCGCGGCGAAGCCGATCAAGACCACGATGACGTTCCCGACGAGCAGGGCGAGCGCGAACCCGACCGTCGCGATCCCGGCGAACAGCGGCAGCAGCGTCCGGGCCGCGATCCGGCCGAGCAGGACGTCGCCGCCGAGCCGGACAGTCAGCATGGTCAGCGAGAACGCGACGTAGCCCAGCCCGCCGACTGTCGCCGAGGCGCCCAGCGACTCCCGCAGGTAGACCGCCGACCAATCCGCCGCCGCGCCCTCGCAGACCATGCAGGCCAGCGCGATGATGGCGAGCGTCAGGACGATCGGGTTGGCCAGCACCGTCGTGATCGGCTGGCTTCCCGCGGAGTGGCGGTCCTCCGGCGGGTCGGCCAGCAGCCGCAGGGACAGCCAGCCGGCTAGCAGCAGGACCACCACGCCGGTCCCGAGCAGCTGGCCGTCCAGCGACAGGCCGAGCCCGACGCCGGCCGTCCCGATCCCGGCGCCGACCAGCGCCCCGATGCTCCAGGCGCCGTGCAGCCCGGACATGATCGGCCGGCCGAGCGCCCGCTCGACGGTGATCCCCTGCGCGTTCATCGAGACGTCGAGCGCCCCCTGGAACGCGCCCCAGAGCCCGAGCGCCAGAAACAACATCGGCAGAGACCCGGCCAGCCCGACGGTGACACCGGTCAGCGCGTAACCCGCCAGCGTGATCTGGACCATCCGCCGGCTGCCGATCCGGGGGAGCAGCCAGCCCGTCGCCAGCATCGCCAGGACCGATCCGATCGGCGCCCCGAGCAGCGCCAGCCCGAGCGTCCCGTCGTCCAGCCCGAGCCGGGCCTTGACCTCCGGGATGTGCGCGATCCATGAGGCGAACAGGAGTGCCTGGACGAGGAACGTGACAGTAACGGCGATACGAGCGCCGTTCACGGACACGGGTGCAGACCTGGTCGGCAGCGTCGCGGCGTCAGACAAGATGGACCTCTGTTCCAAGTTCGCGAAGTCGTCGGATGGCCGCGTCCGGTGCAGCCGTATCGGTGATGACGATGTCGATGGCGGTGGTAGGGCAGACGACCGCCATTGCCGTCCGGCCGAATTTCGAGCTGTCCAGGATCAGGATCGTCCTCGCCGCGGCCGAGATCGCGGTTCGCTTGACGGCCGCGTCCTGGAGGTCATAGGCGGTCACCCCAACGTCCGGGGAGAACCCGCAGCAGGTCAGGATTGCGGTGTCGAACCGCAGCCCGGCCAGACCGGCTTCCGCCAGCGGACCAACCAGCGACTGCTCGCCGAACCGGACCGTGCCGCCCGGCAGCAGCAGGCTGATCGATGGGCTGGCCGCCAGGATCACGGCCGCCTGGAGCGAGAGCGGCATCACCGTCAGGCGTTGCGGAGCGAGCGCCCGGGCGGCGGCCAGGCCGGTCGTCCCGCTGTCGAGCACGACCGCCTCGCCATCCCGGATCAATCCGGCCACGGACCGTCCGATCCGGTCCTTGGCCACGGTTGCCTCGATTCCGCGCATTGCGAAGGGCCGCTCCTCGCCTCGCATCATCAGACTTGTCGCGCCACCGCGGATCCGGCGCAGGACCCCGGCCGCCGCCAGCTGATCCAGGTCACGTCGGATCGTCACTTCAGATGTGGCCAGCCGCGCGGCAAGCGCGGCAACACCGACCTGCCCCTCTCGCTGCAGTGCGGCGACGATCTCCGAATGGCGGGATTCTGTACTCATCCGGGTATCATACATGAATGATGTCCGAACGAAAGTCACGATCGATCGATTCTCTTGGTCGGGAAGACGAGCCGATCGACCGCTTGCAATCGAATCCAAACCGACGGATGCTCGAGTCAGGGGCCCGGCAAAGGTTGCCGGGCAGCCGGTATCAGAAGGGTGATGGACCATGGATCTCGTGAAGCCATTTGCCGTCCGCCAGCTGACCAGCGTCACTTCGGAGCTGGTAGGGGCACTCTCGCCCCTGTTGGACGACGGCGTCGAGTGGGACGCGAAGGAGGGCGACCGCTTCCTGGCAAACCCGGACTGTCTTTTCCTGCTTGCCGAGGCCGAATCGGTTCCGGTCGGCTTCCTGACGGCTTACCGGCTCCAGCGGTTCGACCAGCGCCGGGCCGAGGTGCAGCTCTACGAATATCGGCGTCGACGAGGCCTGGCAGCGGCGCGGGGTCGCGACCGCACTCATTGCCAGGATGAACCATTGGGCCCGGTCCGGCGGCGCGACCGAGTCCTGGGTCGTGACCGAGATCGACAACGTCGCCGCGAACGCCCTCTACACTGCGACCGGCGGTGACCCCGACCCGGCCGACATCCGAATGTACACCTGGCCCGTCGGAGAGCCAACGTAGTCATCGTTGCTGAAACGCCTGTGGTCTCTCGCTATGGATGCCGTGCGTTTACCGCCGCAGCGGCTCATCTCGCCGGCTCATCCACTCGCGCTGCGTTAGAGCGCAGCCGCTGCAGCGGTTGGTTCCGCAGGGTGATCCGCTGTCGCTTCGCTGGCGGTGACCGGCCGTCGCAGCAGCCATCGCCACGTAGGGCGATAGTCGTTTGAGTCACCGCGGCGTCGAACGTGAACATGGCCGTTGACGGACAAGAGCACGGACGCGTGGCAGGACCGGTTACGACGCGACAGCATAGCGAGCAGGACCAGCCATTTGCCTACCGAACGACCGCCGTCGCTGATGCGTTCCTGGTCAGGCTGCGGTTCATGAGGGCATGACCGTTGGCAGGGCCAGCCCGCGCCGGCCCGTATTCCGAACCCGATACAGATGCCCGGAGAGCGTCGTGACGTAGAGATCGCTCAGGTCCGCGCCGCCGAAGGCGCAGTTGGACGGTCGCCCGTCCGGGAGCGGGTGTTCCTCCAGCACAGTGCCGTCCGGGGCGAAGACGGCGACCCGGGGACCGGGACCGCTGAGCTCCCAGCCACAGGTCGCGACGATATTGCCATCGGCGTCGAGACACATCCCGTCGATCCCGCGGGCGTCGCCGAAGTCGTGCATCACCTGCATCGCTCCCAGCGACCCGTCCGGCTGGATCGGATACGCCCGCAGCTGCCGGATCGATCGGTCCTGGAAATCGCTCTGGGCGACGTAGAGCGTCTCGCGGTCGGCCGAGATCAGGATGCCGTTCGGCCGGGTGGTGTCGAAGGTGACGCGGGTGACGGTCCAGGCATCGCTGTCCGCTCCCGGGCGGGGCGGGTCGAGCCGATAGACCGAGTCGTGGTCCAGTTCCCGCGGGCCCTGATCGGCGCCGTAGCGCGGGTCGGTGAACCAGATCCGGCCGGCGTCGTCCAGCGCAAGGTCGTTGGGGCTGTTGAGACGGCGTCCCTCGAACCGGTCGGCCAGCACCTCCCGGTGGCCGTCGGGGCCGTAGCGGACGACCGCCCGGCCGTCTCCCTCGCAGGCGTAGAGGCTGCCGTCCGGCCGGATGTGCAGGCCGTTGGTGCCCCGTGTGTCCCGGAAAACCGTCGAGATCGCACCCGTCTCGGGGTCGTAGCGCCGGATCTCGTCGTGGTCGATCGCGGTGTAGAGCAGCCCGGTGCCGTCCCAGACCGGCCCCTCGGTGATCGTGTCCGGCCCGGCCAGCAGCTCCCAGTCCCATGCCATGTTCGTCGTCCTCGATCGTGAATGTGAGCCCATCCAGAAGATGACCCGATGCTACCCCGAATCCATTTTCGCGGGGCATCGTTGAATAGTGCAGGGACCGGTCGTGACAGCACGACCCGAGACCCGGACCAACACGGAGCGCAGGGATCGAGGTGAGGGCAATGGCGCCGGGAGGACGAGATGGGTCGGAGGGCGACGATGCCGGCGCGGACGCGGAGGTGGTGACGCTGCTCCGGGCGCAGCGTGACCTCCGGGCGTTCGAGCCGCTCTACCGGCGCTACTACCGGCCGGTCTTCGACTACTGCTACCGCCGCCTGGGCGACCACGAGCGGGCCGCCGACGCCAGCAGCCAGGTCTTCACCAAGGCGCTGGCCGGCATCCACGGCTTCCGGTCCGGCTCGGTCGCCGCCTGGCTGTTCACGATCGCCCGGAACACCGTCATCGACGCCGTCCGGACCCACCGGCCTCACCTGACGCTGAGCGATGCGCCGGTGATCGCTGACAGCGCCGCGGCGCCGGATGTGGCGGTGATCGCCGGCGACCGGCAGCGGCTCCTTTATCAGGCGCTCGGCCGGCTGACGGCCGACCAGCGGGCCATCGTCGAGCTGCGCTGGGTCGGGCTGACCGGCCCGGAGATCGCCGGGACGCTCGGGCTGAGCCTGGCGGCGGTCAAGAGCGGCCAGTACCGCGCCTACGCCCGCCTCCGGACCCTGCTCGCCCGAGAAGACCTGCTGGGAGATGTGTCATGACCGGTCCCCGACCCGATGACCTCGCTGCGGCCCGCGCGGCCGACCAGCTCAACGCCTGGCTGGACCGTCACCGGTCCGGCGCCATCCCGCGCCCCGGCGAGCCACCGCTCGCCCCGACCGTCCGGGAAGCCGCCCGGCTGGCCGCAATCCCCGTCGCCGACGCGGCCGTCCGGGCCGAGGAAGATCGCTTCTGGGAGGATCTCATGCTGCGCCACGCTATGACTGCCCCGTCCACCGACAGCGTCAGTGCATCGGTTGCCGTCTTGCCGCCGTCCGACACGCGCTGGCAGCCTCGCACCGAACGGCCAGCCGATCGATCGATCCGCGCTGACCACCGGTTCGGGCATCGCGTCATGGGGATGGTCGCGACGCTGACGATCGTCGCGCTGATCGGCCTGTCGGGGCTGGCCGTCTATCTCAACGCACCTCGAGACCCCGCGCCGCCGACCTCTCTGGCCGCCGTCGGGGCTACGTCGCCGACAACCGACGGTCAGAGCGTAGCTACCCCGACTGTTGCCTCGACCCCCGTCCGCGCCGATGCGACGACCAATACCGGCGCTGGGAACATCTGGACCCTTCCGGATTCAACGTTTGACGAACTTCCCGCCGCGGAATCGTTCGGCGATGGATGGCATCCCCTCCCGTCGGTATTCCTGAGTCAGCAACCTGGCACCTCGTTCCAGATCGAGACGCGCTATTACGCAAACAACAGTGGGTCTCGACTTCGGATCATGCTGGTCCGCTATGTGGACGACTTTCAGTTCGACGAGGCATTCGACTACCTTGCGGAGGAGATTCAACGATACCAGCAGACCATGTCCTTCCATGACGAGCCTGCACGAACCGAGCGGCTGGAATCGCCACTCGATGGGTGCAGCCGCGTTGTCCGGGCCGAGGGCACGGAGTGGGTGACGTCCTTTCCCGTCTCGGCAACGCTCTGTCAGTCCAGTGACGAGCGGTTCGTGATGCTGATAAGCGTCAACGGCCATCTCGATCTGGCCGAGGATCTCCTGGAACCCCATGCGGCTGACGTCGTCGTGACGGAGGCATTGGATTTCATTGGGTCGGAGGCGACGCCGGTCGCGGCTCCCTGACCGGCGGGCAGGCCGGTCGTCGTAGCGATTTGGCTGGACTTGTCCGCGCCGTCAGGCGCCTTTCCGCGAAGCGGTGCCGGGGCCGTGAAACGGTGGGGTTTCATCGGAACACGTCTGTGGCGAATACCGTTATCGCCCTGCGGGGCGATGGCCGCTACGGCGGCCGGGCTCGTAAACTTCGCCCCTACAAGATGGTTGACAGGGCGGCGAAGCCGACCAGAAAAAGCCCTTCTCCATCCGTCTTCCAGGTGAGCCTCGACGCAGTCGATGCGAGCGGAAGACGAGATGGGGAGAGGTCTGTTCGCGACCGAGGTGCTTCAATCCGACTGGTCGGTGGCGAACATCGTCTCCCCTCGCGGCGAAGGCCGCTGCGGCGGCCGGTCACCGCCAGCGGAGCCAGAGCGGATGATCCGAAGTCACGGTCACCGCAGCCTACGTCATGCCTTGAGACCGAGGTGGTCGCCTACCCGCGACCACCTCCCTGGAGGAACGCCGCGATCGTCTCGCCGATCTCGCTGTCGGAGTCCCGACCGCTGAGGTCGCGGTGCTCGTAGCCAACGTCGAGGTCGGCGAGCGTGTCCGTCAGCGGTGCGAGGTTGGCGGCGGCGGCGTCCGAGGTCGTGATCAGCAGGATCGGGGCGTCGATCACGCCGGCGAAGGTCGATGGGGTGCGGAGGGCGTAGCGGCCGCCCTCGACGATCGGCAGCCCGAAGGTGCGCTGGTACCAGGCCCGCTCGGTTGGCGTGAACTCGTCGAAGGCGCGGTCCCAGTCGGTGATCGGGTCGATCGCGATCGCGGCCGCGAACTGCCCCGGCCGGCCACCGGCGCCCGTCAGTGCCAGCGAGCCGCCGAAGCCGCGGCCCATGATCGCGACCTGCTCCGGCAGCCCAGCCTCGTGCTCACGCAGGACGCGGAGGCTGGTGGCGATGTCGTCCGTCTCGGCCTCGAAGTCGGCCAGGTCGGCCAGCCCGGTCAGGATGCCGCGGCCCAGCCCCGGCGTGCCGCGCAGGTTGGGGAGGAAGACCGGATAGCCGCCGGCGACCAGCGCCTGGACGGCGAGGTCCGGCTCCTGGGCGATCCGGTGCGGCGGCCCCTGCCCGACCGACAGCACGCCGATGTCCTCGACGGTGCTGGCCGGTCGATAGAGCAGGCCGGGGAGCTTGAGCTTGTCCGGCGTCGCGACCTCGACGACGGTCGGCGTGACGAAGTCGGGCGAGATCGGGGCGATGCTGGCCCGGACCTGCTCGCCGGTGACCTCGTCCGTCGCAGCGGTCGCCGTGGCCGCCGTCTCGGCTTTCGGGGCGGTCGCCGCGGCCAGCTTCGGCTTCATCGCCGCTCCGGCGGGCGTCTCCCCGGTGGGCGCAGCCGATGGCGCCATCGCCTCGGCGGCTGGGGTGACGTCATCGGCCGACTCGCTCGAATTCGCCGGGGTGGCCGGAATCGGCTCGGCGCCGGGGTCTGCTGAAGCGACCAGCGCCTCCTGTCCGGCCGGCCCAGTCGATTCGGCCCTTTCCGGGTTCGGATTGCTCGGGTCGAGGGGCGTCGCCGGGCCGCTCAGGACGGTCCGCGGCACTTTCGGCCCGGCGGCCTGGAGGATCAGGCGGGGGGCCCGGATGCTGTCCATGTACCAGTAAATGATCCGGCCGTCGGCCAGCCAGCGCGGGTGCCGGGCGACGCCGGTTCCGGGGTCGAGGATGTCGGTCACGGCCGCCGCCGTGCCCTTGGTGCAGACGTTGGTGACCGTCCCGATCGTCCGGGTGTAGGCGACCTTCTTGCCGTCCGGCGCCCACTGCGGGTCGGCCTTGTCGCCCGCCTCGCCGGCGAGGGTCCAGCCCGTCCCGTTCTCCGTGTTGGCGATCGCGATCAGGTCCCAGTCCTTCTCGTTGGTGGCGTAGGCGACCTGGGGCTTGTCCGGCGAGCTGACCGGCGAGCGCCGGTAGGCGGGCTGGGAGCCGAGCCCGACCCGGCCCTCGCGGCCCGTCACCTGGCGAAGCTCGCCGGTCACGATCGAGACGATGTAGAGGTTGTCGGTCGTCGCCTCGGGCAGGCGGCGGCGGAAGACGACTTCCAGCCCGTCGCGCAGCCAGGCCGGGTCGCGGTCGTCCTGCAGGCCGTCGGTCAGGTAGATCGCGTAGGGCGCGATGCCCTCCGGCGGGCTGGCTTCGGCGATGGCGATGCGGTCGCGGCCGTTGACGGAGCTGGTGAAGGCGACGACGCGGTTGTCCGGCGACCAGCGCGGCGAGCGGTCGTCGGCGGCGTGGGAGACGAGCGGCCGGAACAGGCCGGTCTGGAGGTCCAGCAGCCAGATCGCGTCGCGGCCGGTCTCCGGGTGGACGCAGGTCAGGGCGAGGAAGTGTCCGTCCGGCGACCAGAGCGGGCCGGTGCTGGCCGACAGGTCGCCGTCGGGGCCGACGGTCGGCTTGAGCGTGACGGGCAGCTCGATGATCTCGGCCGGGGCGCCGTCCAGCGGGCAGAAGACGAGGTCCCAGCCGCCGGTGGCGGATCGCTGGAAGTAGGCCGCGTCGCTCCCCGATGGCGAGGGGTTGGCCGGACCGGGCATCTCCAGGAGGTGCGGCGGGATCCGGACCAGCGATGGACCGGCTTCACGGTCGTCGTCCGTGTCGGCAGACACCGGAGCATCGTCGGTCGGTGTGTCGACAGCGACCGGAAGGTCGGTCATCGTCGCGTCCGGCGTCCCGTCGACCCCGGTGACGTCCGTGCCGGGCGATGCATCGGTCTGATCCTGCCGGCCATTCTGGGCGCCAGGGCCGCTGGGCGACTGGTCGACTGGCTGGTCGGTGGTGCCCGCGTCGGTGGCGGAGGTTCCCGCCCGGGTGCTGGCCATCGTCTGTCGGTCCTCTCGCATCGAGATCATAGGAGGGTGGTGGCCGAGCCGGAGCCCGTGGCACGCCGTCGATCGCCCAGTGGGCACACCGCCGTGAATCGTGCGGTACGGACGAGATCGAGCCCTGACCGGGTCCACTTCGCAGGCGGCAGTGTACCGCGCCGGGCCCGGTCCTCGTCCGGCCACCGTGCCGCGGTATCTGCCCAGCGGCGGACCGGCTGAATCGACTCCTCCGGTGTGTATCGAGCAACACCGGCTCACCGGCGCCCCGCCGTAGGGCGAGGGCGTCCCGCAGCGACGATGCTGCTTCGTCGAGCCGTCCCTGGTCGATCAGGCACTTGCCGAGATGTTGCCACGCGAACGAGGTCTACGGTGACGGGTCCGGTTCGTTCCGGGCCACAGTCGATCCGGTGCGGAACTCGGTTGCTGCCCGATCCAGCTAGCCCACCATCCGAAGCGTCTCGCCGGGATAGTTTCCCAGCCGGGCGCGCTCCAGACCGTCGCCGGCCGCGGTTCCCGCCAGCGACCTGAGCAACCGTTCGTTGGCATCGTCCAGCGCGAGGGATCGGCCGCGAATGGCCGGAGGCGGTCATCGTAGCGGCTCAGCACTATCAGGTCCGGCAACGGCTCGGTCATTCGCGATCTCCCATCATGGGCAATCAGCGTCATCCGGGATTGCCTTAGCGCGAACATTGGCCTGTAGGAGATCACCCTGGGTTCCAGTGGGCTGGACAGTGTGAACGCGCAGCTCACTGGTTCCATTCATGCTCGGACGACCGTTCCGAAATAGACGCTTAACCATTCGGCGCTCCGTCGTGGCTACATTGGTATGTGGTGGAATCGTCGCGCCGTGACTCGACGATCGGAGGCGCTGGCGCTGACCGCGCCGATTGGGCCAGGAGTTTGACCAGATGGAGACCACAGGAATGCAGAAGTCATCTGTCTCGCGGAGGAACGTCGTCAAGGGTGGACTTGGGCTTGTTGCCGCTGGTGGCATCGTTCAGGTTGCTCGAGCCCAGGAGGGCACACCGGGCACCGATGGCTACGAAGCCACCCCGGCGAGTACCGAGTCCGCATCGACGCCGATGGCCCTTCAGCCCGGCGAGTTGACGGCGAAGCGGTCGTTCCTGATCGCCATGGATAGCGCAACCCTGGAAATCACCCCGATCATCACCGCTGGCGAGACCGTCGCCGATTATCAGATGGCGGGAGTGCCGGACGGGCTCGGAGCATACAAGGATGGTGCCGATGTGGTTCTCTTCATGAACCACGAATTGACCCCGTCTGATAACGAGAATGCGTCATTCGCACGGGTCTCTCGTCTCGTCCTCGATGGAACGACCGGCGCCGTCAAGTCGGGAACGTACGCGCTCGACGGGACGGAAGGATACGAGCGTCTCTGCTCGGCCTCGCTCGCCGGGTCGGCGGAGGGCTTCGACACCCCGGTATTCATGACCGGGGAAGAGTCCACGAGCGGTGAGTTCGGGGGAATGTCGATCGCCATCGATGGCGCGACGAGCGAAGTCACTCAGTTGCCCTGGCTTGGCCACGTCTCGCATGAGAATGTGCTTGCCATTCCGGGTTTCGATGGCAAGACCGTCGTCGTGACCACCGACGATGACTCGAAGGGGTCCGAGCTCTACCTCTACATCGCCGACAGCCCGGCGGATTTGCTGGCGGGGAACGGCCAGCTGTATGTCTTCAAGGCCGACACCGGCGCGAATACCGGAGATATCAAGAAGGGCGACGACCTGACCGGCTCGTTCGTTCCCGTGGATCAGGGCGACAACCCGGATCAGCAGACGCTGGAAGAAGCGGTCAAGGGTATGGGTGCGTTCACCTTCGTCCGGCTCGAAGACGTCACCTACGACCGCAACAACACCACGATGATCTACTTCGCTGACACCGGCGACGACGCTGATCCGAATCTCGATTCCAGTGGTCAGCCGTACACCAAGAACGGTCGCATCTACAGCATGACCCTCGATCCGTCGGATCCCACCAAGGTCACGTCGTTCAGCGTGTTGCTCGACGGCGATGCCGGGGATGACATCAAGAATCCCGACAATGTCGATACCAGCAAGACGACCCTCATGATCTGTGAGGACCGGAACGGGTACAACCGGGCCGAGAACTCAGACGATACGGGCCGAATCCTCGCCTACGATTTCGCCTCCGGTAAGCTCGCGGCCATCGCCAAGATCGATCAGTCGGACGGCTCTGGCGTTCTTGACGAAGGCGACAAGGCGGGCTCCTGGGAGTCGTCGGGCATCCTGAACGTCTCCGACCTCTTCGGTGACGGCGTTTGGCTGGCCGACGTCCAGGCACACTCCATCAAGGTCGCTCAGTTCGGCACCGAGGACGAGAGTGGCCAGCTCCTGATGCTCCGGCAGAAGTAAACACGAACCAGCGCCGCACGAGGTGACGGGGCATTTACGACTCGATCAGCGCGCGGCGAGAAATCGTGGCGCGCTGCTTCGTAGTTGCGTCGCCTTCAGCTTTTCCGATTGTCCGAGCTGACCGGTCCATGATCGCTTTTTGGATCAGGTAGAACGTCAATCCCGCTCACCGCGGCGAGGTCACGCTCACACTGAGTGTCATCGACCGGCGCCCGTCGCCCAGCGTGAACCGGCCTGGTTCGGGCACCGCCGGGTCGCGGGCGGTGTCGCAATCGGAGACGCCCGGGCTGGCCAGCTTCGCACGCGGCAGTGTACCGCGCCACGCCGGATCGTCGTGTTTGCGGGGGGTGTTTCTTTACATGGTATGGCGAGCGGGTTCGAGGCTGGCTGACGAGTTCTGGGCGAGCAGTGCCAATCTCAACTTCGTATTGAAACCGGCGACCGGCCGTTGACGAGCAATCTCCGCCCCAACTGTTCTTGTCAGGAACGGCGTCGACCCGACGCGGCGGCCGTCGGGTCGACGAATGGTTGCGAAACCGACCATTTCAATTCAGATCAAGCTGACGCTAGTTGGGATCGTCGAGGGAGAACCAGACAGGATCGGCATTGAAGGATAACGAGGGCTCGACGTACATCAGCAGTGAGTCAGCGTCGTCACGGTCGATGGCCCAGCAGACGTTGAACTCGGCGCTCCCACCTTCGAACACCTCGGTCACGTTGTACGACTGTTCGGGGTAGACGCCGCAACTGTTGTTGAAGATGGTGTAGCTGGTGCTGCTGTCTCCGACGCTCTGGTAGTTGAGATCGAAGGCGGGGTTGCCGGTTTCGGAACCGATGTAGGTAACGGAAAGGCGAGCAATGAAGAACTGGTCGCCAGCGGCGGGTGGGTCGTTGAACTGGTTCTCGGCGGCGACGATGTCAGTTGCGTCCGGGGTGACCGAGATGACCGTGACCTCGTAGTCGCCCACTTCACCGGTTCGGCCGACGCCCAAGGGGGAATCACGCATCTCGCCACTGCCTGTCTCGGCAGCGACCTCAGTACTGGTGGCCTCGTCGTCGCTTGTGGTCGTCGCCGTTCGCTGGGCAGCTGCCGTGCCTGTCGATCCCCTCGGTTCCCGCCTTGGGGCCGTCGTGGGCTCGACGGTTGAGCTCGACTGGCGATCGTCATTCGACGCAGCGAGTTCCAGGTCACTCCCGTCCCATTCGGCCAATGCATCTCGCAGATCTTGTACGACACTCGTTGAGGCCTCGATTGCCGCCTGACACGCCGTAGCGTCTTCGGCGTCGGTCGAGACAAGCGCCTCGTCGCAAGCGATCGCCGCAGCCGCGTGGTCAGAGGAGGCGGCGAGCACCTGCTGATGAATTTCGTCCAGGTTGGAGCTCGGTTGGTCCAGCCCCTGGAGTTCGGCGTCAATGCTGAGGATGAGCCCAACCGCTGAGGCCTGATCGATGTACCACTCCGCATCGCCGAACTGGGGGTCGGCCATGTCCGTGCGCAGGATGTCTCCCGCGCTGATCTCCGAGGTAAGCCAGGCGTCGATCCGGCCCAGGTAATAGTCGGGATCGTTTGTGTCGGTCGAAACACTGGCTCGAGTGCTAGGGGCGCTGGTCCGGGTGCTACCCGTGGTGGTAGTTCCACCAGTCTCACCGCTGCTACGGTTCGTCGGCGTGGAGGCCGGCGCGACCGGTAGCACTGTCGGTGAGATGGTCGGCATGACTGGCGTTACGGTCGGCGTGATGGTCGGCGTGATGGTCGGCGTATTAGTGGGTGGCTCGGGAGTCGGCGTATTTAAAGTCAGCTCGACGGTTGGCGTATTAGTGGGAGACTCGATAGGGGGCGGCTCGAAGGGCGGCTCCGTAGGCGGCGGTTCAACTGGCAGCGGCTCGACCGATGGATCGGTGCCTTGGGCCGACACTATCGAGGGAACTGAGATGAACAAGGGTAACGCGACCAACAACCCGATCGCCGATGTAAGCAGCAACGTTGCCGCCATGATGAGTCGCGACAAAGGACACCCCTGTCTCTCACTGTTCGAACTGCGACTACTCCATGGATCGGATGAGCGGTTTGATCATATCAAACCGGGTGATCCGGGGAGGTGTGACGATGAGAGCACTCATATGCGTGCGACGCCATTCGATGCACAACCGATAGGGTGAGGATACGAACAGAGACCAGATAAACGGTGAAAAGGAGATCGCGTGGTCGGGTTCCAGACAGGCTTGTCCAGACTCCATCTCATCAACGCCATAATCCTCATACTTGTCGACAAATAATACAGCCAGACCGGACCACATCCATAGCTGAAATTCTCCGGAAGAATAGCGTTTACGGCGAATGCTGACCACTAGTGGTTCCCGGTCGCGATCACCGCTCAGTACTCTGTGGTGCGATGCTCCTACCCGAGCGCCTCGGACGTCAGCTCTCCGATGGCGACCACCGCGGCCCGGCCGGACAGCGAGACGTTCGTCGCCTGCCGTCGCGCCGCGTCCCAGTCGAACGTGACGACCAGCGGCGAGCCGTTCCGGGTGATGACCGTGACCGGCGAGGCGGCCTGTCCCAGGGCCGTCGCGGCCAGTGCCGACGCGACCGCGCCGCTGCCGCAGGCGAGCGTCTCGTCCTCGACGCCGCGCTCGTAGGTCCGCATCAGGATCGCCCCGTCCGGCCGGATCTGGATGGCGTCGAGGTTCGTTCCGGCCGGGGCGAAGTGGGCGTGGCGCCGGGCGGCCCGGCCGACCGTCACCAGCGTTCCCGCGCCGGGGCCGTGGTTCGGGAACGGCTCGTCGATGTCCGCGACGACGGTGACGGCGTGAGGGACGCCGACGGTCGTGGCGTGGACGGCGATCGGGTGGCGGGCGACGGTGATCCGGGCCACGGGTCCAATCGGGGACGGGTCGCTGAGCGCGATCGCGACGCGGGGGTCGTCCGGTGCGTCGGCGACGGTCGCGAAGACGACGCCGGCCGGGGTCGAGAAGATGCTCCGGGTGCCGGTGATCCCGGTCAGGGCGGCCATCCGGGCGGCGCACATCGCGCCGTTGCCGCAGAACTCGCCCTCGCTGCCGTCGGCGTTGCGGTAACGCCAGGCGAATCCGATCGGGATCGCGTCGTCGCTCTGGTCGGGATGCCCGATGAAGACGATGCCGTCGGCGCCGACCGAGCGGCGCCGGTCGCAGACGGCCCGGGTGAAGCGCCACTCCTCGGCGGCCGGGACGATCGCATTCCGGTTGTCGATCATGACGAAGTCGTTGCCGCTGCCGTTCATCTTCCAGAACGGGATCCGGTCGGGTCGCCAGGCCGGGCGAGCAACGTTTGCGAGGGCCGATGCGTCAGTCATGGAGATCACCGGGGGCCGACGAGAGGTACTCGACCAGATCCCGCTCCAGCGCGTCGGTGTCGATCAGGTCGGACAGGGCCGCACCGAGGTTCTCACGCAGGGCCGGACCGGTCTGGAGCACGGCCAGCCGGCGCTGCCGGAGCCGGACCGCTGCCGGGTCGACGCCGCCCGCCGACTCGACCTCCTCGCCGAGCGCCCGGAGCTGGATCTGCATGGCCGTCAGCTGGGCGGCCAGGTGCGCGACCGACCGGACCAGCACCTCGCCCCACTCCGGCATGTGCTCGTGCCCGGACGAGCCGGCTGATCCGTCGTCCGCTCCGTGGCCGTGATCGGCGTCCACCTGCCTGCTCCTGATGAGGTCGATAGAACGGTCGATGGCTGAAGCCTGGTGACGGCCGCTCCGGAGTGGGCAGCGCAGCAGGTCATCTCGCCGTTATCGGCCCCCACGTCGTGGCGCGGAGTATAGGGTAGTCGTGCATCACCGCGTCGTCGTTATGGTGTACGTTCACCTCTGGCAACCATCGGGGTACAATCACGATCCCTCCGCTCTGGCCTGAGTCGCCCATTCGTGGCCTCGGGCCGCCCTCGGGGATGGCCGGATCATGCCGGTCCATCGGGTGCCAGGAACCGCCGCGGCGATGGATGGGTCTGGGACTCGCGCGCTGCCGCGAGCCGCCGGCCGACGCTCGACCAGGGAGAAGATTGTCACCATGCGAGACGTACGATCCGGTGCATCCAGCGCCGCGACAGCCGGCCCGCCGCGTCCCGGCCCGTTCCGGTCCACCGTGACCCTGCTGGCCGTAGCGGCTCTGCTGCTGGGCAGTGCCGGCCTGATCGCCGTGAACTCGGCCGCCGGGCGCTCGCCGGAGCCGTCCGCCGCCGCGGCCGGCAGCCGGTCCGGCTGGCCCTGGATGCACGGCTCGGTCACCGATGGCCGAACGCTCCCGGTCTCGGCGCAGGCGGACGACGGCACTCCGGCCGCGGTTGGGCTCACCCCGGCCGCGTCCGACGACGGCACCGCCGTTCCCGCGTCGCCATCCGCGTCGCCGTCGGCCTCCGCGACAGCCGATCAGAGCGCGACCTGCAACCTCCCGAACCGAGAAGCGCCTGTGCCGACGCCGTCCGACCCGACCGGGACGCCGGCCTCCGCTGGAGCCACGCCAGTTGCGGACGGCGACACGCCGGCTGCCTCCGCGTCCCCGGACGCCGGGTTGACCCGGGCCGGCTATCCCGCCGGGCCAGCCTCGGACGCCGTCGCGCAGGACATCGAGCGCGTCGTGTCGGCCGTCTCCGTCTGCCTGTCGGACGCCGACTACGGGACGCTGAACGATCTCGTTCTGGATGACTTCCGGGGCCAGCTCCTGGGCATCGGCGAACCGGTGATCGCCGACGACTTCGGCACCTTCGCCGACGAGCTTCCGCCGACCGCCTTCACCGTCAGCGACGTGACCGACGTGACGGTCACCGACGACGGCGACGCGACCGCCGTCGTTCGCTACCTCGTCGGCGATCAGCTCCGCCAGGGACTCTGGACGTTCTCGCTGTTCAGTGCCAGCGCCAGCTTTCTCGGTGGGGAGGACGCCAATGGCATCGTCCGGGCCTCGGCCCGCTGGGTCGTGTCCTCGGAGGAGGTCCAGACGCCGGATGTCCCCGAGGGTGCCCAGCGCGTCGGCGTGACGCTGGACGAGTACTCGATCGAGGTCGATCCGGGCCGGGTCGACGCGGGGACCGTCGCCCTCCGGATCGCGAACGATGGCCAGCAGGACCACGAGGTCGTCGTCCTCCGGCTCGAGGACGGCGCCACCGCCGACGAACTGCTCTATATCCCCGGGCCGGACCTGCCGGACGGCATCAGCATCGCCGGGCAACTCACGGTGCCCGCCGGAGACGAGGGCGTGATGGTTCTCGACGGCGTCGAGTCCGGATCGTACGCGCTGGTGGACCTGTTCCCGGACGACGAGAGCGGCGTCCCGAACCTCTCGCTCGGCATGGAAGCCGATTTCGAGGTCGGCGACTGATCGAAGGGTCGACCCAACTCACGTTCGCCCACACCCGCCGGAGGTCCACTTCCGGCGGGTGTCCGCGTATCGGTGCACACCGGATGACCGAACGTCACGGGCCAGAGCGGCGGCCGTGCTCGCACGCGTCGCCCCTCCGAGACCGGCCCCCGGACCGGGTATCCGGACGGCGAAGCCGACCAGCATGAGCCCGTCTCTGTCACAGTAGGGAGGCGTCTTTTCCGGAAGGCGAAACGTTCCGGAAACGCCATCTCTCTCCAAATATGCCCAGATTCGACTCGACCGACCCGGCCCGAGTTGGCACACTGGTCGGCGTGACGACCACTCGTGACGACCACTCGTGGCGTCCAGATCGCGGTTTCCGACCGCTGCTGCCGTCACGCCCGAAGGCCCGTGAACCTGTCACTCGCCGGCCACTCGCACGAGGAGAACCCGATGACGACCCACGACCGCCAGACCCCGTTCGCCCGACTGGTCGACCAGCTCCACGCCGGCCAGATCAACCGACGCGCCTTCCTGACCGCCGGCGCCGCGCTCGGTGTCAGCACCGGGATGCTTGGCACGATGATCCGGCACGCCCAGTCCGTCGGGGCGACTCCGCATCCGCAGGACGCGACCGCGACGGCGGGAACGGAGGTTCCGGCCGCAGGGAGCGAAGGCAAGACCCGCGGGCAGGACGGCGAGGTCAAGATCCTGATCTGGCAGGCGCCGACCGCGCTGAACGTCCATACCGCGACCGGCGACAAGGACACCGCCGCCGGCAGCCTCGTGACGGAGGCGCTAATGGGCTATTCGCCGGATCAGGCGCTGCTGCCCCGGATGACCACGCAGGTACCGACGATGGAGAACGGCGATCTCGCCGAGGACTTCACCGCCGCGACCTTCCGGCTGCAGCCAGGGGTCCTGTGGTCCGACGGCGAGCCGTTCACGGCCAGTGACGTCGTCTACACCCACCGCTGGGTGACCGACCCGGCCAACAACGCCCTGTCGCTCGACACCTGGGGGGTGATCGACACCATCGAGGCCGTCGATGACCTGACCGTCGTGGTGACGTACAAGGCGCCGACGCTCAACTGGTACGTGCCGTTCACCGGGGTCGGTTCCGGGATTCTGCCGGAGCATTACGTCTCGGCCGGCGGCGACATGGCGAACAGGCCGCTCGGAACCGGGCCGTTCATGGTGCGCGACTTCGCCCCCAACGACCAGATCGTCTACGAGGCCAATCCGAACTACCGCGTCCCGACCCAGCCCTATTTCCAGACCGTCAACATGAAGGGCGGCGGCGACCCGGCGACGGCGGCGCAGGCTGTCATGCAGACCGGCGACTGGGATTTCGCCTGGAACGTCGCCGTCGAGCCGGACATCGTCGCCAGCTACGAGTCCGATGACGCTCCCGGCGTCTTCCGCGTCGCGGCCGGGTCCGGCGTCGAGCGGATCAACATCAACTTCTCCGACCCCCGCGCGGAGGGTCCGGACGGCCAGCTGTCGTGGTACGAGAACCCGCATCCGATTCTGAGCGATCCAGCGGTCCGCCAGGCGATGGCCCTCGGGATCGACCGCCAGTTGATCGTCGATCGGTTCTACGATCCGCGTGGTGAGAAGACGACGGCGAGCTTCCTGACCGGGATCCCGGCGGTCGAGTCGCCGAACACGAGCTGGTCATATGACCCGGAGCGGGCCGGACAGATCCTTGACGGCGCCGGCTGGACGAAGAACGGCGATACCCGGGAGAAGGACGGCGTCCGCCTGCAGCTCAATTATGTCACCACGATCAACTCCGTCCGGCAGAAGACCCAGCAGGTCGTGAAGGCGAATCTCAGCGACATCGGGTTCCAGATCGATCTCGTTCAGGTCGACGGCGGCATCTTCTTCGATGGCTCGGCGGGCAACACGCAGGGCAACCGGCACATGTACAGCGACCTGAACATGTTCACGAGCAGCCCCGATTCCCCGACGCCGATCAACTACATGCTCCGGTTCTACGCCGGCGCCGACCAGGCCAACATCGCCCAGGCCGCTAACGGCTGGACCGGCGAGAACTTCATCCGGTACATCAACCCGGACTACGACGCGATCATCGATCGGCTCGTCGCCGGAGATGTCGCGTCGATCGACGAGGTCAATCAGTTGTTGATCCAGCTCAACGACATCGTTATCGGCGACAACGCCGTCATCCCGCTGGTCAACACCGGCTCCAAATACGCGATCCACGCCTCACTCGTCCACGGCGACCGGGCGACCGGCGAGGACAACGTCTTCTCGGACGGCGCGATCTCTAACTTCAACAACATCGCCGCCTGGAACCGGAGCCAGCCGGTCGACCGCTAGCATCGTCAGTTGCGCGAGCAGTTGCGATCATCCCCGCTCCGTAACGAGGCCTCCGCATCCGGCTCCAGCAATGGGGCCGGATGTGCTGTCGGGGCTATTCAGCCCGGTCGGATCGGTCGTGGAGGGAACGATGATGTGAATCGTCAATGGCAGCGGATCCGGCCGCCAACACCCTGCTCGACGGTCGATACCCGTGCGTAGCCACTGCTTATCCAGCTTTATCTGACCAGGGTTGCCGTTGAGGTGCCGCCAGCGTGCATATTAGTGTGCGGGTCGTACGCGCATCGCGGGGTCCCAATGCAGGGCGGCATGCCGCGCGAATGGACAGATGCACGCCGAGGCACCGGCGATCGGACGCTGTCGCGGCGCCTGACTCGGTGGGTGGCTTACAGGGCTGGAGGGGGGACGCGATACCAGAGCGGGCCAGCGGCGGTCTCGTCGTATTCCACAGGAAATGACTGATCGGTGAATAGGTGCCAAATGCCGGGGTCGTCGAAGATCTCGACTGTTGCTCCCGCGGCTCTCACGTCGTCGCCGACATCGATCTCGGTCTGGTTCCGGGAAGGATCATCCAGTGTGTTGTGGATCTGAGCAGACACACCGGCTGGCCGTCCGTCGACGTCCAGTATCGCCAAGTCCAGGGCGCACGAGAGCATCAAGACAATGTGGACCCGCCGATGGGTTGCAACGTATTCGGCCATTCCTCCCGTCGTTGGAGGCCCCCCACGGTAAACCCATCGCGTCACGTCGGGTGGGACAATGCGTTTCTCTCGCAGGCGGACACTGGGATGTCCTGGGGTGTGCGACGATCGCCTGATCGACCCGCGGTCGAGTATGACGAGCCATCGCAGCTAGCCACGAGGAAGCTCGCGGCCGCAACAGCGTCAATCGCCGTGAGCCGTCAGGGCAGGAGCACGATCTTGCCGAGCGTGTGTCGGCGTTCGAGCTTCTCGAACGCGTCGCCGACGCGTTCGAGAGGATACGTCGCCGCGATCGGCAGCTCGATTGCACCCGAGGAGAGCAGGTCGACCAAATCCCGCAGCGCTTCCGGCGCGGAGACGGCCGCGGCGCCTTCCATTCGCACGCCAAGTTCGACCGCGGCAGGGGAGACGACGACGGTATCGATGCGGTCCGGCCGCACGCCCAGCTCGACGGCAAGGCGGACGTATTCGGGCCCGAAGAGGTCGATGAACGCGTCGATCCCGTCCGGTGCTGCGGCAAGTAGGCGTTCGCCAAGGCCATCGCCATACTCCACCGGGATCGCCCCGTGCGCGGTCAGCCACCCGGCGCTCGAACGCGACGCGATCCCGAGTACCACCGCACCGCGCTGCACGAGCAACTGCACGACCAATGTGCCGACTCCGCCAGTCGCTGCCGAGACGGCGACGATGTCACCCGGACCCGGGTCCACGGCACGGACCGCGGCGTAGGCGGTAGAGCCGGCGACGTATAGCGCACCAGCGACCTCCCAGGGCAGCGCATCCGGCTTGTGGATGAGCTGAGTTGCCGGGACGACGGTGTGCGTGGCGTGGCTCGATCGGGTCCAGGAGAAGCCGAGGACGGCGTCGCCGGCGCCGAACTCCTCGACGCCCGGCCCGGTCTCGAGCACAATCCCGGCGAGATCGCTGCCCTCACCAGACGGAAAGGTGGCTGGCAGCAGCTAGTGAAGCGCGCCCGAGCGGATGATCACTTCGCCCGGGTTGATGCCCGCAGCGCGCACCTCGACGAGCACCTCGCCGTCGCCAGGCCGAGGCATGGGAATGTTGCGCACAGACAGCACTTCGCGCCCACCGTAATGGTCGAAGCGCACTGCCCTGGTCTGCACGGCCGGTTTCTGTGTGGACGACATGAGTACTTTTTCATTTAATCGCACTGAATAGTCGCCTTGAACCGCTCCCAGAGCCGCAGTCCGCGGAGACGAAGTGTGATGTGCCCAACGCGGCTGAACCTCAGGCGAAACGGCCTCACTATACCATAACCGGAGCGTGATCCGTTTGAGTGATCTTGACACCCGCGCTCTGCGCGCGGACGCCGGCAGGAACCGTGCCATCCTTCTCAAGGCAGCCACGCGCGCCTTCGCAGAATCTGAGACTGAGCCGCCGATGCGCGCAATCGCCCGTAAGGCTGGTGTCGGGATCGCCACTCTCTACCGACACTTCCCTACCCGTGAGTCGCTCGTTGACGCCGTGTACCAGGATCAGGTCCAGCGTCTGACCCTCGGGGCCCGGGCGCTGCTCGAGGAGCTCTCACCCGCCGAGGCGATGCGCCGCTGGATGGATTTCTTCGGCGACTGGCGGGCAGCCAAGCATGGCATGCTTGATACGCTGTTGATAATGATCGATTCCGGCGAGATCGCACACGCTCAGAGTCGCACCGAAATCCTCGGGGCCATCACCCTGATTCTCGACGCTGGTAGCGCCACCGGCGAACTCCGCACCGACATCACCGCCGAGGACATTGCGGCTAGCCTGGTCGGAATCTTCACCGTCGCTGGCAAACCCGAACAGCACGCCCAAGCTAATCGCCTCCTAAACCTCCTCCTGGACGGCCTCAAGACCCGCACCCTTTAGAGCCTGTTTCATAACCGGGTGAGACGGGTGAGCGTCTTCCAACAGATGAGCGCACAGCCCAGCCTGGTGAACGCCTCATGGAGGTCACGCCGCCGCTCGTACCGGATTGTCAGCCGCCGAAACGGGTTGAGCCAGGCAAACGTCCGCTCCACTACTCAGCGATGGCGTCCCAGTCGCTGGGTCGACTCGATCCCTCGCCGGGCGATCTGGATCAGAATGTGCCGTTGGCGCAAGGCCTGTCGGCACCGCGGATCGTCGTACGCCTTCTCCGCGTGGCCCTTGCGCGGTCGGCGACGACGACGGCCCGATGGGGTGAGAATGCCGGGCACTAGATCGAGCAGATGGTCGAAGACCACGCTGTCGTGCCGGTTGGCTCCCGTCAGGCAGACCGCCAGTGGCGTCCCCTGCCGATCGGTGATCAGGTGGCGCTTGGTGCCCGGTTTGCCCCGGTCGGTGGGGTTGGGGCCGACCGCCGTCGCGTCATCGCCCCCCTTTTTGGCCGGGATGCGGGCGCTGTCGAGGCACCCCAGTTCCCAGTCGATCCAACCCTGCTCACCCAGCCGGTCGAGCAGGGTCTGGTGGAGCCGGTCGAAGACCCCGGCCTGTTGCCAGTCGCGCAGGCGGCGCCAGCACGGAATGCCGGACCCGCAGCCGAGTTCCTTGGGGACCGCTGACCACGGGAGGCCGTAGCGCAGGACGAAGATGATGCCGGTCAGCGCAGCTCGGTCGGGCATGCGGGGGCGACCGCCTTTGGGCTTGGGCCGGTCGTGCGGGAGGATCGGTTGGACGACCGTCCAGAAGGCGTCGGACACGAGGGGAGCAGTGATGCGAAATCTCCTTGGGGTCGCCGCACGCCGGATGCCACGTTTCCTGGTTTAGAAACACGCTCTAAGTACTGCATGCACAAGTCGCTGATCCACGGCGACATCGCCAGCGGGGAGGACAACACCGCCACCGGACCGCTCGATGGCGTCTTCTGGAACATCGTCAACTGGAACCGGAGCGAGCCCGTCGACCGCTGATCGGGCACCGGAATGAACGCCCATCCCGCCGCGTTCGGCTGGGTTCCGGCCCGGCGGGTTGGGCGTTCCGCTGGTTCTGACGGGCATGGCATTGGCCGCGGCTCTTGACCGTGCCGGGAAAGCGTTCCACACTGCCGTTCGGTTGACACCAGAATGCGTGGGTATGGCAGAGGCGCCGATGGGGGGCCGCCCACGGTCGTGGTCGCCGGCGGAGGTCGGCAACCGCGGCACTGGTCGTCGGGAGGGAATGGGAAGAATGGTTCATCGGGAAGTCCACCGGATCGCGGTCCCGGCCATGTTCGGGCTGCTTGCGCTCGTCCTCGCGTTCAGTGTCTTCGCCGGTCAGATCGGCGCCCAGCTGGAGCCGGTCGCCAGCCCGGTCGCGTCGCCGCAGACCGGCGACTGCACCCCGGGTGCCGGTGACGCCTCGGCGACTGCCGAGGCCACGCCGGTTCCGGCCAGCGCCGCCGACGCCACCCCGGTCGCGGCCGATGTCGCCGACGCCGTGATCGCGGCGACGGACAACTTCATCAACTGCTACAACGCGGTCGATGTCGACGCTCTCGTCACCCTCGTGACGGGCAATCTGGTAACCGACAAGTTCGGCGGCGCGCTGCCGAACGATCTCCTGCCCTACACCGTCCTCGGCTACGGGGACGTCACCAGCTACAGCGACGGCCGCGTTGGCGTCCAGATCCAGTACCTCGCCGGTGACTACCAGTACGTCACTGCGACCTGGGTCTACGCCGACATGGACGGCGACTACGTCCTCGACGAGGAAGTCCTTCAGCAGTCGCAGCCGGACGGGGACGCGGTCGTCAAGGGCTTCGCGATCGCCGACGACGCGCCGATCTCCTTCCCCCAGGGTGGCACGACCAGCTTCTTCGAGGTCGTCAACCTCCAGGGCGTCAATGGGTCGACCAGCCAGCACGTCGTCGAGCTGTACTCCCTCGGCGGCCTCGATGCCGCGACACCGGTCGCCGCGGAGGACGGAACCGTCGAGTCGACGGAGGTCCCGGTCGATGCGACGCTCGTCGGTCAGGTCAGCCTGGCCGCTGGTGAGACGGGCGACATCGCCCTGGTTAACGCGGCGGTGGGCAACTACCTCCTCGTCGACACCACGGACGGCTCGATCACGAACTTCTCCGTGACCGAGGCGGTCACGGTCGAGATCTAGCGTTCGGTCCCTCGTCCCGTACGGTGCCGGGTGTCGTCCGCACCCGGTTCCGGGAAGGCCCTGTCTGGTTCGCCAGGCAGGGCCTTCCGGCGTTACCGCGGAGGTCATAAGGAGTGTCCGCTTCCCGCTTGGCTGCCCGTTATCGCCTGCCGGCGATGCCCGGCCATACATGCAGCGAAGCGCGCCGGGCTCAGGAATGACGCGAAGCGTCCCGAACGGCACAGCTCATCGACAGAAGGACCGGTCGGACAACCTTTCCGACCCTCGCTGTCGCGAGCGGTTGCCGTCCGATCCGCAGGGATATGGCTCTCGCTCCGCTGGCCTTGCTCACGTCGCCGCCAGCGCGGCAACGCGAGAGTGAGAGGCGCCCTCTCGCGGAACAGACCGGTTCCCGGCAGATAATTCGATCGCGGGGTACGGTCTCGCCTGGCGAAAGCCGCTGCGGCGGCCGGCCTCGCCAGCCCGGCGCGAGCTTCGCCGCTACGAGAACCATTACCGCTTCAAGCCATCGCGCTCGCAACCGTTCTCCCCTCTCCATCCTTTCGGTCGGTGGGTCCGGCTTTGCTGGATCAGCCCACCGGACGAGATGGAGACGGGGCCGGGGGAGGGGTCTGCTCGCGACCGACGCGTTGGGCATCTCGCCCAGCTCACGGGCGCGACATCATCGAAAGTGGCCGATTCCGTCGCATCGACCGGAGCTGGGCGTGAAAAGCGGGACGGACCCATTGCCAAATGCCGCGACGCAGCGGAAAATCCGCAGCACACCGCGTCCCGACATCAGCGACGCCCATTATGGGACGACTCGACCGTGGATCGCTCGAGCCATCCACGGTCGGGCGTCGGTGCCTTTTCGGGCGCGGTGGGCGTCGAGTGGCGGGGCATCGCTCAAGCCGTCCCAGCGACCGGCTACGTCCACGGCAGCACGGACAAGGCGACCGGGCGGTTCCGGGAGCGCGACGGGCAAGGCCGGCCCGGGAGCTCGGCGTTCGTTCGACTCCACACCGGTCGCGTTCCGTGGAAGCGTCGGCCCCCGTTCCGTCATCACCGGCCATGAATCACCCCAGCCCGTCCAGTCCGTTCGCCGTTCGCCGTTCGCCGTTCGCCGTTCGCCATCATGAGAGGGTCTCCGATGACACAGTCCCCATCCCAGGATCACCGTCAGCACCGGTTCGCCGCCCTGGTCGAGCAGCTCAACCGGGGCGAGATCTCCCGCCGCCAGTTCCTCGCCCAGGGCGCCGCCCTTGGCGTCGGCCTGACGATGCTGAGCTTCTTCGTCCGCCACGCCCAGACGACCAGCGCCTTCTCCCCGCACCCGCAGGATGCGACGCCCGAGGCTGGCGCCGCACCCTCCTTCGGCACCGAGGGCAAGACCCGCGGTCAGGACGGCGAACTCAAGGTCCTGCTCTGGCAGGCCGTGACGGTGCTTAGCCCCCATGTCGCGAGCGGCACCAAGGACTTCATCGCGTCCGACATCATCAACGAGCCCCTCATGCGCTATCTGCCGGACGGGTCGATCATCCCCAACCTCCTTGTATGGTAGTGGGGTGGCCGATGCCACGGCGAGCCGGCAGACCGTCCAACCCACTGGTCGTCAGAGACCGGCTGAGAGCAGGGATCGCCGGCTCG
>JAABUN010000616.1_pt1 | contig 89539 bp, 95 predicted proteins | sample 5559311 | NCBI WGS metagenome assembly JAABUN01 (sample SAMN10711877, study PRJNA513370) | rock metagenome | isolation source: Antarctica rocks | place: Antarctica: Victoria Land, Siegfried Peak sud
GATGCTCGACGAGTAGGTCGCGAACGTGGGCGCCGAGCGCCGAGCAGGTGGCGTCCGGCATGTCGACGACAGCGATGAGGTCACCACCGGCGTCGAGGAACGCGAGGGCACCCGTCCTCCCGCAGTCCACTCCGAGGGTGACTGTGGTCATCCGTCCACCCACACGACCTCGAAGCCGCGGTCGATGAACTGTCCGGCAGGTTCGCCGGCCATGCTCGACCCCCACCGCCGTGCCTGATGCACAATCTCACCGAGGTCACCTATGTCGACGGTGCCGACATGGCGGCGCTCGTCGTCATCAGCGTTGGCCTCGCGGAAATACAGGTTGATCGTCGTCATCTCGTCTCCTTCAGTCGGGTCACCACACGCCCCCGGTGTCGTCGTGGGCGTGGCGGGCCAGCCAGCGGCGCAGGCGCGACGGGCGCATCGGGTCGTGGCGCTCCACCCATCCGATGATGGGCAGTGCAGCGAGCAGCACGGCCATGCCGAACAGGGCGACCGCTGCGCCGCCGATGTTGGTGACCACGATGGCGGTCACGACTGCACCGGGCCCATGTCGTCGGCAGCCCGTTCGACTCCCGACCCCTTGCATGATCGACAGATGCGGTGGGAATCCGGGCCGAGGTCCGAGTGCATGCACCGGCCGCAGCTGTATTCGCATCCGTCCCCATCGCAAACCCAGCACTTGCTCGACAGGTCGGCGGTCACGACTGCACCGCCCGAGTGACCGCCAGCGCCCGGGTCGTGGCCTCACGGGCGACCACGCCAGCGAAGGTGACACGGCGGGCCCGGCGGCGCCGCAGCCACGACCACGGCCAGACGGCGGTCACCACAGCACTGCGACCATGATGATGAGCAGGCCGACCAGGAGGAGCGCCAGCCCACCGACCTCCCAGAGCGTGAGCGCTGCCGCCATCACGACGCCACCTCGTATCGGCACTTCGTGAACACGTCGCAGACCACCCCGCCACCGAACGAACGGCGAATCGTCACGTAGTTGCCACCGAACTCTCGGGTGATTGCCCCCCAGTCAGCGCCTTCTTCGATGTCGGCGAGACGAGCCTGGAACTCGACGGCGGTCGAGCAGAACACGAGGTGTCGGTCAGCGGACGCACTGGACGGGCGAGGGCGCACACACGCCGGGTGGTCGCCGAGCCAGTCGGACAGCTTCTTGAGGCCGATGATCATGTCGGTGATGGCCAGGCGGGCGTCGTTGACGGCGGACCGATCGGTCGGGTGCTGGTCGGTGGTGGTCATCACGCCACCTCCACGGGCCCGACGTAGCGGGCGTACAGCTCGTAGCGCTTGTTGCCGATGCATCGGCTGATGGCCTCGAACTCACCGGGCATCACGCCGTACCCCTCGCCGGTCCTGATCCTCGATGCGATCGGGCCGTAGGACGAGTACGGCGTGGGGAACTTCGCCCAGCGGTTGGGGTGAGAGCGCAGCGAGTCGAGCCAGGCGGGGACCAGGCTGGGTCTGCCGCGGTTAGGCGGTGGCGGTGGCTCGTCGACGAAGATGATCTCAGTGGCGGTGGTGGTCATGGATTACGCTCCTGTGTTGGTTGGTGGCGCCGTCCCGGGTTCGAGTCGAGGGCGGCGCCACTGGTGTCTGTGGCGGTGGGTGGCCGGGTGCAGCCCCGCCGGAGGACGGGGGACGGCACGCGACGGGCCTTTCTGCAAGCCCGGCCACCCCGGTCCCCCACCGCTCGTCGTCGACCTCGACGGGTCGAAGCGGTAGGGGGCCGGAACTGTCCGGACCAGCGGGTCACGGGCGAGAGGCGACCCCCTTGACCCGTCGGGCCACCGCCACGACCACGACACCCAGCCCGGCACCGGCCGCCGCGCCTATCGCCGCAGCCAACAGAGCGGCGGCGGCGAGACGGCGGGTCACGGTCACGAGGCCACCTTCTGGTCGTCGGGGTCCACGGTTTGGATGGCGGCGACGAACTGGTCGGTTTGTGCTTCGGTGGGCGGGTGCGGGCATTTGTTGGCGGCGATCCACGCCTCCATGTCCGGGGTGATTTCCCCGCCGTTCACACCCTTCACGCCGCTGCCGCCGGGAACAGGATGTGCGGCCGGGTGAACAGGATCTTGGCGATCGCTACCTGCGTTTCGGGCCTTGGTGCGGTGTCGCCCTTGAGCCACGAGTAGATGGCCTGGGTGGAGATATCGACGTTCTCTTCGAGGAGTGCTCGGTGGAACGTCTTGACGGTCAGGTTCCGGGCTGTCAGGTGCTCTGCGAGGTTCTCGCCCCATTGGGTGCGCCGGCGTTCGGCCGGGGACTTGTCGTCGGTGACGACGGCGACCTGGGTGGGCTTCGGACGAGGTGACATGCCGTCACACTCGCGTACCCGCACAACCTTGTCAAGAGTTTCCGCACAAGGACGGGACCTACCGCCAGACGATCTCCACCCGTTCGGGCTGGAACGTGTTGCGCCCCTTCACGGCGGGCAGGATCACGATCCGCTCGATCACCGACGCCACCGTCGACCGCCTCACGTCGATGTGCATCGACGACCACCGCTCTGCCAACTCCACGCCGCGGCCCACCCACTCGGCTCCCGGGTCCCCCTGGGGCAGTTGGGCGCGAAGCGTCTCCAAGTTGGCGAGGATCTGCCGGCGGGCCCCCGCAGCGAACACGTCATCCACCTCGCCACTCCCCCACTGCCGACCCAACTCGTCCAACCTGCCCTCCAAGACCCTGATCTTGGCCGTCACCGCCTCAGTGTCAGGAAGGACCCGATGGGCCAGACGATCCCGGACCGACGACGAGTCCAGGTGCCGCACGACCGCCTCCACCACCAAGTCGTCCAGCGGTTCGACCAGCTGCCGGATCTTGCCGCACCCACCGAAGTTCACGCCCGACGCGCACACCAGACAGCGGCGGCCGTCAGCCTTGGGACGGGCCACCAGCTTCTTCCCGCACCCCTCCACGCCGCACCAGGCGAGCCCGGACAGCAGGTAGCGACGCCCAGGACCCCACGTGGAACGGGCCGGATCCAGCAGGACCCGCCTCGCCTGCTCCCATTGCACTGGGTCGACCACCGCCGGCCAGACCGCTGGCCCGATGATCGACCCTCGGTGCCCCCGAAGACCGGCAATCCTTGGCGAAGTGACTACCCGTCGGAACGACGTCGTCGTCCACTCGGTTCCCAACGGCGACGGCACCCCTTCGGCGGCCATCCACGTCACGATCGACCGCAACGAGTGCCCCCGCACCACGCGCCCCACCACCTCGACCAGGACAGCGGCCTCCGACTCCCGGACCGTCACCCGATCCTCCTCGTAACCGAACGGCCGATGCCCGCCACCGCTCACCTTCCCCGCCTCAGCCAACTCGACATGCTTCGCCCTCAGCCGCTCCGACTTGTGCTCCGATTCGTGCCGGGCCACCGCTCCCACCACCCGGGCCGTCATCCGGCCCGCCGCCGACGACAGGTCCAACGTCCCGGCCTGCACCGTGGCGACCTCCACCGCCGACGCCTCCACCGCCGTGATGAAGTCCTCGAGCTCAACCGGTGACCGGTGCAGCCGGTCCGGGTCCCAGGCGACGATCGCCCCGACCTCGCCGGCCTTCACCGCCGCCATCATGCGGGCGTACTCCGGCCGGTGCCGGCCCGAGAACGCAGAGATGTCGTTGTCCACGAACACCTCGACTGACCAGCCCTTGGCCTTGCACAGGGCACGGCAGCCTCTCCTGTCGGGCCACGCCCAAACCTGCGTCGCTTCGATCGTCCCGGCTGATCCGGGCGTACACCGCTGCCTTCATCGTGGCTCCATCATGGCGAGGGGGTACGACAGCAAGGCCCGAAACCCTTGCTGCGTAACGGTTCAACCGTGCGGAGCCAAGTCCTCCGCGCCGTGGGCGACGGAGACCTCGCCCGGTCGCATGGCCTCGGTACCACCGCCGACCAGGGCCACCATGGTGGCGGTGTGGTGCGGTGCCCGGAACGGCGGCCGGGTGATCAGGCCGCTGTACAACGGCAGGCCAGCGGCCGAGTGGACCCGGGTGGCTTCCATGGCCTCGGTACGGGCCAGGTCGGGCAAGAGGCCGGGCAGGCGACTGGCCAGCATGGTCTTGCCGGCACCGGGCGGGCCGACCATGAGCAGGTGATGGCCTCCTGCGGCCGCTACCTCCAAGGCCCGGCGCACCACCGGCTGACCCCGCACGTCGGCCAGGTCGAGGAGGACCTCCAGGGTGCGCTCGGGTGGGTCGAAGTGGTGGTCCGGCCACGGCTCGTCGCCCTTGAGGGCCAGGTAGAGCTCGCTCAGCGAGCGCACCGCCCGCACCTTGGGCCCCTCCACCAAGAGCGCGTCGGGTGCCGCCGCCACCGGTACCACCACCGAGGCCGCCTCGACGGCATCCACCAGCGGCACGATGCCCGGGACGGCCCGTATGGTGCCGTCCAGGCCCAGCTCGCCGAGGAAGGCCAGGCCGGTGACCTGTTCCTGGGACAGGTCACCGTTGGCCACCAGCACGCCCACGGCCATGGCCAGGTCGAGCCCACTGCCCATCTTGCGCTGGCCCGACGGGGCCAGGTTGATGGTGATCTTCTGGACCGGCCACTTGACCCCGGCGGCCATGACCGCAGCGCGCACGCGGTCGCGCGCCTCGCGACAGGCGGCATCGGGTAGGCCGACGATGGTCAGTCCGGGCAGGCCGGGGCCCACGTGAACCTCGACAGTGACGGCATGACCGTCGACGGCAACGACGATGGCGGACGGGATGCTGGCGAGCACGGCGGGCTCCTCCCACCTCGCCGGGGCGAGGCGTTCGACGAACGAAGGGAGGCCGAGCCGGCCAACGAAGCGGGCGACGGCCCATCGGCCGGTCGCGAGGGTCGTCGAGATCCGACGACGAAGCGATGGTACCCGCCCCCTCTGACAACGGGAAGGGGCGATCGTCCGCCGACCACCCCGCTCGGCCACCGCCAGCGGCCAGATGCCCCGATCAACGGCCAGTGTAGCGGGGTTCGCGCTTGTCGAGGAAGGCGGCGATGGCCTCGGCGGTGTCCGCCGTCGCGAAGTTGACGGCCTGGGCGGCAGCCTCGGCAGCGAGGGCGTCGGGCAGCGACGACGTGGACGAGCGGTCCAGCAGGGCCTTGGTCTGGGCCAGCGCAATCGGTGGACCGGCCGCCAACCGGTGGGCCCACTCTCCCACCGCGCCGTCGAGATCGGTCGCAGGCACCACCTTGTTGACCAGCCCGATGCGTTCGGCCTCGCTGGCGTCGATGATCGGGGCCAGCAGGGCCAGCTCCTTGGCCTTGTGCAAGCCCACCCGGCGGGGCAGGAACCACGAGCCCCCGAAGTCGAGCGAGAGGCCCCGGCGGGCGAAGATCTCCGAGAACCGGGCCCGGTCCGACACCACCACCAGGTCGCACGCCATCGCCAGGTTCAGCCCCGCCCCCACTGCCACGCCGTCGACGCGAGCGATCGAGGGCTGGGGCACCGAGGCGAGCGCCAGACAGGCGTCGTTGACGTAGCGCAGGTGGGCCAACCAGTGGACCTCTGGGGCGTCGCCCAGGTCGGCACCGGAGCAGAAGTCGTCACCGTCGCCGGTCACCACCAGGACCCGCACCTCGGGGTCGGCGGCCACCCAGGCGAAGGCGGTGGCAAGTTCGCCCCACATGGCCCCGTCGATGGCGTTCTTGCGCCGTGGGTTGGCCAGGATCACCGTGGCCACGGCATCGACCAGCTCGGTGCGGACGTGGTCGGAGTCGGCCGGACGCGGGTGGTGGCCGCTCGCGGATCTGGGGCGGGTTCTCGTGATGAGCCGCACCATAATCACGGCCATGGGCTTCAACCCGCACCGCCGCTACCGCCGCACCCCCGCCGACTACGCCATGGTGGTGGGAGCGGTGCTGGCCTGCGTGCTGCTGCTGGCGTGGGCTCTGTTCGGCTGACCCTGGCCCGTCAGGGCCGACAAGCGCTGTCGATCAGATGCTCTGGCGGTAGCCGAAGAACTCGTGGTCTTGGTTGTACCCGCCGTAGCCCCCGCCGACATCGGAGAAGTCCTCGACGAATTCGATGCCCTTGATCCACTTGACCTGCTTGAAGCCGAGTTGGACCTCGTTGCGCAATCGGAGGGGGGCACCGTGGCCGTAGTCGAGGGGGAGGTCGTTCATGTCGTAGGCCAGCATCGTCAGGTGTAGCCCATCTGCTCGATCGGGTGGCGTCGTAGTAGATGCCCCCGTCGGCGCCGTCGCCCAGGGAGTAGAACACGACCCATCGGGCATCGGCTCGGGGCCGGACCAGGTCCACGATGGTCTGCATGGAGACCCCGCCCCACTTGGCGATGCCCGACCAGCCTTGGATGCAGAAGTGCTGGGTGATCTGGTCGTGGCCAGGCAGCGCCCGCAGCTGTTGCAGGTCCAGCTCGACGGGGTTGTCGACCAGGCCGCCGATCCGCAGCCGGTAGCCAGAAGTTGTCGGCGTACAAGGCCCGGTACTCATTGGTCTCCGGGTACTTCCCGTTGTGCCACAGGTAGGGCGAGATGTCGTCCTCGGTGTACTGGCCAGGCTTGGCGTCGACGTGCTCGAACAGGCGCTGAAAGGGGCCGATCAGCGCAAAGCCGATCCGTTGGACCGTGCGGGGGTGACGCAGGGTGAACGGGGTGGCAGCGACCCACCCGACGATGACGACGACCATCGATGCCGCGAAGATCCACAAGCCCACCCACGAGTCATCGCTGCGACTGGCGTACATGTAGTTGAGGTTCTCGCGCACCCCGGTGGTGAAGACCAAGGTGACGTGCATCACGATGAAGAGGAGGAACCAGACCATGACGAGGAAGTGCAGCGAACGGGCGGTCTGGATGCTGAGCACCGAGCTGATGCGCTTGAAGCGGGTGGACAGCGCCGGCGACATGCCCAGCCCGGTCACGATCGCCAACGGGCCGGCGACGAAGACGGTGATGGAGTAGGCGATCACCTGCAGGCTGTTGTACGCCACCCAGCCGTCGTCGGTGGGCCAGTCCAGTGACAGGTACTGGAGGGCCACCGACGCTGCGTTGGGCAGGTGGTCCCAGCTCATCGGAACCAGCCGTTGCCAGTGCCCGGTGGCGAAGATCATGACGTAGAACACCGCGCCGTTGACCAGCCAGAGCACGTCGAGACCGAGGTGCCACCAGCGGGCCAGGCCGATCGAGTGGCGTATCCCCGGGAGTCCGATCTGGCCCGGCAGCGACACCGAGTCCTGCTTCGCCGTCCACAGGGGGTCGTCGGGGACCTGCTTCTGGAAGCGGAACCACTCCTTGCCCGGCGTGCTGTGACGGGTCCAGTACAACCGGGGGTGGTCGGTCATGATCTGGATCCCGGACCGGATGATGAAGGTCATCATGAACAGGTTCAAGAAGTGCTGCCAGCCGACCCAGGCAGGGATCCCCTCCTGGCCCTTCGGGGGCTCCACGGTGCCGGGAGACCGCTCGATGAACGACTGCACCGAGCCCAGGCCACGCAGCTCCTTGGCGACGGCGACCCCGACGATCAGCGCCAAGAAGCCGATCGGCACCAGCCACAGCAAGTTGAACCACCTGGACCCGCCCACCCGCACCCGCGGCGCGATGCCCGACTGAGCTGGCACCGAACCCGCCCACGTGTTGGGATCGACGACATCCTCACCCTCGGTCAGCCGGGAGCGGAGGGCTCGGAGCGACTCAGGGTTGACCTCTGACGGTGCGGGAGCCGGCAGCTGGTCGCGTTTCGGGCCGGTGCTGGAGGCAACCTCGTCAGCGTCCAAGCACCGCACGGTAACCCCGCCCATGGGGCCGAAGGTGAAGAACAGGCCAACGACTGGGTCCTGAGAGCCCGGTCAGCCGGGCGCGGTCCCGGTGGCTCACGGCAGGGTGAGAAACACCTCTCCCCCCTGCACCTCCGCTGGGTAGACCGGCGTTGGTCTGAGGGCGGGCATCTGGAGGGGCTCACCGGTGACGAGAGAGAACTGGGAGCCGTGCTTCCAGCACTCGAGCAGGAGGTCGTCCTCGTCGACCTCTCCCTTGGACAGCGACACGTTCTGATGGGTGCACCGGTCCCCGATGGCGAAGACGTCGTCACCGATCCGGACGACGGCGATCGCGAGGTCCTCGACCTCAAAGCGCCTTGCTTCGCCCGCTCTCAGGTCGGCGAGCGGGCAGAGGGTCACGCGTTGATCGCTCATTCGGGTCGTCAGGGTATCGACCACGGCGCCGGCGCCGTTCCGGCGGGGCTACCCACCCTGGTCCGGGTCAGGCTCGTGCCCGTTCCCACCGGCGGGCTGAGGGACGAGAGGGGCTGCGTAGGTCGATGGTCCAGCAGTAGCAGGCGAGGCGTTCGAGGATCTCGTCGGCGGTCTTGTGCCAGACGAACGGGTGGGGTCCTCGTTCCAGGTTTCAGCCGTGACGGTTCTGAAGCGACCTTTTCGATGGCACCGACCGCTGGACGGCTGTCATGGGTTGCGGTCACCTGCGAGGTTCTGGAGGGCGGTAGACCCCATGGCCGAGGTACCGCTGAGCCATCGCCCAGGCCATGCCGGTGGCTCGTTTCTTGGCTCGAGTGGCGTTCGGGCCGACCCAGCCGCCGTCGACGGTGTCGTGGAAGATCTGGAGCCATCGATCGAACAGGTCAGGCGTGAAGGGATCCTGCTGATGGAGGTGCCGATGGTTCTCGATGACGTCGATCTCGTAGTCAGGGGCGTAGAGGATGACGTGGCACCAGTAGTCGGTGACGGCCCCGATGTGGGCCTGCCAGTCGATGAACCCGGAGCCGAAGTCGAAGTAGGGCTCCAGGATGTCGTCTTGGACGACGTCAACGTACTGGCGCGTCACCATCTCGAAGATCTCCTCCGGTTCGTTCAGGTCTCGCTCTCGGCGCTCCCACGGGCCCGACCGACGGCGATGATCGACCGGCGTCGCCGCCAACCCCGGGGCCATGCCGGCCTCGGGTTCGCGGTAGAACTGGACGAAGAACGTCGCATCGGTCGACGGTTCGACGTTGTGTTCGACGCCGGGGACGATCACGGCGCTGCCGCCCGCTTCGAGGCGCACATCTCGCAGCGCGTCTCCTTCGAGATCGACGTATCGAACGCTTCCGGATCGGACCCGAAGCTCCGCCCAAACCGTCGTGCGGTGAGACTTGGCCAGGGTGGCCGGCAGGGACTCGAAGTCGAACAGCGGCGTGCGCCTGGCCTCGACCAGGTGTGCGGGAAGGACGGGTTCGACCATCGATTGGCCTTTCGCGGGGTGGCGCCTTGACCCGCCGACAGTACCGCTCATCGGTCCGACGACCGGTTGCCCTGACGTCGAGATGGGCGGTCGCGTGATCGGGAACGATGGCGGGGTCACGTCCACCACTACAGCTAGGCGGGTGACCTGCACCTCAGCCGGAAGGCAGAGCGGCACAACCGGCTCGCCCTCTGCCAGGGCCAAAACAGGTCCTCCGTACGATCGACCTGTCGCCCATCGACTCGACGTAGCTGTGACGGGCGAAAAAATTGACTGGGCTCTACGCTGAGGGAGGCGATGGTGGCGCTCGGGCTCATCTGAGGCGTTGGCCGCTCAGCGGAACCGAGAGGCTCCCATGCGGCCTTCGCTTTCGAGCTTGTGAAGGCGCTCGTCGTAGCCGATCTGGCGGAACAGGTCAGCGAGGGAGTCGTAGCGGCCGTAATCGTCGATGAAGGACCCCTCATACGGGGTGGTCTCCCACTCGGGGTGCTCCTGGACGAGCAGCGCGTACTCGTGCTCGGCGTGGTCCTCGAAGTCGGCGTTGAGCCGGTAGCTCCACGTCGGTCGCAGTGCGTACATGAACCACGACAGCTGGTAGTAGGCGAAGGCCAAAATCTGCGGGACGATGCGGTGGCGGACGAACCCGAGGCGCTGGGACTGCCGGTCGACCATCTCCTCGAGGATCAGCAGGTGCCACTGCTCATTGTCCTGCTCGAAACGGCTGACGCGCACCTTGTCGAAGATGCGGCGGGCGAAGTCGTGCTCACGGGCCGTGTGAGTCATGGCGACGTACGCTACGTTCTCCCATGCCTGGTATGGCACCCGGGCCACGAGTTCGAGGACCCGGAACTTCGGCAGGCTCCGCCGCTTGTCGTACAGGAGGTCCATGACGGCGAACAGCGCCCTTGCCGACAGCGACGCCCGGCGTCGCGGCGAGGCCAGCGTCGCCTCCTGCTCCGCCCGAAGTTCGGCGGACCCAAGGCGGGCCATCGCCCCGAACGGCGGCCGAGCGCCGATCGCTTCGGTGACCGGGCCCCTGACAGCGTTCGATCCCATGGTTCGACCATAGCGACGGGTCTTCTCAGTTCCCTAGCAGCGGCGGAGTGGCACCGACGTCGTAGACCACCCGATCGCCGGCGACTCGCACACCTTCGGTCGGCTGGTGCGGCGTGAGGCGCCCGTCGTGCATGAGGTGCAGGCCCTGGACGTTACGGACGAGATTCAGGTACTCAGCGAGGAGGCGACGGTGGCATCGGCTCTAGACGGTCTCGCTGCACATCACCGCCCGGTTGTTGTGGGGGGCGAGGAGCTTGTCGGCGGCTGCGACGAACGGGTCGGCGTGCATGTAGTCCGCGTATGCCTGGAACGCGGGTGCCCTGCTGCGTCTGCGTACGGCGCCAGCGCCGGCAAGACGACGCAGCTCCGCCCCCGAGTGCTGTCGACGGAGGCCGGTGTTCTGCCGTTGGGGATCTCGGCGATCGGTCAGCTCCTCTCGGTGGGGGGCCCTGAGCTGTCGACCGTACCGCCCATCAGAAGGCCGCCTCGATGACCGAGATCTCGTCGGGGAGGACGGCGGCCACGTCGAAACGGACCTCCTGGGGCCGGAACGGGGCTCCGCCGTCGGCCAGCCAACGGGCGGCCAGGCCGCGGATCCGGGCCTGCTTGGTGCGGGTGACCGCCTCGGCAGGATGACCGAAGGCCAGTGACGAGCGGGTCTTGACCTCGCACACCACCACCTGTCGGTCCTGCGCGCAGATCAGGTCGAGCTCGCCATCTCGGCACCGCCAGTTGCGAGCCAGGACCTGGTAGCCGTGGGCGACGTACCACGCTGCGGCGCGGTCCTCACCCTGGGCACCGAGGCGGAGGCGGGCGGCGGTCACAGCTCGAGGTCGGGTGGAGCCAGCTCTTCGATGTTCACGTCCTTGAACGTGACGATGCGAACCGATGCGACGAAGCGCATCTTGGTCTGGCGGTACATGTCCCACACCCAGGCGTCGCGCAGCTCGAGCTCCACGCGGGTGCGGCCGTCGCCCTCGTGCACCGTCTGCTCCACCGCGTTGGCCAGGTAGAAGCGCCGCTCGGTCTCCACCACGTAGCGGAACGTGGGCGACACGTCGCGGTACTCCTGGAAGAGCTGGTGCTCGATCTCGGCTTCGTACTGCTCGAGGTCGTCCGCACTCACTGCGAGTTCCCCGCAAGGTCCCGATCAGCGCAGGGCGAACAGGGCAGGGTCACGTCGCGATGGTACGCCGCACCCCTGACAACGAGCCGCCGGCGCCACCCACCGCCCCTCTAGTAGTCGCGCTTCTCCTTGACCTTGGCGGCTTTGCCGATGCGGTCGCGGAGGTAGTAGAGCTTGGCCCGGCGCACGTCGCCGCGGGTGTAGATCTCGATGTGGTCGATGATCGGCGAGTGCACCGGGAAGGTGCGTTCCACGCCGACGCCGTATGACAGCTTGCGGACGGTGAAGGTCTCCTGGATGCCACCGCCCTGACGGCGGATGACCACACCCTGGAAGACCTGGACCCGCTGCTTGTTGCCCTCGGTCACGCGCACGTGGACCTTGAGGGTGTCGCCCGGCGAGAAGTCGGGGACATCGGTGCGGAGGCTGGCCTGGTCGATGAGGTCAGTGCGGTTCATCACGAGATCCTGAGCAGTGTCTTCGGAGGGGCGCAGCAGGCCGTTGGGCCTTCGCGGCGAAGGGGCAACGGTAGACGGGGGCCCCAGGACCGGCCAACTCGCCGCTGTCGATCTGCTACCCGTCGAGCTCGTCCAGCTCGGCCAACAGCGTGCGATCGTCATCGCTCAATCCGCCGCGAGCCTCGATGAGGTCGGGGCGGCGCTCGACGGTGCGGGCCAGGGCCTGCGCCCGGCGCCACCGGGCGATTCGGGCGTGGTCGCCCGAGCGCAGGACGGCCGGCACCGACATGTCGCGGAACTCGGCCGGGCGGGTGTAGTGCGGGTGCTCCAACAGGCCCTCGCCGAACGATTCGTCGTCGCCCGACTCGGCGTTGCCCATCACCCCCGGCACCAGCCGGCCCACCGACTCGAGGACCACCAGCGCCGCCACCTCCCCGCCGCCGAGCACGTAGTCGCCGATCGAGAGCTCGTCGTCGCAGAGGCCATCGGCCACCCGTGCGTCGACGCCCTCGTAGCGGCCGCAGAGGAGACTGAACCCCGGGCCGGCCGCCAGCTCACGGGCCAGCGCCTGGTCGAGGCGCCGGCCGGCGGGCCCGAGCAGGAAGAGCGGTCGGGGCGGTCGCACCTGTTCCACCACTGTGTAGACCGGCTCGGCCATCAGGACCATGCCGGCCCCGCCCCCGAACGGCGAGTCGTCGACGGTGCGGTGGACGTCGGTGGTCTCCGAGCGCAGGTCGTGGACCCGCAGGTCCAGAAGCCCCCGCTCCTGCGCCCGGCCCAGCAGAGCCTGCCCGGCGAAGCCGCCGACCAGGCCGGGGAAGATGGTGAAGACGTCGATCCGCACGTCGGCCAGCGTGGCACAGGCCTCCGGGATCTCTGCTGGGCTTGTCCAGCTCCAAGGAGGGTGGGGCGGGGGGCGGGCTCGTTCTCCTTGTGGCCGGGTTCGACGGTCGACCAGATCCGCGAGGAGAAGGCGGACCGGCTCGTTCTCCTGGTGGCCGAGGCCGATGGTCGACCAGATCCACAAGGGGAACGTGGTGAGCGGCGGCGACCCGCCGCGGCCCGGTTCAGGCCTCGGTGCCCAGCAGGCCGTCGGGGGGATCGACCACGACATGGCCGGGGAGGCCCGAGTCGTCCGTGACGAAACCGCACGGAACGAGGGTGCCGTCGGCGAGCTCCAGCAGGTCGTCGGCCGGGTTCGACAACACGGTGGCCACGACTCCCCACGAGCGGCCGTCGGGGGTGCGGACCTCGGCGCCGACCAGGTCGTGCACCCACATCGCCTCAGGGTCGTCAATCGCCTCCGCCCGGACGACCTGGCCGCGAAGGGCCTCGGCGGCCTCTCTGGTGCCGACGCCGCCGAGCACGGCGATCCACCGTTGCTGGAACGGACGGATGGCCTCGACCGAGACGGGACCCGTGTCGAGGTGCCATACGGCCCCGGGCGCCGTTCGCTCCGGGCGGTCCGACGTGATGACCGCGGTGACCTCGCCCCGCAGCCCGTGGGCCTTGCCGATGCGGCCGATCTCGAGCAGGGTCATCGCACGAGCAGCGAAGAGGGCGGCGGTCGGCGTGGGAGCCGACCGTTCCGACCAGCTGACGGGTCGATCAGTCGACGAACTCGATGTCGACCGACACGTCGTCCTTCACTGCGGCGGCGCGCACCACGGTGCGGATCGACTGGGCGATGCGGCCCCGCTTGCCGATCACGCGTCCCATGTCGCCGTCGCCCACGCGCACGTCGAGCTGGAGGTTTCCCCGGCGGCCCTCGGAGGTCGACACCGAGACAGCGTCCGGCGCATCGACCACCTGCTTCACCAGGTACTCCAGCACAGCGACCGCGTTGGGCGCCCCGCCAGCATCGGCCGCCGCAGTCTCGTCGGTGGCAGCATCGGCTTCGAGGCTCGGCGCCCCGTCGCTGCCGTCGGCGTCGCTCACGACGTCGACACCGCCGCGGTCTCCACGGGTGCGTCGCCGGTGAAGGTGGCCCAGGCGCCGGACACCTTGAGTAGCCGCTCGACCGTCTCGGTGGGCTGGGCGCCGACGCGCAGCCACTTCACGGCCTTCTCGTTGTCGATCAGGATGACCGATGGGTCCTGGCGGGGCTGGTAGGTGCCCACGATCTCGATGAACCGGCCGTTGCGGGGCGACCGCGAGTCGGCGGCGACGACGCGGTAGGTGGGCTGCTTCTTCTTGCCCATCCGCATGAGGCGGAGCTTGACGGCCATGGCTGCTTCCTGTGTATCGACGGTGGAACGAGCGGTTCGATGCCCGGCGCGAGGCGTCTCGGGCGACTTGCCATGGTGCGCCATGTCGGTGTTCGGACGCAAACGTGGCCCCCGTGCCGCCACGGCCAGCGGGACGGTCCGAGTCCGGCGTTACAGCCCGGGAAGGGTGAACGGGGCCTTGGCGTCGGCAGGAGGCGGCAGCGTGAGCTGCGGACGGCCGCCCTTCGGCGTCACCCGACCGCCGCCACCCTTGCCCTTCTTGCCCTTCTTCTTGGACCGCACCCCGCCCAGCATCCCGCCCATGCCCTTCATCATCTTCTGCATCTCACCGAACTGCTTGAGGAGCGCGTTGACCTCCGAGGTGGTCACGCCGCTGCCGTTGGCGATGCGCAGGCGGCGGGAACCGTCGATCACCTTGGGATCGCGACGCTCGCCCAGGGTCATCGAGTGGATGATTCCCTCGATGCGGGCCAGCTCCCCGTCGTCGATCTCGGTGTTCCGCAACTCCTTGGGCATGCCCGGCATCATCTTCATGAGGCTGCCGAGGTTGCCCATCTTCTTGACCTGACCCATCTGCTCCAGGAAGTCCTCCAGCGTGAACTGGCCCTCCAGCATCCGGCTGGCCGCCACCTCGGCCTGTTCCTCGTCGTACACCTCCTTGGCCCGGTCGATGAGGGTGAGGACGTCGCCCATGCCCAGGATCCGCCCGGCCAGGCGGTCGGGGTGGAACAGGTCGAACTCGTCGAGCTTCTCGCCGGTGGAGGCGAAGGCGATGGGCTTGCCCACCACCTCCTTGACCGAGAGGGCGGCACCGCCGCGTGCGTCGCCGTCGAGCTTGGTGAGGATCACCCCGTCGAGGGCGAGGGTCTGGTGGAAGTTCTCCGCCACCGTCACTGCGTCCTGGCCGGTCATGGCATCGACCACGAGGAACGTGTAGTCGGGCGACGTGGCTGCCGAGATCTGGCGCACCTGCTCCATGAGCTCGGCGTCGATGGCCAAGCGGCCGGCGGTGTCGACGATCACCACGTCGCGCCCCAGGCGCTGCGCTTCGGCCAGGCAGTCCAGGGCCACCGCCACCGGGTCACCCTGGCCGCCGGCCACCACGTTGTCGGGGGCGGAGAACACCGGCACGTCGATCTGGCGGGCCAGCGTGCGCAGCTGTTGGACGGCGGCGGGCCGCTGGAGGTCGGCGCCCACCAGCATCGGGTTGCGGCCCTGGGCCTTGAACCACCGGGCCAGCTTGGCCGAGGTGGTGGTCTTGCCCGAGCCCTGGAGCCCGGCCATGAGCACCACCGTGGGGGGCTTGGCCGCGTACGCGATGCGGATGGTCTCGCCGCCGAGCGTGGCGATCAGCTCCTGGTGGACGATGTCCACCACCTGCTGGGCCGGGTCGAGCGCGGCGTGCAGCTCGGTCCCCACGGTCTGTTCGCGGATGCGGGCCACCAGGCCCCGCACCACGGTGAAGTTGACGTCGGCCTCAAGGAGGGCGAGACGGATCTCGCGCAGCACCTCGTCGACATCAGCCTCGCTCAGGCGGCCCTTGCCGCGAAGCTTCTTGAAGATGCCGTCGAAGCGGTCGGACAGTGACTCGAACATGAGGCTGCGACGTTACCGGACGGGCCCGGAGCGCCGCCGCCCGCGGGTCACGGCATTCAGAGTGACGGGTCTCCGTCGGCGAGGTCACGGCGACCGGCTCGAACCTCGTCCAGGCGGGACTGGAGCTGTGCCCGGAGCTGGGCGCCACGTTGCGGAGCGACGAGCAGGCCGATGCCCACGCCGAGGGCCAGCCAGACGAGGCCCTTCACCCCCGAGAGCTTCAGGAGGCCGATGGCCAGCTTGAACGGCAGGAACAGCAGGGTGAACACGACGGTCTCCCGGGGAGTGGGGCGGACGGCGCCCGAACCTAGTCCCGGCGCGCCTGCCCGGGTGCCGGGTTGGCACACATTGACCCCACTCGGATCGTTGCCCAGGCCCGAGCCTCCCATTCGAAGGATGACTCAGGCTGGCGTCACGACCCGCAGTCCGAGGCCCTCGGCGGCGAACACCGAGCCCCACGACCGGCCGACGTTTCCCTCGCTCAGCCAGACCTCCGCATCGTGCACCATCGCCGCGGCAACGAGCTCAGCAGCCAGGACGTTGAGCCCGTGCCGCACGGCCATTCCGGTCGCCGTCGCGGTGAGCCGTCTCGGGTCCAGGACCACCAGCACGTCAGACGGCGGATCGACGGCCGTGCGGATCAACGACGCAGGATTCGCAGGAGTCAGCCGGCCGAGCCTCTTCGGGTCGGTGAGGGCGCGGACCAACCGGTAGTGGAAGCCCCACGTCGTGGTCACCGCTTCGGTGTCGGCCCACTGGCCTCGACCGGCCAGCGCATCGAGGCTCAACCGGTCGTCGACGACGATCATCGATCGATCCGCAGGTCCGGATCGTCGTCGAAGAGACCTTCGATCAACATGTCGTAGCCATCGGCCAGCTCGCCGAACGCCGTCCGGTCCCTGGTCCAGTCGTTCTCCGCACCGAGGCCCTGGTCCAGGATCTCCCGCAAGACGGCGCTCTTGGTCGTGCCCCTCGCCTGTGCCTGCGCGCGGAGCGCCCGGTCCTGTTGCTCCGTGAGGTAGATGTTCGTACGGTGCATACACCGTAACGTACACCGGTCGCGGTCTGCGACCTCCGCCGTCAGGCCGAGAAGAGGGCGTCGACGAACTCGTCGGGGTCGAAGTCGACGAGGTCCTCGACCTTCTCGCCCAGGCCGACCAGCTTCACGGGGATCTTGAGCTCGTCGTGGATGGCGAAGACGATGCCGCCCTTGGCCGAGCCGTCGAGCTTGGTCAGGACCACGCCGGTGACCTCGGTGGCCTCGGTGAACTGGCGGGCCTGGACCAGGCCGTTCTGGCCGGTGGTGGCGTCGATCACCAGCAGGACCTCGGTGACGTGGCCAGGATCTCGGTCGGCCACCCGGCGCACCTTGCGGAGCTCCTCCATGAGGTTGGTCTTGGTGTGGAGCCGCCCGGCGGTGTCGGCCAGCACCAGATCGGCGCCCTTGGCGGCGGCCGACTCGACGGCGTCGAAGATGATGGCGCTGGGGTCGCCACCCTCGGCGCCTCGCACCAGGTCGGCCCCGGCCCGGTCGGCCCACGTGCCGAGCTGCTCGGCCGCCGCGGCCCGGAACGTGTCACCGGCAGCCATCACCACCCGGTGCCCCTCGTCCACCTGGCGGCGGCCGAGCTTGCCGATGGTCGTTGTCTTGCCCACCCCGTTGACGCCCACGAACAGCCAGACGTTGGTGCGTCCCTCGTCGAGGCGGAGGCTGCGGTCGGCCACCTGCAGGCGTTGCTTCATCTCCACCTTGAGGGCGTCGACGAGCTGGTCGCCGGTCTCCAGCCCCTCCTCTTTGACCAGCCTGCGGAGGTCGTCGAGCAACGCAGTGGTGGGCCCGACCCCGAGGTCGGCCCGGATCAAGGCCTCCTCGAGCTCGTCCCAGGTCTCGTCGTCGATCCGAGCCCGGCCGAGGAACCCGGCAAAGGTGGCTCGGGCCCGCGACAGCCGATCCCGCAACGAGGGGCGACGGCCAGCGGGCTCCGGTTCGACCTCGGGCGGCGCCTCCTCGACGATGGTGCCGTCGTGGAGGACCGGCGGCTCCAGCGTGGTGGTGCCGGCCGGTTCGGTGGGGCGAGGCGGGGCCAGCACCCCGCCGCGCGCCGGCGGCTCGAGCTCGGGGCCGCGACCCCTGCCCCGGCTGCGGGAGATGAACAGGACGGTGCCGCCCACCACGAGGGCGATGGCGAGCACGGCGATGAGGATGACGGCTTCCATGACGGCGGGAGCCTACCGGCGACCCTTTGGCACCCCCGAGGGCTCCCCCACCTGCCCCCAAGGCCTCGCGCTCGGTCGATGGCCTCCTAGCGGGCGGTGCCCAGGGTGACCTCGACGGTGCGCTCCTCGCCGTCTCGCAGGAGGGTGAGCGATACCTCGTCGCCGGGGACGTTGGTGCGCACCGCGGCGGCCAGGTCGATCATCGAGGAGACCTTGCGGTCGTCGACGGCGGTCACCACGTCGTCGGCGGTGATGCCGGCGTCGGCGGCCGGCGATCCCGCCTCCACGCTGGTGACGGCCGCCCCGGCGCGGTCACCGGTGGCATCGGCGCCACCGACGCCCAAATAGCCCGGTTCGGTGGGCTCGCCGGCCACGATCTTGTCGGCCACCGCCTTGGCGATGTCGATGGGGATGGCGAAGCCCACGCCCACGTTGCCCGACGACTGGAGGTTGCCGGTGATGATCGAGTCGTTGATGCCGATGACCCGACCCTGGCGGTCGGCCAGGGCGCCACCGGAGTTGCCCGAGTTGATGGGGGCGTCGGTCTGGATGGCGGGGATCACCCCACCAGGGGTCCGGGTGGACCGTCCGAGGGCGCTGATGATGCCGGCGGTGACGGTCTGGTCGAGCCCGAACGGGCTGCCGATGGCGATGGCGTCCTGGCCCACCTGGAGCTCCACGCCGGTGGCCAGCGTGGCCACCGGGAGGTCACCGTCCGCCTCCACCTGCACCACGGCGACGTCGGTGCTGTCGTCGCTGCCGACGACGGTGCCGGTGCGGCTGGTGCCGTCAGCCAGGCGGACCTGGACCTCTTCGGCGTCGCCGAGTACGTGGGCGGCGGTGAGGATCAGGCCACTGGCGTCGTAGACGAAGCCCGATCCCAGCCCCGACCCGGTCTCGATCTGGACCACCGCTGGGCCCAAGGCCGCGGCCACCGCCGCAGCCGGCTCGACGGCGTCCTCGCTGACCGGGCCAGGAACGGTGGCGACGGGTTCGCCCACCGCCGCAGTGGCGTTCGGTGCCCGGCCGGTGGCCTGGTCGTCCACCGTCTCGCGACCGACGGCCACACCGGCCACACCGGCCGCGCCGGCAGCAAAGGCGGCGACCGCGGCCAGCACCGCCAGCCCTCCTCGGCGGCGTCCAGCGGGCGCCTGCGGGCCTCTGCTCCCCTGCCCCGCCGGCTGGTAGCCGGTTCCTGGTCGCGATCCCGGGGGCACCGGCGGTGCGGTCGGCCAGGTGGCCCCCGACGACGGCCATGTGGGCGGCGGCGTGGTGGCCGACGGCGTCCACTCGTTGGTCCCGCTGGCGTCGGCGGGACGGGGGGCGGGGGGCGGGGGTGGCTCGGGCAAGTGGTCAGGCATGGAAGCTCCTCTAGTTTGTGCCGACCGTACGGACCTCTCCCGAAATCGTCGGTAAACAGGTACGCGAAGTGGGATCAGGGATCGGGCGGCGTGGCGCCGGGCTCGACGGCCACCGACGCCGGAAGCCACAGGGTGAAGGTGGAGCCACCGGTCGGCGACGGCTCCAACTCGACGGTGCCGTCGTGATCGGCCATGACCTGCTCCACGATGGCCAGGCCCAGGCCGCTGCGACCGTCCTCGCGGGCCGACGCCTGATGGCCCCGCCAGAACCGCCGGAACACCAGCTCTCGCTGCTGAGGGGCGATGCCGGGGCCGTCGTCGCTCACCGCCAGCCAGCACCGGTCCCCCGCCCGACCGGCGACGACGCTGATGGTGGTGCCGCTCGGAGCCAGGCGGACGGCGTTGGTGAGCAGGTTGGCCACCGCCCGGCGCAGCGCGATGCGGTCGCCCTGCACCACCAGGCCGGGCTCGGACAGGGCGCTGACCGTCAGGTCTCGGAGCCGGGCCGGGATCCGGAACTCCTCGGCCGCCTCGGCCACCACGTCGGCCAGGTCGAGGCTGCCCACCTGGCGGGCGGGGGCACCTCGGCGGGCGTACACGAGGAGGTCGTCGACCAGTCGCGACATGCGCTCGGCGGAGCGGCCCACCAGCTCGGCGGTCCGCCGCAGGTCGGTGGCGTCGGCGTCGGGGTCGGCCAGGGCCACGTCGAGGTTGGTGCGGATCACCGCCAACGGGTTGCGCAGCTCGTGCGAGGCCTCCTGGATGAAGCGCTGCTGGCCCTCGAAGGCGTCATCGAGCCGCGACAACATGGCGTCAAAGGTGTCGGCCAGCTCCTTGAGCTCGTCCGGCGGACCCCGCAGGGCGATGCGGCGCGACAGGTCGGTGGACTGGATGTCGCGTGCCACCGCCGTGATGCGCCCGATCGGGGCCAGCACCCGGCCCGCCACCATCCACCCGACCCCCAGGCTGGCCAGGAACAACAGCACCAGCGACGAAGCCGAGTAGGACCGCAGCAGGCCGAGCGCCCGCTCGTTGGCCAGGGCCTCCACCGAGCGGTATTCGGCGCGGATCTCGGTGGGCGTGAGCCGGAACCCGCCCGGGACCTCCTGGACGGTGGTGACCTCGCGGTCGACGTAGACCTTCTCCTCGTGGAGGCGGGTCGCCAACACGGCGTAGAGGCCCGCCACCATGAACGCCGCCAGGGCGAACAGGACCAACGAGTAGAGGGCGGTCAGGCGGAACCGCACCGAGCCAACCCAGTCAGGCAGGGCGTCGGCCAGCGCCACCATGCGCCGTGCCGGCCGGGAGAGGACCACGCCGTCGGCGCCCCTCTGGCTCCGGCCCTCGGGCCGGGCCGGGTTGGGCACACCGCCGACCGGTTCGCCCCCGACCGGTTCAGCCACCGCCACCACCGGCGTGGCCGTCGTCACCGTCGTCGGACGCCAGGACGTCGGCCCGCAAGCGGTAGCCGGCACCGATGACGGTCTCGATCGGTGGCTCAACATCGTCGTCGCGGGTCAGCTTGCGCCGCAGGGTGCCCACGGTGACCCGAACGGTGTTGGTCATGGGGTCAGCGTTCTCGTCCCAGACGTGTTCGAGGAGCCGTTCCTGGCTCAAGACGTCGTCGACGTGGGTCATGAAGTAGCGCAGGAGGGTGAGCTCCTTGGCGGTGAGGTCGAGCAGGCGCCCGCCGCGGCTGGCCTCGAAGCGAGCCGTGTCGAGCACGAGGGCGCCCACCGTCAGTCGGGCCCCGGAACGGCCGGCGTCACGGCGCAGGAGGCTGCGCACCCGGGCCGACAGCTCGGTGAAGGCGAACGGCTTGACCAGGTAGTCGTCGGCCCCGTCGTCGAGCCCGGTCACCCGGTCGCCGACGCCGTCGCGAGCCGTCACCATCAACACCCGAGGGGCCGGGTCGTCGTCGACAGGAGCCAGCAGCGGGTCGGTGCGGATGCGACGGGCCAGCTCGAGGCCGTCGCCGTCGGGCAGGTTCAGGTCGAGCGTCACCAGGTCGTAGGCCGACACCGAGAGCCGGTCGATGGCGCCGTAGCCGTCGTAGGCCACGTCGACCGCGTAGCCCTCGCGCCGAAGGCCGGTGGCGATCGCATCGGCCAGCTCCACCTCGTCCTCCACCACCAGGATGCGCACCGGACCGACGGTACCGGCACCCGTGGAAACGCCAGGTAAGCCTCGACGCGCTGCCGGCGCGGCGGGAGATGGCGGGCCGGCTCGTACGCTGTCGTCGCCGCCCGGACCCGGTGGCCGGCGGCGACGATGCGAGGAGCCCATCCATGACCGACCAGCCGACGGGCGCCGACGCCATCGCCGGGGCCGCCGAGCGCCTCGAACAGACCCTGTTCGAGGTCAAGAAGGTCATCGTGGGCCAGGACCGGGTGGTCGAACGGCTGCTGGTGTGCCTGCTGGCCAAGGGCCACGCCCTGCTCGAAGGGGTGCCCGGGCTGGCCAAGACACTCGCCGCCGAGACCATCGCCGTGGTGGTGGGCGGATCGTTCACCCGCATCCAGTTCACGCCCGACCTGCTCCCGGCCGACGTCATGGGCACCCGCATCTACCGCTCGAGCACCGAGACCTTCGACGTGGAACTGGGCCCGGTGTTCGCCAACTTCGTGCTGGCCGACGAGATCAACCGGGCGCCGGCCAAGGTCCAGTCGGCCCTGTTGGAGGTGATGGCCGAGCACCAGGTGTCGATCGGCGGCCAGACCTTCCCCGTGCCCCAGCCGTTCCTGGTGCTGGCCACCCAGAACCCCATCGAGCAGGAGGGGGTGTACCCGCTGCCCGAGGCGCAGCGGGACCGCTTCCTCATGAAGATCGTGGTCGACTACCCCACGCCGTCGGAGGAGGTGGAGATCGTGCAACGGATGGGCGTGCGCCCTCCCGAGCCGCGCGAGGCGTTGTCCATCAAGGCCTTGGCCGACCTGCAGGTGGCGGCCGACTCGGTGTTCGTGGCCCGGGAGGTGGTCGACTACGCCGTGAGCCTGGTGCTGGCCACCCGTGAGCCCGACCGATTCGGGCTGGGCGACCTGCGGGAGCTCATCTCGTACGGCGGCAGCCCTCGAGCCAGCCTCGGCCTGGTGGCCGCCGGGCGGGCCATGGCCCTGCTCCGGGGCCGCAGCTACGTGCTGCCCCAGGACGTGTTCGACGTGGCCCCCGACATCTTCCGGCACCGCCTGGTCCTGTCGTACGAGGCCCTGGCCCGCGACGTGTCGGTCGACGACATCCTGGGTCGCCTCCTCTCCACCGTGCCGGCACCTCGCGTGGCTCCGTCGCAGGACCCATCCGCCGGTCCCGCGCCCCGCCCCTCACTCACGTCGGCCTCGCAACCCGTCGACAGCTGGGGCCCCCCGTCCTCTCGCCCTCCCGTGTCGGCGGGCCCTTCCGCCGCCGGCGCGGTCGCCATGGATCCGTCGTGGGGCACCCGCCCGGCTCCCTCCGGACACCCGGGGCCCGCGGGCCCGGTCGAACCGGCACCGGCCTCGGCGGGCGCCGGCTGGGCCTCCCCCGCCACCCACGTGCCCACCACCGGTGCGCAACCGGCTGATGCGCCCGAACCACCTGACGACCTCCACCAGGGCCAGGCCGGCTCCGGTCGGTGACCATGGCTGCGCTCAACGTCCCGCCCCGCACCGCCCACACCGGGCCCAACGAGGTCCTGCGCCGCCTCGACCTGGCCGTGGCCCACAAGCTCGACGGCCTGCTCCACGGCGAGTACCAGGGCCTGGTGCCCGGCCACGGCTCAGAGCTTGGTGAGACCCGTGGCTACCAGGCCGGCGACGACGTCCGGCGCATCGACTGGAACGTCACCGCCCGCTTCCAGGAGCCCTACGTCCGCGACACCATCGCCGACCGGGAGCTCGAGAGTTGGGCGCTGGTCGACGTGGGCCCGTCGATGGACTTCGGGACGGCCCTGTGCGAGAAGCGCGACCTGGCCGTCTCCGCCGCCGCCGCGGTCGGGTTCCTGACCGCGCGGACCGGCAACCGCTTCGGCGCCCTGCTGGCCTCGCCGCTCGGACCCACCGTGGTCCCCGCCCGAGGAGGCCGCGCCCACCTCATGTCGACCCTCCACCGGATCGTGGCCACGCCACGGTCCGCCGACGGCCAGGTCGACCTGGGCCTGGCCATAAGCCGCTTGTCAGCCACTGCCCGCCGCCGGGGCTTGGCCGTGGTCATCTCCGACTTCGTGGCCGAACCCGACTCGTGGGCCCGGCCGCTGCGGCAGCTGACCACCCGCCACGAGACCATCGCCATCGAGATCATCGACCCTCGCGAGCTGACCCTGCCCGACGTCGGTCTGCTCAGCGTGGTCGACCCCGGGTCGGGGCGCACCCGCGAGGTCCCCACCGCATCCAAGAAGCTCCGGGCCCGCTACGCCGCCGCCGCCACCGAGCAGCGGGGCCGGATCGCCGAGACCATCCGCACCGCCGGCGTCGACCACCTGGTGCTGCGCACCGACCGGGACTGGTTGCTCGACGTGGTCCGCTTCGTAGCCGACCGACGCTCGCGGGTACACGCCCGCCGGTCCGGTTGGGGCGCACGGTGAGCCCGGTGCCTTCCCCCGGTTCGCCGACAGGTCCGGTGTTGGCCGTGGAGTTCCTGGCTGCCGAACGGTTGTGGCTGCTGGTGGGGGTCGCACTGTTGGCCACGAGCTACGTGGTGCTCCAACGCCGTCGCAGTACGTATGCCGTCCGCTTCACCCAGTTGTCCCTCCTCGATGCCGTCGCTCCCAAGCGCCCGGGCTGGCGTCGTCACCTACCCGCTCTGCTCCTGCTGGGGGCGCTGGCCGGGATGGTGGGTGCCTTTGCCAAACCGGCGCAGCTGCAACGGGTGCCGAGGGAGCGGGCCACGATCATCGTGGCCATCGACACGTCGTTGTCGATGGAAGCGACCGACGTGGCCCCCAACCGCCTCAAGGCGGCGCAGGCAGCGGCCGCGAGCTTCATCGAGCTGTTGCCCAAGCGACTCAACGTCGGCCTGGTCACCTTCAACGGGATCGCCACCATAAAGGTTCCCCCCACCCTGGAACGCGATTCGATCCTGGCCGAGATCGACCAGCTCCGCCTGGGCGAGCGCACCGCCATCGGCGAGGCGATCTTCGCCTCGCTCGAAGCCATCAAGTCGGCGCCGGTTGCCAGTGACGGCGAGGCGGTGCCGGCCCGGATCGTGTTGATGAGCGACGGTTCCACCACGGTAGGACGGACCGACGCGGAGGCTTCGGCGGCGGCCAAGAAGGCCAACGTGCCGGTGTCGGCCATCGCTTTCGGCACGGCCGAAGGCACCATCGCCATCGACGGCCAGCCCGGCCCGGTGTCAGTAGCGGTCAACCCCGGAGCGCTCGAGGCGATCGCGGACGACACTGGCGGGCGGGCCTTCAGCGCCGCCACCGAGGGCGAGCTCAAGGCGGTCTACGCCGACATCGGCTCGTCGGTCGGCTACACCACCGAGGAGCGCGACATCACCGGCACCTTCGTGGGTGCCTCGCTGGTGGTCCTCTTCGCCGCCGCCGTCCTCTCGCAACTCTGGTTCAGCCGCCTTCCCTGAGCGCGCCGGCGTAGGGTCCCGCCCCGTGGGTGGACTCGGTGCGCCGGAGCTGGTCATCATCATGGTGATCGCAATGCTTGCGATCGTGCCGGTGCTGGTCATCGTGCTGCTGGTCCGCAGTGGCCGCAGGTCGCCGCCAAAACCCGGGGCCCAAGCGTCGCCGGACCAGGGCCAGTGGTCGGGTCAGCAGCCGCCCGGTCAAGGGGGGCCAGTCGCGCTCCCACCTCCTCCTCCGAGCGGTCCGTCGGCCCCGCCATAGCGCCGGCCGGTGAGCCCTGCGCCTCCGATGAGCGTCATGCGCCTCCTTCCCCCGGCAGTCCGCGCGGTAGCCGGTCGCCGACCGTCTCTTCCTTCACGGACCAGCCCTAGCCTCCGTGCGGTGAGCCCGCCGTCGACCAGCGTGGCCCAGGCCCGTCAGTGGCTGGGCCGCCACTTCGCGCGGGACGTCGGGACGGTCGAACTTGTCGGCGCGGGCAATTGGTCGCGATGCTTCGGGTTCGTCCTCGACGGACGTGACCTGGTGGTGCGCTTCGGTTCGCACCGGGACGATTTCGAGAAGGACCGGTTGGCGGCAGCGTTCGCCCGGCCCGGCCTCCCGGTGCCCGAGGTGCTCCACGTCGGCCCGGCCCTCGACGGCCACGCGGCCATCTCCGAGCGTGGCTTCGGCGGACCACTGGAGTCGATCGACGAGGCGGGGTGGCGGGCAGTGCTGCCCTCGTTGTTGGCCCTGCTCGACGCTGCCCGGTCCGTGGACCTCTCAGCCATCAGCGGGAGCGGACAGTGGGAAGGCGACGGGATCGGCCCCCACCCGACCTGGCGGGACCACCTGCTCTCGGTGGCCGACGACGTGGCGGGCTCGCGCACCCACGGCTGGCGACCGCTACTTGCCGCTTCGGTGGTGGGTGATCGCACCTTCGAGGCCGGGCTGGCCCGGCTCGAAGAGTTGGCCGAAGCGGGCCCGACCCAACGCCACCTCATCCACGCCGACCTGCTCAACTGCAACGTGCTGGCCGCCGGAAGCTGCATCACCTCGGTCTTCGACTGGGGCTGCGCCCAGTACGGCGACCACCTCTACGACCTGGCCACCCTCGACTTCTGGTCCGCCTGGTACCCCGAGCTGGCCGCCATCGACGTGCGGGCGGCGGCAGTCGAACACTTCGCCGCCATCGGTCTCGCAGTGGACGCCTTCGAAGAACGCCTGCTGGCCTGCCAGCTCCACGTCGCCCTCGACGGCATCGCCTACAGCGCCTTCGTCGGCGACCCGTCCCTCACCTGGATCAACGACCACCTCGCTGCCCTGCTCTGAGCCTCCGCCGAGAGCGCGTGCAGACTCCCGACCGGCGAGGGGTCAGCTGGTCCTTCCGCGCCGCAGCGCCGGGTCGCCAGTCATGGCAGCTCCACGGGCCCACCGGAACCCGTTGGCGTGGCATCTGCGAGGCCCTGTCGACCGCAGGTTGCTGCGCCGGTCCGGCTTCCCGCTCGCTCAGAAGGTGAGCGGTTCGGCCTCGTAGGCCGTCATCGTCGGTTCGTCGACGGCCAGCCCGGCGACGGCGCGGACGAAGCGCCCCGATGCCGGGACGGCAAAGTGTTCCAACAGGGCCGCCTTGTCGGTCCACTGCTCGATGAACACGAACCGGTGCTCGTCTTCCACGTCCCGGTGTACGGAGTGGAGGAGGCACCCGGCCTCGCTCCGCGAGCGTCCAACGTGGTCGAGGCTGAGTCGCTCCACCTCTTCGACGTGCTCGGTCTTTGCGGTGATGCTGCCCGTCACGATGACCATCGTCGGACAGTAGAGCGCCCGACAGCCTCAGCTTCCAGCGCATCGCTCCACCGGCACGCTCGAGTCGGTTGCCTTGCCTTCGTCGACAAAGGCCCGGAAGCGTTCCATGATGAGCGTGCCATGGCGGGCGTCGGCGTGTTCGGCCGCGGTCCGGCGTTCGGTGAGGGTGCGGAACCGGGTGGGTGGGCGCGCTCGGGCAGCGCCGGGTCTCACGGTTGGTTCAGGTGGGCCGCCCTGGTCAGGGCGGAGGACCTGTTGCCCGGGACCGGCCCGGGTGAGGGTGGTGCCGTCAGGGGCAACGACGGTGACGGTGCCGTCGGCGCGGCGTTCGAGGGTGAAGCCCCGGTGGATGCAGCGGTGGTGGAACGGGCACAGCAGGACCATGCGGTTGATGTCGGTCCGCTTCGTGCGGGTCCAGCCGTCGACGTGATGGGCATCGGTCTGGCGGGCGGGTCGGTCACAGCCGGGGAACTGGCAGCCGTGGTCACGCTCGTCGAGCGCGGTGCGCTGACGGGGTGAGCAGGTGCGGACCTGTGACGACACGGCGATCACGTGATCGCGGCCGTCGAGGCCGAGGAACCGCAGGACCTCGGTGACGGAGCCTTCGCACATCAGCCGTTCGGCGGTGGAGCGTGCGATCGGGGTGCCGTCGTCCAGGTGGCAACGGCGGTGCATGGCGTCGGCAGGGGTATCGGCCATGGTGGCCACGACCTCGTCGTAGTCGACGACCACGGCCACCGACGGACGGGCCCGACCGTGTTCCAGCCCGGGGGTGGCACCGTCTCGGACCAGGTCCATCAACGCCATCGCTTGGCGGCGCCGGTGGTCGATGCCGTCACCGGTGGCGGCGGTGCCGTCGCGGAACCATTCGTTGATGCGGGCGTCGATGGCGTTGCGCAGCTCGGTGCCCGACACCGGGTCCAGGTCCAGGTTGCCGACGAAGCGGCCGTCAAAGGTCTGCGACAGCCAGAAGGCGTTGTCGGCCTCGGGATCGGTATCGTCGCAGCCAGCATCGTCGGAGCCGTCGGGATCGGCGCCGGCGGTGGCCAACGCCAAGCGCCGCCAGTGCCCGATCACCACCCGGGCCTGCTCCACGGTCAGCGACCGGATCTCGGCGATGAGGGCGGCTTCGTGGTCGGCGAACACCGACTCCACCCGGGTGCGGGCCCGCATCAACGCCGCCACCTTGGCCCGGCCCAGCACCCCATGGGCGAACGCCTCGGCCACGAGCGGACACGCCCGCAGGTCACGACCGAGGTGCACCGCCGCCGCACAGGCCTGCCGCGGGAGCTCCGTCCGCGCCGTCAACCAGGCGGCACCAGAACGGGCACCGTCACCGGTCCAGATCGTGCGCCCGTCCCAGCCGCTGACCAGGTCGACGAACGCCGCATCGATCTGTCCGACGAGCTTGGCCAAGGCCAGCACCCCATCGGACCGCTCCCCGTCGGTGAGATCGTCACCGTCGCCATCAAGGAGCTGACGCAACAAGGGCACGTTCGCCGCCAAGACCGCACCCGCGCCAGGCCCAGCGTCGTCGCCTACGTCGTGGAGAGGATCGGTCCAGATCGCCACGCTGACAGGGTACCGAACGTACGTTCGAGCCGCAACTCCACGCCGAACATTTCTTCTTCGCGGAGGGCGTCCGGAGCACGAACTGTGGAGATCCCGCCCCGCAGCCCTCGGGAGGGCTCGCAAGCAACGCAAGTTGTCCCGGCGCCGTCGGGTCGCCGAAACCGGCACCTGACTCCGCCGGGGGACCGGAACGCGTCGGATACCGTGCGGCGACAAGCCGGAAGTCGGCAGAGGGTGGCAGGTGTGTTGGCGAGCGCAGTGGTGAAGAACCACGGGACAGTCATCTGGTCAGTGGCCGACCTTCTCCGGGGGGACTGCTGCCAGAGCGAGGACGGCCGGGTCATCCTGGCCTTCACGGTGCTCCGGCGCCTCGACTGCGTACTCGATCCGACCAGGGACGCAGTCGTCAAGCAGTTCCAAGCGCTCCAGGCCCGAGGGATCGAGAACGCCGACCCGGTCCTGCAGGGCGTGGCCGGTGAGCAGTCCTTCAACACGTCAACGTTGCCGGCAGCGACCCCACCGGCCGCAACGGACGAGAGGTCACCATGGTTACGCTCCTTGCAGCGGCACGACTGATCGGAGGCATCGGCTGATGGTTGCCATCGAGGACCTCCAGCTCCTTGCTGATCCTTGGTCGGCCCTGGGCGAGCAATCCTCCTCGGACGATTGGTGGACCCGTCGGATGCGCCTGCACCAGACGTGGTGGCGGACCTTCCGGCTCGGTGTTCCACCCGGGGTGGGGCCGTCGAAGACCAGCACAGTGCGGCGGGGGAACATGCTCGACGGCGCGGCGGCCGAGGCGGGTCTGAACTTCATCAGCCCCGAAGCGTTCCAGACTTACCTCGACCGCTTGGCCCTATCGCCAGTCGGCGTCGACCCATGGCGAACCAGCCACAACCTGCTCGCCTCCCAGCCGCTGGCCTTCAACGTATTCGGTCACCTGAGCCACCACCTCCACCTGGCGACCGGCCTGTTCGCCGACCTCCTCGGGCAAGAAGAGGTGGCCGAGGCGACGAGTGTCGAAGTCGAACGGCTGTCGGACGCGCTCGGCGACCACACCGCCTTCGACGCCTTCGCCACGTACCGACGTCCCGATGGGTCGGCCGGCTGCGTGGCCATCGAAACCAAGCTCACCGAGCCATTCAGCCAGCAGACCTACGACTGGGCTCGTTACACCGGCCACAGCGCCTTTGATCCGCAGGTGTGGGCAACTTCAGAGCCGGAGGAGCTCGGCGACCTCCGCTGGTCACAGCTCTTTCGAAACCACTTGCTCGCCTGCGCCGAGGTGAAGGTGCACCCCGGCCTCGGCGAACCGATGGTCCTCGTCGTCCACCACCCCGCCGACCGGACATGCGGCACTGCCGTCGACGGCTACCGAGCGCTGCTCACCGAGCCAGATCAGGTCAGAGCCGTCGACCTCGGGCGGATCGCCGCCTCACTCGAGAGTTTGGTGGACGCCGAGACCGACACCGCATGGCACGCCGCTCTCTGCGACCGGTACCTCAACCTCGACCTGTCTGCACCACTCCTCGACCTACCTCGCTGACCCTCAACCGTGGCGCCGAGGGCCGTCGCTCTGCCGACGCCGCCCTCAGCGGACACAACGGTCCTGTGTCGCTCAGCGCGGCCCGGTCGGGTCTCCGGCGCTGGGGCCTTGCGAATCCCTCTGGCGCCGGTCCCCATCGGCCGCCCTTCGGCTCATTGTGATCGATCTATGTGCCCACGGGCTGGCCACCGCCGCCACACCGCGCACACGACGGAAGCATCCCTCGGTGCACCCGTGCTGGTCCCGCTGCTCGTCCTCGGCAGCGTTGTTGGCGTCGCTCCGCTTCCGCTGAGGTCACGGGCAACCAGCTACTGGATCCAGGTGGTGCCGGTCTCGGTGAGGTGGGCCAGGGCGGCCCGGGCGTCACGGCCTCGGGCCAGGCGGAAGGTGTCCTCGTCGATGAGGATCACCCACAGGTAGGTGACCGGGTCGCTGCGGCGGGTGAGGCCGGAGAGGTCGGGCACGGGTGCGCCGGGTTCGATCGGGGGGGGTGGCGGTGAGCAGCAGCGCCGCCTTCTCGGGCCCGAACTCGGGGTAGGCGCCGGGCACGCCGCCGATGGTGTGGCCCTCGCCCAGCCAGGTGCAGCGTCCGAACGGGATGGTGGCCAGGGCACCGAGCAACTCGGCCCCGGCCTGGTCGGGGGTGCGGCGGGCGATGGCCAGCTCGATGCGCGTGGCGCCGTCGGGCACGTCGAGGTACTGCTCCACTCCGGCCATGCGCTGGGCCGAGAGCCCGGTGGTGGCGGTGATCCACACCTTCTCGTCCCCCAGGTGGTGACGGGTGGCGATGAGCTCGGGGAAGTCGGCGTCGCCGATGGGCCAGGCCGCGTCCTGCGGACCGATGCGGGCCACGAGGTGCTCGTGGCCCGTGGTGCGGATCTCGGGCCAGGCCTGCCCCTGGCGCCAGGTCCAGAACTCGCGCGATTCGACCACCTTGTGGTCGAGCACCTTGTTGGCCTCGTTGGTGAGCTCCCACGCGAGCGGGCTGCGCCCGCGGGCGTAGCGGGAGTACCCGTAGAACTCGTTGCGGCCGGCCCACCCGGGGATGACGGCCAGCACCCCTTCGCCGTCCACCAGGGCGACTGCGTCACCCTCCTCGAACCACACCATCTCCAGGCGCTTGCCCAGGTCTGGGCAGCCGTCGGGGTGCCGGGTGCCGCCGGCGCCCATGCGGGGCGGAGTGCCCTCGGGGGACACGACGCTCGAGTAGGTGGGTGCCGGCTCCTGGTTGGCCACCCACACGGCCGAGGTGGTCTCTGGCTCGCCGGCCACCAGGTCCTCGAGGTACAGGTAGCAGTCGCCTTCGCCGCGCAGCAACGACGCCCGGCGGGTGCGGTAGGGACTGATCTGCGACATGAGCACTTCGGGCACGGGTGTCTCCGGCGGGGCAGGCGGTGGGTGCGCCCGGCGCCCCGCCCCTATCGGCGCGAGCGGACGGGGATCAAGGACGACGACCCGGTGGGCGCAGGTCGACACTTCGAGGGTGGGTCATGGGCGAGGTGGCGGCAGGTGCTGGACCTCGGTGAGGGTGGGGGCGAACAAGTCGCCGATGTCGGCCACCCGCACCAACACGTCGGCGGCCTCGAACGTGAGCGGCTCCCCGTCGGCGGCCGCGGCCACCTCGTCCCAGCTCACCGGCGTCGAGACGGTGGGATGGGGCCGTGCCCGCAGCGAGTAGACGCAGATGGTGGTCTTGTGGCGGCTGTTCTGGCTCCAGTCGATCAGCACCTTGTTGTGGCGCGCCGCCTTGGCCTGGGTGGTGACGATCAGCGACGGGTGGGCCTTCTCCAGCACCTGAGCCACGGCGAAGGCGAACGACGAGGCGTGCTCGTGGGTGTGCGGCGAGTTGAGGGGCAGGTACACCTGCAGGCCCTTGGAGCCCGACGTCTTGGCGTAGCTGGTGAAGCCGATGCCGTCGAGGGTGTCGCAGATCCACAGACCGACCTCGGCGCACTCGGCCATGGCCGTGCCGGGGCCGGGATCGAGGTCGAACACCACCATGGTGGGCGACTCGATGTCGGCTGCCCGGGCCATCGGGGCGTGCAACTCCAGCGCCGCCATGTTGGCGGCCCACGCCAGCGCCGCGGTCTCGGCCAGGTGGCAGTAGCCGATTGCCCCGCCCCGGTCGCCGGGCCCGTCGACGGCGCCGACCCAGTCCGGCCGGTGGGCAGGGCAGCGCTTCTCGAAGAACGAGCCGCCGTCGACCCCGTCCGGATACCGGCGCAGGGTGATGCCCCGATCGCCGAGGTGGTCGACCAGGACCGGAGCGATGCGCACGTAGTAGTCGATCACCTCGGCCTTGGTGAACCCGACCTCGGGGTACAGGACCTTGTCGAGGTTCGACACCGTCAGCGTGCGTCCCTCGATCTCCACCTCGGTCCGCTTCGACGCCACGGTGGCGCCGTTCAGGCCGACTTGCGGGCTGCGGTGCGCTTGGCCGGGTCCTTGTCGGCGGGCGCCTTCTTGGCCGACGCTTTCTTGGCCGGCGCCTTCTTCTTGGCCGCCTTGGCGTCCGCGGCCTTCTTGGCCGGCGCCCGCTTGCGGGCGGTCGACGTGGCTCCGCCGTCTTTGCGTTCGTCCCCGTCCCCGTCCTCGTCCTCGCCGGCCGCGGCTTGGTCGGCGGGGATGGTGACCGTTCCACCGGCAGCCGCCTTGGAGGGGTGGCGTCCTCGGGCCGACTTGGCATCGGCGACGCTGGCCTCGAGGGCGGCCATGAGGTCGATGACCTTGTTGTCGCTCTCGGGCTCGATCGCTTCGAGGACGCTGTCGTCGCCGTCCTGCTTGCGGGTCACCAACTCCAGGACCTTCTCGCGATAGGAGTCGTGGAAGCGACCAGGGTCGAACTCGGCGTCGAGGCTGGCGATGAGCTGGCCGGCCATGGCCACCTCCTTGTCGGTGAGCTCCACCTCCCGCACCGCATCGAGCTGTTCGATCTCGTCGACCTCTCGGATCTCATCTGCGTAGCGCATGGTGGACAGGACCAGCTTGTCGTCGTCGGCGCGAAGGGCGCACAGGCGCTCCTTGCCCCGCATCACAAAGGTGGCGATGCCCACCTTCTGGGCGTCGACCATGGCGCTGAGCAGCAGCGCGTAGGGCTTGGCGGTGGCTGGGTCCGGGGCTAGGTAGTAGGCGGCGTCGTAGTAGATGGGGTCGATCGATTCGAGGTCGACGAACTCCAGTAGGTCGATGGTGCGGCTGGCCTTCGGGTCCAGCGCCGCCATCTCGTCGTCGGAGATGGTCACGTACCGGCCCGACGACAGCTCGTAGCCCTTGACGATCTGCTCGTAGGGCACCTCGGTGCCGTCAGCCTCCGACACCCGCTTCTGACGCACCCGGCTGCCGGACTTGGCGTCGATCTGGTGGAAGCGCACCGCCCGGTCGACGGTGGCCGAGTAGAGCTTCACGGGGATGCTGACCAGCCCGAAGCTGATCGCACCGTTCCAGATGGGCCGAGCCATGGAAAGAGACTTCCAGAAATCGACGCCTCGGCGCGCACCCGAGCTCCGCGTCGACGAGGTCGACCGTCAGGCCAGGACGGCGCGGGCCACCAGGTCGGTGCCGAAGGCGGTGAGGATGGCCAGGTACAACAGGCCGGTGGCCGCCATGACCGCCGAGTACTGACGTTCCCTCAGCGCGGCTCGCGTCACCAGCACCAGGCCGATGGTGGTGACCGCACAGGTGGCCCACATCCAGCCCAGGATGCCGCCGTAGTCGTCGTCGATCGCCCCGGTCAGCACCGACACCATGCCGGTCGGGATGAGCATCACCGCCACCTCGAAGGGCCACAGCCAGGCCGTCCACCGCACCAGCTCCAACAGCGGTCCCCGGGCCAGCCCGGGCTGCACCAGGTACCAGTGGCCCAGGAGCATGGCATCGGTGACCGTGCCCAGGAACGCAGCCCCAACCACGAGGCGCAGCACCGACAGCCAGGCCGGCGAGCCTGCGTCGATCCCGGCTGCCACCAGGCCGACCAGCCCGATCGCTGGGGCCACCAGGTCGAGAGCGGGCGGGAACTCCGTCGCCTGGAGGTCGAAATGCTGCTCCTCGCGATCGATCCCCGTCATCGCCGCCACCCGGGCCGTTCGCCGCTCCACCCGTTCTCGCTGGCCCGAGACACCTGCGGATCGCCGCCGCACCGAGACCACCAACGCCCAGGCCGTGGCGGCCACCACCCCGGCAGCCGACAGGTCGCGGACCGTCACCGGGCCGATGGCCTGGCCCACCGCGATGGAGGCCATGGCGAACGTGGCGAACAGGCCCCGCATGAGCCAGCCGTAGCCCAGGCCGACCTCGCGCCGCCGGGTGGTGAGCCAGGTGAAGGCCAGGCCACCAACCGCCCACTGCAACAGGAACGAGGCAGCATCGAGGCGGATCATGCCCGGTCGAGGGTACGGAGCGGGTCACTCGGTGGGCCACTCCACGGCACTACCGTTCGGCGGTGCCCGTCGCCGATCCTGACGTCGTGCCCGCCGGCTCGGGACCGGCCCACGTGCTCCTGGTCGGCTCCGCTGGCGGGCATCTGGCCCAGCTCATGCGGCTTGAACCCTGGTGGCGCCGGCACCGCCGCACCTGGGTCACCTTCGACAAGCCCGATGCCCGGTCGCTGCTGGCCGACGAGGTCGTCGTCTGGGCCCACCACCCGACGACCCGCAACGTCGCGAACCTGGCGCGCAACGCCGTGCTCGCACTTCGTCAGGTGACCCGCCTACGACCCGATGTGGTCATCTCCACCGGCGCCGGCGTCGCCCTCCCGTTCTTCGTGGTGGCCCGCCTGCTGCGGATCCCCACCGTCTACGTGGAGGTGTTCGACCGCATCGATTCCCCCACGCTCACCGGGCGCCTCTGTCGTCCGTTCACCACCCGCTTCTGCGTGCAGTGGCCCGAGCAGGAGCCGCTCTACCGCAATGCCCTGGTGATCGGCCCCCTCCTGTGACCGTCAGCTGGCGAACTGGGTTGGGTTCACGGCGTGAGGGCGCGGAGGAACCAACCCACTACCAGGGGGAGGTCGACCTTCTGTGACCGCAGACGACGAACCCGCCTACCGCGTGGTGGTGACGGTCGGCACGGACCACCACCCGTTCGATCGCCTCATGGGCTGGGTCGAGGACTGGGCCGCCGCCCATCCGGACGTGGCCGTGCTCGTGCAGCGGGGCGAGTCGGCCACCCCGGCCGGCGTCCGCTCGGTCGACATGCTCGGCTACGACGAGCTGGTGGCGGCCATGGCCGGCGCCGACGCAGTGGTCGCCCAGGGCGGGCCCGGCGGGATCATGGACGCCCGTTCCGTGGGCCACCGCCCCGTCGTGGTGCCTCGGCGGGGCACGCTCGGCGAGCACGTCGACGACCACCAGGTCACCTTTGCCGCCTGGATGGCCGACCGGGACCTGGTTTCCCTGGCCACGTCAGCTGAGGAGCTGGGCGATCACCTCGACTGGGCGATGGCCGACCCCGGGTGGCTGCGCATCCCGCCCGACGCCGGCGCCACCGCCAGCACCATCAACGCCTTTGCCGCCATCGTCGACCCGCTGGTGACCGCCAACCTGGCCCGACGCGCCCGCCGCTGAGCGCTCCGCTCAGTAGCGACGAAGGACCTGGGCGCCGAACAGCGGACCCCTCCACGGGAGCCCGGATCGCTCAGGCGAGGTTGCGGCGGCGGATCAGCAGGGTGGCGGCACCGCCGGCCACCAAGATGGTGCCGACGACGAGGAGCTGGGTGGTGTCGGAGCCGGTGATGGCCAGGCGCTGGCGCTGCGGGGTCGCGGCCGCAGTGGAGATCTTGCGCACTGCCGGGGGTGTCGAGTTGGTGATCACCTCGGACGGCGCCGGCGCCGTGTAGTCGGGGTTCTGCTGCGCTCCTGCAGCGGACCCGAGGGCGAGGGAAGCCGCGACGAGCACGGCGGCGAGGGCGAACTGGAGGGTGCGGCGTAGCGACATGTCGGCCACTCTATGCGACCTGGACGGCTACGTCAACACGCTCCGTGACGAGTTCTCGGCTTGGCCACGAAGCGTCACCCTCAGGGGCCGGAGCCCCTCGGTCAGATCGACCCGGTGGACGCCGCGGCCCCTTCGCGCCAATGCCCGTGCTTGCTGGGTCGGACGAGCGGATCAAGCTGACCGGGCCTCGACCTCCTGGCCATCCGCGCTCGTCCTCTCGGACCAGCTCAGCGCGCGAGGTCGATCGTGCGGCGACGGTCGATCTCGAAGCGTTCACCGTCGACCGTCCAACGGGTCCGGGAGATGCGCGCCGATGGCTCGAGCACCACTTGGTCGACGCCGGCTGGGACCGTGGCGGTGACGGTGACCTCCTTGGTCTCACCGCGCAGCAGCGACAGGTCGCCAGCCACCACCACGGTGGCACCGTCGGCGCCGAGCAGGGTCTGGGCGGCACCGGCGAACTCCACCTCGCGGGCGCCGGCCGGGAGGTTCACCACCACGATCCCGCGGTGCTGGCCGGCCACCAACCCGTCGATGTTCGGGCCGATCAGGTACTTCGGCCCAGAGGCCGGCGCCCGGTTGGTGATCCGGTAGGTCACGGTGACAGCAGTTGTCCCGCCCGGTGCTGGTCGGGTGCTGAGGGTGGCCTCGGTGTCGAGATAGGAGTCGAGCTTCTCGGCTCCCCGGTTGAGCAGCGACACCGAGACGGAGTCGTCGCGGAGGCGGCCACTGGCACCCGCGGTGGCCCAGGCCTCCTGCACTTCAGGGTCGGCCGACCACACCAGCAGGTTGCGGCGGGCCGCAGAATCGACCAGAGCGGTCGCAAGTGTGTCGAGCTCGAAGTCGCCGGCCTCGATCCGCTCGAAGACCACCTTGGCCACGTCGCCGAGTTGGTCGCGTCGCTGGTCGCGGTCATCGAAGCGGCGGTACTGCTGGCGCAGGAGCTCTTCCCGCACGGTGTCGGCGGTGTAGCGGACACCGGCGACCTCGACCGGTCCCACCACCCGCAGGAGGCTGCGCACGGCGTCGACGTCGACCACGATCACGCCGCCGACCTCGCCGCCACCGGGAACCTGCGCCCAGTTGGCGGCAGCGAGGGCTGCGCTCTGCGGGAAATCGGCCGACAGGGCCATGTTGCGCATGTCGCGCCCCGTGTCGAGGAAGGGCCAGTTGGCGGCCAGGTCGCCTCCAACGGGCACGGCACCGGCCGGTAGCACCAACTCCTGGGTGGGGCGGACATCGCCCAGGTCGAGGCGGCCGGCGTCGAAGCCGAGCGAGGCAGCTGACAGGTACATGCCGCTGCCGGCGCGCATCTCGGCGTTGTTCGCACCGATCAACAGGTAGGGGGTGGGGCCGTCCAGCACCTGCCCCACCGCCCGAACGGCCTGGCTGGAGCGTCCCAGGCTACGGCGGGTCTCGGTGCGCTCGGCCCGCAGTTCGGCCACCGCCTCACCCAGGGGACCGACCAGGTCGTCGGGAGAACCGGGTTCGAGGCGACCCAAGCCCTCCGCGGTGCGATCCACGATCGCGGCCAGGTCGTCGAGCACGGCCAGGCGCTCGGGCCCGCCGGCGAGTGGGCGCTCGGCCAGGGCTTGCAGATCGGTCACCGCCTCGTCGGCCAGGCGGGTAGCGCCCTGGGAGGTGCCGACAACCCGATCGCCAGCGCGGACGTGGCGACCGACCACCGGAAGAAGCCGCAGCGGCGTGAGGATCGGGCTGCGAAGGCGCGAGCGGGCACGAGCGAAGTCGCCTCCCGCCCGGTCCAGCGCTCGACGGGTTTGCGGGTCGAGGAGCTGCGACGGCGTCGCCCCCTTGCGCACCCGCTGCAGCTCGTTGCGCCCCGATTCCAGCGCCGAACGGGCATCGAGCATGACCAGGGCCGCGCCCACCAGCCAGAGGCCCACCACGGCCACGGAGGTCAAAACCACCGTCCGACGACGGGGACGGCGCAGGCGGCAGAGCACGGCCGGAGCGTAGGGCGAGGGCAATGTCGGACGAGGGCAATGTCGGGCGAAGGCAATGTCCTTGAGGGCAGATGTCCGGTGACACGGTGGTCAGACCCACCGATCGGCGGGCGATCCGAACAGGTCGGTGATGTCAATGGTCGGACGGCGCCACGGCCGTGGGCGGTTGCCCGTCGGTGACCATCAGGTGACAGCGCGTGACCGACTCGCCGTCATCCGCTACGCTTCGTGGTCATGCCGCGGGGCGAGGTCACCACACGCAGCGCACGACGGTCCGAGACCGCCGTCGGGCCGGACGCGTCCACTGAACCACCGATCCCGCCGGCTCCGGTCCCCACCCGGGCCTGGCGGCCCAAGCTGGTGCTCATCGCCGCCGACGCCATCGCCCTGGTGGTGAGCGCAGCCATCAGCGTGGTGGCCTTCGACCGCTGGAACCCCGAGGCGACGCAGTCGGGCCTGCAGCTCTGGTGGGCAGCTCTGGCCACGCTGCCGATCTGGCTGGGCGTGTTCGCCAACCAACGGCTCTACAACACCCGCTTCATCGGGCGTCGCATCGACGAGTTCCGCCGCATCATCAACAGCTGCGTGCTGGGCACCCTGGCGGTCTCGCTGGTGGCCAACTTCGCCAACGTGCTCCTGCGTCGTTCGTCGCTGGTGATCCTGGCCGCCGTCACCTGCGTGGTGGTGACCGCCGAGCGCGAGACGGCCCGCCGGATCTTCCTCCGGTTGCGTTCCGGCGGGCGCATGGTCCGTCACGTGATCATCGCCGGAGCCAACCCCGAGGGCCGCGACATCGCGGCCATGCTCCAGGCCGAGTCGTGGCTCGGGTACCAGGTCATCGGGTTCGTCGACGACAGCGCACCGCTCAAGGAGCCGGTGCCCGGCGTACCGTTGCTCGGCGGCGTCGGCGACATCCAACCGATCCTCCGCGAATACCCGGGCGCCAGCGTGATCGTGGCCGCCAGTGCCGTCGAGAGCACGGTGACCAACCGCCTGGCCCGGGACCTCCTCGACCAGGGCGTGCACGTCGAGCTGTCTTCCACGCTGCGCGACATCTCGTCGCAACGCCTCACCGTCCGGCCCCTCGGCCGCTTCCCGGTCGTCTACGTCGAACCGGTTACGCGAGGAGGCTGGCGCGCGGTGGCCAAGCGCACGTTCGACGTCGTCGTGGCTGCGGTGGCCATGGTGGTCACGGCACCGATCGCGCTGGCCGCCGCCATCGCCGTCAAGGTCGACTCGTCCGGTCCGGTGGTGTTCTCACAGGTGCGGGTCGGACGCGACTCCAAGCCGTTCTCGGTGCTGAAGTTCCGGTCGATGGCTGCCGACGCCGAGGACCGGCTGGCCGGGCTCCTCGCCCTGAACGAAGCTGACGGGCCGCTGTTCAAGATGGCCGAGGATCCGCGGGTCACCCGCGTCGGCCGGTTCCTGCGCAAGACCTCGATCGACGAGTTCCCGCAGCTGTGGAACGTGCTCCGTGGCGACATGAGCCTGGTGGGTCCCCGGCCGGCGCTGCCCCACGAGACCGAGGAGTGGGACGCGCTGCTCGCCCAACGGTTGCGGGTCAAGCCCGGCATCACCGGGATGTGGCAGGTGAGCGGGCGCAGCGACACCAGCTTCGAGGACTACACCCGCCTCGACCTCTACTACGTCGACAACTGGTCGCTGGCCACCGACCTGGCCATCTTGATCAAGACCGTCCCGGTCGTGCTCCTGCGTCGAGGCGCCCACTGATCACGCGTCGACGGCCACGAGGGCGTGGTCGACCCGGTTGAGCGGATCGGGGCCGGTGCTGGCCGCCACCACGATGTCCTCGAGCCGCAGGCCCCAGGCCCCCGCGGTGTAGATGCCGGGCTCGACCGAGAAGGCGTGGCCGGCCACCAGGGCGGTGGTGTTGCCGGCGACGACATAAGGGTCTTCGTGTTCCTCGACGCCGATGCCGTGGCCGGTGCGGTGGAAGAACCGCTCGCCGTAGCCGGCGGCGTCGATGATGCGTCGGGCCGCAGCGTCGACGTCCTCGCACGGCGTGCCCACGGTTGCCGCGGCAACTGCCGCCTGCTGGGCCTCCTGGAGCACGGCGTAGGCCGCGGCCACGTCGCCAAGCGGCTCGCCGGTGGACACGCAGCGGGTGATGTCCGAGCAGTAGCCGGCGCCGCCCTCGGCGGCCATGGTCCCGCCGAAGTCGCACAGCACCACCTCGCCGGGGCCGATCACCCGACCGCCGGCATCGTGGTGGGGGCTGGCGGCGTTGGGCCCGCTGGCCACGATGGCGAAGTTGACCCGCTGGTGGCCCTCGTCGACCAGGCGGTGCCCGATGTCGGTCGACACCTCCGCCTCGGTGCGCCCGACCAGGGCGATGTCGCCGCCCTGGAGTTGGGCCGCCACCCGGTCGGCGGCGACGGCTGCTCGGCGCAGTGCGACGATCTCGTCGGCGTCCTTGACCGCCCGGAGGGGACCGGTGACCGTGCTGGCCCGACGCCACGCCGCCGCCGGAAGGGCGGCCTGGAGGTCGATCACGAAGCGGGCCCAGGTTCGGTCGCCCACCGCCACCGTGGCGACCGCACCGACGAGGTCGGCCACCACGCGGACCGGGTCGGTGGCCTCCTCGAAGGGTCGGATGGCGAACACGCCAGGGCGCTCCACCACGCGCGGCGCCTCGAGCCGGGGGACGACCAGGGTGGCATCGCCTTCTCGGGTCACCACGAGCATGGTGAGGCGCTCCAAGGGCATGGCGTCGTAGCCGATGAGCCAGGGAAGGTCCGGCCCCACCGACAACAGCAGCGCATCGACCCCCTGGGCCGCCATGGCCGTCCGGACACGGTCGAGGCGCTCGGCGTGCATGGCGACCACGGTACGGGCCTCAGGTGGGTACGGCAGCGTTGGCCGACTGGCGGGCGTGGTAGCTGGAGCGGGTGAGGGGCCCGGACTCGACGTGGCCGATGCCCATGGCCTCGCCGATCGTGGCCAGCTCGGTGAACTCGGGGGGCGTGACCCAGCGGGCCACGGGGAGGTGGTGGCTGGTGGGTCGGAGGTACTGGCCGATGGTGACGATGTCGACGCCGACGCCACGGAGGTCGGCCAGGGTCCCCACGAGCTCGTCAAAGGTCTCCCCCATGCCCACGATGAGGCTCGACTTGGTGGTCGGCCCGGCCGCCTTGGCCCGGGCCAGCACGGCCAACGAGCGGGCGTACGACGCCGACGGCCGCACCGCCCGCTGGAGCCGGGGCACCGTCTCCAGGTTGTGGTTCAGCACCTCCGGTCGGGCGCCGAAGATGACCTCCAGCGAGGCGGGATCGCCCTTGCAGTCGGAGATCAACGTCTCCACCTGCACCCCGGGGGTGCGGCGCCGGATGGCGGCGATGGTCTCGGCGAACTGGGAGGCGCCGCCGTCGGCCAGGTCGTCGCGAGCCACCGTGGTCAGCACGGCGTAGCCGAGGCCCATCCGCTCGACGGCAAGGGCCACCCGCTCGGGCTCACCAGGGTCCGGCGGCGCCGGGTGACGGGTGTCGACCAGGCAGAAGCCACAGGCTCGGGTGCAGCGCTCGCCGTTGATCATGAACGTGGCGGTGCCGTCGGACCAGCACTCGTAGATGTTGGGGCAGCCCGCCTCCTCACACACCGTGGTCAGGTCGAGGTCGCGCATGGTCTTCTTCAGGCGCAGGTAGTCGTCACCCATCCGGGTCTTGGCCCGCATCCACGGTGGTTTGCGTTCGCCGATGGCCAGGCCCTGGACCACCCCGGCGTCGGCCAGCCGCCCGAGAAGGCGCACCGACGTGCCCTCGGCAGCCGCCTGTTGGTCGACGCCCTTCTCGACCCCGCCCCGGCCCGCCGCCGCCCCGGCTCCCACCACCTCTCGGCCCCGGGTCGGGCCACTTGCTCCAGGGCTGACGATGGTCCGGTGTTCCGCGGACGTCCGGCCGGGTCCCGCCCCGCGCGAGAACGGGGCCAGGTCGCTTGGGCGGTGGCGCCACGCCACGTCGTGGCGGTCGTGGCCGGCGCGGCCCCAGCGGGCCACGGCGCGAGCGGCGACCACGTTGACCACCTCGGCCATCGAGGCATCGACCCCCTCGGCGCGCAGGGACGTGACCGCCTTGTCCGGGATGCCACACGGCACGATGTGGTCGAACATGGCCAGGTCGGGGTCGACGTTGAGGCCGAAGCCGTGCAGCGTGCGGCCCCGCTTGAGCCGGACGCCGATGGCGCAGACCTTGCGGGGGTGCTCGGTGCCGACGCCCACCCACACGCCGGGGTAGCCGGGCAGGCGATCGGCGGCCAGGCCCAGGTCGCCGATCGAGTCGATGACGAGCTGCTCCACCGACCTGACGTAGGCGACCGTGTCCGCCATGGTGCCTCCGCCCTTGCCGGGCAAGTGGAGGATCGGGTAGCCCACCAGCTGGCCCGGCCCGTGGTAGGTCACGTCGCCGCCCCGGTCGGTGAGCACCAACTCGGCGCCGACGCCGGCCGGGTCGACCAGCACGTTGGCCTGATCGGCGTGACGGCCCAGCGTGTACACGTGAGGGTGCTCCATCAACAGCAGGTGATCGTCGACCGCGCGCTCGAAGAACCCGTGCTGCAACGCGTGGGCGTCGCGATAGCGCACCGTCCCCAGCCACCGCACGTGGAGCGGTCGCGCCGCAGCGGTGGCATCGTCAGCGACAGCAGGTTCGATGGCGATCCCCGGAGCGTACCGGTGCCCTACTCGTCCGAACTGGTTTGGAATCACCGCGCCCCGCCACCGCAAACCCAACCCACGACGGGCGACCGATCGAAGTGGGTTGGATTTACCGCGACCCGACCCCGTAAACCCAACCCACTACGGGGTGGGAGGGGGTCAGAGCTCTGCGGTCCAGTCGCGGGTCTGGAGGATGTCCTTGATCCGGGCCAGGAACTGGGCGGCGTAGGCGCCGTCGAACGCTCGATGGTCCCAGCCGAGGGTGAGGTTGCCCACCGAGTGGATGGCGATGCTCTCGCTGCCATCGGGGGCGGCGACCACCACCGGCTTCCTCGTCACCCCGTCGGTGGCCAGGATCATCACCTGGGGCTGGTTGATGATCGGGAGCAGGAAGGCATTGCCGGTGCTGCCGACGTTGGTGATGGTGACGGTGCCGCCGGTGATGTCGTCGGCGGTGAGCTTCTTCGCCTTGGCCCGGTCGGCCAGGTCTGCGACGTTGCGGGCGATGGCCCGCAGCCGCTGGTCCTGGGCGTCGTGAACCACCGGGACGATGAGCCCTTCGTGCTCGAGGTCGACGGCAATCCCCAGGTTGATGCTGCCGTGCACCACCAACTTGGACGGGTCGTCGCCCATCGACGCGTTGACCTGCGGGTATTCCGCCAGGGCGTCGACGAGGGCGCGGGACACGAACGGCAGGAAGGTGAGGGAGATGCCCTCGTCGGCCTTGAACTGCTCCTTGGCCGCGGTGCGGACCCGGTCCACCGCCTCGAAGTCGACCTCGGTGCTCACGTAGGCGTGAGCCGAGGTCTCGAGGGAGCGGACCATGTGGGTGGCGGTGATGGTGCGGATCTTGTTCAGCGGCACCTCGTCGTCGGCACCGACCGCGGCGGCCGAGGCCGCGGCCACCCGGGCCGTGGCGGGGGCGGGGCGCCGGGGTTCCGGTGCCGGAGTGGCCGCTGGAGCAACCGCGTCCGGTGCTCCGAGCTCGTCCGGTGCCGGGGCCGGCGCCGGCGCCGGCGCCGGTGTCGGTGTCGGTGTCGTGGCGGGGGTAGGGGGAGCGGGCTGGGATGGAGGGGCAGCGGGGGCTCCGCCCGCCGGCGAGACTGCGGCCTCGGCTCCGTCGCGGGAACGCAGGTGCTGTTCGACATCTGAGCGGGTGACGCGGTCGCCGATGCCGGTGCCGGTCACCGCCGAGGCGTCGACGCCGGCCTCGTCGAGCAGGCGGCGCACCACCGGTGAGAGCAGTGGCGCGTCGCGGTCGGGCTCGGACGGGGTGGCGGGCTGCGCCTCCTGGGCACTGGGCGACGGCTCTTGGGTGGCGCCGGCGGATGTGGTCGTCGGGGCCTCGGGGCGGCCGGTGATCTCGGTCTCGGCCGCCGGCGCCGGCTCCTCGGCAACGGCCTCCTCGGCCGCCTGGTCACCAGGGGGTGCAGGCTCGTCGCCGTCAGCCGGCGAGGCCGTGTCTCCTGGCGGCGGACCTTGGGCTCCGTCGTCGGCCCCTGCGTCGCCGGCGTCAGGCGGGGCGGTGGACGCCTCGGGGTCGGGCTGGGCCTGGGTCGCCGCCGGGGCCGGCTCGCCGGCTTCCTCGCCCCCCGGCTGGCCCTCGGCGGCATCACCGGCCTCGGGAGCAGCGGCCTCCGCAGGTGCGGCTTCCTCGCCCTCGCCACCAGCCGCACCGGGGGGTGAATCGGAGAGCACCGCGATCTTGGTGCCGACGTCGACGGTGTCGCCTTCGGGCACCAAGATCTCGGCCAGGTACCCGCTGGTGGGTGACGGGACCTCGGAGTCGACCTTGTCGGTGGACACCTCGAAGAGCGGCTCGTCCTCGGCGACCTGGTCGCCTATCTCCTTGAACCAACGGGTGATCGTGCCCTCGGTGACGCTCTCGCCCAACTGGGGAAGCTCGATGTCGGCCATGGCGTGCCGCTCGCTTTCTGGTCTGTCCGGTGGACTGCGGTGGGGAGGGAGCGAATCGGTTCTAGCCGTTGAGGCTGCGGCCCGTGAGGGAGAGCACGGCCTCACCGAAGGTCTCCGACAACGACGGGTGGGGCTGGATGAAGTGGGCGAAGTCGTCGACGGTGGCCTCCCAGTTGACCCCCAGGTAGGCCTGGCCGAGCTGCTCGGTGACCCACGGACCCGACATGTGCACACCGAGGATCTGGCCGCCCGTACCGTCGGCCTGCTTCTCGGCGATGACCTTCACCACCCCCTCGGTGTCGCCCACGATCAGGGCACGGCTGTTGCCGCCCCAGCGGTGCTTGGCCACCACCACGTCGTGGCCGGCGTCTCGGGCCGCCTGCTCGGAGAGGCCCACGAACGCCACCTCGGGCTTGGCGTAGATGCACCAGGCCACGTTGGCGTAGTCGACCGGGACGGCCTCCTCACCGAGGATCTGCTTGACGACGAGGATGGCCTCGGCGTAGCCGACGTGGGCCAGGCCCGGCGTGGCGATGAGGTCGCCCACCGCCCACACCCCGTCGACGGCGGTACGACACAGCTCGTCGACCTCCACGAAGCCCCGGTCGGTGACGGTGACGCCGGTGCCGTCGAGCCCCAGGCTGTCGGAAAGGGGGCGGCGGCCCACCGACACCACCACCGCGTCGACCGGGAGGTCGTCGCCGCCCTCGATCGAGATCGTGGTGCCCGCCGAACCAGGGGTGTGGCCGGTGACCTTGACCCCGGTCCGCACGGCCAGGTCGCGGCCTTTGAACGAGCGCAGGACGGTGCCGACCACGTCCTTGTCGACGCCGGGGAGGATCTGGGGCAGGGCCTCGAGGATGGTGACCTCGCTCCCGAGGTCGCTCATCATGGATGCGAACTCGCAGCCGATGGCGCCGCCGCCGATCACGGCCACCCGGGCGGGCAGCTCCTTGAGCTCGAACACCTCGTCGGAGGTCAGGACCACCTGACCGTCGACGTCGAACCCCGGGATCGAGCGGGGCACCGAGCCGGCCGCCAGGATCACCGCGTCGGCGGTGATCTCGGTGGTCTCGCCGCCACTCCCCTGCCCGTCGCCACCCGTCACCACCACGGTGCGGTCGGCCCTCATGGTGCCGGTACCGGCGAACACGGTGACCTTCCGGTTCTTCAGCAGACCCGAGAGCCCCTTGAACAAGGTGTCGACCACCTGGTCCTTGCGGGCCATGGTGGTCGCGAAGGCGAGCGTGGGGTTCGACGCCTCCACGCCGTAGGCACCGGCCTCGGCGACGGTGCGGTACACGTGGGCCGTCTCGAGCAGCTCCTTGGCCGGGATGCAGCCCCTGTGCAGGCACGTGCCGCCGACCTTGTCCTTCTCCACCACCGCGATGTCGAGCCCCGCGGCCGAGCCGTACAGGGCGGCCCCGTAGCCGGCAGGACCGCCACCGATCACGATCACGTCGAAGTGGGTCGTGGGACCGCTGTCGTCGCTCACGGTCGTCCTCTCGTCGGCCACTGGTTGCGGCGGCGGAACTCGGTGGCTCGTTCCACCGGCGCTCGGGCGATCACTCTACCGACCGGCCCCCTGCTGCGGATCGGCCACCGTCGGCGCCCGTCCTCCGCAGACCGGTCAGCCCATGAGCAGGAGCTGGAGGGTGAAGGCCAAGAGGATGGCCATGCCACACAGGAGCGCAGCGAGGATCAACTTCCGCGTGCTCATGGAGCGCTCAGGGTACCGACGGCGCCGGACGCCGTAGAGTCGTCGAGCCCTCCACCCAGCCAGGATCACCCGGCCGGGCCCACCTCCCCAGGAGCTCACCCATGCGAGACGCCCTCGGCGCCGTGCAGTCCGTCCTCGTCCTCGGTGGTGGCTCCGAGATCGCCGTGGCCACCGTGAAGGAGCTGGCCGCCGAGCGCTGCCGCACCGTGGTGCTCGCCGGCCGAGACCCCGCCAAGCTGGGGCCGGTGGCCGACGAGCTCCGGACCGCCGGCGTCACCACCGTCGACGTCGTGGCCTTCGACGCCGCCGACACCGCCTCGCACGGCCGGGTGATCGACGACGTGTTCACCGCCCATCCCGACCTCGACGTGGTGCTGCTCGCGTTCGGCATCCTCGGCGACCAGGACGCCTTCGACGTCGACCCGCAGTCCGCCGCCGACGCCGTGGTCACCAACTTCGCCGGTGCCGTCTCCTCAGGTCTGGCCGTGGCCCGCAACCTCAAAGCACAGGGTCACGGCACCCTGGCCGTCATCACCTCGGTGGCCGGAGTTCGGGCCCGAGCCGACAACTTCGTCTACGGATCCACCAAGGCCGGCCTCGACGCCTTCGCCCAAGGCCTCGGTGACCAACTCGATGGCACCGGCGCCTCGGTCATGGTCGTCCGCCTCGGCTTCGTGCGCACCAAGATGACCGCCCACATGGACGACGGCCCGATGGCCACCACGGTCGAAGCCGTGGCCACCGACATCGTGGCCGGCCTCCGGTCCGGTGCCCACACCGTGTGGTCCCCCGCCAAGCTCCGTCCCGTCTTCACCATCCTCAAGCTTCTTCCCCGACCCGTCTGGCGCAAGCTCGCAGCCTCCCGCTGACGAACTGGGCCATCGCTGGCGCGGCCGTGTTCGGACCGGTTGGAGAGCAGCCGGTGTAGGTTCTGGCGTCGCCATCGCGTTCCGCCGCGCGGCCCATCACCTGGACCCTGGAGACCACGCCCAAGGTGGTGTCGGGCATCGACGAGGCCAGCCTGGCCCGGTCAAGGGCGTACAAGCGCAACACCGGCGACGGCCGCGAGTCGCCCAGCAGTCGGGTCATCGAGCTCCTCCACCACTCGAGGCCGACGTGGTGGTGTGCGACCCGCACGTCGAACACCTCTGACCGGTCCGGCGCGCCGCTCGCCGGCGCCACCCGGGAGCGACCAGGACCCTGAACTACCGTGGGACCGATGGACACGGACCCGGTGACGCTCGACGCGCCCGGGGACGTGAGCCCGTCGCCCCGTCCCCTTCCGCTCGCCCTGCTCGTGGAGGCCCGACCCAAGCAGTGGGCCAAGAACGTGCTGGTCTTCGCCGCTCCTGGCGCCGCCGGGGTGCTCGACCAGGCGGGTTCGCTGGGGCGCTCCCTCGGCGCGTTCGCCTGCTTGTGCCTGGCGGCGACGGGCACCTACTACCTCAACGACGCGGCCGACGTGGCTGCCGACCGCCTCCACCCCACCAAGCGTCGCCGACCGATCGCCGCCGGCGAGATCGCCCTTCCGCTGGCGCGCGTCCTGGGCGTGGTGGCCATCGTGGCCGCCGTGGCCACGGCCTACGCCGTCCGGCCCCAGCTCGCCGTGGTGGTGGCCTGCTACGTGGCCCTCACCACCAGCTACAGCATCTGGCTCAAGCACGTGGCCGTGGTCGACGTGGTGTCGGTGGCGGCCGGGTTCGTGCTGCGAGCCATCGCCGGTGCCGTCGCCGTCGACGTACCCATCTCCGACTGGTTCTTCATCGTGGCGTCGTTCGGGTCGCTGTTCATGGTCGTCGGCAAGCGGCGGGCCGAGCTGGGCGAGCTGGGCCCGGCGGCGGCGGCCACCCGGGCCACGCTCGGGACCTACAGCCGCCAGTTCCTCGAGCAGCTCCAGACCATCAGCACCAGCGTGGTCCTGGTGGGCTACTGCCTGTGGGCCTTCGAGAAGGCAGCGGCGGCAGACGCCTCGGTGCCGTGGTTCCAACTGTCGATCGTCCCGTTCGCCCTGGCCATCCTCCGCTACGCGCTCCTGGTCGACACCGGCCAGGGCGGCGCCCCCGAGGACATCGTGCTCGGCGATCGGGCCATCTTGGCCATCGGCCTGGCTTGGATGGCGATCTTCCTCGCCGGCGTGTACGCCACGTGACCGGGTCCGAGACGCCACTGGTCGCCCTGACCGGGTGGTCCGACACCGCACCCACCCTCGCCCGGGTGCGCACCCCGCCCGACCTGGACGCGCTGGCGGAGGTCTTCGACGAACCGACCAGGCGCGGGGTCATCGCTCGGGGCCTGGGCCGCTCGTACGGCGACCCGGCCCAGAACGCCGGCGGTACGGTCGTCGATACCACCGCCGTGTCGGGCATCAGCCAGCTCGACCTCGAGACCGGCCGGGTGACCGCGGCGGCCGGCACCAGCCTCGACGCCCTGATGCGCTGGCTGGTCCCCCTCGGCTGGTTCGTTCCCGTCACACCCGGCACCCGGCAGGTGACCGTGGGCGGGGCCATCGCCGCCGACGTCCACGGGAAGAACCACCACAAGGTCGGCTCGTGGTGTGACGCCGTCGACTCGCTTACCATCGTCACCCCCGCTGGGGGCCGCCGCGCCATCAGCCCGACGGTCGAGCCCGACCTGTTCTGGGCCACGGCCGGGGGCATGGGCCTGACCGGCGTGATCCTCGACGCCACCATCCGGCTCACCCGCATCGAGACCAGTTCCCTATCGGTCGATACCGACCGGACCACCGACCTCGACGCCACCCTCGCCCTGATGGAGACCGGCGACCACGCCTACGACTACTCGGTGGCCTGGATCGACCTCATGGCCACCGGCCGCCGCACCGGGCGCTCCGTGCTCGACCGCGGGCGTTTCGCTCGACCCAGCGAGCTTCCGGCTCGCGCCCGGAATGACCCGCTCGCCTTTCGCTCCAAGCCGCTCGCCACCTATCCCGCCCTCCCCTTCAGCCCCATCGGCCGACCCACCGTCAAGGCGTTCAACGAGCTCTGGTACCGCAAGGCGCCGAGGCGACGGCGTGGCCATGTGCAGACCATCGGCCAGTTCTTCCACCCCCTCGACCTGGTCGACCGCTGGAACCGCGTCTACGGCCGTACCGGGCTCCTGCAGTGGCAGTGCGCGCTGCCGCTCGACGCCGTCGAGGACCTCAGGTGGGTGGTGAGCCAGATCAGCGCCTCAGGCCGGCCGTCGTTCCTCGCCGTGCTCAAGCGCTTCGGCCCGGCCAACCCGGGCCCCATGTCGTTCCCGATGGAGGGTTGGACCCTTGCCCTCGACCTCCCGGCTTCTCACGACGCGGAGCTGCGGACGCTGCTCGACCAGCTCGACGACCGCGTCGTCATGGCCGGCGGTCGGCTCTACCTGGCCAAGGACAGCCGGGTGCGCCCCGAGCTCCTGCCGGTCATGTACCCCCGCCTCGACGAGTGGCGGAAGATCCGGGCCGGTGTCGACCCCGACGGACGCATGGCCAGCGACCTCGGCCGGCGGCTCGGCCTGCTCCACTGATCGGACGCAGCGGCCGGCCCCGTCGAGGTCGACTGCTCAGGAGGCGAAACTGCTCACGTCGGTGCTGTCGCTCGAGCAGGGATCAGGGAACGGTCAGCACCACCGAGCACGTCCCGCTGCCCCGGTTTCGGCCGGGGCAGCGCCGTGTCCGTCTCGGCGAGACATGTGGCGAGACCGGGCAGGCGATGCCGTTCTATGGGTAGGGCCGGGGCAGTCGGGCGGTCGGATCTGGGCAGACCGCAAAAACGCTCGCCCAGCCCACCACCAGACACCCCGACACCACCGACCTCGGAGCGCCTCATGGACATCGCCGTCACCGGTTCGCACGGACTGATCGGCACCGCGCTGAGCAAGGCGCTGCGATCCGATGGTCACCGGGTGGTGCCGATCGTGCGGTCGGAGGGCGAGCGAGACACCATCGCTTGGGACCCGGCGGTCGGCACCATCGACCAGGGCGACCTCGAGGGGATCGACGCCGTGGTCCACCTGGCCGGCGAGGGGATCGCCTCCGGGCCCTGGACCGACGCTCGACGGGCCCGCATCCACGACAGCCGCTCCGATGGCACCGTGCTGATCAGCAACGCCCTGGCCACCCTCCAGCAGAAGCCGTCGGTGTTCGTCTCAGGTTCGGCCATCGGGATCTACGGCGACCGGGGAGACGAGGTCCTCACCGAGTCGTCGACGCCGGGAGACGACTTCCTCGCCAAGGTGTGCCGCGACTGGGAGGCGCCCACCGAGGCCGCTTCGGCCGCCGGGATCCGGACCGTCCTGATCCGCACGGGCATCGTGCTCGACGAGACCGGTGGCGCGCTCAAGGCCCAGCTCCCGGCGTTCAAGGTCGGGCTGGGAGCCAAGGCCGGGCGCGGGACGCAGTGGTTGTCGTGGATCAGCCTGCAGGACGAGGTGGCGGCCATCCGCCACGCCATCGACACCGCCTCGGTACAGGGACCGGTGAACCTGACGGCCCCCAACCCGGTGACCAACGCCGAGTTCACCCGCGCCGTCGGACGCGCGCTGCACCGCCCGACGTTGCTCACCATCCCGAGCGTCGCGCAGCGCCTGCCGTTCGGGATCGGCGACCTGGTGGGCTCGCTCCTCTTCAGCTCGGCCCGGGTCCGACCCACCGTCCTCGACGACACCGGCTTCTCGTTCGCCCACACCGACATCGACGCTGCCTTGTCCGACATCCTCGGGTCCCGCTGACCCAGCCGTCGGTCGCCGAGACCATGGCGGGCGCTGCGTAGCCTGGGCCACCGTGCCCGACCGCAGGATCGCCGCATTCGACTTCGACGGGACGCTCACCCGCCGCGACACGCTGCTGCCCTTCCTGGTGCGCACGTGCGGCGCCAGGGCCGTGGCACGGGGGGTCGCTCGGGTCGCGCCCAGTTCGGCCCGTGCCCGCCTTGGTGGGCTCGAGCACGAGATCCACCACCGCGACGCCACCAAGGAGGCACTGCTCGGGGCGCTGCTCGCCGGTCGCGACGCCGGGTGGTTCGCCGAAGCCGGTGAGGCTTACGCCCGCACCCTGCCTCGACGCATCCGCCCCGGGATGGCGGCGCAGGTTCGTTGGCACCGGGCCCACGGCCACGAGCTCGTCATCGTCTCGGCGTCGCTGCTCACCTACCTCGACCCGTTCGCCCGCCGGGAGGGGTTCGACCACGTGATCGCCGTCGGCATGGAGGTCGGTCACGGGGGACGCCTCACCGGCCACCTCACCGGCCCCAACGTGCGCGGGCCGGAGAAGGCGGTCCGCGTGCGGGAGTGGTTGGGCGACGAGACCGCCGGCCTCGGCTGGTGCTACGGCAACTCCAGCGGCGACACCGAGTTGCTGGCGCTGGCCCAGGTGCCCGTATGGGTCAACCGTCGTCGTGAGCGGGCCACCCTCGGCGCGCCATCGCCGTCCTGACCAGGCGCTCGGTGGTCGCCGGACCCAGGATGATCAGGTCACTTGGGCTGCATGCGGATCCCGCCGTCGATCCGGATCGACTCGGCGTTGAGGTAGCTGTTGCGGAGAAGCTCGGCGGCCAGGGTGGCGAACTCCTCGGGCTGACCCAGGCGCTTGGGGAACAGCACGCCCACCTCGAGGCGGGCCTTGAACTGCTCGGAGGCCTCGCCCTCGCCGTAGATCGGCGTGTCGATGAGGCCAGGAAGGATGGTGTTGACCCGGACGCCCACCGCGGCGAGATCTCGGGCGACGGGAAGGGTCATGCCGACCACGCCGCCCTTGGATGCCGAATAGCTGGCCTGGCCGATCTGGCCGTCCTCGGCCGCTACCGAAGCGGTGTTCACGATGGCACCTCGCTCACCGAACTCGTCGGCCTCGTTCTGCGACATCGCCGTGGCTGCTATGCGGATGCAGTTGAACGTGCCGATCAGGTTGATCTCGACGACCCTCTTGAACACATCCAGGTCGTGGGCCGATGCGTACTCACCGTCCTTGCCGATGGTCCGGGTGGCCCAACCGATGCCGGCGCAGTTGACCAGCGCCTTGAGCGGGCCCAGCTCCTTGGCCGCCTCGACCGCGGCGATCACCTGGTCGGTGTCGGTCACGTCGCAGGCTGCGAACCGCCCGCCGAGCTCGGTGGCTAGGCCCTCCCCTTTGTCCTGCTGACGGTCCAGGTCGGCCACCACGACCTTGGCCCCGAGTGAGGCCAGGTGGCGGCTGGTCGCCTCACCCAGACCCGAGGCCCCACCGGTGACGACTGCGCTGATCCCGTTGATCTCCATGGCCGCGCACTCTATTGACTGGCCGGTCAAGTTCGCCAACGCACCAGGACGACCCGGAGGCGGTCGCTTCGAGGCACGAAGACGACGTTGCGGCGGGTCGATGGGCCGAGAGGAGGTCGGTGCTTTCCCGGAGTATCGTCAGCGCTCGTGCCTCGTCGAACCTCCGCCCCCCGGTCAGCGGCCCAGGCTGTCGTGTCGCGGGCTGTCGGCCTGATCGTCTCCCTCGCCCTCGTCACCCTGCTTGGCGGGTGCACCGGTGAGCGGCCGTCGTTGGGCGCCGCCCGGATCGGTGGCACGACCCCCACCACGACGACGACACCGACGTCGACGACCTCGTTGACCGCAACGACCGCAACGACCGCAACGACCTCGCCGACCTCGTCGACCACCACGACCCGGGCGGACCCGTCGAGCACCTCCGTGGCCGTCCCTGCGACCTCGGTCCCGGTCGACATCTCCCCGCCCCGTGAGACCGAGGCGCTGGACCCCGATGACCTCCTCGGCTACATCGCTACGCCGTCGGGCCCGCCGGAGGTGCGAGTCGGTCCGGGTGACGACGCCGACTCCATCGAGGTCGATGCCAGGACCGGAGCCGGCGCACCCACCACGTTTGCCGTCGTCGGCGACCCGACCACGAGCACCGAGGCGTGGATCCAGGTCCTCCTGCCCACCCGGCCCAACGGAGCCACCGCCTACGTCGCCCGCTCCTCGGTCGAGGTGACCAAGACCCCCATGGCGATCTACGTCGACCTGGCCGCCCGGACGCTGCGGGTCGAGGACGGCGGCGACGAGGTCTTCACCACCACCACCGCCATCGGCACCGACGAAAACCCCACTCCGGTCGGCGTTTCGTACGTCACCGAGCTCATAGACAACATCGAGTCGGACGGGGCGTACGGCCCCTACGCGTTCGGCTTGGCCCTCCACTCCGACACGTTGAGCGAGTTCGGCGGCGGCGACGGCCAGGTCGGCATCCATGGCACCAACCGACCCGATCTTATCGGCCAGGCTGTGTCCCACGGCTGCGTCCGCCTCACCAACGCCGGCGTCGAGACCCTCGTCGACCTGCAACTCCCCCTCGGCGTCCCGGTCTTCATCACCTAGCGCCGATCGCCGAGTCGGGGGGGACCACCTGAAGGTGCCAGCACCTAGGTACGCCCAGCGACCCCTCCTGCTGCCACTCGATGATGGGTCAGGGGCTGTTACTCGCAGACGTGGCAGAGGCCGGAGGCGGGCAGCGACAGGAAACAGGTCGGACAGGCCGGGCGCTTGGGCGGGTCGGGGCGGGCGGCGCCCGATGCCAGGCGGCCCGAGCGCACGGCGGCCACGCGCGGGGTGAAGCGAGGCTCGCCACCGTTCGACGGCAGGGTGGCACCGTAGCGGTGGTAGCAGGCCAGGCGCTCCTTGGCCGCGTGGAGCTCCGGGTCCTCGGGGACCTCGCCGTAGCGTTCGCCGGCGGCCTTGGCGTAGCCGGCCCCGATGCCCTGGTCCTGGCGGACCACCAGTGCGGTGAGCATGGGTTCGTCGGCGGCGGGGGCCTCCGTCACTGCGGTGAGCACCTTGGAGGTCCAGTGGTGCAGGAGCAGGCGGGTCCGGATGCCACTGGCCTCCTGGACCGCCTCGCCGAACTCCTTGTAGGTGACGTAGCTCCCGTAGGTGCCGGCCACCCCCTCGAGGTAGGGCACCGCCGCTGCCTTCCAGGCCTCGACGGCAACCTCGTAGGGCACCGCCGATCCATCAGCTTCGGACCAGGTTCCAGGATCGGCCACGCGCGTTCTCTCGTCGAGGGTGAAAAGCGGACCGTGCCCCACCAGCAACGTCCGCCATCCACTCTACGGGGCGTGCCTCGCGCTCCCCCCACCCGCCGCTGACGCTCCGAATGCTCTCGACCATCGCTGCGCCTAGTCGGCCCGGCGCCGCCTCGTCCGACGCCTGGTTCTGGCGACTGCTGCACGACGAGAGACTCGTCTTTGCATCCAACGACCGATCCGGCGGCGTGTCGTCGGACCTCAAGCCGGCAGCCCTCAAGAGGCAGCCCTCAGGCCGTCAGCGAGGCGGCATCGAGGTCTATCCCTGCGATGTCAGCGACCCGACTCAGGTCGGCGTCCCAGGAGAGCAGCGAGGCATCGTTGCGCCTCGCCACCGAAGCGATCATGCAATCGACGATCCCGCGCGGGTCACGCCGACCTGACGACAACGGCGGTAGATCCGTGCCGCCGCATCGAAATCGGCGACCGCATCGAAGCCCAACAGGTGGAAACGTCCGAGCAACCGCCGCAGTTGATCCTCCCGCCGGTCGGTGCGGGCCCCCGCGACGACCTCTATGACGACGGGCTCGGTCACGGCCAGCGGCCCCTCGGTTTCGATGAGGCCCACAAGAGGCCGATGCACGGCGCTGCCCGTCGCCCGGTCGTACTCGACCCAGGCCGACGTGTCGGCGAGGATCACGAGCCGACAGGCTGCTGATCGGGTGGCACGTCGTCGAGTACACGTCAGTGCCAGGTTCGGAGCCCTGGTCGCGGTCAGGGCTTGATGACCAGGAGGTCGTCGCCCATGGATTTGTGGAGGGCGGAGAAGGTGGAGTCGAGGCGGGCGTCGCGCTCATCCCAGACCAGGACGGCCTGATCGGCGGCGTCGATGAGCCAGCCCTCCCGGGCCCGCATCGTGCGGCCGAAACCTTCCTTGTCGGCTGGGGTCTGCTTGTGGAGCTGCGCAACCGAGGAGGCCCGGGAGCAGAGGTCGCGGAACCGCGCCTGTCCTGGAGCCGACCACTTGGTCTCCATGCCGGGGAACCCCACCAGCACGGCGTAGGGCACCTCGGCACGAATCGCCGCCTCGGCGGCCAGCAGCTCGGCACCCGGCCGCAGACCGGTGAGCACCGTGAGGTCGGGGTGGACCACGGCCTGTGCGCCGATCCACTCGGCGAGGCGGCGGCGCACGTCGTCGGCCACCGGGTTGGCATCCCAACCACCGAGGGCGTCGGGGCCGACGCCCAGCACCAACAGGAGGTGACCGTCGGGGATGCGCCCGTCGCGGCGGCGCCGCTCGGCCCGCTGCTCCTCCGCTGGGAGGTCGCTGATCTTCCCGCCGCCGCAAGGGGCGCCGGGGGTGGGACCGAGGCCAGCCCGGAAGCGATCGCGCTCCACCACCGCCAACTCGTCGACCAAGTCGTTCATGGCGTCCCCCGAGTGGCCCTTGACCCACTCGAAGGTGAGCTCGTGGTCCCGGGCGTCACGCGCCGCGACGAGCGGCTCCCAGATCTCCCGGTTCTTCACCGGCTTGCGGTCCTTGGTCATCCACCCGTTGCGACGCCAGTTGACCGACCACTTCTGGAGGCCGTCCTTGACGTAGGTCGAGTCCATCACCACGCACAAGGGCCGACCCGGGTTGTCCTCGATGGCTCGCAGCACGGCGGTGAGCTCCATCTTGTTGTTGGTGGTGGCTGCGTCGCCGCCGCTGCGATGATGGGACCGCGACGACGCCCACGCCCACCCGCCGGGCCCCGGGTTCCCGCTGCACGCCCCGTCGGTGTAGATCCGCAGCAGCTCGTCACCAGCCATGGGTCCGTGTCTACTCGGCTCTGCCTGCGGCACGGTCGAGGTCGCCCAATCCCATGCGGCGTCGACCAGTCGTGCGGGACCAGGCTCGGCCCGGGCCGGGCGCCGGCGTGAACAGGCCGAGAACGATCGGTCGGCGACGACGCGAGCGTCGGGCCGAACGGGCACCATGGCACCCATGGGCATGGATGACGACTTCGTCGATCAGCTGCACGACGCCGACCCCGGCGAGACCACGGAGTGGCTCGAGTCGCTCGATGCGGTGACCGCCCAACGAGGCGCCGGCCGGGCCCAGTACCTCCTCCAACGGTTGATGGCCCGCAGCCACGAGCTGGGCCTGGGTGTGCCCACACCGATCCGCACGCCCTACGTCAACACCATCCCGCTGGCCGACGAGCAGGCTCGCTACTGGTTCCCCGGTGACTTCGAGACCGAGCGCCGCATCCGGTCGTTCATCCGCTGGAACGCTGCGGTCATGGTGGTGAAGGCCAACAAGGCGGCCGAGGGCATCGGGGGCCACCTGGCCACGTTCGCGTCGTCGGCCGCGCTCTACGAGGTGGGGTTCAACCACTTCTGGCGAGGCAAGGACGACGGCGCCGCCGGCGATGCCGTCTACATCCAGGGCCACGCCGCCCCCGGCATCTACGCCCGGGCCTTCCTCGAGGGCCGTCTCAGCGAGGCCCAACTCGACGGCTTCCGTCGCGAGATCGACGGCGACGGCCTCTCCAGCTACCCCCACCCCCGGCTCATGCCAGAGTTCTGGGAGTACCCCACCGTCTCCATGGGCCTCGGTCCCATCAACTCGCTCTACCAGGCCCGGTTCAACCGCTACCTCCACCACCGCCAGCTCGACGACACCTCTCGCAGCAGGGTGTGGTGCTTCATCGGCGACGGCGAGACCGACGAGCCCGAGACCCTCGGGGCCATCTCCCTGGCGGGCCGCGAGGGCCTCGACAACCTCACCTGGGTCGTCAACTGCAACCTCCAGCGCCTCGACGGGCCGGTGCGCGGCAACGGCAAGATCATCCAGGAGCTCGAAGCGGTGTTCCGGGGCTCGGGGTGGAACGTCATCAAGGTGGTCTGGGGCTCGGCGTGGGACGACCTGTTGCGCAACGACGTCGACGGCGTGCTGCTCAAGAAGATGGACGAGACCGTCGACGGCGAGTTCCAGCGCTACACCGTCGAGGACGGCAGCTACATCCGTGAGCACTTCTTCGGGCCCGATCCCCGGCTCCGCAAGATGGTCGAGCACCTCAGTGACGACGACCTGCGCTGGCTCCCCCGTGGCGGCCACGACTACCAGAAGCTCTACGCCGCCTATCGGGCCGCCACCGAGCATCGTGACGCACCGACGGTGATCCTGGCCAAGACGGTGAAGGGCTGGACGCTCGGCACCGACGTGGAGGGGCGCAACGCCACCCACCAGATCAAGAAGATGTCCAACGAGCAGCTCCGTGTGCTGCGCACCCGCCTCCACATGGAGGAGGAGATCCCGCCCGAGACCCTTGCTGAAGGCGCCGATGCGCCCTACTACCGCCCGCCCGACGGGTCGCCGCTGCACGCCTACCTGACGCAGCGCCGACGCCAGCTCGGGGGCTCCCTCCCCCGCCGGGTCGTGCGCACCACCCGGCCGCTCACCCTGCCGCAGGACTCGGTGTTCGACGAGTTCCGGGGTGGCTCGGGCGAAAAGGCGGCGTCGACCACCACCGCGTTCACCCGGCTGTTGCGCGCCTTTGCACGCGACGACGGCTTCGGCTCGCGGGTGGTGCCGATCATCCCCGATGAAGCTCGCACGTTCGGCATGGACTCGTTGTTCAAGGAGTTCGGGATCTACGCCGCCCAGGGCCAGAAGTACGAGCCGGTGGACCACAAGCTGCTGCTGTCGTACAAGGAATCGATCAACGGTCAGCTCCTCGAGGAGGGCATAACCGAGGCCGGTGCCCTGGCGTCGTGGACCGCGGCAGCGACGTCCTATGCCACCCGCGGCGTGCCCATGGTGCCGTTCTTCATCTTCTACTCGATGTTCGGCTTCCAGCGGGTGGGCGACCTCATCTGGGCCGCCGCCGACGCTCGAGCCCGTGGCTTCCTGCTCGGCGCCACTGCGGGGCGGACGACCCTCACCGGCGAGGGCCTCCAGCACCAGGACGGCCACAGCCTGGTGCTGGCGTCCACCGTGCCCACCTGCGAGGCCTACGACCCCGCCTTCGCCTACGAGACTGCCGAGATCATCCGCCGCGGGATCGACCGGATGTACGGCGAGGCACCCGAGGACGTCTTTTACTACCTCACCCTCTACAACGAGAACTACGTCATGCCGCCGATGGCCGATGGCGTGGCCGACGGCATCGTCGAGGGCCTCTACCGCTGGCAACCGGTACCGGACGACGTGACCGGTCCCGTGGCGACCGTGGTCTTTTCGGGCTCGGCGCAGGGCGCGGCCCGGGAGGCCCAAGCCGAGCTGGCCGAACGCTGGGGCGTGGGCGTGGAGCTGTGGAGCGCCACGTCGTACAAGAAGCTCCGCGAGGAGGCGACGGAGGCCGAGCGGTGGAACCGCCTGCACCCCGGCGAGGGCGCTCATACCCCCCGGGTCACCGAGTTGCTGGCCGGGTCGGCAGGTCCGATCGTGGCCGTCACCGACTTCATGCGGGCCGTTCCCGACCAGATCTCCCGCTGGGTGCCCGACAATCGCCGCTACACGTCGCTCGGCACCGACGGCTTCGGCCGATCCGATACCCGAGAGGCCCTCCGCCGCTACTTCGAGACCGACGCAGCCCACGTGGTGGTGGCTGTCCTCTCCTCTCTCGCGGCCGACGGCCAGGTCGACGCCGACGTGGTGGCCAAGGCCATCGCCCACCATCAACTCGACCCCGACGCCCCCGTCCCCTGGCACGGCTGAACCGGCGACGTAGCGTGGCGGCTATGGCTGCCACAGTCTCGTTCCCGATCACCAACGACGATGACGCCAACGCCTTCCTGGTCTCCGATCCGCTGGGGTTGCTCCTCGGGATGCTGCTCGACCAACAGGTACCGATGGAGTGGGCCTTCCGGGCGCCCCTTACGCTCAGCACCCGTCTCGGCGACCGGTTCAACGTCACCGACATCGCGGCCATGGACCCTGAGGACGTGGTGGCGGTGTTCTGCGAGAAGCCGGCCCTGCACCGCTACCCCGCCGCCATGGGGCGCCGGGCCCACGCGCTGTGCGCCCACCTGGTCGAGCACCACGGAGGAGATGCGGCCAAGGTGTGGAAGCACGTACGCACCGGCAACGAGCTCTACGCCCGGGTGAGCGCCCTTCCCGGCTTCGGCGACGAGAAGGCCAAGATCTTCGTGGCCCTCCTGGCCAAGCGGTTCGGTGTCCGGCCGGAGGGCTGGGAGCGGGCGGCCGGAGCCTTCAGCGACCACCAGCCCCGCTCAGCGGCCGACGTCGACAGCCGGGAGCGCTTCGCCGAGGTTCGGGCGTGGAAGAAGGCTCAGAAGGCGGCCAAGAAGTCGAAGGCTGAGTTCACGCTGTAGGCAAGGCCCTGCGCGCTGCAGAGAGATCATTCCAGCAGAGAACACGGCCAGGAAACCTCGTACACCTGCGGGTGGGTGGACCTGACGACCAGATCAGGTACCGCTGCGGGCCGTGCCGACGCGGACCTCACGAGCCATGCGCACGCCGGCCAAGGCGCCAAAGAGCACCATCCACAAGACGACGCCGACGATCACGTAGCCCGGGAGCTTCCCAGCGGACGCCAACAGGTAGCCGTACGGCGCCACGAACGACACCATCAACAAGACGATCCACGGGACGGCGTCGCGCATCGGTCGCCGATCGTCGCGCATCAGCTTCACGCCCATGGCCTGGCCGATCCCATAGGTGGGCGCCGTGCCCACGTCGAGGGCCAGGAACCACCAGGGGTTGACATCGTTCTGCTGGAGCAGCGGCCACACCACCACGGCCCGGGCCACGCAGAACACCACCACGGTGATGGTCCACACCTGGCCGAGGAGCCCGAGCTCTCGCAACTCCGCCAGGATCGTGCGAGGGATCTCGTCGTCGACCTCGGGGGTGGTCGGCTCTTGCGCGTCGAGCACCTGGCTCTCTCTTCTGGTCGTCGAGTCCTCAAGCTAACCCGCCCGGCGGCCACCCTCCCGTCGGCAGGACCGGTCGCCTCGTGAACGAGCGGGCAAGGAGGGTGCCGGACCCTGCGGACCCGGTTGATCTTCAGGGGGTGGGGGCCTGCGACCGGTGACGCTCACGATCGAGCCAGCCCGACAAGATGGCCACCGCTCGCGGGTCGTGGCGCAGGTCGTGAGCGGCGCCGGAGATGATGCGCAGGTCGGCTGAACCGTGAGCGTCCCCCACCACCCGGCCGTCGAACGAGGGGACCGACTCGTCGTCGGACCCGTGCAGCACGAGCAGGGGGCGGGGAGCCATGACCGAGGCGTCGTCCACGGGCCGGATGTCGCGAAGTTGACGGGTCCACTGGTCGAGGGCCGGGGGGTAGCCGGGGTCGGTGATGGCACCGATCTCGCGAGCGTGCTGGAGCAGCCGCCGGGGGTGACTGGCCCAGTCGGCGTAGTCGGCGGGGGCACCGAGGACGGCCACCCCGGCTACGTGGGGGCGGCGGGCGGCGGCTGAGATGCACAGCCCGCCGCCGGTGCCGAAGCCGGCCAGCCACACGCCACGGTTCCCGCCGAACGTCGATGCCTGGTCGACCACGGCCAACAGGTCGTCGAGCCAACCGCCGAGGGAGAAGTCGCCGGTGGACCCGCCGCAGCCTCGGAACGCGAACGTCACCACTCGCCAGCCCTCGTTGGCGATGCGGTCGGCCAGCGCCGGGTACGAACGACCGGTGGCCGTCGCACCGAGGGAACCGGAGGGGTAGCCGTGGCACAGCACCAGCATTGGGGGCCGGGGGTCAGCTACCGGTGGCTCGGCGACGTAGGCGGCCAGGCGCAACCGCCCCGACGCCAGCTCGACGTTCACCCGAACAGCCGGTGAACCGGGCTGCGGCGGGACCCCGACACAACCGGGTCAGGCCCCGTCGGTGGGACCGCAGGAGGCGTGCGGCGAATACCCGCGGTTGCGGGCCTCTACCAACGTGTCGGGCCCGAACGTGAGGTAGGTCCGGGCCTCGACGAGCTCGTCCATCAGGTCCTCGGGGACGGTGTCGAGGTCGTAGACGACCTGGATGCGCTTGTCGCCGACGTAGCGGTTGTGCTCGAACCGGGTGGGACGCTCCATCTGGCCAAGGTACGCGACATCACCGTCCGGCGAGAACCGGCTGTGGCGTCCGACGCTGACGACGACGGAGCGGCCGTCGCGCACCGAGCGGCCGGGGCAGAGGTGGGTCAGGGCTCGTGGTTCGCTCCGGGGGGCGAGTCGGCGGCTCGACCGCCGATGGCTCCGATGGCTTCCAGGTAGGCCAGGCGAGCGTCGAGCACGGCAGCGATGTCCTCGTCGGCGAGGTCCCGCCCGGTTTGCTCCGCAGCCGTGAAGATGCGGGCCACCGCCAGGTCTTCGTCGACCACTTGGCCGAACGGGTCGGCCGGTCCCTCGCTACCAGGGCCGACGACCTCTCCCGTCGCGTCCCGCACAGGGATCGGCCGGCCGGCCACCAACGGGTGGCGACTCCACGGGTAGCGGCGCTCGTCGGGGTCGGCGGTGGCCTCCTCGAGGAGGTCGGCGTCGGCCAACAGGATCCATCGCACGTCGTCCAGGGAGATCCGGGCCTGCACCCGAGGGGCCACGTGGTCGGCGATGAACTCGGTGGCCTCGGCCAAGTCGAAGACCGCAGGTCGGGCGGCACCAGCCAGTCGGGCCGTCTCCCGCCCCACCACCACCAGCCCGAGCGCCACCACGGCCACCAACCCGACCACGGCGAACACCCACGTCACGTCGGCAACCTACCGTCGCCGTCCCGACCACCACCTTCGGTCGAACTGGGTTGAGCTGCCGCGCCTCAGGCCCGTGCTTCCAACCCACTGCGGCCAGGCCGGCGGCAGGTGTCGTCCGGTCGATGGCGTCAGATGCCGATGCGCTGGGCCAGCAGCTCGCGGTGGTAGGTCGGATCTCCGAAGAGCAGCTCCGACGACTTGGCCCGCTTGAAGTAGAGGTGGGCGGGGTGCTCCCACGTGAAACCGATGCCACCGTGGATCTGGATGTTCTCGGCGGCGGCATGGAAGTAGGCCTCGGAGCAGTAGGCCTTGGCCAGCGAGGCCACCGATGGAAGCTCGTCGTTGAGCTCGGAGGCACACCAGCCCGCGTAGTAGGCGGCCGACTTGGCCGACTCGACCTCGAGGAGCATGTCGGCGCACTTGTGCTTGATGGCTTGGAACGAGCCGATGGGCCGGCCGAACTGCACCCGCTCCTTGGCGTACTCCACCGCCATCTCGAGGCACTTCTGGGCTCCGCCGACCTGCTCGGCGGCCAGCGCCACCGCAGCCAGGTCGAGCACCCGCTCGAGCACCGACCAACCCTCGCCATCGGTGCCGATGAGGCGGCCCGGAGCGTCGGCCAGGTCGACCTTGGCCTGCTTGCGGGTCTGGTCCATGGTGGACAGTGGCGTGCGGGTGACGCCGGTGGCGTCGCCCTCGACGGCGAACAGGCTCACGCCGGCGTCGGTGCGGGCAGCCACGATGAGCAACGAGGCGGTGTGGCCGTCGATCACGTAGGTCTTGGAGCCGTTGACCTTCCAGGCGTCCCCGTCCGCCGTCGCCGTCGCGGTGATGCCTTCTTCGTCCCAGCGGCCGTTGGCCTCGGTGAAGGCCAGTGCGGCGATGGTCTCGCCCGACACGATCCCTGGCAGGAGGTCCTTCTTGGCGGCATCGTCGCCCGAGTGCACCAGCGTGTTGCCGGCCAGCACGACGGTGGAGAAGAACGGTGCGCACAGCAGCGACCGCCCCATCTCCTCGAGGATCACGATCAGCTCGATGTAGCCGTAGCCCGAGCCGCCGAACTCCTCGGGGATCACCAGACCCTGCAGGCCCATCTGCTCGCCCATCTGCTTCCAGACCGCTTCGTCGTAGCCGGTCTCGGTGTCCATCTGCTCGCGTACCGCGGCCTCGGACGACTTGCCCTCGAGGAACTTGCGGGTGGTGGTGCGGAGCTCTTCCTGCTCTTCGTTGAAGGCGAAGTTCACGTCGGTTCCCCTTTGTCGATCGGTCGGGCGGCACCTTGTCGGGCCTGTTGGGCGTCGAATCGACGGCGATTCGACGCCTCACGCTGCCACGGGGGCGCATACCGGCGCCTCGGTCGTCGCGTACACGTGTGTACTCTCGCCCGGTGCCTCCGCTTCCCCGTGCCCAGCTCCGACCCGACGTGGCGGTGGGCCACGCTGGGCTCGGAATCCGCGAGCTCCGAGGCCGACTCAGCTCCCTCGTGCGTCGGGCGGGGTCAGGGGAACGGATCGTGATCACCATCGGCGGGCGACCCGTGGCCCAGCTCGGACCGGTCGAACCTGCTTCGGCGGAGGTGACGATCGACGACCTGGTCGCTCGGGGCCTGGTCGACCCGGCTCGCCGGGGCGACCGTCCCCCACCGGACCTGGTGGTCGATTCGTGGACCGGACGCCGCCTCGACCACGCCCTACGCGAGGTGCGGGGCGCGTGACCCTCGCCCTCGACACCTCAGCCCTGCTGGGCCGCTACCTGTCCGGCCCCCACCGCCGGGTGGTCATCGAGACCATGGCCACTGACGCCGTCTGGTGTGCGTCGGCACTGGCCCGGGCCGAGGCCCTCGGGATGGTGGACCGCGTCTGCGACCTGGCCACCGACTCCGACCGAGTGCGACGCGCCCTGCGTGACGACTGGGAGCGCATACACGCCGTCCCAGTCGACCAGCGCTGCCTCGACCGCGCCGCCGAGCTCACGCGCGAGCACCCGCTGCGCACCGTCGACGCGCTCCACCTGGCCGCCGCCGACCGCCTCCCCCGACCGGTCACCTTCGTCACCTTCGACCCCCGTCAGATCCCGGTAGCCCTTGCCCTGGGCTTCGACGTGGCCTCCACCTGATGCCGCAGCACCGGCCGCAACCATTGCCACCGAGGGATGACCACGCGACTTGCGTGCCGCCCATCGCCCGGTACCGCCCCTCGGGCCAGGATTTCAGATACCAGCGGTACTCCTGACCTGCGAGGGAGCAGGAACTTGGACAAAACCGGGTCGAGACCGCGTATCATCGGGGCAACGTGCTGAGCGACACCCCCCCGGTGAAGCTCGGCCATGATCCCGACGTGCGCCTCCTCGTGAGCTGTTCGGCGGGTCCGACGGCGCCCCGACCACCCCCTCCCCCCGGTCGGGGCGTCGTCGCGTCCGGCCCCCGGGTAGGCCACACTGGATCCATGAGCACGCTCGTCTGGTCCGACACCGCGGCCGAGATCCACCAGGTCGTGGTCGGCCCCATGGACAACAATGTCTACGTGCTGCGCTGCACCGGCACCGGTGCGGCCGTCCTGATCGATGCCGCCAACGAGCACGACCGGCTGCTCACCCTCTGCCAGGAGCTCGGGGTGCGGGAGGTGCTGGAGACCCACGGTCACTGGGACCACATCCAGGCCGTGCCGCAGCTGCGCGACGCCGGGTACTCGGTCCACGTAACCGCCGAGGACGCCGGGATGCTGCCGAGCTACGACGAGATCCTGGCCGACGATGCAGTCGTCGAGGTCGGCCACCTCAGGCTCCACACCATCCACACGCCGGGGCACACTCCGGGCTCGATGTGCTTCCGGCTGGAGGACGCGCCGATCCTCTTCAGCGGTGACACCTTGTTCCCAGGCGGGGTCGGCAACGCCACGTTCGAGGGCGGCGACTTCGACACCATCGTCGACTCGGTCGAGCAACGCCTGTTCCGCCCGCTCGCCGCCGACACGATCGTCCTGCCCGGCCACGGCGAACGGACCACCATCGGCACCGAGTCACCCCACCTCCAGGACTGGGTCGACCGAGGCTGGTGATGGAGGCTGACCCCAGCTCCGGCCCGTCGGGGGTCGATGCGGTCGTGGCCGTTCCGGCCGGCGCCCGACCTGCCGACCACTCCCCGATCCACACCGTCGATCTACCCGACACGCCGCAACGGGCGCGCACCATCCCGGCCACCGCCTGGGTGGAGGCGCCTGCCAAGCTCCTGGCCATCGGTGAGCGCTTCGGCGGACCCGAGGGGGTCAGTCGCGGGTCGGTCGCCGGCGACACGGCGAGCTTCCTTCGCCGCATCGGTCCGTGGTTGCTCTGGCGGGCGGGTCCGGCCCGGGGCGCCGACGCGTCCTACTGGGCGGCCCTCGCCGACGACCTCACCCGCCAGTACACCTTTGCCCTCTTCCCCGACGGAACGGGCGACGGCGTCGGTCCTAGCGGCGCGCGCCACACCCGCTTCCGGACCTGGAAAGAGGACCTTCGCGACCACGACTGAGCAGGTGGCAGCACAGAGGTCACGCCAGGCGACCCTGGCTGCTGCCACCTGCGACTCGGTGAGCGCCGGAGCGGTCAGCTGTCGGACTTCACCGGGGCCGGGTCGAGCTCGAGGGCCAGGCTGTTCATGCAGTGGCGTTCGCCGCCGCGGTCGCGGGGGCCGTCGGGGAAGACGTGGCCGAGGTGGGAGTGGCAGCGACCGCAGCGGACCTCGTTGCGGGTCATGCCGAAGGAGCGGTCGGAGTGGACCTCGAGGGCGTCGGGCGAGACGGCCTCGGTGAAGCTGGGCCAGCCCGATCCCGAGTGGAACTTGGTGTCACTGGTGTAGAGCGGGTTGCCACAGGCAGCGCAACGGTAAAGACCGGACTCCTCGGTATCGGTGTAGGCGCCGGCAAAAGCCCGCTCGGTACCGGCTTTGCGCAACACGTCGTACTGCGCCGGCGTGAGCCGCTCACGCCACTCGTCGTCGTCGGACGCCAGGGGCTTGAGCTTCGGGTCGCCCTCGGTGCCGGCCTCGCCGCCCCCTGCGTCGGCATCGACATCGACGTCGGCGGACGTCTCGGGGGGCGGGGCCAAGGCACAGGACACGCCGGTGCCCTTCAGGCCGCAGTAGCCGTTGGGCACCTTGTACAGGTACTGCTGGTGGTACTCCTCGGCGTAGTAGAACGGCCCGGCGGGGGCCAGTTCGGACGTGACCGAGCCCTTGCCCGCTTCGGCCAGGGCCTTCCCGAACGTGGCGGCCGCCGACTCCACCTCACGACGCTGCTCGTCGGTGGTCCAGTAGATGGCCGACCGGTACTGGGTGCCCACATCGTTGCCCTGGCGGTTCTCCTGGGTGGGGTCGTGCTCGTCGAAGAACACCTGCAGGAGCGAGCGGTAACTGACCTGGGCGGGGTCGAACGCCACCAGGACGGCCTCGGCGTGGCCGGTGCGGCCCGAACACGTCTCCTCGTAGGTGGGGTTGGGGGTGAACCCGCCGGCGTAGCCGACCGCGGTGGCGAACACGCCCGGCGTGTCCCAGAACAGTCGCTCGGCCCCCCAGAAGCAGCCCATGGCCAAGATGGCCACCTCGATGCCCTCGGGGAACGGGGGCACGATCGTGTTGCCGTTGACGGCGTGCACCCCCGTGATGTCGAAGGCCGGCTGGTCGCGGCCGGCCAGCGCGGTCTCCGGGGTCGCCATCTCGGGCTTGGATCGGTTCCACAGCATGTCGGGTCCCTCCTGGGCACCAGTCGTCGGGGTCCTGCGGGCCCCATCATCGAGTCCTACGAACCCATGCAACAGCCGGATCGGCGGTTCTGGTCCCCTCCGGCGGGGGTTTTCCGGCTCGTAAGACTCCCTCGCTCCTACCCCGCGGGCGGCGGTCCTTGCGAAGCGAGGGCGGTCGAAGCGGGCATTACCACTATGGCCGTAGTGCTAATACACTGGCCCCATGGCCACCGACTCGACCCCGGCACCGCTGCTCGAGATCGAGGACCTGCACGTCAGCGCCGACGGCAACGAGATCCTTCGGGGGGTGGACCTCATCGTCGGCGTCGGCGAGGTCCACGCTCTGATGGGCCCCAACGGTTCGGGCAAGTCCACCCTCGCCAACGCCCTACTCGGCAGCCCCGACTACCAGGTCACCCGGGGCCGGATCCGCTACCGGGGCGACGACATCACGGATTGGGGTCCGGACGACCGGGGCCGGGCCGGGGTCTTCTTGGCCTTCCAGTACCCCCAGACCATCGCCGGGGTGTCGGTCATCAACTTCCTCCGCCAGGCCCTGTCGGCGCGCAAGGGCATCGACCTCTCGGTACTGGAGCTCCGCCTGGCGATCATGGAGTGGATGGAGCGCCTCGACATGGACCCGTCCTTCGCCGACCGCTACCTCAACGAGGGCTTCTCCGGCGGCGAGAAGAAGCGCAACGAGATCCTGCAGATGGCCATCCTTGAGCCCGAGTTCGCCGTCCTCGACGAGACCGATTCTGGCCTCGACATCGACGCCCTGCGAGTGGTGGCCAAGGGCGTCCGCGAGGTCCAGGCCGCCCGTCCGGATCTCGGCCTGCTGGTAGTCACCCACTACCAGCGGCTGCTGGACGAACTGCGCCCCTCGCACGTCCACCTCCTCCTCGACGGGCGCATCGTGGAATCGGGCGGCATGGAGATCGTGGCCCGACTCGAAGCCGACGGCTACGAGTCCTGGAGAACGCCGGTCGACGCGTGAGCACGGCCGAGGCCACCCGCACCTTCGACATCGCCCGCGTCAAGGCCGACTTCCCGCTCCTGCAGCGTGAGCTCGAGGGTGGGCCGATCCACTACCTCGACTCGGCGTCGTCGTCGCAGAAGCCGCAGGTGGTCATCGACGCCATGACCACCTACTACGAGACGATCAACGCCAACGTGCACCGTGGCGTGTTCGAGATCGCCGAAGCGGCCACCAACGCCCTCGAAGCGGCTCGGGTCCGAGTGGGCCGGTTCATCGGGGCGCCCAACCCCGAGACCGAGGTGCTGTTCTCCAAGAACGCCACCGAGTCGCTCAACCTGGTGGCCCGGTCGTGGGGAGCCGCCAACCTGGGCCCGGGCGACGCCGTGGTCCTCACCCAGCTCGAGCACCACGCCAACATCGTGCCCTGGTTCCAGCTCCAGGCCGAGAAGGGCTTCGAGATCCGGTGGGTGCCGCTCACCCCCGACGCCCGCCTGGACCTCACCGACATCGACACCCTGCTCGACGGGGCCAAGGTGCTGGCCCTCACGGCCATGTCCAACGTCACCGGGACCCTCACGCCGGTCGTCGAGCTCACCGCCAAGGCCCACGCTGCGGGTGCCGTGGTGAGCCTCGATGCCTGCCAGTACGTGCCCCACCTGGCCACCGACGTGGCCGCCCTGGGCGTCGACTTCGCGGCGTTCTCCGGACACAAGATGCTCGGCCCTACCGGGATCGGCGTGCTGTGGGGCCGCGAAGCGTTGCTCGACGCCATGCCGCCGTTCCTGGGCGGCGGCGGCATGATCCTCAACGTCACCCTCGACGGCTTCATCCCGGCCGCCCTGCCCGCCAAGTTCGAGGCCGGCACCCCACCGGTGGCCGAGATCATCGGCCTGCACGCAGCGGTGGACTACCTCGACGATCTCGGCATGGAGGCGGTGCGAGAGCACGAGGTCACCCTCACCGCCTACGCCCTGCGCACCCTCACCGAACGCTTCGGCGACCAGCTCACCATCCACGGTCCGGTCGAGCCGGCAGCTCGCGGTGGCGTGCTGTCGATGGCCATGGAGCGCATCCATCCCCACGACCTCTCGCAGGTGCTCGACCAGCACGCGGTCTGCGTGCGCCCCGGCCACCACTGCGCCAAGCCCCTCATGGCCATGCTCGGCGTTGGTGCCACCGCCCGGGCCTCGCTCTACGTCTACAACGACGCCGACGACGTCGATGCGTTGGCCGATGCGCTCGGCGAGGCGCAAGACTTCTTCGCGTTCTAACCGCACATCCCACGACACATCCCAACCACACATTCCGACCACACACCCTGACGGCTACGTCCCCGTGGCCACCAGGCTCCCCGGATCACCCAGCGAGGCTCACCCATGCCAGGACTCGAGGATCTCTACCGAGAGATCATCCTCGATCACTACCGCTCCCCCCGCAACCGCGGCGAGCTGGAGACGCCGCCGGCCACCCGGACCGAGGGGTTCAACCCGCTCTGCGGCGACGAGATCGTGGTCTACCTCGACGTCGACGAGGGTGGCACGGTCACCGACATCCGCATCGGTGGCACCGGCTGCTCCATCAGCCAGTCGTCGGCATCGATGATGTCCGCCGCGGTCAAGGGCCGGACCACGGTGGAGGCCAAGGCCCTCACCCGAGCGTTCAAAGCCATGATGTCGCTCCACGAGACCTCCCTCGACGGCGAGACCCTCGATGCCGACGCCGCCGAAGCTGCGGCCAAGGCCGATGCCGACGTGAAGCTGGGGGACCTCGAAGCCCTGCGAGGCGTGGTCAAGTTCCCGGTGCGCATCAAGTGCGCCACCCTGGCCTGGAACACGCTCCTCCAAGGCGTCGACGAAGCCGCCACCGCCCGACCCGCTTGAACCACCTCCACGCGCCAGGCGCAACCTTCCGGTAGGAGAACCCGGTTTTCGGAGCGCTGGCACCGGAAGTTCGGGGAGGGGCGGGATAGCTCGCCTTCGAGAGTTGAGCGTGGGAATGTCAGGTTTGCTGCCTAGGTTGTGTGAGGTCCAGCAACTCTCGCTTTCGTCGAGGAGCCCCACGTGCCCGAGTCCGCCAGCACCGCCACCACCCTGACCTTGCCGGTCCTGCCCCTCACCAGCGGCGTGGTCCTCCCCGGGATGGTGCTCACCATCGCCTTGGAAACCGACGACGCCAAGGCTGCGGTTGCCGCCGCCGGCGACGACGGACGCCTGTTGCTGGTGCCGGTGGTCGACGGTCGCCACGCCAACGTGGGCACCGTGGCCACCATCGAATCGCGCGGCACCCTCCCGTCGGGTGTCCCCGCCCTGGTGGTCCGGGCCCAGGACCGGGCCCTGCTGCGCACCGGCGTGGCCGGCACCGGCACCGTGTTGTGGTTGGAGGCCGAACCGGTCCAGCCCGAGGTCACCGCCGAGGCCCGGGAGCGGGCCACCGAGCTGCGAGCGGCCTTCCGCATCCTCTTCGAGGAGCTGGGCGGCCGCCGCCTGGTCGAGGTGCTGGGCGGCCTCGACGAGCCCGATGCCCTGGCCGACGCCGCCGGGTGGTGGCCCGACCTGGCCCTGGCCCGCAAGGTCGAGCTGTTGGAGACCGTGGACGTGGCCGAACGGGTGACCAAGGTGCTGGGCTGGGTGAAGGAGGCCCTGGCCGAGTTGGAGCTCACCGAGCGCATCCGTACCGAGGTCAGCGAGGGCATGGAGAAGAACCAGCGGGAGTTCATCCTGCGCCAGCAGCTCGCCGCCATCCGCAAGGAGCTGGGCGAGGGCGAGGGTGACGGCGAAGACGGGCCCGACGCCTACCGGGCCAGGCTGGCCGAACGGGACCTCCCAGAGAGCATCCGCACTGCGGTGGAGCGCGACATCGACAAGCTGGAGCGTTCCAACGAGCAGTCGCCCGAGCACGGCTGGATCCGCACCTGGCTCGACACCGTGTTCGAGGTGCCGTGGGGAGTCCGCTCCGCCGACCGTCTCGACCTGGCCCACGCCCGCGCCGTGCTCGACGCCGACCACGAGGGCCTCGACGAGGTCAAGGACCGCATCGTGGAGGAGCTGGCGGTGCGCAAGCTCCGCGCCGAGCGGGGCCTCGACCCGACCGCCGACCCATCCCCCACCGCACCTGACGGCGAGCCCACCGCCTCCGACCTGCCCCTTCCCGAGGGCCCCGGCGGCGACGAGCCCGACGACGACGACGGGATGCCGCTGACGCCGCCCGACCCCGACCCGGCGACGTCCGGGACGCCCAGCGACGTCATCGGCGACGTACCCGCCGACCGGGTGATCATCGGCACGGCATCGGGTCCGCTCACCCGGTCCGGCGAGGCTGCTCCCCGAGGGAGGCAGCGCAACAGCACCATCCTCACCCTGGTCGGGCCTCCGGGCGTGGGCAAGACCAGCCTGGGCGAGTCGATCGCCCGGTCGCTGGGCCGCAGCTTCGTGCGGGCGGCCCTGGGCGGGGTGCGCGACGAAGCCGAGATCCGCGGCCACCGCCGTACCTACGTGGGAGCACAGGCCGGACGGCTGGTGCGGGCCATGACCGAGGCCGGGACCATGAACCCGGTGGTGCTGCTCGACGAGATCGACAAGGTGGGGAACGACTACCGGGGCGACCCGTCGGCGGCACTGCTCGAGGTGTTGGACCCTGCGCAGAACCACGCCTTCCGCGACCACTACCTCGAGGTCGATCTCGACCTGTCGGACGTGATCTTCATCGCCACTGCCAACCAGCTCGACACCATCCCCGGGCCGCTGCTGGACCGCATGGAGGTGGTGACCCTCGACGGTTACACCATCGACGAGAAGGTGGCCATCGCCCGTGACCACCTGCTGGTGCGCCAACTCGAACGGTCCGGCCTGACCGCGGAGGAGGTGACCATCTCCGACGAAGCCATCGAGACGATCGCCTCCGGGTACACCCGTGAGGCCGGCGTCCGGTCGTTGGAGCGGGCACTCGCCAAGGTGCTGCGTAAGGCGGCCACCCGGGTGGCCGCCCGACCCGGCGAGCTCGTCGAGGTCACCGCCGACACCGTCGCCGACCTCCTGGGCCGAGCCCGCTTTCACGACACCGACATCGCGGATCGCGTCGCCGTCCCCGGCGTGGCCACCGGCCTGGCCGTCACCGGCGCCGGTGGCGACGTGCTCTTCGTCGAGGTCAGCGCCCTCCCAGCCGAAGAAGGCGACGCCGAGCAGACGGCCCTCACCGTCACCGGCCAGCTGGGCGACGTGATGAAGGAGTCCGCCCGCATCGCCCTCTCCTACGTCCGGTCCCACCGTGACGCGCTGGGCATCCCCGCCGGCGCCGACCGGCGCAACGTCCACGTGCACTTCCCCGCCGGCGCCGTGCCCAAGGACGGCCCCTCGGCCGGCATCACCATGACCACCGCCCTGGTCAGCCTGTTCACCGGCCGCTCGGTGCGGCCCGACGTGGCCATGACCGGCGAGGTCACCCTGCAGGGTCGGGTGCTGCCCATCGGCGGCGTGAAGCAGAAGCTCCTGGCCGCCCACCGCCTGGGCCTCACCGAGATCATCATCCCGGCCGGCAACGAGGCCGACCTCGACGACGTGCCCGAGGCCGTCCGCAACGACCTCACCGTCCACCTGGTCAGCGACGTCGCCGACGTCATCTTCTGGGCCCTCGAACCCGCCAACGAGGTCGAAGCAGCCGCCTGACCGAAGTGGGTTGGGTTTGCGGCGTCCTGGCGCCGTCGATCCAACCCAGTTCGTCGGGCGGGTGGGTCCTCAGCCGCCTTTGGCTGGTGAGGGGTAGTCAGGCGGGGCTTCGTCGGCGGGGCGCTCGTCGTACATGGTCACCGACCCTTCTTCCTCAAAGGCACCGGGTGGGTCGTCCGGCATCTTGCCGGGAAGGTAGCGCTTGCCACCGTCGACGTAGCGCATCATGCCCTTCCCCTCGGTGCCCTGCTCGTCGAGCCCCGTCGCCTCGGCGTCCCACCAGATCTCGGTCACGTCGTCGACGCCCAGGTAGTCGGGGTTCTCGAAGACGCCGTGCTCGCCGTAGGAGAGCTGCGGGCTGGTCGGCTTGCCCTCGCGCACCGGGTAGGCGAACAGGCCGTCGCGGAACGTCTCGGCGCTGAGGTTGGGACCGGCCTGGTGCACGCCGAGCATCAGCAGGCGGATGGGCTCGTAGAGCACGCCGACGATCTTGGCGGCCGCCGGGTCCTCCCCGTAGTACCACTCGTGGAGTCGCCAGCCCTCCGCCAGGTCACGCGGCAGGCGGGCCGGCAGGCTGGAGATCCCAAAGGCGTGGGCCCACTGCCGCTGGTCGTACGAGCGCCCGAACGTGGTGGTGTCGGTGAGGACGGTGCCGGTGATGATCCACTCCGGGAAGTAGTCCTGGTCGGTGGCCGCCCGGGTCAGGAAGGACGGCATGATGGGGTCGCCGGCGAAGATCACGGTGGTGACGTCGGCCTCTTTCATCTGGGCGATGAGGCTCCGGGCCTTCTCGGCCAGCTGGGCGATCACCAACTGGTAGGTGAGGCTGACCTTGGTCTTGTAGCCGAGCTTGGCCCCCCGCTCGGCCACATCGGCCCTGACCTGGGTGAACACCGGCGGGTCGGCCTCGAAGCTGATCGAACCGAAGACGCGGGTGCGGTCCCGCATGGCGGGGTCGCCGGCGAAGCTGGCCTTGCGCTTGTTGAGCCGGCCGATCACGTAGTCGCCCAACGACACCAGGAACTGCTCGGGGGTCTGGTAGTTGTTCCACAAGTACGGGGCGTTGGTCTGGAACGTCGAATCCGGCACCGACAACCCGCAGCCGAGGCACAGCACGCCCCGGCTGGCCAGCTCCTCGGCGTACGCGCTCTGCTGGGCGGGGCTGCCGAGCGATGCGAAGGCGCCGATCTCGGTGGCCACCTTGACGGCGTCGGCCCGCGCCGAGGTCTCGTCGGAGCCGGTGCCCTTGAAGAACACCACCTCGATCTGGCGGCCCCACATCTCGTAGCGGTCCTCGAGCAACTCGATCAGCCTCTGGCGGGTGTCGCGCTGGGCCTCGGCCGGGTCGAGCAGGGACTGCAGGGTGGCGGCCAGGTCGTCGTCGGCGAACTCGTAGGCGACCACCTTGATGGTGTCGTCGGTGACGCCCTGGGTAGTCGGCTCTCCCTTGACCCCGGGACGTTCGGCCAGGCACGGTGGGGCGTAGTTCGACGGGACGGCCATGCGTCCCGTCTCCGGGTCGCAGTCCTCGCCGAAGTCGTAGCGGTCGGTGGTGCCTGCCTTCTCGGCCTCGGCGTAGCTGACCGGCAGCTCGCTGGTGGTGCTGCCCACCTCACTCTCCCCGCCAGCCGTGCTGACCTGCTGGTCGTCGCGGCCGGTGGAGGCCAGGGCGGCCACCAGGGCGATGGCCACCACCACGACCGTGAGTGGTCCGAAACGGGCCACGAGCGAAGCGCGTGGCGGCGGTGTGGTCGTTCTGGGGGTCACGGCGACGTCCTGGAGAGGGAGGGGGCGGCAGAGCGGGTACCGCCGGAGCGGCCGATGGCGGAAGGGTCGCCGCCGAGGTAGGACTCGACGACGGCCGGGTGGGCCAGCACCTCGGCGGGTGGACCGGAGGTGACCAGCCGACCTTGGTCGAGGGCGACGAGGCGGTCCGACACCGACGAGATCAGGGCCATGTCGTGTTCCACCACCACCAGGCTGGCACCCAGGGTGTCGCGGATGCGCAGCAGCAGGGGCCCGAGGGCCTCGGCCTCGCGCTGGGCGATGCCCGACGACGGCTCGTCGAGCAGGACCACCGAGGGGGCGTGGGCCAGGACGCAGCCGAGGTCGACCACTCGGCGAGAACCGGTGGAGAGCTCACCGACGAACTTGGTCCGGAACGCCCTCAGCCCGAGCAGGTCGATCAGCTCGTCGACGCGGTGGCGAGCCGCCACCTCGCTGTCGACGAACGGGGGCAGGCGAAAGGCGGCGTTGAACGGGTCGCGCACGTCGAGCCACTGCTCGAGCGCCACCAGCAGCACCTCGTCGACGGTGAGCGACGGGAACAGCCGGGAGTCCTGGAAGCTGCGCCCCAGCCCGAGGGCAGCCCGACGGTGAGGTCCGAGGCCGGTGACGTCGACCCCGTCGAGGAGCACCCGGCCGGCATCGGAGCGGGTGTAGCCCGAGATGAGGTCCAGCACCGTGGTCTTGCCGGCACCGTTGGGACCGATGAGGCCCACCACCTCGCCCGGACCGACCGAGAACGACACGTCGTCGACGGCCCGGATGCCACCGAAGCTGACGGCGACCGCGTCGACCGCGATCGAGTCGTCCACCGCCTCGGTGGCCTCGTCCGACCGAATTGCAGGAGCGGCATCGGGCGCAGACCGGGGATTGGTGACAGCCGGCGGCGAGGCGGCCGCCGCCCGTCCGGAAGCGACCCCCTCAGGTGCGTCGAGGCCCGCCGCCGCGCCAGCGAGGAAGACCGAGCGCAGGACGTCGGGGCGTTCGAGGAGCTCGGCGGTGGGACCGTGGAAGCGGATCTCGCCCTTCTCCATGAAGTAGGCGGTGTCGGCCACGGTCAGGGCCACGTTGACCGACTGCTCGACCAGGATGATGGTGGTACCCCGCTCGCGCAGGGCGCGCACGACGCCGAGGAGCTGCTCCACCACCACCGGGGCCAGGCCCAGCGACAGCTCGTCGATCATCAGGAGCTTGGGCTCGGTGAGCAGGGCCATCGACAGGCCCAGCATCTGCTGCTGGCCACCCGAGAGGTCGGCGGCCGGGTCGGCCAGGCGTTGGCGCAGGATGGGGAACAGCTCCAGCGCCTCGTCCACCCGGGCCGCCCGCAGCGCAGGGTCGTGGCGCAACATCCAGCCGGCGGCCCGCAGGTTCTCCTCGACGGTGAGGCCACCGAACACCCCCTGTCCGCCCGGCACCTGGGCGATGCCCCGGGGAGCGATCTCCTCGGGTGGGGCGTGGGTGATGTCGCGCCCGTCGAACACCACGGTGCCCCGATCGGCGATGGCCACCCCGGAGATGGCCTTGAGCAGGGTGGACTTGCCGGCCCCGTTGGTGCCGAGCAGGGCGATCACCTCGCCCTCGGCCACGTCGAGGTCGACCCCGAACAGCACCCGCACGTCGCCGTAGGACACCTGCACGCTGCGGACGCTCAGCAGCGGCAGCCGCCCCTCGGCCCGGTCGGCGAGCATCTGGGCGCGAGTGGCAGTGCCGGTCCAGACCTGGGCGATGTCGTCGTCGATGACCGAGCCCACCGAGGCGATCAGCAGGCCGCCCACCAGGAACACCGGCACCAGCACCAACAGGCCCCACCGGAAGCCCCAGTTGTCACCGACCCAGCCCACGAACGGGATCACCAGCAACCCGGGTAGCACCCACAGGGCACCGATCGAGAAGCCGACCGATCGGGCCCGGGGTGGGATGGCCAGCGACAGTGACGCCATGACGCCGGGCCCCACGATCACCAGCGCGCCGGCCACCAGTGCGTGAGCGGCGATGGCCAGGCCGACGTTGGGTGCCCACGCGAAGGCGGCGGCCATGACCGACGCCACGATCGAGCCCCAGAACAGGACCCGGAAGATCTCGGGGGCGCCCTTCCGGAAGGCCCGGGTGGTGAGCCGGGCCCCGAGGGCCACTCCGGCCAGCTCGACGAGTTGCACGGGCACGTTGGCCAGCGCTCGCTGCACCTCGGTGAGGTCGAACGTCTCGGCGTACTGCAGCGATGCCAGCGAGCCCAGCCCCACGATCGATGCGGCCAGGAACGGCAGGGCGGTGAAGATGCGACGCAGGCTCCGGATCGTCCACACCATCCGGAGGGCCTCGGCGAACGACGGCGGCTCCTCTTCCAGGGCGGTGTCGTCGTGCAGGCCGGCGGCCCGGCGCTCGAAGTGGCCACGGCCGGGGTCGGCCAGGCGGGCGCCGGCGATCACCAGCAACAGGGTCGGGATGGCGAAGACCAGGAAAGGGGCGCGCCAGTCGAACACCTGGGCCAGACCGGCGCCCACCAGCAGCCCGATGATGGTGCCGATGCTGTTGGCGGCTCGGTGGATGGAGTACACCCGGGGCCGGCTGGCGATCGGGTAGTAGTCGGCCAGCAGGCTGTTGTGGGTGGGGAACACCACGCCCTGTCCGATGGCCGCCCCCGAGCGCATGGCCAGCAGCATCCACACCGTGACGGCTAGGCCGGTGCCCAGCGAGAACGCCCCCCAGAGCGCGGCGCCGACGAGCGCAATGCGTACCCGACTCGACCGGTCGGCCAGGTGGGCGATGGGCACGGTGAGGAGCAGGGCCACCGCCGCGGCCAGCGCGACCACCGCCAGGATCCCGCTGTTCGACAGGCCGAAGTCGTCACGGATCTCGGGCAACAGGATCAGGTAGGCGGCGCGGTCGAGCTCGTCGGCCATGTTGAGGCCGAACAGGATGGCCAGCGGGTACCAGCCGGCGGCTCCCAGCCACGATGCGCCCCGGCGGCTGCCGTCCCCGCCCTCTCCACCGCTCGGGGCGGACGGTGGCTCGGCGAGGGCCTCGTCGACGATGGAGGCGCTCATCGAGCGCTGCCCACGGGCTCGTCGGTCACCGGTGTTTCGTCGACGAGGTCGCCCCCCGTGGCGGACCCGTTCCCGTCGCTGCCGCTCCCGGGTCGGCCGGGCACGCCCACCTTGATGGCGGCCGGGGTGGCCAGGTCGTCGGCCTCGTCGGCCAACAGGCTCGGCACCACGATCCCTCGCGAGCGGGCCAGGCGGCGCAGCACCGCGTCACGACCGCGGTAGAGCACGCTGCCCAGCCCCCCGGGCAGCACCAACAACACGGCGAGCACACCGACCGCCGAGGGCAACAGGCGCCACCGGTCGGGCAGGAAGAACGTGCCGCCGCTGAGGTAGAGCGCCCCCAGCACGGCGCCGGCCAGCGATCCCAGGCCGCCCACGACCGCAGCGGTGAAGACCCCGAGGCTCTCGGCAGCGACGAAGGGCTGTTCGGAGTAGGCCTGGTTCACGTGGACGAGCAGACAGCCGGCCACTGCGGCGAGGAACCCCGACAGGGCGAACCCGGTGAGCTTGGCCCGCACCACCGGCACCGAGAAGGCCGCCGCACCGCGCTCGTTGTCCCGCACGGCGATCAGCACCCGACCAGTGCGGCTGCGACGGATGCCAGCGACGGCCACGAACCCCAGCACCGCCACCCCGAGGACCAGTTCGTACATGGCCGCCTGGCTGTTGAGGTCGAAGGTCTTGAACAGGTCGGGCCGTTCGAGGCGGTCGCGGGGGATCCAGGTCTGCTCCTTGCGATTGAGCAGGAAGTTCGACGACGCCAGGGCGAAGGCCAGCGTGGTCACGGCGAGGTAGAGGCCCGGGAGGCGCAACGCAGGGAGCCCGACCACCATCGCCACCACTGCGCCGGCCAGCCCGGCCACGATGATCGCCAGGCTGAGGTCGAGGTGCCAGGTGTGGGTGGCCACCGCGCCGACGGCGCCACCGGTGGCCACGAACGACATCTGGCCGAGCGACACCTGGCCGGCCCACCCGGTGAGGACCACCACCGACAGCGTGATGAGCGCGAAGGCGGCCACGGTGGCCGCCTTGAGCTCGTCTCCGGCGCCGAGCACCAGGGGCGCAGCGGCGGCGAGGGCGACGACCACCACCGGCACCAGCGTCCGCGCTGCTCGCACCACCGGGAGGTGGCGCAGCTCGGTGGGCACCGGGCGGACCTCGGCAGCCGCCGTCCACGACTCCGTCCCGTCGGTGTCGCGGCGACGGGTACCTGCTCGACGGAGGACCAACGCCACCAACACCACCGCAGCCAGGACGACGTACGTCCGGCCAGGAGAGCTCGGGTTGTTGGCGTCGACCCCGGCGCCGAGGATCCGCAGGGCCACGGCCGCGGCGGTGATCGCGGGCAGGTGGTCGAGACGACCCAACACCAAGGCGCCGAGGGCGAACACCAGCACCTGGGGGCTGAGAACCGAGGCGCCCCCCACCCCGAAGATCGAGGCGTGCAGGAACACCCCGACGAAGGACAGCACCGAGGCCACGCCCCACACGAGCGTCTGCAACCGACGAACGGGGACGCCCAGGAGCGCAGCCCGGTCGGACCGCTCGGCGCTGGCCCGCACCGCGATCCCTACGTCGGTCCCCCGCAGGAACCAGGCCAGGGCGGCCAGGAGCAGCGGTGCCACCACGACCGCGGCGATCTCACTGCCCCCAAAGGTCTGGGACCTGATCTCGATGCTGGCCGGGAACGGATCGGGGAGGCGCTGGTCGGCGAAGATCTCCCTGCCCCACAGTCGGGGCAGCAGCACGCCGCACACCACCAGGAGCTGCGAGAGGCCGATGGTGGCGACCGTCAACAACAGGCGCGGCGCCCGGCTGAAGCGCCGCACGATGGCCAGCTCGACCACCACGCCGAGCACCGCCGCGGCGGCCAGCCCGGCCACCACGCCCACCAGGTAGGGCAGGCCGGTGATTGCAATGAGGCCCACGGCAAGGGTGGTGGGGACCGTGCCCAGGTCGCTCTGGGCGAAGTTGAGGATGCGGTTGGCCCGGTACACCAGGGCCAGCCCGAGGGCGAGCAGGGCGGTGAGCAGCCCGGTGACCACGCCGAGCGACCACGACCCGAGTCCGGTGGGGAACACCACGAGTTGTAGGACCACGATGGCCAAGGCCGGCGCGTAGGGCACCAGCGGATGCAACGTCGGGGGCAGCCGGATCACCGGCGCAGCACGGCTCATGCGGTTCGATCGGCTCCCTGGTCGACGCGCGCGCTGCGCCCGTCACCGGCGCGGCCGGCTCACCGTAACCGCTCGCCCGCCCAGCGTGCCGTTCGTCACCCCCGCGAGCGGACCAATCCTCGAACTTGTAGGCCCCATCGCGCGGGTTTCGGCGCCTTCTGCCAACAAACTCGCCTGGGGGAGACCGGAGGATCGGCGCGCGTGGGTCAGGTGCCGGCGTCGGCGGGGACCCAGGAGGGGTCGAGGTCGAGGCGCTTGTACAGGTTGCGGGCGAAGCGGTCGCCCGTCTTGGTCATGGTGGTGGCCATGACCTTCTCGACCGCGCCTTTGACCAGGCGCGGCAGGGGGAGCTCGGCCGAGATGGTGATGTCGATGGCCAGCCGGGTGGCACCGTCGGGGGCGTCGCTGAGCTGATAGGTGCCGTCGGCGCCGGCCCGCTGGGTGCCGAACGGGGGCTCGGGTGCGAACTCGATGCGCTCGCCCTCGGCGAAGGTCATGCGTTCGGTGAAGCTCGGCGACACCGACACGCCGAGGGCCGAGATCCCGCCGAGCTGCCAGCACCACAGGTCACCGTCGGCGGTGATGGCCTTCACCAGCGGGGTCAGCTCGGCGAGGGCCTCGGGATCGGACAACACCGCCCAGATGGCGTCGCGCTTGGCGGGCACCACGGCGGTGGACTGGTTGCGGGAGCTGAAGCTGGCCATCGTCTTCGCCTACCCGTCCCCCTCAGGCCTCGACCACACCGGAATCGACCACACCGGGCTCGACCACACCGGGCTCGGGTGATCGGTCACAGGTCTGGTCCCCCGACTGGTCCGTGGGCTCCTGGTGGGCCATGGGCGCAGCGTCAGCGGCGCCGACCTTGTTGCCACAGCCGCGCAACGGCAACACGAAGGTGAGCATCCCGGTCCAGAGCACGTGGGCCACGACCGGCGCCACCAGCCCCTCGGTCCACCAGGCCAGTCCGCCCCAGACCACCGCCCCGAGGAGGCCGGCCAACGTGAGCGCCCACTTGCCCGCCACCAGCTGCACCCCGGTGTAGACCACGATGGCTCCGACCAGGCCGATCCGTCCCTGCACGAAGCCTCGAAAGAAGATCTCCTCGGCGACGGCCAGGGCCACCACCGGCCCCACCATGGTCAACACCCGATCGCCTTCGCGTAGCGAGTACAGCTCGGTGATCTGGTCGAGGAACCCGGGAACGAAGCGACAGAACAGCCGGTGGCCGATGTGGGTGCATGCCAACCAGGCCCCGCCGATCACCAGGCCGGCGGCGAGCGCCAGGACCCCGACGGGGCCGAGCACCGTGTCGAGCCGGTCGTCGACAGCCATCGCAACCACCGCGAACGTGGTGAGCGCTACTGCGGTGATCCACGTCCGGGGCCAGATCCCCTGGGGGGGACGGCGGAACAAGAACGTCCACGCGGCGAGCGACAGGGCGACGCCCACGACGAGCAAGGCGGTCCCGACCATCCGACCAGACTGCCCGATGGCGTGCCGGGGCAGGACCGGCGCCATGGAGATCTTCGTCACGGGCGCCACGGGCGCCGTCGGCCGCCCCCTCACCGACGCACTCGTGGCGACCGGCCACCACGTGCTGGCCGGCACCCGCCGGCCCAACTCGTACAGAGGCTCGGCCACCGCAGTGGCCTTCGACCTCGATGCTCCCGGTTCGGTCGATCTCGGCGATGCCACCAGGAGGGCGGACGCGGGCTACTACCTGGTCCACGCCCTCGACGACCCCGACTTCGCCGCGATCGATCGGCTCCGGGCGGAGCGCTTCGCCGACCTGTGGGGTCCTGACCGCCCGGTGGTGTACCTGGGCGGTCTGGGCGAGCCCGGCCGCGGATCACCCCACCTGCGGTCGCGCCACGAGGTCGGCGCCATCCTCCGGAGGCGCACCCGGGCCGTCGAGCTACGGGCTGCCCTGGTGATCGGAGCCGACAGCATCAGCTTCCAGCTCCTGGCCCGCCTGGGTCGGTTGGCCAGCTGCTCGCCGCTGCCCGTGCTGGTACCCAGGGCGTCGGTCGCCCGCACCCAGCCGATCGGCCAGGCCGACCTGGTCGATGCCCTGGTGCACGGCCTGGAGCTCGATCCCGGCAGCTACGACATCGGCGGCCCCGAGGTGATCCGTTACGCCGACCTCATCGAGCGCAGCGCGCGCGCCCAGGGTCGCTCGCTCCAGGTGCTGCCGATCGTCCCGCTCGACCCGGAGTGGATCGGCCCCGGCACCGCCCTGGCCGCGGGAGTGGACCCGTGGGCCACCAGCGCCCTCTTCGCCGGAATGGCCAGCGAGACCGTCGTGCGCGACGGCCACCGCGTCCCTGGCCCCGAACGGTCCACCACCTCCATCGACGACGCCATCGCCCAGGCCCTCGCCGCCTCCTGAGCGGGCGGGCCTCCGACGGCGAGGAGGGTCGATCAGCCGGCCACCACGCCGTTGATGGCGTTGGCCAGTCGCACGTCGCGCTCGGTCAGGCCACCGGCGTCATGGCTCACCAGGTCGATGACCACCTTGTTGTAGGAGTTGGACCAGTCGGGATGGTGGTCGAGGTCTTCGGCCTCTGCGGCAACTCGGGTCATGAAGGCGAACGCCTTCTCGAAGTCGTCGAACTCGAGCTCACGGTGCAGCCGGCCGTCAAGCAGGTCCCACCCGTCGGGCGGCTCGGTGATCGGGTCCGGGGTGTCGGTCATGGCCCCATCCTGGCCGGTGATCCCGCCACCGGTTCGCCGATCAAATGGAGCCGGCGAAGGGGCCGGGACCGAAGGGGTCGGCGTGGGGGTCGGGGGTCGGTTCGGTGGGTTCGTCGTCGACGTAGGCGGCGTAGCCGTCGACCTCGAGCTCGTCGGCCAGTTCGGCACCGCCGGAGGCCTTGAACCGCCCCTTGACCAGGATGTGGACCCGGTCGACCTTGAGCTCGCGCAGCAGGCGGGTGTAGTGGGTGATGGCCAGCACGCCCAGGCCGGTCTCGGTGGTGGCCTGCTCGATGCGTCGGGAGCAGTCGCGCAGGGCGTCGATGTCGAGGCCGGAGTCGAGCTCGTCGAGGACGGCGATCTTGGGTGCCAGGACACCGAGTTGGAGGGTCTCGTTGCGCTTCTTCTCGCCTCCGGAGAGGTCGACGTTGAGGTCGCGGCCCAAGAACCGATCGGCGAAGCCGATGCGCCCGGCCTCGGTGGCCACCAGCGCCGAGACGGTGCCGGTGTCGCGCCCGCCGGCCGCGAACGAGGCCGCCAACATGGTCTCCACCGATACGCCGGGCACCTCGGTGGGGTACTGCAGGGCCAGGAACAGCCCGGCCTGGGCTCGCTCCCAGGTGTCGAGGGCCAACATGTCGACCCCGTCGAGGCTGACCGAGCCGGCGGTGATCTCGTAGCCGGGTCGGCCCATGATGACGTGCGCAAGGGTGGACTTCCCCGACCCGTTTGGGCCCATCACCGCGTGCACCTCGCCGCTGCGGACCATCAGGTCGATCCCCTGCAGGATCTCCTTGCCGTCGACACCGGCGCGCAGGCCTTCGATAACCAGCTCAGACATCGGTGCCATCTCCGGTGGGTTCGGGCACGGTCACGACCACGTCACCGTCGACGACATGGGCCTCGAAGATCGGCACCGGACGGGTAGCGGGGAAGGCGTCGGGCTCGCCGGTGCGCAGCGAGAACGAGCTGCCGTGCTTCCAGCACTCGATGTGGCAGGTATCCACGTCGACCTCGCCCTCGCTCAGTGAGAAGTCGGCATGGCTGCACCGGTCACCGATCACGTACACGTCGCCGCCGATGCGGACGACCGCCAGGCGACGACCGGCGACATCGAAGCGGGCGGCGGCGCCGTCGGTGAGGTCGTCGAGGCGAGCGACGACGACGTCGCTCACCGGAGGTCCCCGGCCGTGCGGTCGAGCTTGGCGGCGATGCGCGCCCGCACCGCGTCGACGGCCCCGGCCGCCGGGAGGGCACGGACCACTTCGTCGAAGAAGCCGGCCACGATCAGCCGGTCGGCCACACGGGGGGCGACGCCCCGGCTCTCGAGGTAGAAGCGCTGCTCGGCGTCGACCGGGCCCACGGTTGAGGCGTGGCTGCAGTGGACGTCGTTGGTCTCGATCTCCAGGTTGGGGACCGACTCGGCCCAGGCCTCGTCGGAGAGCTTGACGTTGCGGTTGGTCTGGAAGGCGTTGGTGCCGCGTGCCTCCTTGTCGACCCGGATGAGGCCGGTGTACACCGAGCGGCTGCGGCCGGCGACGGCCCCCTTGAACAGCAGGTTCGAGGTGGTGTCCGGAGCGTCGTGGTGCTGGAAGGTACGGAAGTCGAGGGTCTGGTCGCCCTCGCCGAAGTAGGCGGCCAGGAGGTCACCGTTGGAGCCCCGCCCGGCCAGGGTGCAGTCGGTACGGATGCGGGCGTAGCTGCCGCCCAGGCCCACCAGCCCCGCCTTGAGATCGGCCTCCTGGCCGATGCGAACCACCAGCGAGCCGACCTGCCACGATCTGGCGCCCAGCTCCTGCACGTGGAGGTAGCCGAGCCTTGCCCCCCGGGCCACGTCGAGCTCGGTCAGCGGCACCGACAGCACGGCGTCAGCACCCGACGAGACGTGGTCGACCACGGTGGCCTCGGCGCCCTCGGCCAGGCGCACCACGAGGCGGGGGAACATCGCGGTACCTGCGGCCGTGATGTGGTTGGCCACCAGGACCGGCGCGTCGAGGCGGACGCCCCGGGGCACCGAGACCACGATGGGATCGGTGGCGAAGGCGTCGTTCAGGGTGGCGAACACGTCGGGCCCGTCGAGCGCCACCGTCCCGAGCCCGGCGACGGACTCGTCGAGCGTGGACGCCGAGGCCACGACCACGCCCTTGGCCGTCCACTCCTCGGGAAGGGCGCTCATGACGACCGAACCATCGAGCACGGTGACGGTGACGGCAGCGTCGGGTGCCACGTCGACCACGAGCGGTGCTCCGGTGCCGTTGCCACCGGCGGCCGGGGTCCAGTCCGAGAGGTCGAGTTCGCCGATGCGGGAGTAGCGCCAGACCTCTTCCTCCGGGCGGGGGAGCTCGGCGGCGACGAACCGTTCGGCTGCTGCGGACCTGCGGCTGCGCAACCATTTGGGACCGGCCAGCGCGGCAGCGGCGTCTGCGGTGAACGGGCTCAGGACGGGGACCTCTCGACGGGCGGGACAGGCGAAGCGCCCGGGGACCGATTGGATGAGCCTACCGGTCCACGACCACGGCTCCCCAGGCCGATGTCAGCCCGCCAGCAGGTTCACCAGTTCCACCTCGATGCGCCGGTTCAGCCCGCGGTTGGCCTCGGTGTCGTTCGGGGCGACGAAGTCGACCTCACCTCTCCCCAAGGCGTCCACCCGGGCCCGGTCGATCCCGTTGAGGGCCAGGAAGTTCTTGAGGGCGTCGGCGCGAGCCTGGGAGAGCGCAGCGTTGACCTCGGTCCGTCCCGAGTCGTCGGTGTAGCCGAGGATCCGCATGCGGGCCTGCGGGTTGAGCTTCATCACGGCCACCCCGAGCCCCATCAGCGGCTCGTAGCGGGGGTCTATGGCCGCGCTGCCCTTAGGGAAGAGGAAGTCGTCGTCGACGCGCACCCGGCCGTCGGTGGGCGCCGGCACGCGGGGGTCGAACTGGTAGCGGACGATGACGTTATCCGGACCGATGACCGCCGCAGCCTTGTCGCGAAAGCGGTCTGCCACCTCCTGGCTGGGCAGCGTGCCCTGCAGGATCAGCTTGCCGTCGCGGTAGACGGCCTCGTGGCGGGGGAGCTGGTCGACGGGGATGTTCGCCGTCGGCGACACGGTCGTGGTGGTGGGCGGGGCCGTAGTGGCCGGGGTGGTGGTGGCCGGGGCCGTGGTGGCGGGGAGGGTGGTCTGGCTGGTGGCGTCGGTGGTCTGGCTCGTGGCCTCGGTGGTCTGGCTCGTGGCATCCGTCGTCGGCGTCGAGGGACGGTCGGTGGTGTCCGGGCCGGGGGCCGGTGCCGACGCGACCGGCTCGTCGTCGTCGCCACCGCCCGCCAGCGACACCGAGGCCACACCGGCTCCCACGAGGACGAGGGCGACCAGCCCGACGAGAGCGCCACGTCGCTTCCGCTTCGGCGAGCGGAGGGTGCCGGCGTAGGGCAGCGCCTCGCCCTCGGCGCCGGCGGACGCGTACGGCAGGCTGGGATCGCCGCCGACGGCCGGCACGTCGGCGCGCGGCCCGCGCATCTGCAGGCGGGGGTGGCGGGGATCGGTGGGTGTCGGATCGTTCATGGTGTGTCCCTCGACAGGTGCGACATGATGGGTTCACTCTATGATTGTGACTCAGAGTAGTCAACACCGGACCGAAAAGCACTCAACGTGGCGTGAGGGACCGGTTCGGGAGAGCCCGGCGCCCGATCCCCCTTCCTGGCGACCGTCGTCGCAACTCGGGCGGCTGGCAGACTGGGGCCATGCCCATGCAGCAGGACTGCAAGTTCTTCGAGTCGCGCAGCTACGCCAACGGTGAGACCGTCCGGAAGTGCGACCTCGACCTCGCCCCTGAGGCGCCGTGGCGCTGCCCGGCCAACTGTCCTGCGTACCAGCGGCGGCTGGCCGACGTGAACTGGCAGCACGGCTCGCTGGTCACGCCACCGACTCCGCCAGAACCGCCGGGGCTCGACGAGCGTGGCGCGGACATCGCCGCCCTCCTCGACGCCGCCGAGGACATCGTCAACGCGGCCGGATCCCAGGTCATGGCCGATGTCCAGGCCGAGGCGGCGCGCCAGGCCAAGGGCGGCCGGCTGTCTCGCATGTTCAAGCGCAACCGCCGGGACTGACGGCCACCTCGACCATCGGTAACGCTTCGGCGCCCGCCCGGTCCCTCCAAGGTGCGGGTTGGCAGCGTCCGGCTCCTCCTCCGTAGCGTCACCGCCGGTGGATGCCGACCTGTACGAGTCGTTCTCTCGGCACGAGTGGCGCGCCCGGCGGGCGGCCACCCCCCTGACCCTCGACGCCGACGACCTCGACGAGCTGCGAGGCCTCAACGAGGCGCTCGACCTCGACGAGGTGGAGGCGGTCTACCTGCCGCTGTCGCGCTTGGTGAACCTGCACGTCTCCGCCGTCCGCACGCGCCAGCACGCCACCGAGATCTTCCTGGACCGGGCTCAGCCACCCGTCCCCTATGTGATCGGCGTGGCCGGAAGCGTGGCCGTCGGCAAGAGCACCACGTCGCGGGTGCTTCGGGCGCTGCTGGCCCGGTGGGCGGACCACCCGCGGGTCGACCTGGTGACCACCGACGGGTTCTTGTTCCCCAACGCCGAACTCGAACGGCGGGGGCTGCTGGACCGCAAGGGGTTTCCCGAGAGCTACGACGTGCGACGCCTGCTGGCCTTCCTGCGCGACGTGAAGTCCGGCGCCACCGACGTGCGAGCCCCCACCTATTCCCACCTGACCTACGACGTGCTCGACGCTGCCCACGACGCGGTGGTCTGCCGGCCGGACATCTTGATCGTGGAGGGCCTCAACGTCCTCCAGACCAGCCGAGGAACGACCACCTTCGTCTCCGACTTCTTCGACCTATCGATCTACGTCGACGCCGATGTGGCGGACGTGCGCCGCTGGTACGTGGAACGGTTCCACACCTTGCGCGAGACGGTGTTCCAGCGGACCGACTCCTACTTCGCCCGCTTCGCCAACCTCTCAGCCGAGCAGGCCACGGACCTGGCTCTCGACATCTGGCGTGATGTCAACGAGCGCAACCTGGTGGCCAACATCGAGCCCACCCGCGAGCGGGCCGACGTCATCTTGCGCAAGGGCCCCGACCACCACGTCGACGAGGTCCGCCTTCGCCGCATGTGAGCCCCCCGCCAGGCCGACTTACCCGGCAGCCGCGTGCAGTTTGCCCCTCATACCGGTCACAACTGCACGCGCCTCGAGGGCGGGGATCAAGACGGGGCGACGCGGAGGATGGCGCCGGGGCTGGCGTCTTGGGCCAGGTACATGTTGCCGTTCGGACCTTGGACGGCCACTCGCAGGCGGCCCTGGTTGGTGATGGCGGTCCACTGCTGGGCCGTCGCGGTCCCGTTGCCGTCGAAGCCGACCACCCGGAGCTGTTGGCCCTTGAGGACGGCCATGGCCAGCGAGTTCTCCCAACCCTTCCACTGCTTGCCCCGCAGGAAGGTGCCGCCCGAGGGAGCGATGGTCGAGCTGCCCGACGTCCAGCTGGGCCGGCGGGCGTTGGGGTAACGGCCCGTGTCGGTCATGGGACGTGATTCGTCGTAGAAGCTTCCGCCACCGTCCGGCACCGGATCCCACCCGTAGTTGGCCCCGGCTACCAGGAGGTTGGCCTCGTCGTCGCGGTCGGTGCCGTGCTCGATCGAGTAGGGCCGGCCGCTGGAGGAGAAGGCGATCCCCTGCACGTTGCGGTGGCCGTAGCTGTAGATGCGGTGGTCGAAGGGAGCCGGAGCGTTGCCGCTCACACCGTTGCCGTTCGTGTCGACCCGCAGCACCTTGCCGCCGAGCGACGTGCGGCTCTGGGGGTTGGTGTTGACCGCAGCGTCACCGGTACCGATCCACAGGCGACCGTCGGGCCCGAAGCGAGGACGGCAGCCGCTGTGGCGGCCGGTCACGGTGGGAATGCCGGTCACGATGTCGGCCCGCTCGGTGAGGGCGGTGGCGGCGTCGTTCACCCGGAACCGCACGACGCGAACGTCGAGCCCGGAACCGGCGTCCGACTGGAAGCAGGCGTAGATCCGCCGGTTCGAGGCAAAGCCGGGGTCGACAGCCAGGCCCATCATCCCGCCCTCGCCGGCCACCACCACGTCGGCGGGCGCCGAGAGGAGACGGACCGGGCGACCCGCCGAGGCCAGCAGGACCCTGATGCGGCCGACCTTCTCGGTGAAGTACATGTCGCTGCCCGCGAAGGCGATGTCCCAGGGGCGGTCGAGGCCCCCGACCACGGTGGTGACGGTCAGCCTCTCCGGGCCTGGGCCACAGCCGGCCAGGCCAGCGGCGGCGAGGGCGGCCACGGCCACGGCTGCCAACCGGACTCGGGTCGGACGGGCGCGGGTGCTGTCCATGACATCTCCTCCGGAGCGGATCCTGCTTGCGACGGTAGGGGCTCCTGCGCCCACTTTCCGTCGCGACCCCCCGTTCGGGTGGTAGCCAGAGGACATGTCCGAGAACGACGCCGTGTCACGACCTGCCGACGCAGACCGAGCGGACGGAACCGTGGCCCGGTGTCGGCGCTATCCGGTGAAGTCGCTGCAGGGTTTGGACACCGACGCGATCGAGGTCACCGCCACCGGCGTCGTGGGAGACCGGGCCCACTCCCTGGTCGACGTGGCCACCGGCCACCTGTTATCGGCCAAACGCACCAGCGCCCTCCTGCAGGCCTCCGCCACCGACGACGCCATCACGCTCCCCGACGGGACCCGGGTCGCCTTCGGCTCCGGCGGGGCCGACGACGTGTTGTCCACCTGGTTGGGCCGCGACGTGCACCTGGCCGCGCTCGACGAGGCCGGCGAGCGCTCGTTCGAGATGACGTTCGACCCTCCCGACGACGACGCCGAGTACTACGAGATCCCGGCACCGCCGGGCACCTTCCTCGACGCCGCTCCGCTGCACGTCGTCACCACCGCCACCCTGCAGGCGTGCGAAGCGGCTCGCCCGGACCTCGACTGGGACGTGCGCCGCTTCCGTCCCAACCTGCTCCTCGCCGTGCAGGGCCCCGCCTTCGTGGAGGGCACCTGGGTGGGCCGCCACGTGCAGGTCGGCGACGCTGTGCTGGTCGTGGACAGCCCCACCGTCCGCTGCGCCATGCCACTCCGGGCCCAACCCGGCGGCATCGAACGAGAGCCCGACCTGTTCGCAGCCATGAACGAGCTCAACACCGCCAGCCCCAACCACCTGGGCGCCTACTGCTCAGTGGTCGAACCCGGCCTGGTCAGCACCGGCGACGACGTCGCGCTGCGGTAGGTCACACCACCGGGACCGCGGTAATACCGCAGCGGACCAGGTCAGCCGACCGAGCCCTCCATCTGGAGCTCGATGAGGCGGGACCACTCGACGGCGTACTCCATGGGGAGGGTCTTGGTGACGGGCTCGATGAAGCCGTTGACCACCATCGACATGGCCCGGTCCTCGGAGAGGCCGCGGCTCATCAGGTAGAAGAGCTGCTCGTCGGCCACCTTGGAGACGGTGGCCTCGTGACCGATCACTGCGTCACGGGCACCCACCTCCATGTAGGGGTACGTGTCCGAGACCGACAGGTCGTCGAGGATGAGCGCGTCGCACTGGACGTGGCTCTTGCAGCCGTAGGCGTCGTCCTCCACCCGGACCAGGCCACGGTACGAGGTGCGGCCGCCGTCCTTGGAGATCGACTTGGACACGATCTTCGACGTGGTCTCGGGGGCGGCGTGCACCATCTTCGAGCCGGTGTCTTGGTGCTGGCCGTTGCCGGCGTAGGCCACCGACAGCACCTCGCCCGACGCCTTGGGGCCCACCAGCCACACCGCCGGGTACTTCATGGTCAGGCGGCTGCCGATGTTGCCGTCGATCCACTCCATGTGGCCCTCGGCCTCCACCCGGGCCCGCTTGGTGACCAGGTTGAAGACGTTGTTCGACCAGTTCTGGATGGTGGTGTAGGTGACCCGGGCCG